>Ga0105048_10003524_pt1 | contig 25642 bp, 21 predicted proteins | sample MAT05_FD_78382 | JGI IMG/M metagenome (GOLD analysis project Ga0105048, IMG submission 78382) | Freshwater microbial communities from Lake Fryxell liftoff mats and glacier meltwater in Antarctica - MAT-05 | ecosystem: Environmental > Aquatic > Freshwater > Ice > Liftoff microbial mat | place... | reverse complement strand
GGCGCGTCACGGCCACCGACACCGATCAGGTCTGCGAATACGTCCGTTCCATTTATCGCGGTGACGGCTTCATGCTGCACGTCAACCGCTACCGGCTGTAGGGGGCCACGATGCGCCACGCCATTGGCATCGATATCGGTGGGGGTAGCACGAAAATCCGGCTGGTATCGGAAGATGGCCAGATCATCGACCGATGCAAGGTTGCACCCGATCCCGAAGACCATGGCGATGTGATCACCGACGCCATTGCAGATGGGGTCAACGGCCTGATTCGGCGGGGTGTTTCGGTCAGCGGCATCGGCGTGGGCTATCCCGGTCCGATCCATCCCGGCAACATGTCTGGCGGCGTGGGCAATGTTGCGGGCCTGAACAACTACCCCCTGGCGCAGCGTTTGACGGAACTGCTGGGGCTTCCCGCGCGCCTCGAAAATGATGCGACAGCGGCCGCGCTGGCCGAGGCCAGTTTCGGCGCGGGGCGTGTGGCAAAGCGGTTGCTGATGGTGACGGCAGGCACCGGCATTGGCGTCGCCATGATTGTGGACGGGCAAGCCATGGTCACATCAGGCGGCTGCCTTGGGGATGCGGGGCACATCATCGTCAACGGAGGCTCTCACCTGCGCTGCCGCCTTGGCTGCACGGGGTGTCTCGAAGCCATGGCGTCGGCCGAGGCGCTTGACGATCTTGCTGTGGCCGAGGCGGCGCACTACCCGCTCGGTGCCATTGCCCGCCACGCTGCCAGCTTTGGCACACAGCCGACCGCCGCAACGATAATCCACTGCGCCTTGGCGGGCGACACCACGGCCCAGGCCATTCTTGCTGAGGCGGGACGCTGGATTGGCCGTGCGGTGGCGTCCTGGGTGCATACCTTTGCGCCGGACGTGGTTGTCATCGGCGGTGGCCTTGGCGCCGCCGGGACATTTCTGCTGGCCCCGCTTGAGGCAGAGGCACGACGTTGCGGACTTCAGGATTACTTTGCGGGATTGCCGATCGTCCCCGCAACCATGGGCAACGACGCCGGGATCATCGGGGCCGCCGCGCAGATTTTCGTCGCGCCCGTCGCCATCTCATGGGGCTGATCACGCCCGCAAAGCCGGACACTGCCGCGCTGAGGAGGAAGAGCCCGACCTTGACGCGCGCCACCTTGACGCCCCGCGCGGCTGCCGGTTTGGCGTTGCCGCCGACGGCTGGTGTCCTGTTGCCGGTGCGGGTTCCGGTCAGCACATAGTGCAGCAACACCGCCACCTCGACGAACCCGAACGGCGACATGTAGGCCGTAACGGCCCCAGCCGCACATCGCCGACACGGGCGGAGGCCAGCCAATCGCCCTCGGCGCTCCACGTCCGCTGTGGAAAGCCGTCGGTGATGGACAGGGCAGTGCCGCGGGCGACCGGAAGCATGCCCAGCGTCACCATGAAGGATGGGATCTTGCGCCCAGCCCGCGCCCACGACTTCAAGATCGGCCCCGACATCGGCAGTTTAACCCACGATGGGACCTGCCTTCTTGGCGGTGAAAGAGTTGCAGGTCCGTGCCGTGAAGGGCATATCAAACTTGCATCAGATTACCTCATCTGCGGCTGGCACATTACATCGGTGATACTGATGTGATAGCGACGATTTGATGTGCTGCAGTGGCCCGAAGGATATGGATGCGAAAGGCGACGATCACCGACATTGCGCATCTGGCCAAAGTGTCCACCGCCACTGTCGACCGCGTGCTGAACGGGCGGCCGGGCGTGTCGGCCGCCAACAGGCAGCGGGTCAGCGCGGCCGCCAGGGCGCTTGGCTATCCTCCGGCCGAGGGCAAGATCACGCTTCCATCGCGTCCCGCGCATCTGGAATTCTTCATTCCATTGGGCCGTAGCGAATTCATGCACAACCTAGCGACCACGGTCCGCGAATTTACCGCCAACCTTCCGCTTGTCGCATCCTGCACCATCCACGCAATTGATGGTCTGTCGCCGGCTGCGCTGGTTGATGCGGTCGAAAAGACCTCTTTGCGGACAGACGGCGTCGGGCTGATCACGGTCGACCATCCGATCACGCGCAACGCGATACGCCAATTGTGTGAAGCGGGGCTGCGGGTCATCACCATCGCATCGGACGTGCTGTCCACACCACGCTCGGCCTATGTGGGCGTCGACAACCGGGTGGCCGGGCGGACGGCGGGACTGGTTCTGGGACGCATGGCGCGGGCGACAACAGGGGCGCTGGCGCTGTTTCTCGGCTCGCGCGCCTATCACGGCCATGAGGAACGCGAGAACGGCTTTCGTGCCGTGATCGGCGAGCAGTTTCCCGGCCTGCATCTTTTGCCCGCCATCGAAACCAATGAGGACAATGCCACGTCTTATGCAGCCACCGCACGGCTGTTGCGCAGCCACCCCGATCTTGCGGGCATCTACTGTGTGGGCGCCGGGCGGTCGGGCATCGCGAAGGCCATCGCCGAGCGTGGGACGCCGCGGCCTTTCGTGATCTTTCACGACCTGACCAACGTCACCCGCCGCCTGCTGGCCGAGGATGTGATCGACGTGGTGATCGACCAGAACGCCCGGCTGACAGGCGAGCAGTCGGTGATCCGGCTTTTGGGCTCCATCGCCTCAACCGCGCCGTTCCTGACGCTGAAGTATATCGAGCCGCGCATCATTCTGCGGGAAAACATTCCGGTAAAGTAGGGGCTACAGGTCCAGACTGCGCACGGTTCCCACGTCCACTTCGCGCCCCGTGCGGCGCGACCGGATCGCGGCGAAGGCCAGGGCCAGGCTGTGCAGGTTTTCCGCCGCGCCATTGGCAGGTTCGGTATCATCCTCGATCGCCACCAGCAGCGCGCCCATGGCACCGCGAAACCCGTCGTTGAACCAGCCACCCGACAGCGCGGGCCGTGCCAGACCGGCAGCGGTGATCAGCGCCACCTCTTGCTGGCCAAGGTCCGGTCCTTCGCTGCGCAGACTGCCATGCGTGCCCGCGACATAGGTGGTGTCGCGTGGCCCGTGCGGCGTGCCGCCGTCGAACACCAGCGAAGCCTGCCCCCGGTCCATCCGCACCAGAACCTGCGCCATCAAGGGCGCGCGGGCGGTCTGGCCCGGCGCGGGCGCAGCCATGGCAATCACGCTTTTCGCCCGGTCACCGATCAGGCTGCGCAGAAAGTCGAACCAGTGAATGCCGAAGTCGTAGAGGATCAGGTCCTCGATCCGCTCGAACGGCGTCCCCGCGATCCAGCCGTGGTTCCAATGCACGGCACAATGCGCGCTGATCACCTCGCCGATGATCCCGGCGCGCACCGCCTCACGCATGTAGGCCATATGCGGCGACCAGCGGCCGTTCTGGTTGACCGCGATCTTCACCCCGTTGTCCCGCGCCAGCGCGACCAGCGCTGCGCCCTGATCAAGGTCAAGCACAAAGGGTTTCTGCGACAAAACATGCTTGCCCGCCTTCAGCGCGGCTTCCATGATCGGCAGGCGGTCAGCGGGGTGGGGGGTGATGTCGACCACGTCGATTGAGGGGTCGGAGAGGATATCTTCAACTCGGTCGGACACGCGGGCGTCCGGCGCGAATTCTGCCGCACGGGCCTGGGCGCGGGACAGGCTGCGGTTGCAGATCGCCGCCACTTCCCACCCCGCCGTGCGGTAGGCGTCAAGGTGGGCCGAGGCGATACCGCCCGCCCCGATCAGCCCGATCCGGGGCCGATAGCTGCGCGGGGTCGGGGGCTGCCACGGCAGATCAGGGGCGGAAACCTCGGCCAGCGCGGTTGTCCTCAACGCATAGGTGTCGGCGTCGGGTTCGCTCATGGCAGCAGCGCCAGAGTGCGTTTTTCGCGGGCCGACTGGGCGGCCGTATCCACGATGCGCTGGCCGATCAGGCTGACGGCAGGGTCAAGCGGGCCGGTCAGCGCCTCACCGTTTGCGATACAGCCAAGGACGTATTCGATGCCGTTGCGGCGGCCTGGCGGCAGGGGGTCGGCGGGCACGGCATGGGGTTCTGGCCGGGCGCGGGTCTGCACCGTCACATCCTCGGCATAGTCCCAACTGGCAATCGTGCCATCGGTGCCGACAAAAACGAAACCGCATTTCGGTTGCGGCTGGATCGTCCAAGGGTCGGTAAAGGTGCCCCAGCGGGTTTCCATCTTGGACAGCCCGCGCGCATAGCGGCAGACGGTGATGGCGTGCTGATCGACCTCGATCCCCGGCGCCTCGTCGATGACGCAAGTCACCTCCAGCGGGGCCATGCCGTTCATGTACCAGGTGCCCAGTGTCGCGCCATAGCCAAGGTAATCCAGCAGACTGCCCCCGCCCAAGGCGCGCTTGTACCACCACGAATTGGGCTTTTGCCGCTCTACCTCCTCTGGTGAGACCTCGACCTTGTCGGCAAGGTGGTAAAGCGGCCCGCGATTGCCGCCATAAGAATGTATCTCGATCAGATCACCGATCATGCCGTCGTCGATCAGCCGTTTGGCAGTGACATGAGCCTCAACCCAGGCCAGCGGCCAGTTGATCGCCAGCAGCTTGCCTGTGGGTTTCATTGCCGCAACCATGGCGCGGGCGTCGGCGACGGTGGCGGCGAACGGCTTTTCGACGAAGACATGCACGCCATGGGCGGCCAGCGCCTGAGTGTAGCGGGCATGGTCGGCGGTCGCGGCGCAGAGGATGGCAAGGTCAGGCTTTGTCGCCATGCAGGCGTCAAGGTCGGTAAAGACACGATCCTCGGGTATGGCAAAGGTCGCGATGGCACGGGCCATCGTGCTGCGGTCCGGATCGAAGATGCCGGCAAGCTCGGCATCCGGGTGATCTGCGACCTGCCGCAACAGATCGCCCATGTGCATGTGATCAAAGCTGATGCCGACGACCCTGACCGTCATGACGTGCCCCCCTTAGCTGTGGTCGGTCAGGCGGATATAAAGCGCCGTGACCGCCAGAATGATTGCCCCGTAAAGGATGCGCCGTCCGCCCTCTGGCATTTGCAGCAGCGTCAGCATGGTGGCAAGCACTGTCAGGATCAACGCGCCAAGGATCGTGCCGCCATAGCCGCCGCGCCCGCCAAAGATAGAGGTGCCACCGATCACCGCCGCCGCGACAGACGGAAGGTCCAACGGCAGCGCCAGCGACAGGGACGCCGTCTTGACCATCCCCAGGTAAAGCAGCCCCGAAAGCCCGGCGATGACCCCTGACAAGGAATAAAGCGCCAGGTGCACCTGCCAGACCCGCACACCCGATAGCCGCGCCGCCGCCTCGTTCGACCCGATGGCATAGAGAAGGCGGCCAAACCCCGTGCGCCGTTGCGCCCACAGGATCAGCGCGGCAAACGGGATGAACAGGAACAAACCGTTCGGCAGGTTCCAGGTCCGCCCGGTGCCAAGCCAGACCAGCACCTCCGGGTAGATGGTGCCGGTGGAAATGACCGAGCGTTGATAGACCAAAAGACAGCCGGTGGCGATCAGGCCGGTGCCCAGCGTCATGATCAGCGGATGGACCCGCGCGAAGGCAATTCCGGTGCCGTTGACCATCCCGATGGCCAACGCACAGGCCATGGCGATGCCCATGGCAGCGGGCGCGCCAATCAGTGGCGTAGCGGTAGCGGTGACATAGGCGGCAATGGTGGCCGCCGTGCCGACCGACAGATCAATGCCGCCGGTCAGCATGGTCAGCGTCTGGCAGGCGGCCAGCATCGCCAGCGGGATGGCGATTTTCAGGGTGTTGCTGACCCAGAACACGCTCAGAATCGCCGGGTTCAGGATCGCAAGCGCACCAATCAGCGCCAGAAGGATCAGGGACAGCGGCAAAAGCGGGTTGTCCACCATCAGCCGCCCAAGCCGGGAAAGGGCCGTGGGGGTATCAGTTGTGGTTATCGTCATGTCTTGCGCCCCTGCGTTGCCAGAACCGCGCCGAACATCACCACGCCGACCATGATCAACCCCTCGATGATCGCCGCCGTGTTGGGATCGACCGACAGCAGCGTCAGGTCCATCCGCACCAGCCGCAGCACGATCACGGCCAGGATCGGGCCAAGGATGCCACCCCGCCCGCCGCCCAGCACAACCCCGCCCAGAACCACCGCCGCGACCGAGGCCAGCAGATAGGGTCCGGGGATCGGCTCGCCGATGCCGGTGCCCATTGTCACCGCCAACCCGGCAAGGGCCGCGAACAACCCGCAAACCGCATAGGCCGCGATCCGCACCGGCCCGACCGGCACGCCCGACCGGTAGGCCGCCTGGCTGTCAGACCCCACGGCGTAGAACATCAGGCCCAGCTTGCTGCGCCGGATCGGCCACCAGATCGCCGCGACGACAACCGCCAGAAACACAAAGCCGCGCGGCAGCCAGTCGGTCAGCGCAGGTGGCACGCCGGGCAGCGTCACCCCGCCCACGGCCAGTGCGCGCAGCCAGGGTGCCGCTCCACCGCCCGGCGCGTTCAGGATCAACAGCGCCACGCCCTGCCAGACGAACAGCATCGCCAGCGTCACCACGATGTCGGGCACGCGGGTCACCACAATAAGCGCCCCGTTCAGCGCCCCCATGGCCAGACCGACAACCAGCACGGCAAGGACGGCAAACACCGCCTGCCCGTCACCCGCCCCGTCCATCAGCACCGCTGCCGTGACGCTTGCCACCGCCATCATCGCCGCGATGGAAAGGTCAATGCCACCCGCGATGACCACCACCGCCATGCCGACAGTCGCCAGCGCAAAGGGCAGCGCAGAACGTGCCAGATTATCAAGCCCAGAGACCCCGAAACTCGGCTGAATCAGCTTGGTCACCACCAAAAGCAGCACCAGCAACCCCGCCAGCCCGGCTGTCCAGCCATTTGCCGCAAGCACCCGCATCATGCGACAGCCCCCGTCTTGTCAATCAGGCCCGTCTTGTCAATCAGGCCCGTCTTGTCGATCAGACCCGTCTTTTCCGTCAACCCATAGGCCGCGCGCATCAGCGTTGGTTCGTCCGCATCGGCGGCCTCGATCACATCGACCACGCGGCCGTTGAAGATCACAACGGCGCGGTCACAGGCCAGCCGCACCTCTGCCAGTTCCGAGGTGTAGAACAGGACCGCCGCCCCCTGATCGGCCAGATCACGCACCAGCGCGTAAATCTGCCGCTTGGTGCGGATGTCGATGCCCCGGGTCGGGTCGAACAGCAGCAGCGTCTGCACGCCCTTGGCGATCCAGCGGGCAATCGTCACCTTCTGCTGGTTGCCCCCGGACAGGCGGCGGACCTCGCCTTGCGCGCGGGTGTCGATCTGCAAACGGTCGATGGCGGCCCCGACGCGGGTGCGTTCGTCGCGCGCCGGAATACCGCCCCAGTTTCCGAACCGCGCCAGCAAGGGCAGCGCGATGTTTTCCCGCACCGACCGCTGCATCAGCAAAGCGTGCGCCCGGTCTCCCGGCACCAGCGTCAGCCCCGCCGCAATGGCGTCGGCGGGGTGGGCGAAGGTCATCGGGTGGCCGTCCACCTCGACCGTGCCCGCCGTGGCGCGGCGGTTGCCGGCCAGCACATCGAACAGCTCGTCCTGGCCCTGACCCTCCAGTGCTACCACGCCCAGAACCTCACCCGGGCGCAGGACAAGCGACACGTCGGTCAGCCGCGTGCCGGTGGCAAGCCCGCGCACCGAAAGGCGCGGCACCGACTGGGGGAGTGGTATGCGGCGGGCCGTGCCTGCCGCCGTGGCCACGCCCGCGCCCAGCATCATCTCGACGATTCGGTCCTCGATCCCCGGCTCGATGGCGACATCGCCCACCGTCAGCCCGTCGCGCAGCACCGTCGCCCGGTCGCAGATCGCCGCAATCTCGGTAAAGCGGTGCGAAATGTAGATGACCGACCGCCCGGCGTCGGCCTGCGCCCTGACCACGGTCAGCACACGCTCGACCAGATCGGTGGGCAGGGCGGCGGTCATCTCGTCCAGAAGCAGGACATCCGGTTCCACCGCCAGCGCGCGGGCAAGGTCAAGGATGCGCAGACTGGCCAAGGGCAACGCGCGGATCATGGCGTCCTGCCGCAGGCCGGGCAGGCCAAGTTGGGAAATCCAGTGGCGGAAACGGTCAACCGGCGTGTCGCCCAGCCGCAGATTGTCGGCCACCGACAGGTCGGGGATCAGCGACGGTTCCTGATAGACCGGCACCAGCCCCGACCGCCGCGCTCCGGCGGGCGAGGCGACAGTGCTGTCACGCCCCCGGATGCGGACATGGCCCGCGTCGGGTTTCAGCGCCCCCGTCAAGATCTTCACAAAGGTCGATTTGCCCGCCCCATTGGCCCCCATCAGCGCCACGACCTGCCCCGGCGCGACCTGCAACGAGGCATCGCGCAGCGCCACCACCGCGCCGAAACGCTTGGCGATGCCGGTTGCATCAAGAAGGGCCGCAGAAGGTGCGGGGGCTGGGGTCATGGGGTGTTTCCTGTGCGAAAATGGCCCCCGAAGCTGGTCCGGGGGCCGTCTGGGTCAGGCGGTCAGGATCACTCGCCCGGGCCTTTGCAGGCGATGATCTGGTCCATCGTGTAGGTGGTCCAGCCGTCAATCGAAACGGAAACCGGCCATTCCGGCGACAGGTTCGGGTTCTGCCCGGCTGCGATCAGGGCCTTGCCCGAATCGCTGACGTTGTCCCAGATGGCCGGGTCGACCAGCACGGTCTTTTCAGCCGGCATCTGCCCGTCCAGGATCTGGATCGCCAGCGCCACGCCAGCGCCACCGACCGATCCGGGGTTGGTGACAGCCGCACCCTGCAGCCCCTCGACGCTGGACAGTTGGCTGACAAAGCCCGCGTTGTCGGCCCCGACGATCGGCACCAGCGGCGCGCCGGATTCAACAAAGGCATCGACGATCACGTTGTCGATTCCGCTCGTCCAGACGCCTTGAAACGATACGCCTGCCGCGATGATGTCGTTGATCTGCTGCTTGCCCTGATCCTGCTGCCAGCCGGTGAACACCTCTTGCGCGACGGTGATTTCGGGGAATTCGGCCAGCGCCCGCTTGAAGCCCACGTCGCGGTCATTGTCGGCCCCGGCGCCAGCGGCACCGCGCATGTAGACGACGGCACCCGTGCCGCCCATCGTTTCAAACAGCCATTTTGCGCCAAGGTAGGCGTATTCTTCCTGATTGTTCGACAGGATATAGGCCGAAGGCTCGGTCACCGCCTGATCCACCGCCACGACGACGATGCCCGCATCCGTGGCTTCCTTGATCGCCGAGTTGATCCCTTCGGCATTCGACGGGTTCACGACGATCGCGTTCACGCCGGCCTGAATCAGGTTGCGCATATCTTCAAGCTGGCCAGCCGCGTCGGTGTTGCGGTGGGCGATGTTCAGGCTTTCCACCTTGCCCGACGCCAGCGCCTGCGCCTTCATCGCGCAGACCATCTGTTCGCGCCAGCCATTGCCCTGCACGGTGTTCGAGATGCCGATCTTGTAGCCCTCGGCCTGCGCCATTCCGGCAAGCGAAAGCGACATGGCCAGCGCGGCGGTTCCAAGCAAAATTCGTTTCATGATGATCCTCCCAGATCCGTTGTGTGGCAGTCGTCAGTTCCGTGGCGTTTTTACGCCCTTGCGGGCGGCAAACGTTCTTGCCTGCAGATCAGCATACCGCCCTGAATCGATTGTCCGGATTCGGAAGGAAGCGCTGCTCTTTTCCTGAATGTAATGCTTTTCATCGCGGCTGTAAAGCTTTACATTTCTGTCAGAACCCTCAACACTCAACCCCGAACCGCAAGGCGAGGAAGGTCCGAACCGTAGATGAGCCGCCCGACAATCGAGGATGTTGCCAGACTTGCCGGTGTGTCCATCGCCACGGTCAGCCGCTGTCTGCACATGCCCGACATCGTGGCCGCCCAAACACGCGAGCGGGTGCTGGGTGCCGTGCGCCAGACCGGCTACAACCTGAACGCGGCGGCGCAGTCGTTGCGACAGCGGCGGTCCAACACGGTGCTTGTTGTGGTGCCGGACATCGGCAACACCTTCTTTTCCGAAATCCTTGGCGGGATCGAACAAGAGGCCTCGGCCGCCGGGCTGACCATGCTGATCGGCAACTCCGGGCGCACCGAGGCGCGCGAGGATGCCTATGTGCGCTACCTGCTGAACGGCCGTGCCGACGGCGCGCTTTTGCTGGCCGATCCGCAGGCCGCGTGGTTCGATATTCCAACCGTCAACGCCCTTGGGATCCCGCCGATCGTCGTCATCTCCGAGGTGGGGCCAGACGCGGGGCCGGTTGCCGTGTCGATCGACAACGAGGCCGCCGCCCATGCCGCCGTGTGCCACCTGATCGGCCAGGGTCACCGCCGGATCGCCCATATTGCCGGGCCGCCCGGCAACATCCTGACCGCGCAGCGCCTGCAGGGTTATCGTCGCGCGCTGGCAGAGGCGGGCCTGCCACAGCACCCCGCGCTGGAGATGCCCGGAGATTTCAGCCTGCCTTCGGGCCGGTCGGCGTTCGACCGCTTCAGCGCGCAGATCGACAGACCGACCGCACTGTTCTTCGCCAATGACGAGATGGCGATGGGGTTTCTGTCCACGGCCTATGCCGCCGGTGTCCGGGTGCCGCGCGATGTGTCGGTCGTGGGGTTTGACGACATCCACTTTGCGCAGTCCTGCATCCCGGCACTGACAACCGTCCGCCAACCACGGGCCGAGATGGGGGCAACCGCGATGCGCCTGTTGCTGTCGATCATCGCGGGCGAAGCACCGGAGTCTGTGCGGCTGCCCTTTGACATCGTGATACGCGACAGCACCGCCCCGGCCTAGGCCGGGCAGGGTCGCAGCGAAGGGGGGCAGCCGTTTCATTTTATGAACGGCGCCAGCACGTCACGCGCCAGCGCAAAGCCGCGCTTGACCTGATCGTCGCTGCCTTCGAAATTGCGGTCCTCGTGTTCGATGATCACCGGCCCGTCATAGCCCGCGCGATACAGCCCCGCGAAGAAACCGGGCCAGTCCACCTCGCCCAAGCCCGGCATGCGCGGCACCTGCCAGCCGATCCCTGCAGAAAGGATGCCGTTGTCGTAAAGCCCATCGCGGTCGATCATCAGGTCCTTGGCATGGACATGCACCATGTGCGGGCCGAACTCCCGCACGAAACGGGCGGCGTCGATCATTTGCCAGACAAGATGGCTGGGGTCGTAGTTCATCCCGACCGCGTCACCCCACTGCTCGAAGATCCGCCGCCAGACCTTTGGCGCATAGGCGATGTTGTGCCCGCCCGGCCATTCGTCGTGGGAAAAGATCATCGGGCAGTTTTCAAATGCCAGCGTCACGCCATGGTCGCGCGCATGGGCGACGATGGGGGCGAAGATTTCCAGCGCCCGCGTCCAGTTCTGGTCCACCGTCAGGGTCCGGTCGCCGCCAAGAAAGGTGGTCACCACCTTTACCCCCATCATCCCCGCCACGGTGATCACTTGGGTCAGGTGGGCAATCACCGCCTCGCGGTGCGCGGCATCGGCATGCAGCGGGTTCGGGTAATAGCCAAGGCCCGACACCGACAGCCCCTTGCCAACCAGCATTCCCATGATCTCGGCCCCACGCGCGCGGGTCATCTCCTCCACCGGCAGATGTGCGGTTCCGGCATAGCGGCGTTTCTCGGCCCCGGCGGTGGGCCAGCAGGCAATCTCCAGCGCCTGAAACCCGGCACCGGCGGCGTAGTCGGCCACCCGCTCCAGCGGGGTGTCGGTGAATGGTGCGGTGAGGATGCCCAACTGCATCACAAGCCCCCCTTTGCAATATCGACCCAAGCGCCCCGCGCCGCACTGTCCAGCACGGCATCGCAGAACAGCATCTCGGCATGTCCGTCGTCAAAGCTGGCCCAGGTCGAATCCGCCCCGCGCCCGCCCCGCGCCACATCGCGGTAGACCTGACCGAAGAACGCGGTCCAGGTGTCGGCAAAGCCCTCGGGATGGCCGCCGGGCAGGGCCGCCGCCGCCGCGCCATAAGGGTTCATCAGCGACGGGTCGCGCAACAGGATCTGGTTGGGCGCGTCGCGGTGGCCGATCCACAGGTTTTCGGGGGCTTCCGCACTCCATGCCGCCGAGGCGCGGGACCCCGAGATATCCCAGGTCAGCAACCCCTTGCGGCCATGGCTGATCTGGCTGGTGGTCAGAACCCCGCGCCCGCCGTCCTTGTAGCGCAACAGGATCGTCGCCGCGTCATCGGTGGTGATCCGGCGTGTCTCGGTCGCACCCTTGGCGGTGGTGAACGTCTGAACCGGGCCAAGCGGCATTTGCCGGTCGGGGATGAAGGTCGCCAGCTCGGCCATCACGGCCACAGGGCGCTGCCCGGTGATGAAACTGGTCAGGTCCACCCAATGCGTGCCGATATCGCTGACCGACCGCAGGGGGCCGCCCTCCTCCGCCTCAAGCCGCCAGTTCCAGTCAGTATCCTTGGCCAGCCAGTCCTGATGGAACTGCCCGGTGATCAGGCGCAGATCGCCCAACTCTTTGGCCGCCATCATGCCGTGGGCGTGTTGGTTCAAAGCGTAGAAACGGGTGTTGTAGCAGACCGCCGCGATCTTGCCGCTGGCTCGCGCCAGTGCCAGCATTTCCGCAGACTGAGCCGAAGTCATGGCAAGGGGCTTCTCGCAGACCACATGCTTGGCCGCGCCAAGGATCTGCTTGACCTGCGGGTAATGCGCCACGTTGGGCGAGGTGACATGCACCACCTGCACCGCAGGGTCCGCCAGCAATTCCTCTAGCGAGGCGTAAGCGCGCGGCACGCCAAGCGCCTTTGCGCGCTCAACCCCCCGCCCGGGGCTGGACCCAAGGACGCCTGCAACCGGAACCCCCATGCGCCGCAGCGTGTTGAGATGGACAGAGCCGATGAACCCTGTGCCGATGATTGCTGCACCGATGTCAGGCAACGGAATACCCCCCGTCAATCGCCAGACACGCCCCGGTCATGAACCCGGCGGCGTGTGAGGCAAGGAACAACACCGGCCCGGCGATGTCTTCCGGCTGGCCCCAGCGGCCCATCGGCGTGCGCTGGCTGACGGCGGCCACATGCGCGGGGTCGGTCCGGCTGCGGGCGGACTGCTGGGTGACGATAAAACCGGGCGCGACGGCGTTCACCCGGATGCCGTCGTCCGCCCAGGCAATCGCCAGCGATTTGGTCAGTTGCACCACCGCCGCCTTCGAGGCCCCGTAAGCCGGGTTCCGGGGGCTGCCGAACATCGCATACATAGAGGCAATGTTGACCAGCACGCCTTTGGCCGCCTTCAGCCGGGGATGAAACGCCAGCGCGGTGCGGAACGTGCCGTGCAGGTTCACGTCGACCACGTGCTGAAAGAACGTTGGGGCCATCTCCTCGCCCCGCGCAGTGATCGCGGCGCAGTTGACCAGCACGTCCAGCCGGGGGGTCGCATCTGCCAGCGCCTGCACCGCCGCGCCATCGGTGACATCAAGCCGGGTATAGGCAAAGCGGCCCTGATCTTCCGGCGCGGGTTCGGGTTCCGCGCCGGTGATGGCGACCGAGGCGCCTGCATCCTGAAACGCCCGGGCAATCGTGGCGCCGATCCCGGCGCGGCTTGCGCCGACCACCAGAACCTCGGCCCCGGCAAAGTCAAAGCGGGTGTGCATCATGTTTTCCTCCCTTCGCCATCCTTGGCGGCGACGCGATTCGATGCAACGGAATTTTCATTCCTGACATTTTGATTATTCTCAACCGCACCCAGCCTGCGCCCCAACGCCACGATCAGCGCCTGCGCCACCACCATCGCGGGCACCTGGCTGCGGAAATGGCCAAGCCGCGCCTCGTTCACATAAAGGACATGGGCCGCCAGCCCGGCGACGGGGCTGAGCGTGTTGTCGGTGATCGCCAGCACCCGCAAGCCCCGGTCGGCGGCAAGCCGCGCCACCTCCACCGTTTCGGGCGTATAATCATCGAAAGTCATGACCAGCAATGTGTCGGCAGGACCGATGGCCTGCACCTGCGTCGCCCGCATGGCCCCAAGGTTATCCACCAGATGCGCCCGCCGCCCGATGCTGCCCAACCCGTAAACCGTATAGGCGCCAAGGCCGAACGCCCCCCGCGCGGCCGCGACATGCACCACCTCGCTGGCCGCCAACACCTCGACAAAAGCTGCCAGCGCGTCACGGTCCAGCGCCTCTTCGATCCGCAGCAAGGACTGCACCGCCGCCTGAACGAAGCTGCCAAAGACATGGCCCGGCTGGTCAAGGTCGGCATCACCGATCCCCGGCTGCGCCATGCGTTCGGCATAGGGCAGGCGCGGCCCGAGCAGGCGTTCGCGGAACACCAGTTGCAGGTCGGCGAACCCGGCAAAACCAAGCTCTTTCGCAAAGCGGGTAATGGTGGCGGGCGGCACCTGCGCCTGTTCGGCAAGGCGGACAAGGGTCGTCACCGCCACCTCTTCCGGATGGTTCAGAAAGAACTGCGCCACTTGTGACAGCCGTTTGCTGAGGGTGCCGGACCGCGTTGCCAGATCGGCGCGCAGAGCGTCGAAATCGCGTGGCGGGGTGGTGGGGGTCGTGCTTTGGGGTCTGGTTTCCATCCGCTACAGCGCCCCCGCGACTTTCTGTTCGAAATCAATGATGGCCCCGCTCATCGGGACCGAGGCGTCGCCCAGCAGGAACACCGCCAACCGGGCGCATTCCTCGGCGGTCACCAGGCGCCTCAATGGCAGCGCCGCCGCGACCTCGGCCTCCCAATCCGGCCCGCGTTCCATCGCCTGCATCCGTGCTTCGCTTTCGGTGGCGACCCAGCCAAGGTTGATGCCGTTGACCCGAATCCGGTCGGCCATATGGGCGTTCGCGGCATTGCGGGTCAGCGTGGCCATGGCCCCCTTGGTTCCGGCATAGATCGCCAGTTCGGGAATGCCGCAATGCGCATTCATCGACAGGATGTTGACGATCGCGCCCGCCGCACCCCGCCCCAGCATGTCGGCAATCGCCGCCTGCATCAGGAAAAACCCGGCGCGGGCGTTGACGGCAAAAAGCTGGTCCCAGACCGTAGGCGTGCCGGTGACGAAGGACCCCCGCGTCGTCAGGCCGGCCGCGTTCACCAGCCCGTCGATCCGGCCAAAGCGGGCGCGGGCAGCAGCGGCGATGACCTCGGGGGCGGCCATTTCCGCCAGATCGGCCTCCACAACCTCAGCCTCGACCGACAGCGCAGCGGCCAATCGCCGGGCGCCCTCGCCATCGCGGTCCACCAGCACCAGTCCGCCAATGCCTTCCTCGGCCAGAAGGCGTGCGATGGCCGCGCCGATGCCGCTGGCGGCCCCGGTCACGATCACCACCTTGCCCTCCAGCCCCAGATTCATCCACCGATCCCCTTCAGGAAGGACTCATGTTCCGCTGCGTCCATGGTGACAACATGGCGCGCCTCGGGGAAGGCCCCGCTGGCCACATCGGCACGGAATTCGGCGAAGGCCGCGATGCGCTCGGTCTGCAGGCGGTCATATTCGGCGGCAAAGTTGCGGTAGACCTTGGCGTGGCGGGGAAGGTGGCTGCGGTTTTGACCCAGGATATCCTCGGCGAACAGATACTGCGCATCGCAACCCGGGCCCGCGCCCATTGACCACAAAAGCAGGTCCAGACGGGCGCTGATGGCGCTGGCAACCTCGGCCGGGACCACCTCGATTTCCACGGCAAAAGCCCCGGCGTCCTGATAGCGGCGGCATTCATGATACAGCGCAATCGCCTGGTCCGCCGACTTGCCCACGGCGCGAAAACCGCCGGTAAACGTGGCGCGGCTGGGCACGAGGCCGACATGGCCCACCACAGGCACATGTTCCCGCGCCAGATATTCGACCGTCTGCAAGCTGCCGGAACAATACAGCGCATCCGCCCCCGCCTGCAGCATCTGACCGCAAAAGCGCAGGTAGTCATCCGGCGTCCCGGCCTCGGTGTGGGCGCGGCCGGTCATGCTGAACACCCCCGGCGCGGCCTGCCGATAGCGTGGGTCGGTCACAAGGTCTGGCGGGACGGAGGCGATGTCGATCCCTGCCGCCTCGGCCGCAGCCGCCTCATCCAGTGTGACATAGCGCAGCATGGTCTTCTGGCCGCGGCCTTTGCCCGTGCGCAGGTCGGCCACGGTCGGGCAACGGCGGGTCATGCCGACCCTCCGACCGCAATCTCGATCATGCCGCCCACCACCCGCGCCGGATAGGTGGCCAGCGCCACGCAGACGGGGGCGCGCAGTGGCGCCCCGGTGCGATAGTTGAAGCGTCCGTTGTGCTTTGGGCATTCGATGGTGTCGTCAATCACCAACCCGTCGGCCAGATGCACCTGTTCATGCGTGCACAGGCCGTCAGTGGCAAAAACCTCGCCCTTGGCGGAACGGTAGACGGCGAAGCTGCGGCCGTCATGATCAAAGCGCATCACATCCTCGGGGTCGATGTCGTCGACCGCGCAGACCTTTATCCATTGGGTCATGCCACCCCCCTTTGCGGTGCATCAAACTGGTGAAGATCGGCGCGGTATGGCCGGGCAGTCGACGGCAGCGCGCGAAACTGCGTGTAAGCAGGATCGCTTTGCTGCCGCCAGAGCGTGGCGATCATGCCCCGGTAGGCGGCCAAGATCGACGGGTCGGGCATGGGCAGGTCGTCCTTGATCAGCGCATGCAGACGCGGCAGCGCGTGATAGGGCACCATCGGAAACATGTGATGTTCGATATGGTAGTTCATGTTCCAGTAGATCCAGCGGCTGACCGGGTTGATGTAGACCGTGCGGCTGTTCAGCCGGTGGTCCAGCACATCCTCGGCCAGCCCACCGTGCTGGATGAGGCCGGTCATCACCATGTGCCACGCCCCATAGATGCGCGGCCCGCCGATCAGCATCAGCGGCAGCACTGACCAACTGGCAAGGGCCCCGATGACCGCCGCCGCATGGATCGCCACGTGCACCCGCGCGGCGAAGATCGCCTTGGGGCGTTCAGTCTGCGGGATGTAATCAGCCTCGTCCGGGGTGATGATCCCGGCAGCGTTGCGCGCAAGGACACGGAAATGCAGCCAGATGTCCGGAATACCGACAAAGTGCAACGCGGTAAGCAGAAGTTGCGGCGGGCGGAAATGGCCGATCTCGGGATCGCGCCCGACGATGATCGTGTCGGTGTGGTGGCGCGCGTGGCTCCACCGCCAGCTGACCGGATTGCGCATCACCATGAAGCTGGCGATCTGATAGACCACGTCGTTCATCCACGAGGTGCGGAACGCCGTGCCATGCCCGCATTCGTGCCAGCGGCTGTCGCAGGCCGACCCGTAAAGGACGCCGTAAACCACAAAGAACGGCACCGCCCACCAGGTGCCCCAAGTCGCCACCCCGCCCGCGCCACTGATGACCAGCAGACCCAGCCACAGCGCGGTATCGCGCAGCGCAGGGCCATCGCGGCGCTGCATCAGCTCTTTCATCACCTTGCGCGGCACGTCCGAATGATACCAGTCGGCCGAGGCCAGCCCCGCCTCGACTGCGCGGGCGCTTTCGGGTCCGGTCAGGCTGTAGTCGCGGGGCGCGAAGGGCGCGGGACGGGCGGTCATGAGGGTCCTTTCCTGTGGTCCGCAGCGCCATGCAGGGCGGCAAGACGCCCCGTCGGCAGCGGATAGTCCTGATCTGGCTGACGGACTATCGCGGTGATCCGCGCTTCGGCCGCCGCAATCGCTGCCGGTCCGTCCAGCACGACAAAGCGGCTGTCATACTGACGCGCTTCCGCCGCCTGAAGCCAGATCATTTCGCCCCGGTCGCGGGCAAAGCGGTTGCCTTGGGCGTGGTGGGTGGAGGGTTCGACCCCCATCACATAATGCCCGGCCTGAAAGTTCTGCCACTGCAGGGCGCAGGGAAACTGATCCTTCCGCGTCTCGACCATCAGGCCCAGACCGATCCGGTCATTCACCACCGCCACAGGCACCAGTCCTGCCGCATCGGCGGCCATGTCATGTTCCCACACCTGTTCTGCAAAACCAGCCACGGGTCCGGGGCAGCGGCGATAACCCACGGTCTGCGCTGTCAGGTCGGCTGCATGGCTGGCCCAGCAAACCTCGCGCAGCGGGGCAAGATAGCGTGATCCGTCGTCAATCACCGGATACCCCAGATTGACATGATAAAGCAGCATGTGCGGCGTGCGCTGATAGCCCGCATTCACGACCCGATCAAACAGGCGCACCTCGTTGCCGCCCATATCCGCTTCGATCCGGCGATGCAGATGCAGCACTTCGCCAAAGACCGCGGCCTGCACGACAACCCCTTCGGCCCAGAGGATGCAGCGGTCGCCCTCCCACCGTTCGCCATACCCCGTCAGGCGCGCCGGGATCGCGCCCACCCGTCCATGCAAGCCATGCCGCACGGTCGCGCGCCGTGGATAATTGTAATTGTCCGCGTCCACATCTTCCGGACCAAGGATGTGATCCAGCCCGCAGGTTGCCAGAAACCCCGAAAAAGACCGGACCCAGCCCAGCCCCCCGTCACCATCGGGCTCATGCAAGCCGGGGTGGCGAAATCCGGTCGGCGAATGCCAGCCGATGGCGCGACCCGCATGGGACAACTCGGCAATGTCCATGGCTCTGTCGACCATCACCGAAAAGCACAGCCCCGATCCGGTGCGAAACTCCAGCAATCGCATTCCACGTTCGACCCCGTCCTCGCAGGTGATCAGTCTGACACCGCCAAACTGCGTCAGGCTGCCGGCGCGAACCCCAAGGCTCGCGAAATCGGAGGGCCTGCCGTACAACTCCGCCATATTCGGGCTTTCCCTTCTCCGCTGCACTGTCCGATCGGAGCGATGCTGCGCACCTGATCGACATCTGTTGGCTCTACGAACAAAGTCGACGCAAAACATTCTGCTCGATCAAGCCGATGTGCAGATGATTGCCGACATGAACATGGCAGGCCAGTAAGAACCCAATCAGATCGCATCACACTTGATCGCATCTCGAGAATCATGAAATTTGGCTCCCATCAGGATTGCGGCCCGTTTCTGCGAACCGGATGGCATCAGGCCATCGCGTGTGTCCATGGCAAGGACCAGGCGGGCGTCGCGATCAAGCACTGCCAGCATTTGGGTCGAGGCGCCGCAGGCCGTGCGCGCAGCAAGGGGGATGGCACCCCGCTTGGCACCGGCGAGCGTCGTGGAACGGTCGAGCACAGGGGTGAGTGCCGCGCGCGACGTCGCAGCCCCCGGCGTGCGGTCAGGCAGGGTCAGCGCAAAGGGCAGCTCCAGGTCTGCAGCGGGGCTCTGTCGCACAAATCCGGTGAGGAATATGCCGCGATCCAGACCTGCCTCACCCTGAAGGCGGGTTTGTCGAGAGCCTGCTGCGCCTGACCAGTCTGGACTGGTCGGTGGCAAACTTCAGCACCCTGAGCAGCCAGCGTTGTATGCCCTGCCCACAGCTACACGCCTGGCGCCGAGGCTTCGGTTCGGATCGCGGCAAGCGATGGTGCGGGTGCGGTAATCTTTCTTCTTGACGCCTGAACGTGGAAACCTGATCTTCGGCCTGCAAAAACTTTGCGATTTCGGTCTGTGGACACGGTTTTTCCGTCACTGGTCCGGAACGGCAGAAATCCGCCATCGGAACTTCAACGCAAACAGGCGGCGGTCGCATGCGAACCAAAGGTGAAGGTTGGCCGATGTCAGGGCTGCTGCCCGTCATGTCCGTTCTGGTGCCGTCGTCCATTCTGGCGGTGATGGGCTGGCTGAACTGGAACGGAGCCTGGCAAACGGCTGAAACAGACATGCGCGGGGCGGCGCGAACGGCAGCCGTATACGGGCAGCGTGCCTTCGAGAGCTACGGAAGTGTCGTCAGTCGGGTAAACGAACTCGTCCGCGGCATGTCCGATGATGACATCCGGAAGAACGATCTTGCGCTGAACCAGGAGTTGCAGCGGATCAACGCCGGTTTGTCGCAGATCAGCATAAGTTACGTGATTGACCGAAACGGAGCCCCCCTCGTTGCAAGCAACCTCTATCCTGTTCCGCCTGATGCCAACCTGTCGGATCGCGAGTATTTTCAGGCCCTCCTCGGCCCAACGCCCCCCGACATTCATATCAGCCAGACGTTTATCGGGCGGTTCGACCAGCAGTTGCAGTTTTCGATCAGCAGCCGACGCGTCGACAGTGGAAATGCGGCGTCTCCTGACGGCTTTGACGGCGTGGTGCTGGTGTCGGTCAGCCCGCTGGTGCTTGCCGAAGGTCTCGACCGGCTTTTGCTGCTTCCGGCCGACAGGATTTCCTTCATGCGGGCCGATGGGTACGGGATCAGCACCACCAGCGGAATGCTGGACCTGAGCCAGCCTTTGCCGAAGGTCGACGAGACAAGCCAATTCTACGCGTTCGCCGCAAGCGGCGTCGAGAGCGCGGCCTATATATCGTCGACGGCGATGCCGGGAACCGAGTCGGTGCTGGCCATGCACAGGATCGACGGATTTCCGGTCTATGCGGTCAGCATCCGCGGGCGGGCCGAGATCGTGGCGGCGTTCTGGAAAACCATGTCGGCGCAACTGGTGTTCGGCGTGCTTGCGACCTTTGGCCTGTTGCTGTTGAGTTTGCAGGTGATGCGCGACCAGCGCAGGCTGGCTGCGAAAAACGCTGACCTGCGCCGCGACAACGTTCTGACGTCTGACCGATTGGAGCGCGCCAACCGGTTTGGTCTGGTCGGAACGTTCGAGTTCGACCTGAAAACGGGGGAAAGTCGCAGGTCCCCTGAGTATAATTCAGTGCACGGATTGCCCGCCTTCCCAACAGTCGAGACGCATGACCACTGGGCGAACCGTCTGCACCCCGATGATCGACAGCGCGCCGAAGCCGAAGTGTTCCGTGCCCTGTCCGATGCAAGCGGTGAGACGGAATATGGTCAGACCTATCGCATCGTTCTTGCCAATGGCGAGGTGCGCTGGATCGCCGCGCGTGGCGAAATACTCCGGGATGAGGCGGGGCGCACTTTGGCCCTGATGGGCGCGCATGTGGATGTCACACCGTTGCGGACCACCGAAATGGCGCTGGCCGAAAGCGACGCCCGGCTGCGGCTTGCTCAGGATGCTGTCGGAATTGGAACCTGGGAATGGCTGCCGGAAACGCGCGCCTTGCGGTGTTCGACACGCATGCTTGGGCTTTGGGGGCTGGATCCGTCGGACGACAAGCCGGGATTGCGGCGGGTGCTGGCGTCGATCCACCCCGCCGACAGACCGATGCTGAAGTCCGCCATCGCGCAGATGAGGAAAAACGGCGATTTTCGCTGTGAACTGCGGTTGCGCGCGGGATCACAGAAAAGCCTCTGGGTCGCAATCAAGGCCAAGGTGCTGAACCGCGATCAGGGCGCGATGCGGATCATGGGCGTGGTCTATGACATCACCGACCGCAAGCGCGCCGAGGAAATGGCGATCCTGATGGCACATGAAGTCGAGCACAGGGCGACGAATGCCATGACGGTGGTCTCCAGCCTGCTGCGGATGACCAAGGCCGACAGCGCAGAGCAACTGGTTGAGGTCATGGAGGGCCGGGTGCGCGCCTTGGGCCAGACGATGACCCTGCTGGGCAAGGGACGCTGGAAGGGCGCGGAGCTTGAGGCGATCCTGCGCAACGAACTGCGACCCTTTGCGCTTTCGGCGTCTGGCGATGGTTTTGCGATTGATCTTGAAGGGCCGAACGTCCGGATTGATGTTGAAGCCGCACAGCCGCTGTCGATGGCCCTGCACGAACTGGCAACCAATGCGGGAAAATACGGTGCGTTGTCGGTCCCGGGCGGCAGCCTGAAGGTGTCCTGGCATGTTGCCGACACCAAGGTGCATCTGCGTTGGGAAGAACGGGGCGGGCCCGGGCTGGACGGTCCGCCGACGCAACCGGGGTTTGGATCAAAGCTGATCCACATGCTGTTCGAAGGCCAGCTCGGCGGGGAGATCGAGAAAGACTGGAGCCCGACAGGGCTGGTCTGCACCATGCGGTTTCGTGCGGGTGCTGCCCCCTAACGGTCGCGGGCGCGGGGTGGCTGTGGGTGCGGGCGGCAGGATGGCCACGGCCGCGATGGTTCGCGTCGACCCCGATCTTGCACCCGTTGCAGGAATGAAAGAACCAATCCGGGCGCGCACGTCGATTGGTTCCGCCGCAACTGCCCGGTGGACCGTCAGATCGGCCTGTGTCCGCCGCTATGACCACGCTTGCGACGGTCGGCTTTGCGCTGTCGATGCACTGACTTCGGGCAAGAGTTGCAGGGTGGAGCCATGCCATCCATGAGCGAGGCCTGGTCCTCTGGTGCTGACCTGCGCCATCGCGACCATAGCGCGCGACGCGACCCGGACGGCGGCTCTGGCGGGGATCGGGTTCGCGGTGCTGTCTGCGGGCTGCGTGACCACTCTTTGTTTCAATCAGTTGACCACCGAGTTGCACGCATCGGCAGCGCCCTGGGTTCTGGCGCAATTGTCCTGAAGCACTTGGGCGATCTGGCATTCGATCTGGAACTGCTGGGTGCTGGATTGATGGCGGTGTCCCCGGGAACCACACTTCAATCCATGGTCCGACTTTACCCTCGTCAGCGCAGCCTGCACCGATGCGGGGGCCGATCCTGCCGCTGATCGCCATGCCGACCACGGCCGGAACCGGGTCCGAGGTAACGCCCGTGGCCGTGCTGTCGGATTCAAGGCGCAGTCCGCCAGCGGCGGGCTGGCGGTGCTGCGCGGGCCCGATGGGGCCGGTGTCGGTGCAGGTCTGACTATTCGCCGTAGGGGATCCACACGGTTTTGACGGCGGTGGCTTGTCGCAGGAACGACCGGCCCTGTGCGGCGGGGCTGAACCAGTCAAGCGCGCGGCCATGATTGACCCAGGTGCGTTTGAGGTTGGTGGCCGAGGCGGATTCGATCTGCCGGGACAGGTCGGTTGACGAAAAGCTCCACACCGCGTCGATGTCCATATGCGTGGCCATCGGTTTGGCGAGGTCGGCATGCGGCCCCGTCACGATGTTGACGACGCCCGCCGGCAAGTCCGAGGTGTCAAGCACCTGATAGAGGTCGGTCGCGGCCAGCGGAAATGGGTCCGAGGGCACGATGACGGTGGTGTTGCCCATGGCGATGGCGGGGGCCATCACCGAAATCATGCCCAGCAGCGGGGCCTCGTCGGAGGTGAGGATGCCGATGACCCCGGTGGGTTCGGGCATTGCCAGCGCCACGCCGCGCAGGGGCACTGATTTGGCGGCACCGTCAAATTTGTCGGCCCAGGCGGCATAGGTGAACAGCCGGTCGATGGCGGCGTCGACTTCGGCGGTGCCGCTGGTGCCGGTCAGGTCGCGCAGGCGCTGGCTGAACTCGGCGGCGCGGGCCGACAGGTTTTCGGCGATGTAATACAGGACCTGCGCGCGGGCATGGGCGGTGGTGCGCGCCCAGCCCTTGGCGGCGTGGGCGGCTTCGACAGCATTGCGAATGTCCTTGCGGTTGCCGATGCCCGCGTGGCCCAGAAGCTGGCCGCGCGGGCCGTAGACCGGTTTCGAATAGCCGCCGTCGGGCCGTGCCTGCTTGCCGCCGACATACAGCTTTGCGGTGCGGTCGATCTCGGCGGTTTCGGGACTTTTCGGCTCGGCAAAGGCGGCGATCGGCCGCAGCGGTTTGCCGGGGATCGCGGGTTTGAGGTAGGCCAGCAGCCCCTCCCATCCGCCTTCGCGGCCAAAGCCCGACTCGCGCACCCCGCCAAAGCCTGCGGCGGCGTCGAACAGGTTGGTGGCGTTGACCCAGACCACCCCGGCCCGCAGTTTCGGGGCGATATCCAACGCGAGGTTGATGTTCTCGGTCCACAGCGTTGCCGCAAGGCCATAGCGGGTGTTGTTGGCCAGCGCGACCGCCTCTTCGGGCGTGCGAAAGGTCATCGAGACCAGCACCGGGCCGAAAATCTCTTCCTGCATCAGGGGCGATGCCGCCGACAGGCCGGTGATCAGCGTCGGCGGATAGAAGCAGCCCTGCGGCAGGGGGGTGGCGGCGCGGTAGGTGGTGCCTTCGGTGTTCGTGTCGACCAGGGCGGTGATGGCCGCCAGTTGGCTTGGGTCGATGATCGCGCCGACGTCGATGCATTTGTCGAGCGGGTCACCGATCCGCAGCCCGTCCATCCGGGTTTTCAGCTTGGCATGAAACCGGTCGGCAATCGCCTCTTGCACCAGCAGACGCGATCCGGCGCAGCAGACCTGACCCTGATTGAGCCAGATGGCGTCGACCAGCCCTTCGATCGCGCTGTCGATATCGGCGTCGTCGAATACGATGTAGGGGGATTTGCCGCCCAATTCCAAGGTCAGCGCCTTGCCGGTTCCCGCCGTCGCCTCGCGGATCTTGCGGCCAACGGCGGTCGATCCGGTGAAGGCAATCTTGTCGACCGGGCTTGCGACAAGCGCGGCTCCGGTGTCGCCATCGCCGGTGACGATGTTCAGCACGCCGCGCGGCAGGCCGGCCTCGCGCGACAGGTCGGCGAACAGCAGGGCCGTCAGCGGCGTGAATTCGGCGGGCTTCAGGACAATCGTGTTGCCGGCGGCCAGCGCCGGGGCCACCTTCCACGCCAGCATCAGCAGCGGAAAGTTCCACGGAATCACCGCGCCGCAGACGCCAAGCGGGTGCTGGTCGGGCAGTTCCGAGGCCATCAACTGCGCAAGGCCCGCGTGATAGTAGAAATGGCGCGCGACCAGCGGCACGTCGATGTCGCGGCTTTCGCGGATCGGCTTGCCATTGTCCATGGTTTCGAGAACAGCCAGCAGGCGGGAGTGTTTCTGCACCAGACGGGCAAGGGCGTAAAGGTGTTTGGCGCGCTGATGGCCCGACAGTTTTGCCCATTTCGGCTGCGCCCGGCGGGCGGCGGCGATGGCAAGGGCCACATCGGCCTCGGTGCCTTGGGTAACCTGCGCCAGTTCGGCCCCGGTGGCCGGATTGCGGGTGGCAAAGGTCTGCCCCGGCTTGGTGAACGCGCCGTCGATCCAGTGGCCGAAGGTTTGCCCGTGTTTTCTCAGCCATGCCAGCGCCTCGGCATTGGATTCGGGGGCAGGGCCGTAGGCCATGGTGTCAAAGATGTCGCGGACGGTCATCTGCTATCCCATCGCATGGCGGTTGGCGGCGGAATAGGCGCCGGTCAGGTGGTGTTCCAGTTGCCGCTCGATATCGCCCAGCAGGCTGGAGGCGCCAAAGCGGAACAGGTCGGGTTGCAGCCAGTCGTGGCCCAATTCGTCTTTCATCATCGACAGATAGACCAGCGCGTCCTTGGCCTTGGCGATGCCGCCTGCGGGTTTGTAGCCCACCTTGAACCCCGTCCGGTCCAGGTAGTCGCGGATGCAGCGCAGCATCGTCAGGGTGACGGGCAGAGTGGCGTTGACGCCTTCCTTGCCGGTCGAGGTCTTGATGAAATCGGCCCCCGCCATCATGCAGATCAGGCTGGCGCGGGCGACGTTGCGCAGGGTGCCAAGCTCGCCCGTCGCAAGAATCGCCTTCATATGGGCCTCGCCGCAGGCCGCGCGCATTTCTGCGACCTCGTCGTAAAGCGCCTGCCAGTCCTGGGTCAGCACGTGGCGACGCGAGATCACGATGTCGATTTCCCGCGCCCCGGCCTGCACGCTTTCGCCGATTTCGGCGATGCGCAGGTGAAAGGGCGACAGCCCCGCCGGAAATCCGGTCGAGACGGCCGCCACCGGAATGCTGGTGCCTTCCAGCGCGCGGACGGCGGTTTCGACCATTTCGTGATAGACGCAGACCGCCCCGGTGGTCAGGCCCGTCATCCCCAGCCGGTCGAGCATCCACG
>Ga0105048_10003523_pt1 | contig 25643 bp, 25 predicted proteins | sample MAT05_FD_78382 | JGI IMG/M metagenome (GOLD analysis project Ga0105048, IMG submission 78382) | Freshwater microbial communities from Lake Fryxell liftoff mats and glacier meltwater in Antarctica - MAT-05 | ecosystem: Environmental > Aquatic > Freshwater > Ice > Liftoff microbial mat | place... | reverse complement strand
TGAGCGAGCGGGTCCCGCTCGATGTGGCGCTGTACGTCGTCCTCGGCGTCTGCGATGCGCTCATCCACGCGCACGGCCGCTGCGATCGCGAGGGCAAGCCGCTCGGCGTGGTCCATCGCGACGTCAGCCCGCCCAACATCATGATCTCGGTCGACGGCGCGGTGAAGCTGCTCGACTTCGGCATCGCGAAGACGGCAGGGCGGATCACCCGCACCGGGGCGGGGGAGGTGCGCGGCACGCTCGGGTACATCTCCCCCGAGCAGATGGCCGGCGAGGAGCTGGACGGGCGGTCCGACGTCTACTCGCTCGCCGCGTGCCTGTGGGAGCTCTGCACCGGCCGCCGTATTTTCGAGGGCTCCTCGTCGATCGAGCTCACCCGGCAGATCCAGCGCGGCGAAATCCCCGCCGCCTCGACGCTCGCGGCGGGTATCTCGCCCGAGCTCGATCAGATCCTGCGGAAGGCTCTCGCGAATCCCGTTGAGCAGCGATACCCTACGGCAGCGCGCTTCCACGCGGATCTGTCGGAGCTTGCCCAGGCCGAGGGGAAGCTCCTAGACGTATCGCGCGTCGCGCGTTATGTGCGAAACGCGTTCCCGGAAGTCGCGGCGGGTGGCGCCGCATCTCGCGAGGAGTCCCTGAACATGGCGGATAACAAGGGTGGCAGCGATCTGGACGTCTTCGAGGGGCTCGCGAAAAAGTCCGCGCGCCCCGCGAACCCAGGGCTGGTTCCACCTCCCTCCAACCCGCGCAAAGCGACGCTGCTCGGCGGTCTCGGCGCACTGCCGCCGCCTTCCGGCCCGCCGCCGGGCGTCGCGCCGGGGTCGCTCCCGCCTCCGGTCGGGCCGCCGAAGCCGTCGAGCCTCGCCGATCTCGTGCCGCCTGGTCCCGGGACGCTCCCGGGCCTCGCCGGGGCGCTCCCGTTGCCGGCGCCGCCGCCGGGGCGCTCCACGTTGGGGGGCCTTCCGGCGCCCATGCCGCCGCCCGGCGCGCGGCTCCCTCCGCCGGCGATGCCCCCCCCGCCTTCGGGCCTCTCCGCGGCTCCGGCCGTGCTCCCGCCGCCCGCGGCGCCGCCTCCCAAGACGCCGCTGCCGCCGCCCCCGCCGGTGACGACGGCGCCCGTGATGGTGCCGGGAGCTCCGCTGTCGATCGGCTCGAAGCTCGGGGTCAGCGAGAAGAAGCCGAAGGGCAGCGGCAAGGCCGCCGTCGACATGGACTGGGACGACGAAGAAGAGTCGACCCACGTCTACGACAAGTCGATGGACGGCATGCCCGAGGCCATGCTTCCGGCCGCCAGCGCGCCCGCGAAGAGGGTCGGCGCTGCCGCCGCGCTCCTCGCGGGCTCAGGCGGCGCGGCGCCCTCTGCCAAGGCTGGCCAGAGCAGCGCGACCGCGCCCAACGCGTTCCCGCCGCAGCCGCCGGTCCCGACGCAGGCCTCGACCCCGCATGCCACGCGCAACGATGAAGCGACGGCGATCCGGCCTCGCCCCGTCCTGCCGACCACCGGCGGCAGCCGCGCCGGCGTCATCCTCGGCGGGCTCTCGCTCGTCGTCGTCCTCGCGCTGGCGCTGTTCATGTTCCTGCCCAAGAAGGGGCAGTTCAAGATCAACATCACCGCCAAGAGCGGCGGCGCTGTCGGCCAGGTCGACATCTACATCGACGGCTCGAAGAAGTGCGACACCGCGCCCTGCGTGGTGACGGACCTCGAGCCCGGCCCGAAGACGATCAAGGTCATCGCCGCCGGCTACCCGCCGAGCGAGCCGGTGATCGAGACGGTCGAGTCGAACAAGGAGAAGGTCGTCTTCTTGACGCTCGACGCCGCGGGCGCCACGCCCACGACCAACGCGCAGACCACGGCGGCCGGGATCGAGCTCAAGATCGGCGTCGCCGACACCCAGAAAGACGCGCTCAAGATCTCGATCGACGGCGCCGACAAGGGCCGCCTCCCCCTCGCCCTGAAGGATCTCGTCGCGGGCTCGCACAAGCTCAAGATCGACGGCGGAGAGCGCTACGAGAAGCTCGAGCAGACCGTCGATCTCGCCGCCGGCCAGTCGAAGGATCTCGGCACGATCAAGCTCAAGGTCCTCAAGGGACAGGTCACGCTCGATCTTGCGACCATCGGCGCGGCCGTCACGCTCGTGCGCCGCGTCGGCGACAAGAAGATCGAGAAGAAGCTCCCGGACTCGGTCTGGAAGAGCCCGCCCGTGAAGATGGACGTCGATCCGAGCGAGAGCTGGAAGCTCATCGCTACGAAGAAGGGGTTCGACGACTTCTCGCAGGACCTCAACTTCGACGACGGTCAGGCCGAGAGGGCGATCAAGATCGAGCTCTTCGAAGTGGGCAAGCCCGTGCCGGCGCCCGTCGATACGGGGACGAAGGCGCCGCCGGTGGACAAGACGCCGCCGGTAGATAAGACGCCGCCGGTGGACAAGACGCCGCCTGCGACCGCGGGCAACGGCACGCTCAACATCAACTCGATCCCGGCGTCCAGGGTCGTGCTCGACGGCAAGCCGCTCGGCAGCACGCCCAAGGTCGGCGTCAGCGTGCCGGCCGGCTCGCACACGGTGACGTTCATTCACCCGGACCTCGGGAAGAAGTCGATGACCGTTCAGGTCAAGGCCGGCGCGACCGCGACCGCCTCCACCCGATTCAACTGATCCGCGGGGGGCGCGGGTCTCTCCGCGTCTCCTTCCACCCCCCAGCTCTCCGCCGCCGCTCGAGCCCCTTTTGCGGGGCTCAGCGCGCTACTCGCCGCGCGACGGAGCCTCGCGCTCGGCCCAGGCGCGCCAGGTGAACGCGCACGCGGGATCGCGCTCGTGGCCCGGGCCGGCACAGCGCGCGGGCTCGACCGGCGGACCGAGGAGGAGCATCGTCCCGCGCGCGACGAACGGGAGATCGCGCTGCCACAGATCGATCCGCTTCGCGTCGAGGTTGATCGATCGCTCTTTTTGCTCGTCGCTCAGCAGCTTCCCGAGCTCGTGCCGCAGGCGATCTTTCAGATCGGGATCGTCGGTCACGGCGAGGGCGCGCAGGCGGAGCCGGATCTCGGCGTCGCGCTGTCCCGCGCGGTGAAAGATGCCGGCCGCGCCGAGCGTCTGCCACGTGAGGCTGGCGTTCTCGCCGCCGAGCTCGGCGGCGTGCGCGAGCATCCGCGCGCCGTCGATGCGCCACTCCTGCTTCTCTTTTTCGTCGGTCAGATACGAACCCGGCGCGATGAACGCGACGAACTGCCCCAGCGCCAGCCAGATCTCCCCGTCGAGCGGGAGCTCGCGCGTCCCGCGCTCCATCACCGCGCGCGCCTTCAGCACCTCTTCGTGCGACGGCGCGAAGCCCTGGAAGGTGAAGAGCGCGTCGGCGAGGATGTACGGCTCGCGGAACGTGGGCTCGAGCTCGTTGATGCTGTCGAGGAAGAGCGACAGGTTCTCGAACCGCCGCTTCTCCTGCGTGTGGAGACCCTGCGAGACGAGCACGTGGGCCCAGAGCACGTCGGTGAGCGCGGAGCGGTAGCCGAGCGAGAGCGTCACCACCTGCTCGGGCGGCGGCAGCACGTAGACGTCCGACGCCTCTTTTACCCGGTGGTGGACGTCGGCGAGCGTGCTGCGCACCGCGCCGATCGCCGCCGTCGACGCGAGCACCAGCGCGAGCGGGACGAGCTTCGTCTTCACGTCACTCCACCTCTCGATCGATGAACATCCCGGGGAGGATCCGCGCGGGCTTCCCCGGGGCGCGCTCGCCTCGCACCTCGAAGGTGGAGAGCGTCCCGTCGCCGTCGAGATCGCCGTGCGCCGTCGCGGTGAAGCGCATCGTCTGCGTCGCCGCTTCGGTGTCGCTGTCGAACTTGAACGAGAAGGCGTGGGCCTCGGTGAAGCGGAAATCGAGCGAGCGCCAGGTGAGGTGCTCCCAGGCGTCGACGGGATCGACGCTGCGCACGCCGCGCGGCACCTGGATCGGCGTCAGGGGCGCGGGCGGCGGGAAGCTGATCTCCTGCGCGTGGCTCTGAGCGTAGACGACGGCGCTCGTCACCATCCGGTCGAGGCCCTCGACGGGCTCGCTCAGCTTCGAGGCGCTGAGGTTCCGGAAAAAGGCGGGGACAGCGACAGCGAGGGCGCTGCCGCCCACCGCGAACAAGGCGGCGAGCTCCAGCGCGCTCCGGGAGGACAGCCACATGCGGAGGGTCTTAGCGCATCCTCGGGGGGAAACGAAACGTCGACGCGGGCTGCGGGGCGCCGCGAGGCTCGCCTTGGAGCGGAAGGCGGCTCATGTGAGGCCGCGCTCGAACTGGGCCGCTCTCATCCACTCTCCATCGGGTCCTGAAACGACTACGGCGCGTCGCCCCGGCTGGGGTGGACGCGCCGCATTCCTCCGGAGCCTCGAGCGAGGCCCCGAAGGGAGAGATCACTCGCTCTCGTTAACGCTGAAGATCGTGGTGGAGAGGACGACCTCGCCGTTGCGGATCGCGGCGCCGCGGGCGAACGTGCTGATCTTCGGTCCGGTGGCGGGAGCGGCGTTGCCGGCGTCACCGTTGACATCGCCGAAGGCGCTGACCTCGAAGCCGGTGGCCGTGGCGCCGGAGCCAGTAACGGTGCCAACGCCCTTCGCGTAGCCGTACGAGTAGTAGGTCGGCTGCGTCATATCGAACTTCAGGCACTTCCAGCCGGTGATGTTGTCACCGGTCTTGAAGCCGTTGGGATCGTTGTCGGCGGTGCTCGGTTGGACCTTGGTGCCTGCCGGCACCGCGACGGGGACGAAGCCGGCGGAGTTGCAGAGCACGTGCATCGCGGTGGCCGAGGTCGCGCCGTCGGCGAGCAGCGCATTGTCGTACGTTTCACGCTCGTACGCGCCGACCGCAGCGCGTGAGATGGCGCCGATGGTGTTCTTGGCTTCACCCGTCTTCGCGCTGGCGAGGTACTTCCCTACACCGTAGATGGCGAGCGCCGCGAGGACGCCGATGATGGCGACCACGATCATCAGCTCGACCAGAGTAAAGCCACGCTTGTCGAATCGCTTGTATGCGCGCATTGTAAAGTCTCCTTGGTGATTCTGTTGGCCCGACTCGTGAAGCTTACCGCCGCGGGTGCCGGGCACTCTGCACGCCGCGATTGATGAACTCTGCGCGCGGAATGCGCGGCTTCTGTCGGCGGCTCCGTGGACCGGAGGCTCGCCTGGGACGATCATTGATCGTCGTTTTCTCCGTAGATTTCCCCGCTCAGCGAGGAAGAGACGAACAGGACGGGTCGCGAGGTGGGCGACCGCTGATTCACGGCCTGGACCACGAACCAGGGGATACCGGGGTTGATCGCCGGCCACACCAGAGGGGCTGAGAAGCCCACGAGGGCGGGGGGCGCCGTCGGGCCGACGCCGGCGACGACAGCGTACCCGAACCGCACTGGCCCGTCCGAAGAGACGTTGAGCAACTGCCAGCCCGTCACCGCGTTCGTGTACTTGCCGTCGTTGGGTTGAACCCAGTTCATCTTGCTGTCGTTCTGGGTCACCGTCGGATTGTGCGGGTAATAGTCAGCGAGGGTCTGAGAGCAGCTCAGGTAAACGAGCATCTCGGACTTGTACGACTCTTCGCCGGCGCGGATCCCCTGGATCATCGCCTTGGCTTCCGAGGCCTGGGCCGCGTTCAGGTATTTTCTGTAACCAACGACCGCGAGCGCGGCCATCACGCCGATCATCGCCACAACGATCATCAGCTCGGCGAGCGTATAGCCGCGGAGGGAGGATCGTGGGGCCAGCCGACGGTGTAGAAACATCTTGCTTCGAGCTTTAGCACGCGGTGTGCCATGAACCGTGCAGGGCAGGAGAGTGCGGTGCATCCAGCGATCCTCGCACGAAATTGGTGCGAGCACGCGAGGGCGGTCACCGGTCCACCCTCGCCGGTGACGATTTTCGTCACCGGCCATCCTGGGGCGGTGACGATTTTCGGCGAGCGCTCCGACGCCGGCGCGGCGCTGCCGTCGAGGGCCGCTGAAGACTCTTCACCGGCCGCGAAGGCCCTACGCCGTCTCGGACTCTTCCTCGTCGGTGCCGGCGACCTCGAGGGCGTGCTTGGCCAGCCGGTAGCGCAGCGAGCGGAACGTGACGCCGAGCAGCTTCGCCGCGGCCTTGCGCACCCCGCCGGTGCGGGTAAGCGCCTGGAGGATGAGGCGGCGCTCCACCTCGCCGAGCACCTCGTCGAGCGCGCAGCCTTCCGGCGGGAGATCGGCGAGGAGCGGCGCCGGGCTCGCCGAGAGGCCGGAGACCGCGGGCGGCAGATCCCCGAGCCCGATCGCCGGGCTCGACGCCAGCGCCACGGCGCGCTCGATCATGTTCTCGAGCTCGCGCACGTTGCCGGGGAAGGCGTAGACGTCGAGCGCCCGCAGCGCGTCGGTCGTGAGGCCGCGGACGTCCTTGCCGAGCTCCGCGGCGAAGCGGTGGACGAAGCGATCGGCGAGGCGCGACACGTCCTCCGGGCGATCGCGCAGCGTCGGCAGCTCGATCCGGATCACGTTGAGGCGATAGTAGAGGTCCTGCCGGAATTTGCCCTCGCGCACGTCCGCCTCGACGTTGCGGTTCGTCGCCGCGAGCACGCGCACGTCGACCGCGACCTCCTGCCCGCCGCCGACGGGGCGCACCTTGCGCTCCTGGAGCACGCGCAGGAGCTTCACCTGGAGCGGGGCCGGCAGCTCGCCCACCTCGTCGAGCAGGACCGTGCCGCCGTCGGCCTCGCGGAAGAGCCCGAGCGAGCGCGCCGCCGCGCCGGTGAACGCCCCGCGCTCGTGGCCGAAGAGCTCGCTCTCCATCAAGGCCTCGGGCAGGGCGCCGCAGTTGACGACGACGAAGGGCTTATCGGCGCGATCGCTCTGCGTGTGGAGGGCGCGGGCCACGCGCTCTTTTCCGGTCCCGCTCTCGCCGGTGATCAACACCGTCGTGCGCGCCTTGGCCACCTTGGAGATCAGCTCGGCGATCCGCTGCATCGCCGGGCTGGTCCCGAGGCTCTCCCGGCCCTCGTGCTCGAGGCGCTCGAGGTGCGCCTTGAGGCGCTGGTTTTCGCTGACGATCGAGCCTTTTTCGAGGGCCTTCTGCGCGAGCGCGGCGAGCTCCGCCGGCGAGAACGGCTTGGTGACGAAGTCGTACGCCCCGCGGCGCATCGCCTCGAGCGCGGCGTCGACGGTGGAGTGCGCGGTCATCACGATGACCTCGGTCGCCTCGCTCCGCTGCTTCGCCGCGGCGAGCACCTCCATCCCCGAGCCGTCGGGCATCACCAGATCGGTCAGGACGAGAGGGAAGGGCGCGGGGCTCTGGCGGATCGCCTCGAGCGCAGTCTTCACCCCAGGGACGGAAACGACGCCGTGTCCCTGGCGACGCAGCGTGATCTCCAGCACCTTTCGCAGGCCCGGCTCATCGTCGACGACGAGGATCTTGGTCGGGCTGGGCGGGATGCTCGGAGGCGAGGCCATCGTGGCACGGTATCACGTGCCGCGGCGGCGACTGTCAGTGGCAGATCGAGCTTTCGCCCGCGCTGTTGAGCGAGAGCGCCTCGACGACGAACGGCGTGTGGTTGCTCGTCTCCGTCCCGAGGGACTGCACGACCCAGCCGACGTCGCACGCGTTCGCCTTGAGATTGACGACGAATTTGCCCTCGAGATCCCGATCCTCGATCAGGACGCCCTGGTTCTGGGTCTCGTTGAAGATGCTGACGACGGCGCCGGGGCTACACGAGCCGGCGATGGTCCACAGCGTCGCTCCGACTTGCTGGATGCTCTCCACGTCGGGGGGCGGCAGCGGGAGCGTGGGGCTCAAGCACGAAGCGCTGAGCAACGCGGACGCAGCGGCAAGCGCGAAGGTGAGCAGGTGGCGTCGGCGCATCGGCTCCTCGAAGTAGCACGCTTCATGCCTCGGGGAGCTTCCAGGAAAGCGCCGTCTTTTCGCAGGAAAGACGACGCCTTTGCGCCGACCACGCCAACCCGGTTGGCGCTCAGCGCCCGTCGGTTTGCAGGACGCGAAGGCCGACCTTGCGCGCCGACGGAGGCATCGGCGCCGCCGCAACATCGACCATGTCGGGCAGGTCAACCAGCTCGCCCACGAGATCGTAGTCGCTCGCCTGGGTGATCTGCACGCGGCGGATCTGACCCGGCCGCACCTCGCCGCCCGACAGGTACACCTGACCATCGATGTCCGGCGCCTGCCCCGCGTGGCGCCCCATCATCACGTATTCGTGCTCGTCGCTCGTGCCTTCTACGAGGACCTCGAGCTCCTTGCCGACGAGGCGCTCGTTCTTCGTGTGCGCGATCGTTCGCTGGAGCTTCATTAGCTTCTTGTAGCGGCTCTCGGCGGTGCGCTTCGGCACCTTGGCCTCGAGCTCGAAGCTCTGGCACGACGGCTCGTCCGAGTAGCGGAAGACGCCGACACGATCGAACTCCGCCCACTTCACGAACTCGCAGAGCTCTTCGAACTCTTCTTCCGTCTCGCCGGGGTGACCGACGATGAAGGCGGTGCGGAACGTGAGGTGAGGGATCCGCGTCTTGAGGCGGGTCACCACCTGGCGGAGGCGCTCGCCCCCGTGGCCGCGGCGCATCCGCTTCAGCATCGCGTCGGCGGCATGCTGAAGTGGCATGTCGATGTAGGGGACGATGCGCGGGTGGGTCGCGATCAGTTCGATGAGCTCTTCGGTAAGCGTTTCCGGATACAGGTAGAACAGCCGCGCCCAGTGGATGCCAGGCACGTCGGCCACCGCGCGCGCGAGCTCGGCGAGGTCCGGGCGGCCCTCTTTCGGGAGATCGCGCCCGTAGGCGATCGTGTCCTGGGAGATGAGGTTGATCTCGCGCACGCCGGCCGCGACGAGGCGCGTGACCTCGGTGACCACGTCAGCGATGGGGCGGGAGCGCTGCTTCCCGCGCATCTCGGGGATGACGCAGAACGAGCAGGTGCGGTTGCAGCCCTCGGCGATCTTCACGTAGGCGCTGCCGCCGGGCGTGGAGATCGTCCGCGGATCGCCGGCGCGGATCACCCAGTCGGCCGGGTTGCCGACGAGCATGCGATCCGCTCGGCCGTCGAGGACCTCGCCGAGCTTGAGCATGTCGCTCGAGCCGAGGAAGTGATCGACCTCGGGCATCTCCTTCGCGAGCTCGTCCGGGTGGCGCTGCGAGAGGCACCCCGCGACGACGAGGCGCTTGCACGATCCGTCGGCCTTGAGGCCGGCCATCTCGAAGATCGCGTCGATGGACTCTTTCTTCGCCTCGCCGATGAAGCCGCAGGTGTTGACGACGATCACCTCGGCGTCGGACGCCTCGTCGACGTGGGTGTAGCCCTTGTTGCGGGCCACGCCGAGCATCACCTCGGAGTCGACCCGGTTCTTCGGGCAGCCGAGGCTGAGGAAGTGGATCGTCTTTGCCTCCGTGATCACCGCCTCGTTGCGAGGCGCGACCCTGGCGCTCTTCCGATCGTCTATCCCCGTCATTCCACGCCGCTCAGCGCCCACTCTGACCTCCGTCCTCGAACACCACGCGGCCGCCCGCGACCGTCATCTTCACTCGCCCCTGGAGCGCCTGGCCGAGGAACGGCGTGTTGCGGCTCTTCGAGCGCAGGCGCGCTGGATCCAGGGTGAACCCGCCCTCGGGATCCACCAGCACGACCTCGGCCACGGCGCCTTCCCGCAGCGACGGCGCCGTGAGCCCGACGATCTGCGCGGGCGCGCGGGTGAGCGCGTCGATGAGGCGGGCGAGCGGCAGCGCGCCGCTGCGCACCAGCGCGAGCAGCACGGGGAGCACCAGCTCGAGCCCGATCATCCCCGGCGACGCCTCGGCGAACTCGCAGTCCTTCTCGATCGTCGAGTGGGGCGCATGATCGGTGGCGATGGCGTCGATCGTCCCATCGGCGAGGGCCTCGCGGAGCGCGTCGACGTCGACCTGCTCGCGCAGCGGCGGGTTGACCTTGCAGGCGGTGTCGTAGCCGAGCACCGCCGCGTCGGTGAGCATCAGGTGGTGCGGCGTGACCTCGGCGGTGACCTTGATCCCGCGGCTCTTCGCCTCGCGGAGGATGCGCACCGCGCCGAACGACGAGACGTGGGCGACGTGGTAGCGGGCGCCCGTCAGCTCGGCGAGGAGCACGTCGCGGGCGACGATGATGTCCTCCGCCACGCGGGGCCAGCCGCGCAGGCCGAGGCGCGTCGAGATCGCCCCCTCGTGCATCTGCGCGCCCTCGGTCAAATCGTGATCCTCGGCGTGCTGGATCACGGGTAGATCGAAGGTCTTCGCGTACTCGAGGGCCCGGCGCATCACCGCGCTCGACATGACGCAGCGCCCGTCGTCGGAGACGCCGACGGCGCCCGCGGCGCGGAGATCGGCCATCTCGGTGAGCTGCTCGCCCTTCTGCCCGACGGTGATCGCGCCGATCGGGTGGAGCGCGGGGCCGCCGATCTCGCGCGCCCGCGCCAGGATGGCCTCGGTCACAGCGCGGGTGTCGTTCACCGGCCGCGTGTTGGGCATGGCGCAGACGTGAGCGAAGCCGCCCGCCGCCGCCGCCGCGAGGCCCGAGCGGATGTCTTCTTTGTACTCCTGCCCGGGCTCGCGCAGGTGAGCGTGGAGATCGACGAAGGCCGGCAGCACCCAGAGCCCGCGCCCGTCGACGACGCGCGCTCCATCCGCGCGAAGGATCTCGTCAGTCGCCGCGCCGGCGCCGAGGCGGGTGATGGCCCCGCGCTCGATTACGAGGTCGACGATCGCGTCGAGCGAGCGCGCCGGGTCGACCGCGCGGGCGCCGGTGACGACGAGAAGATCGGGGGAGCCGCTCATGGCGGGGCTGCCTAGCACAGGCGCCGCCGCGTGACACGCAAGCCCCGCGGCCCGACGTCGCGCGCGATGCGCCGCTCCAGCCCACGTCGTTGACGATGTAGAATTAAATTCTCTTTGTTTTACGATGTTACCGTGCGAATACGAGGCGCACGATGTCAACGAGCCACGTCAGCGTCCGCCTGGACGCCGAGACCATCGCCCGCGTCGACGCGCTGGCCCCCCAGTTCTCGACCCACTGGCGCCCGGCCACCCGGTCGGACGTCTTGCGGGCGCTGATCCTCACCGCCCTCGACCGCCACGAGGGCCTGATGCCCTCGCGCTTCCGGGAGCGTGGGGGAGGGAAGGAGGAGCCACTGGACCCGGGAGGCGGGGAGCCGCCCCGAAGGTCGGGGCCCGAAGAGGGCTGAATCCCCGGCAAATCCTGGAGCCGTCAATTATTGCAACGGAGATCGAACAGGATGGGTTGCGGATCTGGGGGCGCTTGATCTATGTTCCGCCTCCCTCGCAGGCCGGACGGCCTGGGCGGGAGGTGTGCGTACGCGAAGCTGGCGGAATTGGCAGACGCGCTGGATTCAGGTTCCAGTGGGGTAACTCTCGTGGGGGTTCAAGTCCCCCGCTTCGCATTTCCTTACAGATGGGGCCGCACGCGGCTCCATCCCCCAACGGGGGCTTTGCCCCCTCCCCGTAAACGGGCCCCTCCCCCGGATGGGCTTGAGCGTTGGGGAGGGTGGTTGAGCCCCTCTTCGATTTGAGCCCGGCTCGACTCTGAGGGTCGATGTGGGCAGATCGGATGGCGGTGAGGTCGCTGCTCAGCCCTCCTCGAGGGCGGGTTGCCCAAGCACTCTCTTCGATCGAGGCCTCCTTGTCGTCCTGGGGCACAGGCGTTAGCCGATCACGGTAGCAGTTGGAAGGTGGTGCAAAGAAAGCAGCACAAGCGGACAGGGGGCGACGGGACGAAGAGCCGTCCACCACGAGGGCTCTGAGTACCCGATCGGCGTGAGGGCAAGACGCGATGCGACGGCCCCGCGCGCCAGGCTGGCCGCAGGCTTCGCTGTTCTCGCCCCGCCGTCGCGACCCGTGTACGCTGGCCGCGCCGGTGCGCCTGCGCCGTAGCCGATCTCTGTCCATGCCCGCTCCTCCTCGGCCATTGCCTCGAAACCCGATCGCGTCCGCTCCCGGAGCGATCGCGTCTGGGTCCGGGCTGCCTGCGCCCAGGCCCGAGCTGACATCGAGCGTCCCGAGGCCGCGTCCTCCTTCTCTGTCCACGTTCGAGGCCGCGCGAGCGGCGGCGCCGCAGCTGCCCAGCGAAGAGCGGAGCACGCAGACGCGGCGGCTCGGCTCCAACGCGCAAGCGCTGATGGAGCTCGGCTTCGACGAGACGATCCCTGCGATGATGCCGCTGGAAGTGCCGGAGAGGCCTCCCGCTGCCGAGGTCGAAGATCCGGACCGCCTCGACTCGGTCGACATCCTGCCTGAGGATCTGTCGGCCGCGACGAGGCCCGCCGCGCCGGCCGCCGCCGCGCCGCCCCCTCCCCACGCGTCGCCCGAGCTCCACGATCTCCCCGCGCCCGCGCCCGCCATCTACGTCCCGGGGGACGTGATTGACGGCAAATACCGGCTCACACGCATCATCGGCCGCGGGGGGATGGGCGCGGTCTGGCTCGCGCACAACCTCCCGCTCGACATGGACGTCGCGGTGAAGCTGATCCGGCGCGACCGCACCGCGCCGGAGGCCCCCGGGCGCCTGCTCCAGGAGGCCCGCGCCGCCGCTCGCCTCAAGCATCCTTCGATCGTCCGCGTCTTCGATTTCGGCGAGTCCGAGCAGGGCGATCCGTTCATCGTCATGGAGCTTCTCAACGGCGAGTCGCTCGGGGCGATCCTCCGCCGCAAGAAGCGCCTCTCCCCGACGATGGCGGTGCAGACGCTCCTCCCCGTGGCCTCGGCGCTCGCGTCGGCGCACGGGAAAGGGATCGTTCACCGCGACCTCAAGCCCGACAACGTCCTGCTGATCACCGACGAGAGCGGCGCGCTCGTCCCCAAGGTGGTCGACTTCGGGATCGCCAAGCTCCTCTCCAACAACCCCGATCGCCCGTTCACCCTCGCCGGCGAGGTGCTCGGGAGCCCCGATTACATGTCTCCCGAGCAGGCCCGCGGCGCCGAGAACGTGGGCGAAGCGACGGACGTCTGGGCCTTCTCCGTCGTGCTCTACGAGGCCGTGGCCGGGCGCCGCCCGTTCAATGGACCCAACTACAACTCTCTCATCGCCGCGATCCTCACCAACGATCCTCCCCCGATCCCCAACCTCGGGGACGCGGCGCTCTGGGCCATCCTCCAGCGCGGCCTCACCAAGAACATCGCCCAGCGCTGGGGATCGATGCGCGATCTCGGCGCAGCGCTGGCGCAGTGGGCCGTCGACAAGGGGATCGAAGAGGACGTCTGCGGCAACCGCATCGCCAAGCAATGGCTCTCGGGAGCGATGCGGCGCATCTTCACGGTGTACCCCGAGCAGCCGGAGGTGACCCCGGGCCTGCGCCCTGCCGCCGACGCGCCGGTCGTCTTGGCGGCGTCCAGCGCCGAGGCGAAGGCGGGGGCCCCGCGCGAGGGCGGCTCGCCCGTCGACACGCGCAGCTCGCGGCGGGCCCGTCGCCCGGGCCTGGGCTTCTGGATCGGGCTCCTCACGCCGGTGGTGATCGGGATCGGCGTCCTCGGGTATCTGGCGCGCGACTCCTTCGGTGGGCGCGTCGACGAGATCGGTTCGAGCGTGTCGACCACGTCGTCGGCCCTGCCGGCGCAGGAGTCCGCGTCGGCGGCTCCGTCGAGCCAGCCGGCGTCTGCGGCCTCGACCGGCGTCGCCGCGCCCGCCTCCGCGGCCTCGAGCAGCCCGCCGGCCTCGACCACGGCCAAGGGCCTGAAGGGGCCGAAACCGCCGCTCGTCATCAAGAGCAAGGCGCCGTCGGTCCCGAAGTCCATCGCGTTCTGACGCTCTCGTTGTCGCCGTTGGTCGCCCGTCGTTGACGGTGTCAACAATGTCAACTTTCGTCTTCTCGAGCAGCCAGTGGCGTACAGTTGTCCACGATGTCACCGAAAGACCACGTAGCCGTACGTTTGGACAACCTCACCCTCGAGCGGGTCGACGCCCTGAAGGACGTCCTCTCGACAGCCTGGCACGAGGCGACGCGCTCGGACATCCTGCGCGCGCTGATCCTCTCCGGGCTCGAGAACTTCGAGCAACAGCATCGCAGCGCGCTGGCGAAGCCCAAGAAGGGCTCGGCGCCGGAGCCTGCGGGCGGCGGGGCGCGCCCCAAGGCCAAGAAGAAGGCAGCTCCGAAAGGCTGACGCCTCCAGGGCGGCTTCGAGGCTCCCCCATCACCTCCGTTCACGACGGAGGTGATGGGGGAGTTTCGTCTTCTTTCGCGTTGTCGCTGGGTACTGTTGGTCATAATCGTTGACGATGTGATACGTTCTCGGACGTGAAGCGAGCCGTCATCCGTTTACCGAGCGAAGTCGTCGAGCGCCTTGACCAGCTGGCGGAGGAGCTCACCGCCGCCGTGCCGGGCAAAAAATTCTCCCGCGCGTCCGTGGTCCGGGTGCTCCTTGCCCACGGATTCGGGGCCGTCGCGGTCGATCGCGAGCAGATCACCGGCGCCATGCTGGGCGAGCCGGTCAAGCGCGGCCGCAAGGCCCGCGGCGCTCCGATGGCGACTGCCCTTGCGATCCTGGTCCCGCCGCGAGAGGAATGAGGGCATGAGTGTCCCAAGCTCCACGGCCCACCATTTCGATTGTCGTCTCGTGTGGACGGGCGCCGAGAAGGGCGGGACGACCCGCTACGAAGCCTACAGTCGGGAGGCGCGGATCGAGATCGACGGCAAACCGCCGCTCCCCATGAGCGCTGCGCCGCCGTTCCTCGGCGATCCCTCGCTCCACAACCCGGAAGATTTGCTCGTGGCGGCCCTCTCCGCCTGCCACTTCCTGAGCTACGCGGCCCTCTGCGCGCGGAGCGGGATCGAGGTCGTCGCCTACGAAGACCGCGCCCAGGGGACGATGGATCGCGTCGACGGGAAGACGCGCTTCACCGAGGTGGTGCTCCGTCCGCGCGTGACGATCGCCGCCGGCGCCGACGCCGCGAAGGCCCACGCGCTCCACGAGCGGGCGCACGCGATCTGCTTCATCGCCAGCTCGGTCAACTTCGACGTCCGCCACGAACCGGTGATCACGGTGGTCGAGGCACCGGAAACTGGCCCGTCTGCCTCGTCTTGAGGCATTCTCTTGCGAGGAGAGCTCGCTTGAACACATCGTTGACCCTCGGAGCCGGCCTCGGCGTCATCGCCTGGCTCACCGTGATCGGGTGTGGTCACAAGGCGGGCCCCGCGCCGACGGGATCCACCTCCGCCGCGCCAGGAATCTCGTCCTTGCCCATTGAGAGCGCCGCGCCCTTCGGGGCTGGCAGCGCCGCCGCGCCTGCGTTGAGCGCGCCCGCTGTCGCCTTCGATCCTGGTCCCGCTGCGGCCCTGGTGAGCGAGTTCGCGGGCGCTCGATCGAACAAGCTTTGTCGCGCGCAAACGGGCGAGATCGCCGTGTACCAGCAGGAAGGCCTGCTCTCGCTCGGGGCGCACAAGGGCGGCGTCGGCGCGTCGTGGCTCGTCCACCTCGCCGGGGCGCGGCGGGAAGAGCAGATCGCGTTCTCGAGCTTTGATCTCGAGGCGAAGCAGGCGGCGCGGCCGCGGGGCGTGGGGCTCGCAGGGCAGGGGACGTCGCGCATCTTCGGCAGCGGCCCCGGCTTCACCGTGACGTGGTTCGACAGCAAAGGGTTGGCCTACGCGCGTCCGCGGACCGAGCCGCTCCCGGCACCGGAAATCGGGCACCTCAGCATGTTCGGCCCCGAGGTCGCGGGCGACGTGGCGCTCTCGTCGACGGCGGCGGGCTCGGTGGTGGCCGCGGCTCCGTACGGCGCCGAGAAGAATCAGCTCGGGCTCTTCCAGTTTTCACCGGCCGAAGCGGGCGCGCCTCCCGTGACGGCCCTCGGGGTCACCCACCACACGCTCGCGCCGAGCCGCCCCGCCGTCGCGGCCGGTGTCGAGGCGACGTTCGTGGCCTGGTTCGAAGCGGATGGGCGGATCCTCGCTTCGCGCTTCGACAGCAAGGGCAAGGAGACCGACGCGGCCTGCCTCGTGGCGCCCGCGTCGGCCGAAAAACGGGAGCACCTCACGCTCGCGGCGATCGGCGCCGGCGCGGTGGCGATGTGGATGGAGGGCGCCTTGATCCGCACGCGCGCGCTCGATGGATCCGGGTGCCCAACCTCGCCGGCATGGAAGGTCGGCGAAGGCCGCTGGGCGACGATGGCCGCGCTCGACGACGCGCCGGTGGTCGCGTGGCTGGCGAACGACGGGCGCGTGCTCGCGGCGAAGCTCGGTCCAAACGCCGCGCCTCCCCCGAAGGGGCTCGACATCGCCGAGGGTTCGGCCGGGATCAAGGATCCTCCGGCGCTGGCCGTGGCCGCGGGCCGCGTCGCGTTCGGCTGGGCCGAGCCGATGAGCCCTGTCGTCAGCACCCGACGCCTCGTCCTCCGCCTCGTCGACGCGGCCTGCCTTCCTTAGCGCTGTTCGCCGACTCGGTCGGAAGTTCCAGGCGGGCTTTCCCGGGGCAACAGCGCTAGGGTGGCGAGGTGAAGGACACGCCCGCCGACGTGGATCATCCTCCCAGCGGCGAGCCTGCGCCCATCGCTGATCCTTACGTGATCGGCCCGCTGCGCCGCCTGGTGCCGCCGTCTGCACCCACCGCCGCTCCTGCAAAGGGCGCGGCGGGCCGCCGCAGCTCGTGGCTCGTGACCGCGGGGCTCGGCGCGGCGCTGGTGCTCTCGTGGGGCACAGGGATCGGGTCCCTCGTGCAACGGGCGTTCGCCCCTCCTGCTGTCGCGCCGATCGTCAGGAGCGCTCGGAGCGCAACGCCGTCGCGGCGCGCTGCCGGCCACGGCTTTGTCGTTCCGAAAGCGACGACGCCGATCGCGCAGGGGGCCGTGTCTGTCGTCGATGTCGGCGTCGACGCGAGCTCGCTCGCCGACGCGCTCGCTCAGCAGCGGGCCGCCGCGCGGGACGCGGGCGAGACGATGCTGGTGATGACGACGAGCTCCGACTGCGAGCCGTGCGAGTCCCTCTTCAACGCGCTGCCCGATCCGCGCATGCAGGCGGCGCTCGCGCGCGTGCGGCTGGTGCGCGTCGATCTTCGCGTCTTCAGGGACGACCTCGACAGCCTCCAGATCCCCCGCAACGACTACCCCGGGTTCTTCGTGCTCGGGCCGGATCTCCGCCCGCGCGACGGCATGGACGCCGGCGAGTGGGACGCCAACATCCCCGAGAACATGGCGCCGGTGCTCAGCGCCTTCGTCCGCGGGCAGGTCACGAAGCGCCGCACGCCCTGGCAGGCCCTCCCCGGCGCGGGGATGCGGCTCTAGCGCTGGCCACCTGTCACCTGGCATAGACTCGCGGCCATGAAGCGAGCCGTTCAGACCACCATCTTCGTGCTGTGCGTCGCCTTCTCGGTGGCGGCCGCCGTCAACGTGCTCGGTGACAACGCTGAGGTCGAGGCGATGGCCGACGCGGCGGCGTGCGCCGGGGAGGGCCCGACCTGTCACCCCCAGAAGACGCGCATCGAACGGACCCCGCTCGCGCAGTCGTTCGAGATCGTCACGGCCAAGCGCAAGGTCGACGTCCGCTGCGCCCGCGCCTTCGTATTCGTCGGCGAGTACACCTGCGCGGTCCGCTGAGGCGCGCGTCTCTCCCGCGACGCTCGTCGTGTTGGGATAAGATCTCTTGGTCGATGGCGAAGCAGTCGTGGCGAGAGCAGCGCGGCGGTCGCGGGGCGGTCCAGATCGGGGCGGCCCTGGCGTTGCTCTTGGTCGCGGGGCGCGCGGTCGCCGACGGCGCGCCCCCGGCTCGACCAGCGCCGGTCGCCCCGGAACAGGAAGATCGAAACAAGCGCGCCATGGCGCTCCACGACGAGGCCCGCGATCTCTACGCCCAGGGTCGCTACCGGGACGCGGTCGCCCGGCTCGAGGCCGCGCGGGCGCTGGATCCCGAGGGCAAAGAGCTCGTCTACAACCTCGCGCTGATCCACGAGCGCCTCGGTGACGTCGACGCGGCGGCGCTCTACTACCGACGCTACCTCGCGATGGAGACGGTCCCCAAGGAGCGCGAGAAGATCCAGAGCGTGCTCCGCCGCCTCGAAGGCGCCCGGCAAGACCTCGGCGCCTCCCCGGACACGCAGGGGCTTGCCCCGGGCGCGTCCGCCGCCCCGGCGCGTGTGATCGGCCCCTGGGTCGTGGCCACCGGCATCGTCGGCGCGACCGGGATCTTCACCGGCGTGATCCTCGGCATCAGCGCCCTCGCGCGCAGCCCCGGCGCGGACGCGATGACTGGCCCGAGCCTCACCGCCGACCAGCTTATCGCCGACACTAGAGCGGCTCACCGGCAAGCCGTGGGGGCCGATATCGCGCTCCTCGTGGGCCTCGCGGCGACGGGCGCGGCCGTGGTCCTCTACGCCACCTCGCGCGTCGCGCCAAAGCCTCCGCCGAAGCTCCCGGCGCCGCGCGTCGATCTCGCCCTCGGCCCCTTCTCGGGGGCGCTCCGGGTGAGCTTTTGAGCCGGCGCTTCTCCGGGCTCGCGGCGCCTCTCCGGCGCCTCGCGCGCGCGCTCCCGGCGCTCGTCCTCTGGAGCGCCGCCGCCGGCTGCGAGCTGCTCATCGATGGTAACGTCACCTCGATCCGCTGCTCGCGCGAGGGGAGCTCGGGCCCGCCCGACTGCCTGGTCGGCGCCGTCTGCACTGACCACGTCTGCGTCGAGCCTTCGGGCCCACCGAAGCAGCTCGGGAGCCGCTGCGACGACGACGCCGGCTGCGACGCGGGATCCTTCTGCCTCGACCCCGCGGGGTTCAACGGCTCCGGGGGGTTTGCCTCGGGCAAAAAGCGCTGCTCGCGCCCGTGTTGCAGCTCGGGCGACTGCGGCGATCTCGACCTGGCCCTGGTCTGCGCGCACCCGGATCCCGGGGGGCCGGGCTACTGCCGCAAGGCCGCCGACGTGGCCCGCGCCGCGCCGGGCGCGCACGCCCCTGGGCGGGCGTGCGCGGTCCACGAGGACTGCCGATCCGGCCTCTGCGATCTCACCGCCGATCCGGCGACCTGCGTCGACAGCTGCTGCTCGAGCACGAGCTGCTTCGAGTCCAAGACGGCGTGTCGCTTCAGCGAGCACGCCGGGGCGCTGGGCTTCTGGTGCTCCGCGCCCGCCGACCTCGCGCCCTATGGCGCCTCCTGCAGCGTCGACGAGGGCTGCTCCTCGGGCCTCTGCCTCGAGCTCGAGGGCTCGAAGCGCTGCTCCGCGCCCTGCTGCAGCGCGACGCAGTGCGAGCCCATGGGCGGGCGCCCCGTCGCCTGCGCCGACGTCTCCCGCTCCGTCTTCGTCCGCGCCTGCGCCACCTTGCTGCCGATCGGCGCGTCGGGCGAGGTGGGCAAAGCGTGCTCGAGCGGGGAAGAGTGTCGGAGCGGCCTCTGCAGCCCACCCACCCCGGGCGAGGCCCACGGCCAGTGCACCGACACCTGCTGCTCCGATGAGAGCTGCGGCGCTCTCGGCACCTTTCGTTGCCTCCCGCAGGTGGCCGGCCCGCCGTGGCCCTTGCGGTGCGAGCACAAGTAAACGACGCTCCATCCATCGCAGCGTCTCGAGCCAGCGCCGAGGGAATCCAGCCCGGGGTGCGAGCCCTCACTGGACACGTGTGCCCGCGCTGCCGCCAGCGCCTGCCGAGCTTCTCCGACGCGACCGCGACGCCTTCCCGCCTCCTTCCCCGCTGCCCGAACGACGGCTACGCCTTCATCCCCGCCGAGCGCCTCGCCGAGGCCGACGGGGATCCTTTTCTCGGCGTCACCATCGCCGATCGCTTCGTGATCATCGGCCGCGTCGGCGCCGGATCGATGGGCACCGTGTACCGCGCGCGGCAAGAGGCGGTCGGCCGCGACGTCGCCGTCAAGATCCTCCGCGCCGACCGCGCCTTCGACGCCCAGGCCAAGGCCCGCTTCTCGCGCGAAGCCCGCGCGATGAGCCAGCTCACCTCCCCGAACACGGTCACCGTCTTCGACTTCGGCGAGGTCCCCGATCCTCACAACGACGAGCTCGCTGACGGCGGCGCCTCGCTCTACCTGGCGATGGAGATGCTCGAGGGCGAGTCGCTCGGCGATCGCCTGAAGCGGCTCCCCCGGGTCGAGATCAGCGAGGCCGTCCGCATCGCGCGGGAGGCCCTGGTCTCGCTCGAAGAGGCCCACGACAAGGGCATCATTCACCGCGATCTCAAGCCTGATAACCTCTTCCTCGTCCGCGCCGCCGTCCCTGACAAGGCCCCTCTCTGCAAGGTGCTGGATTTTGGGATCGCCAAGATCCAGAGCGATCTCCCCGCTCTCGACGCCCTGGAGACGCAGGCTGGCACCGTCTTCGGAACGCCTCGCTACATGTCGCCCGAGCAGGCCCAGGGCCGGTCGCTCGACGCGCGCAGCGATCTCTACTCGCTCGGCGTCTTGCTCTACCAGATGCTCGTCGGCCGCCCGCCCTTCGTCGACGAAGACGCCGTCGTGGTGATGGCCCGCCACATCAAGACCACGCCCGTCGCGCCGACGAGCGCCGCGCCCCAGGCCGGGATCAGCGAGGCCCTCTCGCGCGTGGTGATGCGCGCCCTCGCCAAGGATCCCGACGATCGCCCCGCGTCGGCCAAGCACCTCATCGCCGAGCTCGATCAAGCGCTCCGGGCGAGCGCGCCGCGCCTCCGCGTCAGCGCGCCGGAGATCCTCGCGGCGCTCGCCACCGGGGAGATCGCGGTGGTGCGCGAGCACGACCTCGATCCAGGCCGGCGATCGGAGAAACGGCGGGCGCGCCGGGGCTGGATCGTCGCCGCGGCCGTGGCGATCGTCGCCGCGTCGGGGTTCGTTCTCCTCGGCCCCTTGGGCGCGTGGGGCTCTGCCCCGCTGGCCCGCGCCGAGCTCGCCCACCTCGTCGCCCTCCGGCTCCAGGCCGCCCGCGCGCATGTGCTCGCCGAAGCGGCCGTATCCCCGCCGCCGTCATCTGCCCCGGCGATCGCGCCGCCTGCCGCGCCGCCCGCGATCCTCGCGCCCCCCACGGCCTCCCCGTCCAGCCGTGGCTCCGCGTCGCCCGCCAAGAAGGGTCCCCCTCCGCGCAAAGGCTACACCCGCCTCGAGTGAGCGCGTCCGGCGGCGCCGAGCGGCCTCTCAGGCAGCGCGGCGCTCTTCGCCGAGCTCGGCCCGGTCGAAGTAGAAATCGGGATCGCACTCCAGGCATCCGCAGCGCACCGGGTGCTCTGTCGTGGCCTCGGTCTCGTCTCGGCGGTCGATGTCGTCACGCTCGTACATGGCGTCCTCCCGGCTCGGCGGCGCTGGGCCGTCGTCCGGATCCTGAGGCCGCAGCGGCCCCAAAGCGAGGCCCAGCAGGGGGGGGCTCCGGTCGGGAAATGTCCATCCGACGCAGCCGCTCCCGGCCGGCGTTGTCGGGGAGAGCCGCAGAGGCCACCTCCTGGAGTGCCGCGCTCCGTCCCCGGAGCGTATTGCGGTTTGACACTCTGTCGCCGATGGATACGCCGCGGGCTGCATTCCCCGCGAAATCCCCGGGATTTCATCATGGCCCGCTCCATGCTCAAGGGGGTATCCAGAGCCCGACGATAACGGAGCTAGACTGGAGACCAACATGAACCTCAAGGCCCTCTTCCTCGCCGTCGCTCTCTCCCTCCCGTTCGCCGCCGCCTCGGCGACAGTGTCCAGCATCGCCAGCGCCGACCCGCTGCCGGCCGCGCCGGCTTCCGCCTCTGCCCCGAAGGAGCGTCACGTTGGCGAGGGCAAGCGCGGCGGGCACCCCAAGGGCGAGCACCGCAAGGGCCAGCACCGCAAAGGCGCGCACCGCCGCGGTGAGCACCGCAAGGGTGAGCACGGCAAAGGCGCGCACCGCCGCGGCGAGCCCGGCAAGGGCGGCCATGTGAAGGGACCGCGCGGCAACGACCAAGGCCGCCCCCCGGGTGGGCCCGCCAAACGCTGAGCGTCGCGACGTCGCCGCACTCGAAAGACCACCCGTCGAAGCGCCTGGGATTGTCCCCTCCCAGGCGCCTCGACTTTTTTCCCGCAGCGCGGCGCGCGCAATCCTGCTCCTCTCCGCCTCCGTATGATGTCTCTCCGCCAGCGCCTCGTTCTGGTGCTTGTCCTCGGGCTCTCGACGCTGGTGATCGCCCTCGTCGCGGTCTGGCATGTCTTCAGCACCAACGACGACGCGCGCGAGCGGGCCGCCGAGGCCAGCGCTGAGGTCGGCGCCCAGACCCTCGTCGACGCGCTCCTCGCGCGCGGGCCCGGCGCCGCGGCGACCGAGATCGATCTCGAGCAGCGGCGCGCCCTACGATCGATCGTCGGATCCAACGCCGGCGGCGCGGGCGGCTACTGCGCGCGCGACGGCACCCTCCTCGCCTCCGCCAGCCGCGCCTGGGCCGCCGACACCCGCAAGCCCGGCCGCGTCTCCGAGCGCGACGTGCTCGCGCCGGATCTGCGCGCGGCCGTCGAGCGGATCTGCCGCGAAGCCAGGCCCGGGGACACCGCGCAAGCCCGCGTCGAGCACCCGCGCGACGTGGCGATCCTCGCGGCGATCCCCGCGGGCGACAAACTCGCCGCCTGGTTCATCACCCGCGTCCGCACCCGGAGCGGGCGCGAGGTCGGCTCCTGGCCGATCGAGATTGTCCTCCTCGCGCTGGCGGCGGTGGCCCTCGTCGGCGTCGCCGCCGACGCCATGCTCGCCCTCCGCCGCGGCGCCGCTGATCTGCGCACCGCGCTGATCCGCCTCGAAGGCGATCTCCGCGCGCCGGTGCCGCGCCCCCGCGCCCTCGAGCTCCGCGAGATCGCGACCGGGCTCGAAGCGATGGCCACTCACCTCGCCGACGCCCGCGATCGCGAGCGCGCCCTCGAAGGGACGATCGCCCGCGATCAGCGCCTCGCCGCGCTCGGGCGCGTCACCGCCGGCGTGGCCCACGAGGTGCGCAACCCCCTCGCCGGGATGAAGCTCCGCCTCGATCTGCTCGACCGATCCGGCGAGCTCACCGCCGAGTCGCACGAGGACGTCGCCGCCTGCCTCGGCGAGATCGATCGGTTGAACCGCCTCGTCGAGTCGCTCCTCTCCGCCGGCCGCAGCAAGGGCGGCGAGGCCCGCACCATCGATCTCGCCGCGCTCGGCGACGAGCGCCTCGCCCGCGCCGCGCCCGTCGCCGCGACCGCCGGCGTCCGCCTCCGCCGCGAAGGCGCGGCCACTGTCACCACCGATCCCGACGTGCTCGCGGCCGCGCTCGACAACCTCCTGCGCAACGCGATCGAAGCGAGCCCCCGCGGCAGCGAGGTGGTGGTCCGCGTCGACGACGTCGACGGCGCCCGCTCGCTCACCGTCGACGACGCCGGCCCGGGGATCCCGGAGGAGCGGCGGGCCGAGCTCTTCGAGCCCTTCTTCACGACCAAGGCCGAGGGCACGGGGCTCGGCCTCTGGATCTCGCGCCTCCTGCTGGAGGCCAAGGGCGCGAGCCTCGCGTACGGGCGCGAAGGCGGCCGCACCCGGATGACGATCCGCTTCAACGGCGCAGGCTGATCTCGCGGTCGCGCGCGGACACGGTGATGAGGATCACGCCGTCGCCGCGAGATCGATCTTGCTTGCTTCCAGCACACCACGAAAGATGCCGCGGTGAAAAACATCGATACGACGATCCCTCACTCGGGGCGGATCTACGATTTCGTCCTCGGTGGGCACCACAACTTCGAGGCGGATCGGATCGCCGCGCAGCGGATCATCGACGTCTTCCCCGCGTACCCGACCTCGGCGCGCCTCAATCGCTGGTTCCTCCGCTACGTCGCCGAGCGCTGGGGCACCGAGGGGCACGCCCGCGTGCTCGACCTCGGCTCGGGCCTCCCGACCCAGGGCCATTTCCACGAGGCCATGCCGACGGCCCGGATCCTCTATACCGATCAGGATCCGATCGCCGTCGCGTACGGCCAGCAGATCCTCGAGGGCATGAAGGGAAAAGCTATGCGCAGATCGACCTCAACGATCCCAAGCGCCTGATCGAAGAGGCGACACGGGTCTTCGGCGTCCGACCGAAGGTCGCGATCGGGTTCATCGGCGTCGGCTACTTCCTCGACGACGACCCGCTGGCGAAGATCGCGCGCGCCCTCCACGCCTGGTGCGCGCCCGGCAGCGTCCTGGCGTTCAGCACGCCCCACATGTTGAGAGAGCTTTCGCCCGAAGAGCAAAGAACGAGCGACGAGATCACCGCCCGCTTCACGGCCGCGAAGATGCCTTTCCACGATCGGACCCCGGAGCGCATCGGCGAGCTGCTCGCGCCCTGGAAGGTCGAGGACTCCCGCCTCGTGCAAGAGTGGCTGGGCGCCGAGAGCCTCCTCCACGCGGAGGACTGGCAAGAGAGCTCCATGGGGATGTCGGGCATGCTCTTCTCGCGCGCTCCCTCGGAATGAGCCAGCCCGTGGAGATCCAGAAGGACGAGCTGACGGGCCCGGTGCTCGAGGCTCTCCGCACCCACGCGATGCAGAACCGGAACACGCTGTCGCCGCAGCGTTTGCCGGACATCGCCGATCGCCTCGTCGACGGCCTCACCCGCTACGCGGCGCGCGCCGACACGCGCGCCGCGGCGGAGGTCGGCCGGCAGTGCTCCGTCGCGGGCCTCCCCCTGCGGTCCTTCCTCGCCGTGAAGCGGGCCCTCGTGCAAGCGCTCTGCGTCGGCGGAGAGACGCGCGAAGACGTGACCGAGCGGGCGCTCCTGATCGCCGACTTCGCCGACGCCGTCATCCTCGGCATACGCCGGAGCGAGCTCCAGGAGGTCGAGCTCCAGCGCGACACCCTCGAGCACGCGATGCAGGAGGCCGCGAAGCGAGAGCACGAGAACCTCCGCCGCATCATCCGCGAGCTCTCGACGCCGGTGGTCCCGCTCGCCTCCCGCGTGCTCCTCCTGCCGCTCGTGGGCTCGATCGATCTCGAGCGATCGTCGCTGATCATGGAGCGCCTGCTCGAGGCCGTGGTCGCGCACCGCGCCGACACCGTGCTCATGGACCTCACCGGCGTACCGTCGATCGACGCCGAGGTCGCCGTGCGGATGCTGGCGGTGGCGCGGTCAGCTCGCCTGCTCGGCGCGCAGGTGATCCTCGTCGGGCTGAGCCCGGAGCTCGCGCGGTCGCTCGTGAGCCTCGACGTGGACACCGACGCGGTCCTGATGCTCGCGACGGTGCAGCGCGGGCTCGAGCACGTGGCCCGCACGCGCGCGAAACACCCTGGTTCGCCGCGCCTTCGCTGACGTCTCTCCAGCGCGCCAAGAGAGCTTTGACGGCTCCGGTCTCCGGGTGCGACCCTCCCCGGTAATGCTCGCAGGCAAACGCTCTCTCTGGGATCGCCTCTCTTCCCTTGGGCTCTCTGGCCTGCCCTCCGGCGAGCAGCGGCGCGTGCGCCTCACCAACCAGAGCGCCCTCATCGGCGCCGTGAGCTGCGGCGCGTTCGTGGTCGCCTACGGCCTCGCGGGCCCGCGCTTCGCGCCGACGATGTGGGCCAACCTCGTCACTGTCGTGCTGATGATCGCCGCGCTCTTCCTCAGCCAGCGCGGCGCCCGCACCCTGTCCAAGCTCGCGGTGCTCATCCCCGTCAACGTGGTGACCGCCCTCGCCTCGATGCTCCTCGGCGGCCGCGTCGGGTTCCTCTACTACCTGATCCTCTTCGCCGCGGTCGCCTTCCTGCTCTTCTCGGCGAAGCAGTGGCTCTTCCGCCTCTCCCTCGCGCTCCTGAGCGCGGCGTGCTGCGTCGTCTC
>Ga0105048_10003521_pt1 | contig 25645 bp, 25 predicted proteins | sample MAT05_FD_78382 | JGI IMG/M metagenome (GOLD analysis project Ga0105048, IMG submission 78382) | Freshwater microbial communities from Lake Fryxell liftoff mats and glacier meltwater in Antarctica - MAT-05 | ecosystem: Environmental > Aquatic > Freshwater > Ice > Liftoff microbial mat | place... | reverse complement strand
TGCAGGGCGACACGCTGCAGGACTTCATCGTCACCGCGCGTGACTTGAAGCGCGACAAGGTGTTCCGCGAAAGCACCATCCGCAGCCTGTTCGACGAGATCCTTCGCGGGCTGCGCATCGTGCACCAGCACAAGATGCTGCACCTGGACATCAAGCCTGCCAACGTCTTCTTGACCAACGACAACAAGGCCGTGATGCTGGACTTTGGCGCGGCGCGCGAGGTGCTGTCCAAAGAGGGCAACTTCATTCGCCCGATGTACACACCAGGCTTCGCTGCGCCCGAGATGTACCGCCGCGACGGCACGCTCGGCCCCTGGACCGACATCTACGCCATCGGGGCTTGCATTTACGCCTGCATGCAGGGCTACCCGCCGAACGACGCGCCCCAGCGCCTTGAGAAAGACCGCCTGGCCCTGAGCTTGTCGCGTCTGCGCAATGTCTATTCGGACAACCTGATCGAGGTCACCGAATGGTGTATGTCGCTGGACCCCTTGAGTCGGCCCCAAAGCGTTTTCGCGCTGCAAAAGGAACTGGCCCGCGAGACCGAGCGCCGCTACACCAAGTTGAGTTTTTCCGAGCGCTTGAAGTTGCAGATTGAGACCTTGAAGACCGGGACCAAGGGTTGAGCGCGCTCAAGGCCTGAGATGCGGTTTTCGGTTTATCAGATCAGCCGCAAGGGCGGCCGCGCGAGAAACGAAGACCGCATGGGCTATTGCTACACGCGCGACGCCGGTCTGTTCGCATTGGCCGATGGCATGGGTGGCCACCCCGAGGGTGAAATGGCCGCGCAGATTGCGCTGCAGACCTTGGCTGCCATGTTTCAGCGCCAGGCCAAGTCACAACTGACCGACCCTTTGCGTTTTCTGAACGAAGCGCTGTTGGCCGGGCACCACCGAGTGTTGCGGTATGCAACCGAACAGGCCTTGATGGACACACCCCGCACGACAGTCGTGGCCTGCGTGTTGCAGGGCAGCACGGCGTACTGGGCACACTGCGGCGACTCGCGTCTGTACCTGGTGCGTGGCGACACGCTGCTGGCGCGCACCCGCGACCATTCCTACATCGAGTTGCAACACAGCTTGTTGCAAGGGGTGCCGATGGGCGGCCGCGTCAACCGCAACGTGTTGTTCACCTGTTTGGGAAGTCCAGGCAAGCCGGTGGTGGATGCCGTGGGCCCGGTGCTGATGCAGCCCGGGGACCGTTTCATGTTGTGCAGCGATGGGCTGTGGGGCAGCTTGTCGGATGAAGACATCACCGAAACACTCGCAGGTGCCCCTGTATCGGCGTCCGTGCCTGAACTGGTCGAACGTGCCTTGCGCAAGGCGGGTGAGAAGAGTGACAACGTCACCGTGATCGCACTGGAGTTTGAAGGCAGCGTCGAGGACGGCAACGCCCAGGGCGTGTCGACCTTGAGCCTGGGCGACGAGGTGTTTGCCTCGACGATCCAGGCCGGTATGGGCGCAGGCGCGATGACCGAAGACCTGGACGACGACGAGATCGAACGCTCCATCCGGGAAATCAACGAGGCCATTCAACGCTCTTCCAGCAAGCGGCGCTAACGACCGCCTTGGCTGGCTAACTTCTTTGTTCAGCGCGCCGTGCTGAACTTTCATCACAGGACTTTTCCCATGAGCTTTGAAAGAACGGCTGGCCGCCCGGCCGACGCACTGCGCCCCGTCACCCTGCAACGCGCCTTCACCCGTTACGCCGAGGGCTCCGTGCTGGTGAGCTTTGGCCACACCCAGGTGCTGTGCACGGCGTCGGTGGAAGACCGCGTGCCACCGCACAAACGGGGCAGCGGTGAGGGTTGGGTGACGGCCGAATACGGCATGCTGCCGCGCAGCACGCACACTCGCAACGACCGCGAAGCCGCGCGTGGCAAGCAGAGCGGCCGCACGCAGGAGATTCAGCGCCTGATCGGCCGCTCGATGCGCAGCGTGTTTGACTTGGGCGCGCTGGGTGAGCGCACGCTGCACCTGGACTGCGACGTGCTGCAGGCCGACGGCGGCACGCGCACGGCGGCCATCACCGGCGCGTTTGTGGCCGCTCACGACGCCATCACCTGGCTGACCAACGAGGGCAAGCTGACTGCCTCGCCGATCCGCGACTTCGTCGCTGCGGTCTCGGTGGGCGTGGTGCAAGGCGTGCCGTTGCTGGACTTGGAGTATGTTGAGGACTTTGCCTGCGACACCGACATGAACGTGGTGATGACAGGCAGCGGCGGTTTTGTGGAAGTGCAGGGAACGGCCGAAGGGGCGCCATTCACCCGCCTCGAGATGGACCAGCTGCTGGCCTTGGCCGACAGCGGTATTCAACAGCTCGTCGCGGCGCAGCGTGCGGCACTTGCTCAGCCTTCAAGAACGCCATGAGGCTGGTGCTGGCGTCCAACAACGCCAAGAAGCTCAGCGAGTTGTCGGTGCTGCTGGCTGACCTGAACGTTGCGCTCGTGGCACAAGCTGAGCTGGGTATCGAAGAAGCTGACGAGCCGTATGCCACCTTCATTGAAAACGCTTTGGCCAAGGCCCGCCACGCCGCTCTGGCCAATCAGGGCCCGGCGCTGGCCGACGACTCAGGCCTGTGCGTGATGGCGCTGGGCGGTGATCCGGGTGTGGCGTCCGCACACTTTGCAGGGTTGACTGAACCCGTGCCGACGACACTGGCGCGCGAGGAGCATCGGCGGCTGCAAGACCAGGCCAACAACACGCTGCTGCTGCAGCGCCTTGCAGGGCAGGCGCAGCGCACGGCGTTCTTCATCAGCACCTTGGTCGCGGTGCGCCATGCTGCCGACCCTCAGCCGCTGGTGGCCGTGGGGCGCTGGCCGGGTGAGATCCTGCATGCGCCGCGTGGCGAATCAGGCTTTGGTTACGACCCATTGATGTTCATCCCCGAAATCGGTCTGAGCGTGGCCGAGATGAGCGTCGAGCAGAAGAACCAGCACAGCCACCGCGCACGCGCTTTTCAACAGATGCGTGCCCAGTTGCGCGAGGTCTGGGGCCTGTGATGCTGACGGGTGCTGACGCGGTCAGCCACTACCTGCGCCCGGGCACGCTGCAACTGGCGGCGTTGCCGCCGTTGTCGCTGTACGTGCACTTGCCCTGGTGCCTGAAGAAGTGCCCCTATTGCGATTTCAACTCCCATGAGTCTGGGTCTGACTTTCCGGAACGGCGCTACCTGGATGCGCTGCGGGCCGACCTGGAGTCGGCCCTGCCGCTGGTGTGGGGCCGACGGGTGCAGACGGTGTTCATCGGTGGCGGCACGCCCAGCCTGTTCTCGCCCGAGGGCATTGATCGCCTGATCGGCGACATTCGCGCCCGCGTGATGCTCGAGCCCGGTGCCGAAATCACGCTCGAGGCCAACCCGGGCACGTTTGAGCGCGACCGCTTCCGCGCCTTTCGCGCGGCCGGCGTCACGCGTCTGTCCATCGGTGTGCAGAGCTTCGATGACGCCGCCCTGGTTCGCATCGGCCGCGTACACAACGCGCAGCAGGCGCGAGCGGCGGTGGAAGAAGCGGCGCAGGCTTTCGACACTTTCAACATCGACCTGATGTACGCCCTGCCGGGGCAGGATCTGGCGGCTTTGCGGCGCGACCTGGAAACGGCACTGGCCTTTGAGCCGCCGCACTTGTCGGTCTACCACCTGACTCTGGAGCCGAACACGGTGTTTGCCAAACACCCGCCCGTGCTGCCCGACGACGACCTGGCCTCTGACATGCTGGACCTGATCACACGGCGCACCGCAGCCAGCGGCTTGGAGCGCTACGAAGTCAGTGCATTTGCCAAGGCAGGCCATCGCAGCGCTCACAACCTCAACTACTGGGCCTTCGGCGACTACCTGGGCATTGGTGCGGGCGCGCATGGCAAGCTGAGTTTTCCGCACCGGGTGGTGCGCCAGGTGCGTTGGCGTGAGCCGGCTGCCTACATGGACAAGGCCTTGGTCGGACACGCCGTGTCGAACCAGAACGAAGTAACGCGCCGCGATCTGCCTTTTGAGTTCATGTTGGGCGCCTTGCGGCTGCGCGAAGGTTTTGCTTTGGCGCGCTTTACCGAGCGCACCGGCCTGCCGCTGTCGGCGGTGATGCACCAGGTCCAAGCAGCCATCGACCGCGGACTGCTGCAATGGGCCGATGCCAGCCAACAGCACCTGCTGCCCACCGTGCGTGGTTTTGACTTCCTGTCGGACCTGCAGGCGATGTTCTTGGCAGACACCAAGACATGAAGTGAATGCTCAGACGCGCGACGTGGTGGCGCCAGCGTGGGCGCGCAGGTATTCCATCAAGCGCGGCGCGATCTTCAGCAGCGACAACACTTCGTTGGCTGCGCCGTGGGCGATGGCCTCGCGCGGCATGCCGAAAACCACGCAGCTGGCTTCGTCCTGGGCCAGGTTGAAGCTGCCAGCGTCGCGCATGCTGCGCATGGCCTTGGCGCCATCAGCGCCCATGCCGGTGAGCATCACGCCCAGCGCGTTGCGGCCGACCACTCGCGCAGCCGATTCGAACAACACTTCCACCGAAGGCTTGTGGCGGTTGACCGGCTCACCGTCGACCACACGGGCGATGTAGTTCGCCCCCGATCGCTCGACCGACAAGTGGTGTCCGCCAGGCGCGATGTAGGCGTGCCCAGGCAGCACCCGTTCGCCGTCGCGCGCTTCGGCCACTGCAATCCGGCACAGCGTGTCAAGCCGCGCGGCGTAGCTCTTGGTGAAGCCCGGTGGCATGTGCTGGGCGATCATGACGGCGGGGGCATCGGCGGGCAGTTGCACCAGCACTTCGCGGGTGGCCTCAGTGCCACCGGTGGAGGCGCCGATGAAGATGATCTTTTCGGTCGACAGGCGGCCGAGCGCGGCCACGGGCGGTGCCGCCGGGGTGGGTGTGGCGGTGCCGGAGGCCGCTGCTGCCGGTGTGGGCATGCGGTGCACCTTGGCGCGAGCGGCCGCGCGGATCTTCTCGGTGATGTCGTGGCCGAGTTGACGCAGTCCGTCGGCCACGCCCATCTTGGGTTTGGCCACGAAGTCCACGGCGCCCAGTTCCAGAGCCCTGAGCGTGACCTCGGCGCCTCGTTCGGTGAGCGTGGACACCATCACCACCGGCATCGGCCGAAGCCGCATCAGGCGCGACAGAAACTCGATGCCGTCCATGCGCGGCATCTCCACGTCCAGCGTGATGACGTCGGGGTTCAGGTTGCGGATCATCTCGCGCGCCACCAGCGGGTCGCTGGCTGCGCCGACGCAGCACATGTCGGTCTGGCGGTCGATGATTTCTGTCAGCAGCCCGCGTACCAGGGCCGAGTCGTCCACCACCACCACACGGGTTTTTGCTGTTGCCATGGCTGTCTCGTTCGAAGAGGTTTTTCTGGTCAGAAAAGGTCAACGCTGCCAGCGGCGGCAGCGGCTGGCGCTCTGGCCTGCGCGGCAGCGCGTTCGATGGCAGCCAGCGCCTCGGTGTTGGCCGAGGCCAGGCGTTTGACCATGGCCTTGCCGCTGGCAGGAAGGAAACACACCTTGCGCGGGTAGATGTCCATCACGTCTTTGCTGACGACGGTGATGCGTTCGGTGCGCAGGTAGTCCAGCACGAACTTGGTGTTGCGTTCGCCCACGTTGAGGGTGTTCATGCCGCTGACCACGGCGCCGCCACCAAACACCTTGGCTTCCATGCTGGCGCGGGTGGCGCCGCGTTTGACGAGTTCGCCAATCAACAGGTCCATGGCATAGCTGCCGTAACGGCCGCTGTCCTGGTCGTTGCCATTGCTGCCCAGGCTGGCCTCGGGCAGCAGGAAGTGGTTCATGCCGCCGATTCGCCTGTCGCGGTCCCACAGGCAAGCGGCAATGCAACTGCCCAGCGTGGTCATGACGAGGATGTCTTCGTCGTGCACAAAAAACTCACCCGGCAACACTTTCACGGCGTCGTTGCCGAAGTGGGCGTCGTAGAAGAAGAACGACGCTTCACCGGGTTTGCGTGGCGTGGCTTTCAACTCGGCCAGGCGTTGCGGGTGGCGGTTGCCAACGCCCGTTGTGGGCGACGGTCTGGCCAGCGGCAGCGCAGAAGCGAAGTGACTGGTGGGTGCGGCGGCGGCAGGCATGTGACGGGCAGGGTTCGTTGGTTTTCGGCGCAAGCGCGGGTATCTTGAATGGCGGTCGCGGTCGCGGTGCCAAGGGCGGCTACTTCAAACCCGCTCGTAAATCGTCTTGCCACGCAGGCGGAACAGGTCCCGCGCCTCGGTGAAGTTCTCGGAGTGGCCCACGTACAGCAGCGCACCCGGCGTGGTCACGGCATGGATGCGTTCCAGCACTTTTCTCTGGGTGGGGCCGTCGAAATAGATCATCACGTTGCGACAGAACACCAAGTCGAAGGGCTGGCCCAGGGCTGACCAGCTGGGGCTCATCAGGTTGAAGCTGCAAAAGTCGATGAATCGCGCCAGTTCAGGCTTGATGCGCATGAAGCCTGCATTGGCCCCGGTGCCACGCATGCAGTGGCGCTTCAGGCGTTCAGCGCTCAAGCCGCGGGCGTCTGCTGCGTACACACCGCGGCGTGCGGTTGCGAGCACCTTGGTGTCGATGTCGCTGCATACCAATTTCACTTGCGCCGACACGCCCAGCGCTTCGACCACGGTCATGGCCAGCGAGTAAGGTTCTTCACCGGTGGAGGCAGCGTTGCACCACAGTCGGATGGGCCGCGAGGCGCGAGCCCGCAGGTCCTCGGTCAGCGCCTCGAAGTGGTGCTCTTCGCGGAAGAAGGCGGTGAGGTTGGTGGTCAGGCAGTTGACGAACTCCTGCCATTCAGCGTCAGCCGCTGCGCCGCTGGCACTTTCCAGCCAGCCCAGGTAGTCAGCGAACGAGCCACGGCCCGTTTCCCGCAGGCGACGCGACAAGCGGCTGTACACCATGGCTTGTTTGCCGGCATTCAGGCTGATACCCGCCCGCTGGTAGATGAGCGTGCGGATGCGCTCGAACTCGGTGCCAGACAACACGAATTCGGGGTCCGACAGGCCGGTGGCGGCGTTCATCACTGCGTTCATGGGCGGGGTATCCAAGGACCTGGCGGCCGGTTTGTTGTCAGCGGGTTGCCGATCTGACAAGCCCAGAAGGCCACGATGCAAGCTGCCAAACCGCGGCCGACGCCTAGTCTGTGCGGGAATGTGGGTTTGACATGGACGGAAATGGGCGGCGATGGCCTTGCTGTTGCGGGCCTTTGACGTCCTGGTCGCACTGCTAGACTGGGCCATAGCGGGCCTGCCCCGCTCGACCCCCCAGCTACCCCTGCGACTTGGAACGCAACACCGCGACCCTTCCGAAGGACACGACCGCGCTGCAGCTTGAACAAGCGTTGCAGTTGCTAGGGGCGTCGGGTCGTCTGCCGCCCGTGGGTGATCGTGGCAGTGCCAGCTACTTGCAGGACCTGATCAACGCGCTGGTGGAATTGTCCAGTCGTGACGCCTTGACGGGACTGGCCAACCGCCGAGCCTTTGATGTGGCGTTGGAGCGCGAGATCGATCGTGTGGCCCGAAGTGGTGAACCGGCGCTGCTGCTGACCCTGGACATCGACCACTTCAAGCGGGTCAACGACAGCTTCGGCCACAACGCCGGCGACCAGGTCATCAAGGCCGTCGCCACAGCCTTGCTTGACAGCGTTCGCCCGATGGACCTGGTGGCGCGCGTGGGTGGTGAAGAGTTCGCCATCATCTTGCCGAATTGCGCGGCAGCTTTTGGCGAGACCGTGGCCGAACGCGTTCGCCGCCGCGTCGAGCGCATGCCGGTGCAGGTCGGGCCGGGCCAGCAGATCACCGTGAGCGTGAGCATTGGCGGGGCTTTTGCGCCGCAGTGGGTGCGATCCACGCCCAAGCTGTGGATCGAGCGCGCCGACCAGCAGCTCTACCGCGCCAAAGCGCAGGGGCGTAACCTGGTGCTGCTGGAGCCGACGGCGGTGTCCGTGGTCAGCAATGAAGAAAAACGTTTGTTGTTTGACAGTTTCCAGTTTCAGGACCATGACTGAGTACCCGGCATGAGCAGCGACTTCAGTCCTTTGAGCCATGACAACGGCCCGCCACCAGCAACTCCGCGCTCGCCAAACATCCTGGCTGTGACCAGCGGCAAAGGCGGCGTGGGCAAAACCTTTGTGTCGGCCAACCTGGCCGCCGCGCTGGCCCGCGCCGGGCGCAAGGTGTTGGTGCTGGACGCCGACCTGGGCCTGGCCAACCTGGACGTGGTGCTGAACCTGTTCCCCAAGATCACGCTGCACGACGTCTTCACCGGCAAGGCCAAATTGGTCGACGCGATCCTGCCGGCACCTGGCGGTTTTTCGGTCTTGCTGGCCGGCTCGGGCATGGTGGAGTACTCACGCATGACCTCGGAGATCCGCGAACAGTTGCAAAGCGTGATCGACGCGGTGACGCCGCAGTTCGACCATGTGCTGCTCGACACCGGCGCGGGTATCTCGGACGTGGTGCTGTACACCGTGTCATTGGCGGGAGAGGTGTTGGTGGTGGCCACGCCCGAGCCCACCTCGCTGACAGACGCCTACGCCACCATCAAGGTGTTGGCCACGACCCAGGGTCGGCGCCGGATCAACCTGCTGGTCAACCAGACCCGCAAACCCGGCGAAGGCCGCCAAGTGCGCATGCAGTTGCAGCACGTGGTCGACCGTTACGTCAACCCGACCTTGTCCAGCCCCTTGCGGCTGGATTTGGTGGGCGAGATTCCGCTCGATTCAGCCGTGCGTGACGCCGTGCTGCGCCGCCAGTTGTTGTTGGAGGTCATGCCGGGTACGCCGGCCTCGGTGGCAGTCCTGGCTGCGGCTGAAAAGCTGCTGGTGCACTGACCCGCTGCCCGTTGGGTCGCTGACTCGGCGAGGGCAGGCAGCGCGGCCAGCGCCCGCGACCGTTCAACCCTTCAACCCTTCAACCCTTCAACAAGACGATCAACGCTCCGGCGCCGCCTTGTGGCCCGCTGGCCTGTGCGAATGCCATCACTTCGGCGCATTGAGCCAACCAGCGTTGCGCCTTGCCCTTCAACACTGGAAGCCGCCCGGGCGATCCGTGGCCCTTGCCATGCACCACGCGCAAGCAGCGCAAGCCCAGTCGTTTGCTGTCGCGCACGAAGGTGGCGAGCGCCTCGCGCGCTTCGTCTCGGCGCAGTCCGTGCAGGTCAAGCTGCGCCTGAATGGACCAGTGCCCGCGGCGCAGGCGTGTCACCACATCGGCGCTGACCTCGGGGCGGCGAAAGCTCAGGCCGTCGTCGGTGAGCAGCAGGGATTCGACGTCGACTTCGTCAGACATCGCTTCGGCCAACGCGGCCTTTTCGTCCAGCAGAAGCTGACGCGGCTCGGGCGTCGGGCGCGGGGGCGCCAGGTCTGCACGCGCCGGTGCCACGACGGGCGTCACACGCCCCACGCTGGTGGCGAAGAGCTCACGTTGGCGCTGCCGCGCGGCCTGCTCCGCGGCGGCGGCTGCCGCACTGGCGGCAGTTTGCGCCTGCTGGTGCAGCAAGGCCTGGCGCAGACCGGCCAGGTCTTTGAGTTGTTGGGCTTTCATCGGCTGGGCTGAGCTTCTCAGACCAGATGCCGTTCGGCCATCGAGACCACGGTGCCTTGCCCAACCACCAAGTGGTCCACCAGGGTCACGTCAACCAGGCGCAGCGCGGCTTTCAAGTGCTGGGTCATCGCTTCGTCGGCCTTGGAGGGTTCGGCCACGCCCGAGGGGTGGTTGTGTGCCACCACCACGGCGTGAGCGTTCAATGCCAGCGCGCGTTTGATGATTTCGCGCGGGTGCACCTGCGTGAACGTCAACGTGCCGTGGAACATTTCCTCCAGGCACAGCATGCGGAACTGCGCGTCCAGAAACATCACCACAAATACCTCGGCCGAACGTCCGGCCAGATGCAAGGCCAGATACTGGCGAATGCGTTCGGGCTGCTCAAATACTGTGGTGGCGTGCAGTGGCTGCGCCAAAGCGCGGCGGGCCATCTCCATCACCGCCAGCAGTTCGGTCTGTTTGGCCGGGCCCAGGCCCTTGACGCCCTGGAGCATGGCTTTGAGCGTTGTTGCGTCGGCCGCCAACAAGCCGGCGAAGCCGCTGCTGCGGGCAAGGACCTGTTCGGCCAGCGCCATCACACCCACGCCCGGCAGCCCCGTGCGCAGCAACAAGGCCAACAGTTCGGCATCGGCCAGCGCGGCGGCACCACGGGCCAACAGTTTTTCGCGCGGGCGTTGGTCGGCGGGCAAGTGCTTCACGGTGGGGCCAGTGGGTCAGGGCGGCAGTTGTGAACCGCGGATGACCCGGTCAGAAAACGGGGTCGGTAGAATCTGGAGTCCAGTCTATTCGAGCCTTTGCCCGTTTCCGATGCACGCGCAGAGGGAAGAGACTGCCAACATGACCTCTACTGCCGTGAATCTCATTCATTCGGGTTCGTTCCTGACCTTGCACTACCGTCTTGCGGGGCCGGACGGTTCCGACGTGGTCAACACTTTCAACGACAAGCCAGCCACCCTGTCGTTGGGCATGGGCCAGTTGGCGCCAGCCATTGAAGCCCAGCTGATCGGCCTGCCTGAAGGTGCACATGAACACTTTGACCTGGCGCCAGGCCTGGCTTTTGGCCCGCGCAGCGCAGACATGTTGCAACGCGTGAAGCTGTCGCTGCTGCACGAACTCGGCGACGCCGATGCCAGCTACGGCGTCGGCGACGTGGTGCAGTTCCCTACGCCCGATGGCCAAGCCTCTTACGCCGGGGTGGTGCGCGAAGTCGCCGCCGATTGGTTGTTATTCGACTTCAACCACCCGCTGGCCGGTCAGGGTGTGCGCTTCGAAGTCAAAGTATTGGGGGTGCTGTGAACCTGTCTTTGGAAGAAGTTGTCCTGGCCGAACCGCGCGGTTTTTGCGCCGGTGTGGACAGGGCCATCGAAATCGTCGAGCGCGCGCTCAAGCGCTTTGGATCGCCCATCTATGTGCGCCACGAAATCGTCCACAACACCTACGTGGTCAACGACCTCAAGGCCAAGGGCGCCATCTTCATTGAGGACCTGGCCGACGTCCCACCGGGCGCCACGCTGGTCTTCAGCGCCCACGGTGTCAGCAAAGCCGTGCGCCTAGAAGCCGCGCAGCGCGGCTTTCAGGTGTTTGACGCCACCTGCCCGTTGGTCACCAAGGTGCACGTGGAAGTGGCCAAGCTGTCCAAAGAAGGGTACGAGTTCATCATGATCGGCCACAAGGGTCACCCCGAGGTCGAAGGCACCATGGGCCAGCTCAGCGAGGGCATCTACCTGGTTGAAGAGGCGGCCGATGTGCGCCATGTGCGCCCGCGCGGCGACAAGCTGGCGGTGGTCACGCAGACCACTTTGTCGGTGGACGACGCGGCTGAAATCCTGGCCGAGGTCAAACGCTGTTTTCCGCATGTGCGTCAGCCGAAGAAGCAAGACATCTGCTACGCCACCCAAAACCGCCAGGACGCCATCAAGGTGCTTGCCCCTGTGGTGGATGTCGTCATCGTCGTGGGCAGCCCTACCAGCAGCAATTCCAACCGCCTGCGCGAACTCGCTCAGCGTCTGGGCACGGCCGCCTACATGGTGGACGCAGCCGAGGACCTGCAATCCGAATGGTTTGACGGCCGCCGCCGTGTGGGCCTGACCGCCGGCGCATCGGCGCCCGACATCCTGGTGCAGCAGGTCATCGTGCGTCTGCGCGAGCTTGGTGCCGTGACCATCCGCAAGATGGCTGGTGTGGTCGAAGCCGTGCACTTTCCGCTGCCGCGCGGCCTGAGCGACCGCAGCATGGGTGAGTCCAGTCCGGTGGTCGGTTCATCGCCGCGATCTTGACGCTGGCCGTTCTTCGAATCCACGAAACAACGGCGCCTATCCAGCGCCGTTTCTCTTTTCCGGCTTCCACCACCCGTCCACCATCCTTCCACCCACTTTTGTCCGTGCCACACCAGCACGCAACAACCGGGAGAACTTCATGATCGATATCAATGCACTGCGCCACGACCTGCCAGGCGTTGTTGCTCAGCTAGAACGCCGCAAGAGCCCGCAGCCTTACCTGGATGTTGAGCGTTATGCCGCGCTCGAAGCCGAGCGCAAAGACATCCAGACCCGCACCGAACAGCTGCAGGCTCAGCGCAACGCTTTGAGCAAGCAGATCGGCCAGCTCAAAGGCAAAGGCCAAGACACGAGCCAGGCCATGGCGCAAGTCGCTGGCCTCGCCGATGCGCTGCTCGCTGGGGCAGAACGCCTGGGCACACTGCAAGCCGAGCTACAAGATCTGCTGATGGCGTTGCCCAACCTGCCGCAGGCCGACGTGCCCGACGGCGCAAGCGAATCCGACAACGTCGAAGTACGGCGCTGGGCGCCGGGCGACACGAACAATCAACCAGCGCCGTTGGGCTTCCCGCCGCTGGACCACGTCGATCTGGGTGCGCGCCTGGGCTTGGACTTCGAAATGGGCGCGCGCCTGTCGGGCGCCCGCTTCACCTTCATGCGCGGCACTTCGGCACGGCTGCACCGGGCGCTGGCGCAGTTCATGTTGGACTTGCAAACGCAGGTGCATGGCTACACCGAGTGCTACACGCCCTACATCGTCAACCGTGAAATTCTCGAAGGCACGGGCCAGTTGCCCAAGTTCAAAGATGACATGTTCTGGGTCACTCGCGGACAAGCCGACGGTGACGCGCCTCAGGCCGAGCAGTACCTCATCTCAACCAGCGAAATCTCGCTGACCAACACCGTGCGCAACCAACTGCTGGACGCCGCTGTGCTGCCCATCAAGCTGACCGCGCACAGCCCCTGTTTTCGCTCAGAGGCCGGCAGCGGCGGTCGTGACACGCGCGGCATGATTCGCCAGCACCAGTTCGACAAGGTCGAGATGGTGCAAATCGTGCACCCCGAGCACAGCGACATCGCGTTGGAGGAGATGGTCGGCCACGCCGAGGCCGTTCTGCAGCGTCTGGAACTGCCCTATCGCGTGGTGGCGTTGTGCACCGGTGACATGGGCTTCGGCGGGGCCAGAACCTACGATCTGGAGGTGTGGTTGCCGGCGCAGAACACTTACCGCGAAATCAGCTCGTGCAGCAACTGCGAGGCTTTCCAGGCGCGCCGCATGCAGGCCCGTTTTCGCAACGCGCAGGGCAAGCCGGAATGGGTGCACACGCTCAATGGTTCAGGCTTGGCGGTCGGCCGCGCGCTGGTGGCGGTGCTGGAGAACCACCAACAAGCCGACGGCAGCATCCGCGTACCGGTAGCCTTGAAGCCGTACCTGGGTGGACTGGAAGTCTTGCGCGGCTGATGCGCCAGGTCACGTCACACGCCGACAGGGGCCGCGCGTGAAAAAACTTCCACGCTAAACTGCACTGCTTCGCCGACCACACAGGGCGAACACCAGGAGAGGTGGCAGAGTGGCCGAATGTACCTGACTCGAAATCAGGCGTACCGCAAGGTACCGTGGGTTCGAATCCCACCCTCTCCGCCAATACCATCCCCTTCTACATTGCATCGAGGTGCAAAGCAGTGGGGGATTTTTGGTACATCAGCCAGGCCGGAAAACGGCGCGGCATAGGCTTTGGCCCCGCCCACCGGGGTAGCCTGGCCCGAGGCGTGGGCAGCCTCACGGATGCCCGCGACCTGGCCCATGCGGCCCGGGATCTGCTGCACCGCGGCATGGACCCGTTGGAAGACCGCGCTGGCCAGCGTGCAGCCGCCCAATTGCGGGTGGTGGTTCAAGAAGGTTGAGAAGGCCCGCGAGCGTTGGACGCTGGCCAGGTGTGCCTGCGACTGCCACGAGCGAGTCATTGAGCCCAAGCGGACACGGCTGCCCGCCGCCGAGTAGATTGCCAGCCTGGAGAACCGCGTGGCACCCGCCAAGTCCCACGACGAACGACGGGCACTGCTGTTGAAGCGGGCCACGTTTCTGGCGTAGCCCGCAGCGACGGTGCTGTCCTTTGCGCAGCCCAAGGCAGCGGCAGGTGCACGAGCAGGCCGACGAGAAGTAATACTTAAATGCGATATCCTGGGCACCGCACCGCACCGCACCGCTCTGCACCCAACAGGAAACTCACCATGCACACCGCAACCCTCCGCGCCGTAGGGGGCAGCGTGTCGATCAACTTGCCACCGGCTTTGCTGCGCACCTTGGGCCTGTCCGCTGGCTCTGAGGTGGCTGTGGCCGTGGAAGGCGGGCGCCTGGTGCTGTCCCCCAAGCGACCGCGCTACACCCTTGATGAGCTGCTGACGGGCATGAAGCCGGGCGACATGCCCGCCGCGCCCGGGTGGGCTGCCGACAACGCCGTTGGCCGCGAGGTTTGGTGAGGTCATGGCGACCCGCCGCTCCGCCTACTTGCCCAAGCGTGGCGACATCATCCGCCTGGAGTTCGAGCCCAGCGCTGGCCACGATCAGCAGGGCACCCGGCCAGCGCTGGTGCTGTCACCCGAAGCCTTCAACAAGTTCGGCATGGCGCTGGCCTGCCCGGTCATGCGCGGCGGCGGCTTCGCCCGTGGCCAGGCTTGGACCGTGGCGCTGGCTGGGCTGACCACCGATGGCGTGGTGCTGTGCAACCAGGTGCGCACAGTCGATTGGAAGGCCAGGCGCGGGGTGTTCGTCGAGGCCGCACCGGCTGACCTGGTGGCCGACGTGCTGGCGCGCGTGGCGACCTTGATTGAGTAGGGGCCGATCGGGACGATGTCGAACCAGAGGGCCCATGGTCTGCGGTCTGCGCGAAGCGGCTGCAAGGACACTGCGGGCCGCTGGCTGATTGGCTGGCCGACGTGACCCATTGCGCTTGGTGCTGTTCGCGCCATCTTGAGGCAAGCGACGCCTGCGGCTCTGGCCGACATGGCGCTGATCGACGGCCCAACCGAGTCGCGCTGGAGAGTCGACGCCCAAGCCGTACACAATGCAGTGCTTGCTGAAACGGTAGGCAACACCCACCCTTTCCGGCAGTCATCTTGCGCTACTCCGTCCCTTCCACTGTCGTTGCCTTGTTGGCCCTGGCCCTCGCCACGGCACTGGGTGGTTGCGCCACTCGGTCCAAGGACGTGCTGCCAGCGCCTGCCAACCCAGCCGACTTCGCCATGTGGCCCTGCTCGCGCATTGACGATGAACTCGACACGGTGCAGCAGCGCGCCGCGGACGTGGCCTATGCGGTGGACGCACGCGCGGGCAACAACATCCTGGCGATGAGTGTGGGCGTGACGCTGTTCTGGCCGGCCGTGCTGGCCATGCGTGGTGACGGGCCAGAGGCCTTGGAGCTGGCGCGCTTGAAGGGTCGGGACGATGCTTTGCGCGCGGCCGCGAGCAGCAAGAATTGCCCACCCGCCAGCAGCCTGTTGGCGGCCGACCGAGCCGCCGTCTTCCCTTTGGCGCTGGGTGAGCGACTGGTCTACGAAGACCGCATCAGCGCCCGCCAGCCGGCTACCGAGTGGACGCTGGAGTTGGCTGCCTTGCGCCGCACCGAGATTGAGTTCCGCTTGCGCAGTGCCGCAGCCACAGGCGCTTGGCAACAAGACCTGGCGGGCAATGTGCTGGCCGCCCCCAGCGGGCAGCTGATGTGGCTGCGTTTGTTGCAGCCCAACCTGAGCCTGGGCCAAGTGCTGACGGGCGACATGCTGATTGCTGGCGGCAGCGGTGACGAGCGCGCGCGCATACGCGGTCAGGTCGTCGCGGTGGGCCCACAAATTGTGGGTGGCAGGCGCTTTGACGCAGCTGTGATCGAACTCTTTGGTGACGCCCCGCGGGGCAGTTCCTTCACGCCGATTTCCGGCGCCATGGTGGTGGACCGAGTGGGTGGCTTGTTGCTGCGCCTGGACTTGCGCAGTTCGCACAGCACCTTTGTGCTGCAACGGCGTTTGCTGCGCCTGGATGCTGCGCCAGGTTGACATCTCAAGGGCGGCTGGGTCGGTTCGGCACAGATCTTTACCCAGCCTCCACACGGGCCGTACGTGCGTCCTGCAACATGCGCAGCACCGTGACAACCACCCCTGGAGATGAGATGAACACCCTGACGGCACCCACCAACAACCGCACCCGTTTTGCACCAGGCCCCATGCGCGCCCTGATCCTCACCGCGCTCATTGCCTTGGCCGCTGGCGCCGCGCAGACGGCCCACGCCATGCCGGGTGGCCATGGTGGCGTCGGCGGCCCAGGCGGCCCCGGTCACATGGGAATGGGCAACCCCGAGCGCTTGGACCGCATGCTCGACAGCATCAACGCGACAGGCGAGCAGCGTGCCCAGATCAAGCAGATGGCGGCGGCTGCGCGCACCGACATGCAGGCCATCCGCCAACAAGGCAAGGCCTTGCACCAGCAGAGCCAGACGTTGTTTGCCCAGCCGACCGTGGACGCACGGGCGGCCGAGACCCTGCGCCAGCAAATGCTGGCCCAGCGCGACCAGGCCAGCAAACGCATGCTGCAGATGCGCCTGGACATGAGCCGGGTATTGACCGCCCAGCAGCGCCAGCAGTTGACGGAGCGCATGGGCAAGCGTCAGGCCATGATGGAACGCCACCGCAGTGAACGTGACACGCTGGACAAACCCGCACCGCGTTGACGCGGGTGGTATGGCCCGCACGGCAGACCCGGCGTGCGGGACTCTTGACCACCTGAGTTCTTGACCCCCTTGCCCGCGTGACCCCTTGACTGCATGACGCCCCGCCTGCTGTTGATCGACGACGACAAGCGCCTGACCGACATGGTGGGTGACTACCTGCGGCGCAACGGCCTGGAGGTTGATCTGGCGCCGTCTTTGGCAGCGGGCCGTCAACTGCTGAAGGCGCACGTTTACGACGTGCTGTTGCTTGACCTGATGCTGCCCGACGGGGATGGCCTGGACATGACCCGCGAACTGCGCGCCAGCGCCCGCACGCGGCGCTTGCCCCTGCTGATGTTGACGGCCCGTGGCGAACCGATGGACCGCATCCTCGGCCTGGAGTTGGGTGCCGACGACTACCTGCCCAAACCCTTCGAGCCGCGCGAGTTGTTGGCCCGCGTCAAGGCCTTGTTGCGCCGCGCAGCGCCCGAACAGCAGGCCGACGACGTGTTGCAGTTCGGTCGGTTGGAGATTGACCTGGGCGCGCGCCAGGCGCGGCTGAATGGGGTGGTGTGTGACCTCACCAGTCACCAGTTCGAGCTGCTCACCGTGCTGGCCCAAAGCCCGGGCCGGGTATTGACCCGCGACCGGATCATGGATTCGCTGAAAGGCCACCCGCTGGAGGCATTTGACCGCAGCATTGATGTCCACATCTCGCGCATCCGCGCCGTCATCGAAGACGATCCCAAAGCGCCGCGCCGGGTGTTGACGGTGCGTGGTGCGGGGTATGTGTTTGCGCGCAAACAGGATGGAACCACCAGCGGGCAACCGCTTTGACAGCGTCCGCAGCGCCAACAGCCCCTCGAGTAAACGCACCATGACGCGCCGGTGTTTGTGGCCATGAAGTCGCTGTATCTGCGGCTGTACCTGACGGTGGTCACTGTGCTGGCGCTGTTCGCGCTGGCCTCGGGTTGGCTGTTGCAGCGTCATCTGGATGATCAGCGCGGCCGCGCCGAAGTGGTCGTCCGCGAGCGCATGGCCGCTTGGGGTGACTTTTTGCAGCGCAGCCTGCCTGCGGCCGAGGCCAGCGCTGAGGAACAGGCCACGGCTGTGAGCGACTGGTCGCAGCGCCTGCGTTTGCCCATGGCGCTGGACGACGCCAACGGCAAGCGAATTGCCACTTCCCCGTCGTTCTTGCGCCGTGACCTGGACAACCCTGGCGCATCCACCAACCGACTGGTGCCCGTGCGAATGGACGACGGCCGCACGCTGTGGGTGCTGCGGCCCGGTGCGGGCTTGCGCGCGGGCATGCCCGGCGCGCCGGGTTTTGGCCCGCGTGGCGAGGCCGCGCGGGCGGGCGAGAGCAGCCCGGTGTGGCGGCTGTTCCGAGGCCCGCCTGGCTGGCCCGACGGCCTGGGCCTGGTGCTGTGGCTGGCGGTGCTGTTCATGGCGCTGGCCGCAGGCGCATGGCCTGTGGTGCGGCGCTTGACGCGGCGCCTGGAAGCGCTCAAGCAGGGCGTGGAAGCATTCGGCGCGGGCAACCTGCAGCAGCGGGTGGCTGAAGACGGCCAAGACGAGGTGGCGGCCGTGGGCGCCAGCTTCAACCGAGCGGCCAGCCGCGTGCAAGCCTTGCTGTTGTCGCACAGCAGCCTGTTGGCCAACGCCAGCCACGAATTGCGCTCGCCCCTGGCGCGCTTGAAGATGGCCGTGGCGATGCTGGATGAGGTGCCCAGTGACCGACGCGACGCACTCAAGCGTGAAATCCATACCAACATCGCCGAGCTCGACGCCCTGGTCGAAGAAGTCCTGCTGGCCAGCCGGCTGGACGCCGCCAATACCCAGGCCGCGGTTGGTGACGCTTCCGTCGCGTCGATGGCCCCCGTCGCCCTGCTGGCACTGGCAGCCGAGGAAGCCGCTCGCGTGGGCGCTGCGGCCAACGGCCAAGACCTGAGCGTGCGTGGCGACGAACGCCTGCTGCGGCGCGCGGTGCGCAACCTGCTCGAAAACGCCCGGCGCTACGGCGCAGGTGATATCGAAGTCACCGTCGAACAAGGCCCGGCCCAGGTGCACTTGCGCGTGTGCGACCGCGGCCCCGGTGTGCCGCAGGCCTGGCGCGAGCGAATCTTCGAAGCCTTCTTTCGTCTGCCCGGCCAGACCGAGCGCGACGGTGGTGTCGGCCTGGGTTTGGCCCTGGTGCGGCAGATCGCCACGCGCCATGGCGGCACTGTGCGTTGCCTGCCGCGCGACGGCGGGGGCAGTTGTTTTGAGCTGAGCCTGCCTGCGGCTTGACTCACACCCTCGCGGCGACACCTTCCTTGACAACTTCCGGCCGCAGCACCAAGGCCATGAAGGCTATCAACAACGCCGCTGCCACCACCAGCCCGGCCGTGGCTGCGAACCAGTAGCCGGGTGCACCGCGCAGGGCCAACGGCACGCTGCCACTCACATTGAAAGCCAGGTAGTAGCCGCCACCCAGGCCCACACCCCACAGTGCGCCGACGTAGATCAGCAGCGGTACCGTTGCGATGCGGTAGGCGCGCAGCACAAAAGCTGCAACGGTCTGAGCCGCGTCGGCCACGTGGAACAGCACCAGCCAGGCGATGAGTGACAGCGCTGCGGCCTGTACCGCCGGGTCCACCGTGTACCAGCCGACAACGACATGCCGCACCACCCATACAGTGCAGCCCATCAGCGTGGCCAGGGCCAGGCCGATGGTCAGGCTGTGCCAACCCAGGCGCCGTGCGTCGACTGGGTCGGCCGCGCCAATGCGCTGGGCTACGAGGGCGGCGCTGGCGCTGGCCAGGGCCAGCGGCACCATGAACATCACCGAGACGATGTTCATCGCCACCTGGTGCCCGGCCACGGCCGTGGTGCCCAGGCGGCTGATGAACAGCGCCATGAAGGCGAAGCCCATCATCTCGGTCCAGATCGAAGCGCCCATGGGCACGCCCAAACGCAGTTGCGCCAGCAGCGCTGCACGCTCTGGCCGGTCCAGCCCTCGGCCCATGAGCTGGAAGGGGGCGTAAAACGGGTCGCGCCTCACCCGTGCCCAAGCCAGCAGCACTTGCATCCACATGGCCACTGCCGTGGCAATGGCGCAGCCCACCACACCCAGGGCCGGCAGGCCGATGGCCGGCACACCGAACACCAGTGCCAGCGACAGCGGCACCTTCAGCGCCAGGCCGCCCACCTGGTAGCGCATCACCACCTTGGGCCGGGACACGGCGGTGTTGAAGCTGCGGAAAACCGTGAACAACAACGACGCGGGCAAGGCCAGGGCCTGAACGCCCAGGTAGGCCCTGACCTTGGCCGAGACTTCCGGGCTGGCATGTGCCAGGGCCAAGAACGGCTGCGGAAAAGCCAGCAGCACCATGCCCAGCGCGGACAACCCCAGGGCCAGCCACACCGCCTGGTGAGCTTGTCGACCCGCCTTGGCGTACTGCCCCGCGCCAAACAGTTGGCCGGCAATGGGGCCCAGCGCTGCGACCACGCCCATCAACCCCACAAAGGTGGCGATGTAGGCCGCCGTGCCAACGGCCAGAGCTGCCAGGTCGGCGGCAGCAAAGCGCGCCACCAGCACGGTGTCCACCACGGCAAAGGACAACACGGCCAGTTGCCCCACCAGGGTGGGCCAGGCCAGCGGAGTCAGCCGCCGGGCACTGTGCAACAAAGCGGTCAGCGTGGAAGTTTTGGCGGTTGGGGGGGTGGGCTCGGCCGGGCGCGCAGGGCTGGTGCTGTGCATCAGGGAGTTGCTGACGGCGCGGGGGTGACAGCGTTGGTGTTGGTGTTGGTATTGAAGCCAAGCGCTGCGCCCGCCTGGCCCAAGCTCGTGGCTTCGTGGGCGCGCTCGGCGTAGCGGTTGAAGCGCCAGGCCGTGCCTTCCATGGTGATGCGCCGCCAGACGCTGCGCTTTTGCGCGGGCGAGTAGCTGGGCCAATGCTGCACTTCGCCGAAGCTGCGGCCGCAGCCTTTGCACTGCTCGTCGCCTTGGCTGGTGGAGCAGATGGCGATGCACGGCGCGTCAGGTGTGCTGGCGTACCAGGCCAGCCAGGCCTCGCGCGCCGCGGCCGGCAGGGTCGTTTCGTCGCACAGGCTTTCGCGGTAATACACCATCAGGCCGTAAACCTCAGCCAGCGCGCGCACTGACGCGCAGGCGGTGATGCCGTCGGGCGAGGGTGACTTCTCACGCCACCAGTTGATGGCTGACTCGATGTCGGTGATGTGGATACCGGTCATGTTCGTTTCGGTCGGGCTGAGGTCAGCGCAGCCCCAAAAAGACTTTCACTGGCACGACCGTGGCCGCAGGATCTTCTTCGTGCGGCACGTGGCCCAGGGCCGGGAACACCACACGCTGGCTGCCGGGGATGGCCTGCGCCAGCTGTTCGCCAACCGCTGGCGGAATCAGCCGATCACGCCCGCCCCACAAGATCAGTGTCGGTTGAGTGAGCCGCGCCAGGCGCTCGCTGCCGTGCCCCATCTCCTGCTCCAGTTGGCGTATGCGTTGTCTCAAAGCGCGGCGGTTGCCTTCGCGCAAGGTCAGCTCGAAATAACGCTCTACCAGCTCGGGCTTGATGCGGCTGGCGTCGCCGTAGACGCTGGCCACAGACTGTTCAATCACTTCGCGTGGCAACAGCCATTCGCTGATCCTGCCCACCACCGGCAGACGCGCCAGCATGAAACCCAGCGGTATCGATTCTGGCGTGAATGCCAGGCCCGAGCTGTCCACCAGCACCAACGCGGCCACTCGCTCAGGCGCCAAGGACGCCGTGCGCCAGGCCACTTCGCCACCCAGAGAGTTGCCACCGAGTACGACACGCGGCAGCTTCAAGGTGTCAAGCACGTCCAGCACAAAGCGGGCGTAGGCGTCACCGCTGTAGTCGTCGGGGGCACCGGTCTTGACGTACTGCCCGACAAACGGGCCGGTCAGGCCGAAGCCGGGCATGTCAAAGCTCACCACCCGGCGCTGGCCTTTCAACGCCTTGACCCAGCCCTCCCAGGTGTGCAGGCTGGACCCAGTGCCGTGCAGCAGGACGATGGGCAATGGGTCGTCGCGCGGGCCTTCGTCACGCACGTGCAACGCCATGCCCTTGACGTCGATGAAGTCAGACGGCGGCGGCGCCCAGCGCGCCACCAGGCCTTGTACGGGCACATCGGGCGCTCGCGACAGCGCAATGGCCAGCGCGGTAAAGATCAGCAGCACGCCCACGGCGCGCACCAGCCAGGCGGTCATGGCAATGGGCCCTCAACCGCTGCTGCGCTGCTGGCCTCCAGCGCCGGGGTGAGTGCGCCACGTTCATCGAACACCACGCAGTTGCCGTGCCAGCCTGGAGCCTGTTCAGCCACTGTGTCTTCAAGGTAGCGCAAGATGCCGCCATCCAATTGCACAACGTGTTCGACGCCTGCGTGCGCCATCCACAGTGCAGCTTTCTCACAGCGGATGCCACCCGTGCAGTAGCTGACCACGGTCTTGCCAGCCAGCTCGTGCTGGTGCGCCGCCAGCGCAGCAGGGAAGTCGCTGAACTTGCCCAGGCGCCAGTCGATAGCGCCCTCGAAGCGGCCCGCCTCCACTTCAAAGGCATTGCGCGTGTCCAGCAGGGCCAGTGGCCGGCCGGCGTCGCACCGACCGGCCCTCAGCCAGCGCGCCAGGGTGGCGCTGCCCACCGTCGGCGCACGGCCGCGTTGGGGCCGCACCGTGCTCTGGTTCATGCGGATGATCTCGGGCTTGATCTTTACCCGCAGCTGCTGAAACGGCACGGTGCTGCTGAAGCTCTCTTTGCATTGCAAAGCGGCAAAGCGGGTGTCTTGACGCAGCGTATTGACCCAGGCGCGCAGCTTGTGCGGGTCACCTGCCAGCACCAGGTTGATGCCTTCTTCAGCCAGCAACACGGTGCCCTTCAAGGCGGCCGCACTGGCGCTGGCCAACAGCCGGTCACGCAACAAAGGGGCGTCGTCCAGCGCCACGAACAAATAAGCGCTGACGTTGAGGACAGACACGGGGGAGGGTTTCATCACGGGGGTGTGATTCTAGGCAACCGAGCTGGAATTCAGCGTTACGCGGCACGCCATGGCGGAGACAGGGTGACTACAGTTGATCGACCTGCGAGCCAAAAAGGAGCTCAAATAAACATACCGGTGCGCGAATTGAAGGCTCATTTATCGGCCACGCTCGCCAAGGTGGCTGCAGGGCATTCAGCCGCCATCACCTCGCACGGGCGGCCAGTGGCGCAGCTGGTACCGCCGCCACCCACGGGTGACGACCTGACCGACAAGTTGATGGCAGCGGGGCTGCTGTCCGAACGACCACTGATTGGCGGGCTGCCTGCGCGGCATCTTTCGCCGCTGCCGACTGGCTGCGGGTCAGTGTCGGATGCTGTCATCGAAGACCGCGGGTGGTGAGGGCCAGCGAGTTCACCGACGTTTTCGCCTTGCGCGGGCACGACGCCCTTCAACTGGCCGCCAGCGTCTTGGCGCAAGCCGCGACGGATGAACCGTTGAGCTTCTGGTCCTTCGACCGGCGCCTCAATCGTGCCGCCCGCCTATTGGGGCTGGTGCTGCCCGAAGCTGCATTGCTGTGACCCTGTTCAGCGCAAGGTGCCGCAAACCCAGCGAGACCGCTGCTGGATCGAACAGCGTCGGCACTGCTGACGCCATGCGACATCGACAGCTGTCGCCAAGTCTGAGCGTTGGCCAAGAACGGCGTTGCCGAGATGAACGCGCTCCCTAGAATGACCTGGATGCACTTCATCCACCTTCGCACCCACACCGAGTTTTCCGTCGTTGACGGAACCCTGCGCATCGACGCTGTGGCGGCCGCCGCCCGGGCTGATGGGCAAGGTGCTCTGGCCATCACCGACCTCAACAACCTGTTCGGTGCGGTCAAGTTCTACAGCGCCTGCCGCAAAGCGGGCGTCAAGCCGATCCTGGGTGTGGACGTCTGGATGGAGTCCCCCGCCGTGGCCGCGCCCGAGGCGCAGCGAGCGCTGGGCGGCGGCTCCGACAAAAACCCGAGCCGTCTGTTGCTGCTGGTGCAGAACCACCAGGGTTACCTGAACCTGTGCGAGCTGTTGGCGCGCGGCTGGGTGCGCAATGCACAACGTGGCCAAGCGTGGATGCAGTGGGGCTGGCTGGCAGAACTGGGCGACGGGTTGATCGTGTTGTCTGGTGCGGACAACGGCGCTGTCGGCCAGGCTTTGCTGGCAGGTGATGGCGCCCGCGCTGACGCTGCCGCGCGTCACCTGGCCGCCGTGTTTCCGGGCCGTTTCTACATCGAGCTGCAACGCGCAGGACTGGCCAGCAACGAAGCCCATGTGCGCGCCGCCGTGGCTCTGGCCGCGCGCTTGACGCTGCCCGTGGTGGCCACGCACCCCGTGCAGTTTCTGGAGCCCGATGACTTTGAGGCGCATGAAGCCCGGGTGTGCGTGGCCGAAGGCGAAGCACTGGCCAACCCCAAGCGCGTCAAACGATTCGGCCCGCAGCAGTTCTTCAAGACCCAAGCCGACATGGCCACCTTGTTTGCCGATGTGCCCAGCGCGCTGGCCAATACCGTGCACATCGCCCAGCGCTGCAATCTCAGCCTGGTGCTGGGCAAGCCGCAGTTGCCGGACTTCCCCACGCCGCTGGTGGACGGCGCGCACCAGCCGATGGACCTGTACTTCCGCCACGCCTCGGCCCAGGGACTCGAGCGCCGCCTGGCCGCGCTCTTCCCCGATACCGCACGCCGTGACGCTGAACGGGCGCGTTATGCACAGCGGCTGGAATTCGAGATCAACACGATCTTGTCGATGGGCTTCCCGGGCTACTTCCTGATCGTCAGCGACTTCTGCATCTGGGCCCGCAACAATGGTTGCCCGGTGGGGCCTGGCCGCGGTTCAGGGGCTGGCAGTCTGGTGGCCTTTTCGCTGTTCATCACCGACCTGGACCCGCTGCAGTACGGGTTGCTGTTCGAACGCTTCTTGAACCCCGAACGGGTGTCGATGCCGGACTTCGACATCGACTTCTGCCAAGCCAACCGCGACCGCGTCATCGACTACGTCAAAGTCAAATACGGCCGTGATGCGGTCAGCCAGATCGCCACCTTTGGCACCATGGCCAGCAAGGCCGCGCTGCGCGACGTCGGCCGGGTGCTGGGCATGGGCTACGGCCAGGTGGACAGCGTGGCCAAGCTGGTGCCGGGGGCGCCGGGCAAGACGTACACGTTGGGTCTGCTTCCAGTTCCCCCTGCCGAGCTCGACCCAGGCCTGATCTACGTGCGAAAAGAGGTCCCAGAACTTGAGCGGCGCGAGAAGGTCGAAGAAGAAGTGGCCGAACTGCTGCGCCTAGCCATGCGCGTGGAAGGCCTGGTGCGCAACGTCGGCACGCACGCCGGTGGGGTGCTGATTGCGCCGGGCAAGATCACCGATTTCTGCCCGCTGTACCAACAGCCTGGCAGCGACAGCGCAGTCAGTCAGTACGACAAGGACGATGTCGAAGCCATCGGCCTGGTGAAGTTCGACTTTCTGGGCCTGGCCACGCTGACCATCCTGGAGCTGGCCAAGAACTTCATCCGCCAGCGCCGTCCCGGCCGCGAGCAGTTCGAGTACGAGAGCGTTCCTCTGGACGACGCCCGCGTGTACAAGCTGTTCTCGGACGCCCGAACCGAGGCCGTGTTCCAGTTCGAGTCCCGCGGCATGCAGGGCATGCTGCGTGAAGCCCGACCGGGGCGATTGGAAGACTTGATTGCGCTCAACGCCATGTTCCGACCCGGGCCGATGGAGAACATCCCGAGTTTTTGCGCCCGCAAGAACGGCAAGGAGGACATTGCCTACCCGCACCCCTTGTTGGCGCCGGTGCTGGAAGAGACCTACGGCATCTTCGTCTACCAGGAACAGGTCATGGAAGCGGCGCGCGTGCTGGGTGGCTACTCGCTGGGTGGTGCGGACCTGTTGCGCCGCGCCATGGGCAAGAAGAAGGCCGAAGAGATGGCGATGCAGCGCGACACCTTTCGTGCGGGTGCGGCCGCCAAGAACATTGGCCCGGAGAAGGCCAACGAAGTCTTTGACTTGATGGAGAAGTTCGCGGGCTATGGCTTCAACAAGAGCCACGCCGCAGCCTATTCACTGTTGGCGTATCACACGGCCTGGGTGAAGGTGCATTGCACGGCTGAGTTCTTCGC
>Ga0105048_10003519_pt1 | contig 25666 bp, 17 predicted proteins | sample MAT05_FD_78382 | JGI IMG/M metagenome (GOLD analysis project Ga0105048, IMG submission 78382) | Freshwater microbial communities from Lake Fryxell liftoff mats and glacier meltwater in Antarctica - MAT-05 | ecosystem: Environmental > Aquatic > Freshwater > Ice > Liftoff microbial mat | place... | reverse complement strand
ATGTCGCGGGCGAGGGCGATGTTTTCGGTGCTGAGTTCCATGTCGAGGCGTGCTTTTTCAAAACGCATGCGTGCACTTGACGCTTCGTAAGAATAGGTATACTCCAGGCGTTGTCCTTCAATCCGGTTTTTTTGGCTGCGGATTTGGTAATCCTGGGCATCGAGGCGTGCCAGTTTGCCGTCGTAAATGGGAATGGCCGCCTGGATACCAACGAAGCTGAATGCGGTTAAGTCGGTATTGAGTGCAAGGGCGGAAAGGTTGCCACGTGCACTGACGGAAGGTTTGAGGCGGGCCGATTGTTTATCGGCCTGGAGGTTGTTGAGTTCGCTGTTGAGTTGTTGTTCCCGCAGTTCGGGTCGATTGATTTCAGCGGAAGGAAGATTGGCGGGCACACGGGCAAGCAGATCGACCAGGTTTTCAGAAGGCACCCAACGGCTTCCTTCGGGGGCATTCATGGAAAACCGAAGTTGCTCCTGGGCAAGTTCGTAGTCTTTCCGCGCTTTGGTGAGGGTCAGGTTTGCATTACTCACGTCGAGTTGCAAGCGGTTGAGGTCATTTTTCAGCAGGGCGCCGTTGTCGAACTTCACTTGTCCGTTGGACAGGTTGGCCTGGAACAGGGCGAGGTTATGTTCGGCGATCCTGATTTTTTCCTGTTGGAACAAACACGCGTAGTAAGCTTCCGTAACCGCGATTTGAATGTTGAGCTGCTCAGTTTCAAGCCTTGTTTCCTGAATGGCAGTTTGGGTGGCGTTGATCTTGCGGTCGACACTTTTGTTTGCATCAAACAATTTTTGTTTTACATCCACACCGATTTGGTTCTGAAAAGGCACTCCAAAGGCTACCGTTTGTATTTCATCAGAAGGAATGCCAGGAATACCGAACTCACCTATGGGAATGACGCTTTGTTGGAGCAGGATGTTGTAGCGGAAATCTGCATTCACATCCACCTGGGGCAGCCATTGCGCCTTGACTTTGGTATCGGCCCGGCGTGCAATGTCTATCTCCAGTGCTTGCTCTTGCAATTCCAAGCGGTTTTTCCAGCCCAGATCAATGGCTTCCGGCAAAGAAATGGGTTGTGTCTGTGCAGTCAAAAAAAGGCACTGCGCGCAAAAAAGGAGAAAAAAAAGATTCTTTTTCATAAATAGGTATCGTTTCATCAGCCCCGGAAAACCTGGGCCGGTTCAAGCGCATTGATGCGGCGGATGGCAAAAAGGGAACCACCCATGGCGATGACGAGGGTGAGCAGGAAAAAACCTGCTTGCAAAGCCGGAGGGTAATCAAACAGGGTGCCTGCACTAGCGATGCCCAGTCGAAATCCTTCCACCATGCCGCGTCCAATGGCAAAGCCGATGATGGAAATCAACAAAGCCTGCAACAGGATGAGCCGGGTGATGTAGCCGTTGCTAGCTCCGATGGCTTTCAGGGTGCCATAGTCGCGAATGCGGTCGATGGCAGCCGAATACAACGTGAGGCCGATGATGATGAACCCGGAAAGTACGGCGAAGATGATGAGGGTACCCACCGACAAGGCGATGCCGCTGGATTTAAGTACGTTGGTAACAGTAGCCTCGGCAAACTTATCGGCATCCCAGGCGCGTACATTGGGCATGGTCCGGTTGATCAGAGCGATCAGACTGTCTTTGGATGTTCCCGTTTCCCAGGATACCAAAAACAAACTGGCTTTGTTTAACGGGTAATTGCCCAAGGCACGGGCCCTTTCGATGGTCGTAAACACATAAGGTGCGCCGCCAAATCCGCGAACACCTCTGGTGAATCCTGCGATGTAAACCTTTTGGGCGTTGAGTTCGAAATATTCGCCCAAAACCGGATCACCGTAGGTATTGCCATCGAAAAACTCGGTAACGATGGCGCCTTCGGGGAACATCACTACAGGATCAACGGGGATTTGACCCCAGGGTCCGCCTACAAAATCGGGGCCTTTCGAGCCTACAATGGTCATGCCTGCTGTTTTGCCGTCGGCAAACTGGGCGGCGCCAGCTGTGATGACCACCGGATGAACACTTTCCACGCCCTGCAAGGAACTGATTTGCCGTCCGATGCGCATGTCGAGCTGGGCAAGTTGGTTCGCATCCTCGGTTTTATCGTCTACTACCCAGATGTACTGATCGTTATTGGCCACAATACTTTTCATTGCATCGGTAAGGAAGATGAAAATACCAGCTTGTTGCCCTACCAAAAAAATGGAAATAAGAACGCCTGCCAGTGCGCCTATCGCTTTGGGTTTGTCGTACAAAATGAATTGAATGGCTGTTTTGAACATGGCGTGTCAGAGTTTGATGATACATTCGACACGGGAACCTATCAGAACGCCTTCCGGGTTGTCCAACTGAATACGAACTTCGCGAACGCGGCGGTCTTCCAGATCGGTCGTATTGTCGGCAAAAAGTGATTTTTTGCGCAAATACGGCGACATGAGTACCACTTTTCCACGTGCCAAAACCTCACTGCTGCCTTGCGGCCGGATGAAAGCCGATTGGCCCAATTGGATGCGGTCGGCGAACATTTCGTCAATTTCTGTGATGGCCATGATTGGGCCGACAGGTGCGAATTCGGCAAATCCAATCTTGCTGTCGAGGTATTGTCCTATGCGTGCGTCGATGGAAAGAATGATGCCGTCTGTGGGAGCTCGAACGTTTTTTTGATCAGCCACGGTTTGGTAATAGCCCACATCGGCGCGCAGTTCCCGGGCCCTTCCTTCTTGTTCTTTCACCAGGGACTCCTGTACCCGTATTTGTTGTTCCAGGTCCGGCAAAAGCGCACGGGTATTGTCGAGTTGCTGTTTGGTGAGGGCATTTCCTTTAAAGAGTGCTTCGTCGCGCGCGAGGTCTGCGCGGGCTTTGTCGAGTTTGACTTGCAGCAGTTTTACGTTTTCATGGGCTGCTTTGATGGCTTCGCTTTGAGTGCCGAATTTGGAATTGGCCTGGTTCAACTGTGCGTTTTCAATTCCGGCGTCGAGGGTAAGCAGCAGTTGACCTTTTTTTACCTTGTCACCTACATGTGCTTTGACCTCCCGGATGTAGCCGCTTTGTTCGGCACTGAGGTTGATGATGCGCTCGGAAGGTTCTACAACAGCAATTCCAAGCACTTCGGTCACTAGGGCCCGGGTGCGCAAGGAATCTGGTTTGGATGATGCGGCATCGGCGGCATTGTCTTTTTTGCCACCGCAGGAGGCGAAGGATGCAGCGAAAACGATAAGCAGCAGGAGGGAAGATGTTTTGTTCATTTTATCAGATGTTCTGTTCCGTTTGTTGGAAGTTTTCGATTTCACGGGCTATGCCGTTTTCCACTTCGATGATGCGGTGGGCATAGGGTTTGAGTCGTGGGTCGTGGGTTACAACGGCTACGGCTTTTCCTTCGTCGGCGAGTTGGCGCAGTTCTTCCATGACGACAAACATGGAATCTTTATCCAGCGAAGCCGTCGGTTCGTCGCAAAGGATGAGTTTTGGATTGGTAACCAATGCCCGGGCGATGGCGATGCGCTGTTGTTGTCCGCCCGAAAGTTGTTTGGGCAAATTGCGTTTCCGATCAACCATGCCCACCATTTCCAGGGCGGCGTTCACGCGTACGCGCACTTCTGATGGACGAACGCCTTGCATGCGCAGGGGAATGGCCACGTTGTCTTCGGCCGTAAGGGGTGATAAAAGGTTGAAATTTTGAAAAACAAACCCGATGGTGTTCAGTCGCAATTTGGCCAGTGACGAAGGTTTCATGCGGTTGATGTGGTTGCCGTCTACCCACAAATCGCCTTCGCTGGGGTAAATGACACAGCCAAGCAGGGACAACAGCGTGGTTTTTCCACTGCCTGACGGACCGATGATGAGGGCAAGTTCACCTTCCCTGAATTCAAGCGTGGTTGGCTGCAGGGCTACGATCGTTTGGTCGCCCATCCGATATTCCTTTCCTGCATTTTCAAGACGCGCAATGCTCATGTTGGTTTTGTTTGCAATGAAAACACAGCATGTAGTTTTTTGTTTTGTATGCTATCAAATTTTTTTGAAAAATAATATTATGTAAACAAAGTAAATGACTTTTGCGTTATCAAGGCGAACAAAGTACTTACAATGGCAAACAAAGTAGTTGAACTGGTGAATGTATGGGCTAAAATGGAAGCTGAAGTGCCCGGACTCGACTTGCAGACATTTTGCACAAAATACCTGCAGGAACACAACGACAAGGCCTTTTCGAGGGCTGAAGCAATTTTGCCTGGCGTTACCGCCCAAGGCGTATTGGGTATGTTGCTTGCAAAACTGTACCGATACACCAACATTTATGTTAAAAAAGCATTGCAGGATCTTCCGCTCAGCAGCATCGACGAAGCGATTTACCTTGAAATCATAGCAAGAGCCCACACGCCACGGAAAAGTGATGTGATCCATGAAGCGTTGTCGGAGTTCCCTTCGGGCATCGACATCATTAAAAGATTGGTTAAATACGGTTTGGTAGAAGAATTACCAGATGCAGAGGACCGGCGGTCCAAACGCCTTCGTTTGACACCTTCAGGCAAGGCGATGCTCTTGGAAACCAGGATACGGCTCGCCCGCGCTTTTCAATTGGCCTTCGGAACCGTTTCTCAGGGGGAAATGACAGAAATGATTCCTTTGCTATTCAGGCTCGAACAACACCACGCCAACCATTACAAGGCGGTTCGTTCGGCTTCGGACATCGAAACAGTGGAACAGATTTTTGGTTAGGACTATATGATTCGTCTCCGTTGCATAAACCAGTAGAGCAGACCGGTAACCAATGCAGTGCCGAGTACGGTAGCATAAAATGCGAAAGGTTTTTCCGGGATGCCGTTGGGGATGTTCATGCCGAAAAACGAAGAGATGAGGGTGGGTACCATCAGGACTACGGTGATGATCGTGAGCCTGTGAATGACTTGGTTGAGGTTGTTGGAGATGATGCTCGAGTAGGCGTCCATGGTGCCGTTGAGGATGTTGGTATACACGTTGGACATGGATAGGGCCTGGGAGTTGTCGATGATGATGTCTTCGAAAAGTTCGGTCAGGTCTTCGTTGCCGCTGATGTGCAGGAAATCCGTACGTTTCATTTTCATTTTCAACAACTCATTTGCGTTCAATGAATTGACGAAGTACACCAAGCTTTTTTCGATGGACAAAAGTTGTTTGAGCTCGGCATTTCGGCTCGAGTGCATCAATTCTTTTTCGATGCGGTTGCGCCGCATGTTGAGGGTTTTGAGGCAGGCGAGGAAGTGGTAAACGTTTTGTTCGAGGATTTGCAGAACAAAGTGTTTTTCGTCGGCGGGGTCGAACGTGCGCATTTTGTTTTCGAGGAATCGGTCGAGGACCGGCGTTTCGAAAGCCGAAATGGTGATGACGTGTTCGATGGTGAGGATGACGCCGATCGGCACGGTGATGTAAATGGCCTCGTTTTCCCCTTCGGCATTTTCGTTAAGCACGGGGGTGTTGATGAGGATGAAACGTATGTCTTCATCGCGCTCGTAGCGGGCGCGTTCGTCGAGGTCGAGGGAGTCTGTTAAAAAAACGGGGTCAAATTCGAACCGGAGGGCGATTTCGTCCAGTTCATCCGGTGCAAAGGGAGGAGTAAGGTTTACCCAACAGCCCGGTTCCGGTTCGGTCAATTCGACCAACCGCCGTTTTTCGCGCGCATAATATCGAATCACCGTCCATGGAGTGAGCAATAGTGAACAATGGGGTGTATCCTTTGCTGGTGCAAACGGGCCACAAGCGCTGCAAACTTACGTCACAGCCTTCAGCCCTGCAAACCTGTTCCAGCTTTTGTGCAAAATAGAAAGGGCTACTTTTGCAACCGCGAAGGTTTATATAAGGGTTTTTACAGCTCGTGCAATGTTATTTTAGACTACAGGCAGATGGAGAAGTAATTTTTGTTAGTATCATTGCACTATAAAAAGTGGTATAGGCAAGTATAATGTTGTTTATACCATTAAAAACCAAATACAAGGGGCAGCGTTTTTAAAGTTTAATGTGTCTGCATGATTACATTGTACGGGGTCATTGGAACCTTTCTTTTGTATGTTTTAATCCGGAGCCAACCATTCAACACGTTTACGTAACAAATCCCGCCGCTTATGCGCCTATTTACCCAATACTTTTTAATGTTGTTGCTGGTGATCACCCAGGTTTCCCTGTGGGGCCAACAAGTTGAACCTGCTGCCACCGTTGTTATTGACGGGGTTCAGCAGCGCCATGTCATTACTGCTTTGACTACGGAACAGGTACTAACCATCAACAACCTCATTCCAGGGGAGACCTACCATTTTACCATTCCTGAAGATCCGTCGCTGCCTGGGTGCATACCGTCGGTAGCTGTCAAGAATGCTAAAATTGATGTAAAAAGTTATGACCCTGCTTTGCGCCTGTTGGTGTTTCAAGCCCAGGCTACTTCACAACAACTTACTCTGGAGTATCCCTGCACTTGGGACAGTTCGAATCCGCCAAGGCATTACGTCTCGGTTGCTTGTCAGACGTGTGTAAAAACTTCGATCAATGAATACCTGCGTGCACAGCAGGCTACCATCGTTGTTGAAAGTGGTATTAGTGCCGACGAGCTGGTTAGGGATGTCCTGATCGGTGGTAACTGTTTCGACATTACAGGGGTTCAGTTCGTCGGTAACCCAGCTCAAATAGGAAGATTTTCACAAGGCCAAACCAACATAGGTTTTGCTACGGGGTTGGTTATGGCAACCGGCGACATCAATGTGTGTGTGGGACCGAACGATTCGGACAACGCTTCCCAGGGTTTTGGAAACTCAATATTTGACGGCGACCTTGCCCAATTATCGGGCAGTTCCGCAACGTTTGACCTTGCAAACATTGAATTTGACTTTACACCAACACAATCGCCACTTACTTTTGAGTTTGTTTTTGCTTCAGAAGAATATTGCGAATATGTAGGTTCGGCATTCAACGATGCTTTCGGTTTTTTCATCGACGGTCCGGGCATTACCGGTCCTTTTGGTGGAGCGGCCAACATCGCCGTTATTCCTGCCACTACCACCTATGTAGCCATCAACAATGTTAACCATCTTAACAACGCGGCTTTTTACGTCAACAACACTCCTGCTGGCGGAACGCTATGCGGCCAATCGGCCTCGTTCCTCCAATCTACCAACGAACTTCAATTCGATGGTTATACGCGCCGTTTTACGGCAACAGCCAATGTGATTCCCTGCCAGACCTACCACATCAAACTCAAGATTTGCGACATTGGTGACGGTATTTTCGACTCGGCGGTATTCCTCCGCGACGGCTCCTTCGACGCGGGTGGCAGCGCCTCTGTTGAATGGATCGTTAACGGTGAACCGGATGTTAATGAAGCCTTCGAAGGATGCGATCTCGTGCAGTTGTTGTTCGACCGCGTGGGTGGCAACCTCAACGTGCCATTGCCAGTCCAATTTACCATTATGGGTACAGCAACTTCGGGCGCCGACTATTCTCCGATCCCGTTCACCGTAGTGATCCCTGCGGGACAAGACCAGTTTTTTTTCCCCGTAAACATCATCGCCGATTTGATAGCTGAAGGCGTGGAAAACATCACCATTACCCTGAACAATCCATGTTCATGCCTCAATCCGCAGGAAACGCTGCTCATCAACGACCTTCCGATTCTTTCAGCAATTGCCGACACCACCATCATTTGCGGTCCCGGCACTGCTACCGTTTTTGTATCTCCTGAAGGCGGTATTGAGCCTTATACATTCAATTGGAGCAACTTCACCACCGGGCAGTCCATAACACCTTTTGTATTCATAACAAGCACCTACAGGGTGACGGTTACGGATGATTGTGGACAAACCTTTGTTGCCACTGCGCAAGTCCAGGTTAATCCTCCACCGAATGCCCAGATGGTTGGTCCTGCACCGCAACTTTGCCCGGGACAAGAAGCCGGTCTGACCATCAATTTTAACGGCACAGGGCCTTTTACCATTGAGTACAATTTCAACGGTGATGCACAGCCACCCATTACGGATATTACAAGTGATCCTTACACCCTGATCATCAATGAACCCGGATTGTACCAGCTCACCGCGGTCATAGACGCAGGGGGATGCCAGGGGGCGGGAACAGGAGCTTTACTTGTTCTGGAATCTACCCTCAATCTAAATGGCATAGTCACCAATCCAACCTGTAACGGCGTGTCCAATGGTTCGATAAACACCACTGTTTTGGGAGGGCAAGGTCCGTACAATTACAGCTGGTCCGGTCCATCACCCATTGCTAACATACCCGACCCGATCAACATTCTTGCAGGCACATACCTGGTAACGGTTACCGATGGTTTCGGTTGTACACGCGACCGAACGTTTACGGTTGTTGATCCTGCGCCCATGGTACCTACCATCGTAAACGTACAAGGCGTAAACTGTTACTCGCCCAACGGTGGTAACATCAATCTGCAGGTAACCGGTGGCGTTCCCAATTACGGTTACCTTTGGAACAACGGTGCAACCATTCAGGATCCGCAGAACCTTCAAGCAGGATTCTATTCGGTTGTGATAACCGACCAGGCGGGTTGTACAAGAACAGCTACGGCTACGGTTCCCAGCGATATCGTTCCTCCCATAGCCACGGCCACTACGCCCGGCAATTTGAATTGCATTACCAGCATACTTGTGCTCAACGGAAACGGCTCATCTACAGGAGTGCCGTTTACCTACAACTGGACGGCCTCGCCTGGCAACATTACCAGCGGAGGAACAACCCTTCAACCAACGGTTAACCAAGCCGGTAGCTATACGCTTTTGGTGACCAATCAGATCAACGGCTGTACTGCTGCCGCTCAGGTGGTGATAGCTTCCGACCTGGCATTGCCTACGGCAAATGCTGGACCCAACCAAACCCTAACCTGTGCTGTGCAAAACATCGCGCTCAATGGTTCGGGTTCTTCGCAAGGAGGCAACTTTACCTTCACCTGGAGTTCCCCCAATGGCGGTGTCATTAATTCTGGGAATGGCACCACTTCTCCGGTCGTCAATATTCCGGCGACTTATGTACTGCTTGTAACCAATACCACCAACGGCTGTACATCTACAGACGATGCGGTGGTGGCCATCAATACAACACCGCCAAACGCAGCCATAGCAACACCCAATCAAATTACCTGCACGCAAGCCAATGTTACCCTCAATGGTGGCGGATCTACGCCGGTAGGAACGCTTGGTTTTTCATGGTTTTCAGCCAACGGCTTCATTTTGTCGGGCCCCAGCTCGCAAAATCCTGTGGTGAATGCCATTGGACAATACACCCTAACGGTAACCAACACCGTGAATGGTTGTACCGATACGGAAACAGTGACGGTGTCGCAGGACTTCACCGAACCCCTCGCTTCTGTTGCGCCGTCTGGTCCACTTACTTGTGCTGTTACGCAAATTACCCTTCAGGGCGGCGCTACACCGATAACACCGAACAATTTGTATTCCTGGGCTTCCTCTTCTGGTGGAGGCATCATATCCGGGGCCAATACCCTGAATCCGGTGATCAATCAACCCGGTATCTATACCCTAACGGCCACCAATACTGTTTCCAACTGTTCCAGTTCCGCTTCGGTATTGATCACCCAGAACAACCTTTTGCCGGCTGCCAACGCTGGTTCAATTCAAACGCTGAACTGTTTGCTGACAAGCATCTCTATTGGCGACTCTTCAGCGACCACTGCACCCAACCTGACGTATGCATGGACAGCTTCCGGAGGCGGCAACATCACCGCCGGCAGCAACACACCCACACCAACGGTAAACCAACCGGGCACCTACACCCTTGTGGTTACCAACAGTACCAACAACTGCTCCAACACGGCCAGCATTGCCATACCCCAAAACAACACGCTGCCAAACGCAGTGGTTGCGCAGGCAGGGCAATTAACCTGTTCTTCGCCTTCCATCCAGCTCAACGCCAACGGATCGAGCACAGGCGCCAATTTCAGTTACGACTGGACTTCGTCGACAGGCGGCGGTATCGGTGCAGGCGGTACTACACTTACACCCACAGTTACAGCGGCAGGTACTTACACCCTGCTGGTAACCAACTCAACCAACGGTTGTACCTCTACTGCTTCCACAACGGTGACCTCCAATGCCAACCTGCCAACAGCAGTTGCCCAGCCATCAGGCATCATTACCTGTTCGCAAAACATCGTCACCCTTAATGCAAATGGCTCTACAACAGGTCCGACCATTACTTACAACTGGGCTACGGGCAACGGACAGGTAGTTTCAGGCCAGGGTACCCAACTGCTCAACGTGAGCTCGGCTGGCACCTATACCCTGATCGTTACCAATACCACCAACAATTGCTCGGCCACTTTTGCACTGGATGTAACCAATGATTTGGCATTGCCTGTCGCCGATGCAGGAGGCAGTCCAACACTTGATTGTACGATTCCTACGGTTTCTCTCAACGGCAATGCTTCCAGCCAGGGACCCAATTTTACATACCTTTGGGTGCCGCTCGACGGAGGTACCGTCCTGCCACCCAACAACATCCTGACCCCATCGGTAAGCGCGCCCGGAACCTACCAGCTCGTTGTAACCAACTCCATAAACGGTTGTACTTCGGCCGACAATGTAAACGTGCTTCAGGATGCCAACGATCCTGTTGTTGTTATTGCAACTCCAGTTCAACTCAATTGCATCGTAACAACGCAAAACATTGATGGCAATGGTTCAAGTACGGGTAACAACATGGTTTACAACTGGTCGGGTCCTGCCATTGTTTCCGGTGTAGGTACCCAAAGTATAGTCATCGACGGACCTGGAACCTACACCCTTCTTATTACCAACACCGACAATGGTTGTACAACCGATGAAAGCGTCGTCGTGGCCGAAGATGTCCTGGCTCCACCAGTTGATGCCGGTCCGGATTTGTTGCTCGACTGCTACGAACCAACCCAACAAGTGGGAGGCCCAGGCAATCCAGTTGGCAATAACTATACTTTTGTTTGGACGGGAGTAGGCATTGTGAGCGGCGGCGATTTGTCCAATGCTGTGATCGACCAGGGCGGAAACTATGTTCTGCTTGTAACCAATACCAACAACGGTTGTACCTCAACCGATCAGGTGAATGTGACCACCAATTTTGTTACACCTCAGGCCAATGCAGGACCAACGTTTGAACTTACCTGTGTAAACAACCAGTACGCCATGCAGTCCACAGGGAGCACAGGAGCAAATTTCGCTTATGGCTGGACCACCAATACGGGAAGTTTCCTGTCGCCGACAACCATCCTAAATCCGATCGTCAACGGCGCCGGTTTTTATTTCCTTACCGTAACCAATACGACTAACGGGTGTACTTCTACTTCGAGTGTGCAAATCACCCAATCGGCTGATGTACCTATTGCGGTTGCAGGGTTGGCCCAATTGCTTACCTGCGCCGACACACTGGCTACCTTGAACGGTATCAATTCAAGCACAGGAACCAATTTCATTTATGAATGGTATCCCGATCCCATCGGCAACATCGTGGGCGGCATCAACGCCCTCATTGCAGTAGTGAACGAGCCGGGCAATTACACCCTCGCCGTAACAGACACCACGAACAATTGCACTTCCTATTCCAGTGTGATTGTCAGTCAGAATGTCAATCTTCCTGTTGTTGATGCTGGCTTGCCACCAACCCTTACCTGCAATTTACCAACCACCACACTAATCGGTTCGGTAGGCAGCAGCGGCAACTTCCTGTACAACTGGCAGGTGCAAAGCGGCGGCAACATCGTGAGCGGCGCCAACACGCTTACCGCCGTGGTGAATGCTGTAGGCATCTATGAGTTTATCGTGACAAACACCAACAACGGCTGTTCCAACAGCGACGTTGTTGCGGTGCTTGCCGATCAGAACAATCCGGTGGCAGCCATTCAACAGCCGGGGTTGCTCACCTGTACCAACAATACCCTTGCACTGAATGCCACAGGATCATCCATAGGCAACGTCAGTTACATCTGGACAACAGCCAACGGCAACATTGTTGACCAAACCGATCCACTGCTCGTAGTGGTGGATGAAACAGGAATTTACCAACTTCAGGTAACCAATCCGTCCAACGGGTGTACCGCTACGGCAACTGTTCAGGTAAACAATGATGTTCTGGCTCCGAATGCAGAAGCGGGTACTGCAGGCCTTATAACCTGCGCCAACACGACCCAGACGCTCAACGGTGCAGGATCAAGCCTTGGTAATAATTTTGTATACATCTGGAATACCATCGATGGATCGCTGCTCACGGGCATAACCACACTCACTCCGGTGGTTACAACAGGCGGCACGTATTCGTTGTTGGTAACCAACACCAGCAACGGTTGTACCAATTCCGACCAGATAACGGTTAATGTAAATACCCAGGCCCCATTGGCAGTTGTTGTAACACCCGACATACTTACCTGTACCGAACCAGAGGTGACCCTCAGCGGTACGGGCTCGCAAACAGGCGCAGGCATCAGCTATGCCTGGGCAACCACAGGTGGTGGCAACCTTGTTGGCAATACCAATGCACTACAGGTGGTGGCCAACCAGTCGGGCACCTACATCCTAACCGTACTCAACAGTGCAAACGGTTGTACTGCGACAGCTACTACAGCCGTAACGGAAAACATCATGTTGCCCGTTGCTGAAGCAGGCTCTCCTTTCACCTTGACGTGTTCGGTTGACGAGATCACTCTTCAAGGCAGCGGATCAATGGGGGCCAACTTCATATATACCTGGTCTACCAATGGCGGGCAAATTCTTTCCGGAGCCAACAGCCCGAACCCTGTGGTGAATGCCGACGGTCTTTACCTGCTGCTCGTGACGAACCAAGCCACCGGATGTACCCAAACCGACCAGACGCAGGTGTTCCTCGAACCCAATGTGCCTACCAATTTCTTGTTTACCCTGACGCCTCCGGGCTGTAAGGACAACGACGGCGTTATTGTGTTTGATGAAGTGGTGGGTGGCGTTGAACCCTACACGTATTCGATCAACGGCGGCAATACTTACCTGCCTGCTTCACAGTTTTCGAGCATACAGCCGGGCACTTACGACCTATGGATACAAGATGCCAACGGCTGCGAATTCAACCTGCCGCTTCTGGTTCCTATGGCTCCCGATCCCGGCATCACCGTTGATCCGCAGATTCAGCTTGAGTTTGGCAGTACCACGGAAATTCTGGCACAACTTCCTCCCGGATACCCGCTGTCGCTTATAGATACCATCGTATGGACACCTTTAGAGGGGCTTATTTTTGCCAACTACACCATCCCCGGCCTGCTCAATCCAACCATTGCTTCCGTACGGCCTACGCAGTACACCGTTACCCTCTACAGTGTTGACGGATGCAATGCCCAGGACCGCATATTGGTACGGGTGGATAATGAACCCAACATCTACATTCCCAACGTGTTCTCGCCAGATCAAAACGGCGAAAATGACATCGTGTACATTTTTGCCAAAGACTCGCAGGTGCGCCAGATCAAGTCGTTCGCCATCTTCGACAGGTGGGGGGAAAGGGTTTTTGAGGACTTCAATTTCCAGCCCAACGATCCGGCACACGGATGGGACGGTAATTTCCGCGGTGATCTCCTCAACCCGGCTGTGTTTGTCTATGTGGCTGAAATTGAACTTATCGACGGACGATTGCTGCTGTACAAAGGCGATGTTACGTTGGTTAGATGATCGGTTTTTGAACTTTGTCATGATAAAAGATGAGTCATCCCGAAATTTTTTGGGATGACTCATCTTTTTTTGAAGCCATACGTTAACACAATCAACAGTAAATCTATATTTGAAGATGAAAGCCCGAGCGGAGCGGTCACGTCTGTAGCAACAGTTGCGACCCCATGATCGGAGCCCCAGCGGGGCGGCAATGTGAAAATGTTGCCATGATCATCGAATGGAAAGGCATAAATACCATCATAATTGCCTCTGTATAGATCGCTGGTTTGACTCTTTTACATTGCCGCCCCGTTGGGGCTCCGATCATGTATGGGCTTGCATCCTTTTACAGGCATTGCCGCCCCGGTGGGGCTATTTTTCTTAAGATATTGATTTTCTGTTATTTAGAAAAAAAAATGTTTTAAATTAAATGCTCCTAACCGAAAAAAAATTCGGGGTGAATCCTGTTGTTTCAATTAGTACATTTCTACTATCTTCGAATACGGGATACCCGACTTACCTTTGCACCAGAAAATACGACACATGTCGCCACTTCGTTTGGCTATTTTTGACGATAACCGTGATTTCAGGGAAAGCCTTCGTCAATTGTTTCACTTCACATCCAATGTGGCAGTGGTAGGTGTTTTCCCCGATTGCTCCACCGTTCGTAGCGCGGTTGCTGAACTGAAACCCGATGTTGTGTTGATGGATATCGACATGCCAGGGATCAACGGTATCGAAGCTACGGCCATTGTTAAAGAAGTATCGCCGTCCACGCAAGTAGTTATGTTGACGGTGAGTGAAGAGAAAGACCGCATATTTCAAGCCCTGCGCAACGGCGCAACGGGTTATTTGCTGAAAAAAGCCAGTCCAGATGAGCTCATTGAAAGTGTTCACGCCGTATTCCAGGGCGGTTCACCCATGAGCCCGGCCATAGCCCGCAAAGTTCTGCAGTTTTTTCATTTGAATACACCGACGGGCGCCTCCAACCATGTCGTTGTTTCGGCTCAAGTAGCAGGCATCGACAATGCCCATTCGCTTACACCTCGCGAACAAGAGATTTTGGAAGGGTTGGTCGATGGACTTTCCTACAAAATGATCGCCGCGCGTTTTTTCATAAGTGCTGATACGGTTAAAAACCATATTCAGGGAATTTATAAAAAATTGCATGTGCACTCTAAAGGCGAAGCCATCAGCTATGCCTTGAAAAAAGGCATCGCAGGTCAGAACCGACCGTGAGAAAAAACACTGCATAACCCTTTAATCCACCAAATGAAGCATACTCCTCGGAATACCAAGATAATGAACAATTTGAAGATATTTTTTTCGGAACGGGCCTTGCGCCAAACCACATGAAAACGGATTGCGGATGTCGATGTAAATTAGCATTCAATCATTGGACTTAAAGGCCTCAAAGCCTTTTGGTTTTACCTCAAAGGCCAACAAAACAAACGACGCCTGCTCATCCCAAATGACAGGAAATTACCCACAGTGAGGTCCGTTCCTTTTTTTATTTCTCAGTGTTATGAGAAGCCCCGAAAAGTGCTTAGGCGTTTTTCGGGGTTCTTTTTTGGCTACCTTTGCACCATTCAATTGCTGAAAGAAATTCAAAAAATGGACACTTTATCCCAACAACCCAAACTCGATGCTTTCGCACGCCTGCTGACCATCATGGACGAGCTTCGGGAACAGTGTCCGTGGGACCGCAAACAAACCATCGCTTCGCTGCGCATACTCACCATCGAGGAAATGTACGAGCTTGCCGATGCCATCCTCGAAAACAACCTGCCGGATGTTTGTGAAGAAATAGGCGACATCATGTTACACATGGTTTTTTATGCCAAAATCGCCAGCGAACACGGAGCGTTCGACATCGCCGATGCGCTGAATGGTGTGTGCGAGAAACTCATCAACCGACATCCACACATTTATGGCGATGTGGTGGTAAACGACGAGGAAGATGTGAAACGCAATTGGGAACAACTGAAACTGAAGGAAGGGAAAAAATCGATGCTATCGGGAGTGCCCAAGGGGCTTCCAGCCATCGTCAAAGCTTACCGCATGCAGGAAAAAACGGCACAGGTAGGTTTTGAATGGGACAACACCGACCAAGTGTGGGCCAAAGTGCAGGAAGAACTGGGAGAGTTGCAGTACAACGTTCAGAACCAGGCGCCCCACGCGGACTTGGAGGACGAGTTTGGCGATGTGCTTTTTGCCCTGGTGAATTATGCGCGTTTCATCGGTGTGGATCCGGAAACGGCCCTCGAACGTTCCAATAAAAAATTCAAATCGCGATTTGAATACATTGAAACCCATGCGCCCAAACCTTTAAGCGATATGAGTCTTGAAGACATGGATGCGCTGTGGAACGAGGCGAAAAAGATCGAAAAAGTCTGATGAGCTTTCCCATCCGTGTGTAAAACCTTCATTTTCTCAATTTTACATTCGCTTGTTTGTAAAAACAAACAATTGACTTACCTTTGCACCCGCTAAACCTGGATGGATGGGTCAACCTGCCGTTGGCCCGATGAAATTTAGGATTGGTTGTTTTTTCACTTTTTTAAAAACATAAAACATGGCAGAGTATTATCACATTGACAAAGTTGTGGAAATTGTTTCCAAGTACGGCAACAATGACAAAGACACAGGCAACGTTGAGGTTCAGGTTGCTTTGTTGACTTACCGCATCGAAAGCCTTTCGGCTCACTTGCGGATCAACAAAAAAGACCACTCCACACGCCGCGCATTGTTGACCATGGTAGGCCAGCGTAAGCGCCTCCTGAAGTACTACATGAAAAAAGACATTTTCAAATACCGCGTCCTGATCGAAAAACTCGGTCTGCGTAAATAAATCCAAAAAACCCGGCATTGCCCTTCCAGGGGATTGCCGGGTTTTTTTCATTTAATCCATTGCATCGCCTGTTATCAGGTTTAAAAACAACGATTACCATATCCGTCCTGCGCTATTTCTTCAATAAAGTGTTCGACGGAAAACTCAGTTAACCCGCATCGCCCGTTCCCGGCATCTTTTGGGCCAGGCATCCGGCTACCGGATCTGCAGGCAAACGCAAAAACGGGGAACTCGTATTTTTCCCCCACACAAAGACGTTGCCGGGCCGCCAAAAAAAATGGCCCGTGATAAAGGCAACACCTTTGTGTGATTTATCGGTTTTTGCCCACCTGCTGTAATTCCACCGGTACCGCCCGATTCCCTTGGCCCATCCTGCCTCAGCGGTCGTTGTAAAAACATTTTAACTTATGGGAAAGCAAATCCCAATACGTACCTCGTTCAACCTGCCGGATGGACGGGAAATTGTACTTGAAACCGGCAAACTCGCAACGCAAGCCGACGGCAGCGTGTTGTTGCGTATGGGCGACACCATGTTGCTTTGTACCGTCGTCAGCGCCCGCAAAGCCAAAGAAGGTCAGCCTTTTTTTCCGCTTTCGGTAGACTACCAGGAGAAATTCGCCGCCGCTGGCCGTATCCCCGGTAACTTTTTTCGCCGTGAAGCGCGTATTTCGGACTACGAAATTCTCATTTGCCGCCTCGTCGACCGCGCCCTGCGTCCCTTGTTCCCCAGTGGGTACATGAACGATACCCAGGTGATTATCAACCTGATTTCGGCCGACAAAGACGTGATGCCCGACGCCCTCGCCGGTTTGGTATGCTCGGCCGCAGTGGCCGTAAGCGACATCCCGGTTGAAGCGCTCTTCTCCGAAGTCCGTGTTGCACGCATCGACGGTAAGTTCGTGATCAATCCAGGACGCAAAGCCCTAGAAAATGCCGACATGGACTTCATCGTAGCCGCCACCAAACACGACATCACCATGGTGGAAGGCGAAGCCGACGAATGCCAGGAGCACGAGCTTATTGAGGCTATGAAACTGGCACACGAAGTCATCAAAGTGCAAATCGCCGCCCAGGAACGCCTCGCCGAAATGGTGGGTGAAAGCGCACTTGTGAAACGCACGCTTCCAGAAGTTCTGGAAAATGAAGACCTGAAAAAAATGGTGGAAAGTCGTTGTTCCGACGCCATCTACGTGATGGCCCGCAGCGCTTCCGATAAAAACACACGCAAGGAAACCCTCGACAAAATCAAGGATGCCCTCATGGAAAACCTTTTGACCGAATTCGGCGAAGATTTTATGAGCGAGTGGAAATCCATGATCGAGCGCTACTACGACAAACTCAAAAAAACCATCATCCGCGATGTGGTGCTCACCGATGGCAAACGCCTCGACGGCCGCAAAAGTAACGAAGTGCGCGCGATCTGGTGCGAGGTTGATTACCTGCCTTCGACCCACGGTTCGGCCATCTTCAACCGCGGTGAAACCCAGTCGCTGACCTCCATGACCCTCGGTACCAAACAGGACCAGCAAATGATCGACAATGCCCTCGATCACCACGACGACGATTTTATCCTGCACTACAACTTCCCCCCCTATTCCACGGGTGAAGTGAAACCCATGCGCGGTCCCGGCCGCCGCGAAGTTGGTCACGCCAACCTCGCCGGTCGCTCCATCCGCAAACTGATGCCCAAGGATTATGCCTATACGGTGCGTATCGTATCAGACATCCTCGAGTCCAACGGCTCGTCATCCATGGCGACCGTTTGCGCAGGTTCACTGGCATTGATGGACGGAGGTGTGCCCCTCAAAGCTCCCATCGCAGGTATTGCCATGGGCGCCATCGCCGATGAAAAAGGCCGCATTGCCATCCTTTCCGACATCCTCGGCGACGAAGATGCACTCGGCGATATGGACTTCAAAGTGACCGGTACCGACAAAGGTATTTGCGGCACCCAGATGGACATCAAAATCGATGGTATGCCTTATGAGATGCTTGAAAAAGCCCTCCTGCAAGCCCGCGAAGGACGAATCCACATCCTTTCAAAAATGGCCCTTGCCCTCAGCGAACCACGTGCCGACCTCAAACCGCACGCACCGCGTGTGATTGAGTTCCGCATCAGCCGCGAGTACATCGGCGGCGTTATCGGACCAGGCGGTAAGATCATTCAGGAAATGCAACGCTCCACCGGCACCACGATCTCGATCACCGAAGACGAACAAGGCGGTATCGTATCCATCTTTGGTCCGGACAAAACGGCCCTCGACGCAGCTTATGCACGCATACAGGACATCGTGTTCACACCAACAGTAGGCGATGTCTTTGAAGGTGTGGTGGAAGAACTTGCCGAATACGGCGCTTTCATCAAATTTAAAGGCAAAACGGGCCTGATGCACGTTTCTGAAATCAGCCATACCCGTGTTGAAAACGTGGGCGATGTATTAAAAGTAGGCGAAACCATCAAGTTCAAACTGCTCGACATAGATCCGAAATCGGGCAAAATGAAACTGTCCATGCGCGCCATACTGCCCAAAGCAGACGGTACCATGCCCACCGAAGAAGAAAACGCAGCCCGCGCACAACGCGGCAGCGGCGGCGGTGATCGCGGAAGCCGTGATGGCGGACGCGACGGTGGCCGCGGTGGTCGCGACGACCGCAGAGGCGGCGGTGATGATCGACGTGGAGGTGGCGGCGGACGCCGTTGAGCCCAACACACTTAGGCTAAAGTACCAACTAAATAGCAATGCAGGGTCGCTCGGGTTCGCCGGAGCGGCCCTCTTTTTTGGGTGCCAGTGGCACTCTTTACAAAGTGGGCGACCATCTTACCTTTTTCGGTGGGTAGGGGTAGAACCCGCCAAAGAACAGAACCTCACGATGACCCGTCTTGGTGCGGAATACGGTTGGCACCTTACTCAAAACTGGGAGGTAGGTATTGATGTGCTTTGGGACGGGAGATGGGGTACAATTGGTGGGCGATGGCTTGTGCGCGGTATACGACAGCAGCGACGCTGTAAGCAAAGAATACGAAACAAAACAAACAAATAACAAGCACCGAGACGTATCGGAAATGGTAAGAAACAGGTTGTGTAGTGCTTCCTCAATTTCTTACCATTCCTAATATGCTCGGTGCTTTTTGGGTCTAAATAATATAGATTTCCTCTAAATAAACAACGCAAGCCCCTCATTTTTAAACGAAAATTTGGGGCTTGCGTTTTATGCTTAGTTTTGTATCGAGAAAACTATATATGATTTATGCTGATTTCAGCGCAGGAATCTGTTTCTTTGCGAAACAAGTACTCTCGGAACATTACGAAAAAGATTTACCCACTTTTATGAGCTGGTTTACCAAATTTCTTGTTTCTTCCATCGGTCAGAAGTTCATCATGTCTTTGACTGGTCTCTTTCTGATGCTTTTCCTCATCATTCACCTGTTGGGCAACCTGCAGTTGTTGTACGATGACGGAGGTGATGCGTTCAATGCGTACTCGTATATGATGACGCACAACCCTATAATAAAAACCGTCTCTTACCTCCTTTATGTTTCCATTCTGCTGCATGCCTGGCAAGGGATCGTTTTGTGGCGTCAAAACCGTGTTGCAAGAGGTACCTCCCGTTACGCTGTTTCGCACGTTCGTACCAACGAGCGCGCATCGCGCAACATGGCCTGGCTCGGCATCATCATCCTTGTATTCATCCTGCTGCACATGTGGCAGTTTTGGTTCCAAGTGAAATTCGGAACGCTTCCCGCTGTTGACGTAACCGCCTACGACCACCCGGTGCAAGACCTTTACACCCCCGTGGCAGCCGCTTTTTCCAACCTGTATTACGTTGTTTTTTACGTCGTAAGTATGGTAGTCATCGGATTCCACCTCTGGCACGGCTTCTGGTCTTCGTTCCAAACCCTGGGCCTCGACCACCTCAAGTACACCCCTGTAATTAAAACAATCGGTATGGCTTATGCGTTGTTGGTTCCGGCAGCATTTGCCTTTATCCCTCTGGCTTTTTACTTCACCCGCGCCTGATTCGCACCCCAGACCAACCCATCCAACGACTTTAAAGACAGCATACTGACATGGCCAAAGCAATCGCCCTTGATACGAAACTGGATTCCAAAATCCCGCCCGGCGAGATGTCGGAAAAATGGACCAAATACAAAGGTTCGGTTCCTCTCGTAGCACCCCACAACAAACGCCGCATCGACGTCATCATCGTTGGTACAGGCCTTGCTGGCGCTTCCGCCGCAGCTTCGCTCGGCGAACTTGGCTACAACGTCAAAGCGTTTACTTTCCACGACAGCCCCCGACGCGCGCACTCCATCGCTGCACAAGGCGGCATCAACGCTGCGAAAAATTACCGCAACGACGGCGATTCGGTTTACCGCTTGTTTTACGATACCATCAAAGGCGGCGACTACCGCGCCCGCGAATCCAACGTACACCGCCTGGCGGAAGTCTCCAACCTCATCATCGACCAGTGCGTAGCTCAAGGCGTTCCATTCGCCCGCGATTACGGCGGCTTGCTCGACAACCGTTCGTTCGGCGGCACCCAGGTGTCGCGTACGTTTTATGCCCGCGGCCAAACGGGCCAGCAGTTGCTCATCGGTGCATACCAGGCCCTCAGCCGCCAGGTACACCTCGGCACCGTGAAACTTTACAACCGCCACGAAATGCTCGATGTGGTGGTGGTTGACGGCAAATGCCGCGGCGTCATCGTCCGCAACCTGCTCACCGGTGAAATCGAACGCCACGGCGCACATGCCGTAGTGCTCTGTACCGGTGGTTACGGCAACGTTTTCTACCTGAGTACCAACGCCATGATGTGCAACACCACCGCCACCTGGCGCGCACACCGCCGCGGTGCGTTCTTTGGTAACCCGTGCTATACTCAGATCCACCCAACCTGTATTCCGGTTTCGGGCGACTACCAATCCAAACTCACCCTCATGTCGGAAAGCCTCCGCAACGACGGTCGATGCTGGACTCCGAAAAAAGAAGAAGACTGCAACAAACATCCCAACGATATTCCGGAAGACGCCCGCGATTACTACCTCGAACGCCGCTATCCGGCTTTTGGAAACCTTGTACCGCGCGACATCGCCAGCCGCGCCGCCAAACAGGTTTGCGACGAAGGTAGAGGCGTAGGTGCCACCAAACTGGCCGTTTACCTCGATTTTGCCGACGCCATCAAACGTTACGGCCGCGACACGATTGAAGCGCGCTACGGCAACCTGTTCGAGATGTATGAAAAAATTACGGGCGAAAACCCTTACGAAAGGCCCATGCGCATCTACCCGGCAGTGCACTACACCATGGGTGGACTGTGGGTCGATTACGAACTCATGACCAGCATTCCAGGTCTGTACGCCGCCGGTGAAGCCAACTTCAGCGACCACGGCGCCAACCGCCTCGGCGCATCTGCACTCATGCAGGGTTTGGCCGACGGATACTTCGTTTTGCCTTACACCATCGGTTCTTACCTCAGCAACGAAATCAGCACCGGAGCCATTTCGAGCAACACGCCCGAGTTCGAAGCTGCTGAAAACGATGTGAAAGAACGTCTCGCCAAACTGCTGAACATCGGCGGCAAACAAAGCGTGGAAAGTTTCCATCGCCGTTTGGGGAAAATCATTTGGGACAAATGCGGCATGGCACGCAATGCCGAAGGACTTAAACAAGCCATCCAGGAAATCCGCGACCTGCGCAAGGAATTTTGGTCCGACGTATTAGTGCCCGGTACCAACAACGAATACAACCCAGAGCTCGAAAAAGCCTGGCGCGTTGCCGACTTCATCGAACTCGGCGAACTGATGTGTTTCGACGCTTTGAACCGCGACGAAAGCTGTGGCGGACACTTCCGCGAAGAATACCAGACCGCAGACGGTGAAGCCCAACGCGACGACATAAACATGAAATTCGTGTCTGCATGGGAATTCAAAGGCGACGGCACCGAGCCCGAACTGAACAAAGAAATACTCGAATACGAAGTGGTGAAAGTAAGCCAGCGTTCTTACAAGTAATTTTTTACCCCCTAAAATCATTTATTCAAAATGAAGAAGCACTTTAACCTTTTGGTTCTGACGGCACTACTGCTCGGTACATTGTTTACCGCTTGCAAAAAAGATGATAACGACGATGACAATACCCCAAAAGCTGAGGTAATCACGCCCGGTGTAGGAACAGAAGCTCTGAAAATTGGCGACAAGGCTCAAGTAGCAATTGATTTGTACGGCACCGTTGCACCATCTTACGGCGGTAGTAACGGCGTTTATTCCCATTTTTTATTGTATTTCGATAAGGGTGTAATCGTGTATTGCAACGGTGAAAACACGAGCACTTTCAGTGATCAAATGATCATCGACGAAATCGTATTTGAAGCTCCATTTGCCGGCAAAACCGATAAAAACATTGGCATCGGAAGTACCAAAGATGAAGTGCTCGCAGCGTATGGCCCACCCGATGATTCAAGTTTTTTCGGTGAATCCTACGACATCGGCATCACTTTCGATTACGACGATGCTGGCGTTAAGGTAAAGTCAATCGAAGTCGAATAATAAAAAAATACCATTGAAACAAAGGCAAGGTGTGGTACTGATGTTCCTGTTTGGTTTGCCCTGTTTGGTACTCCAAGCTCAGGATCCCATCTATCTCAAAAATCCTTCTTTTGAGATGGACAGGCAGCAGCCTGGTGTCACACCATCGTATTGGATCAATCTGGGCAACGACCTCGAGTCGCCTCCCGACATACAGCCGGGATCTTTCGACGTGGTGCTTCGTGCCCATGAAGGTGAACGGTACGTGGGACTGGTGGTGCGCGACAACAACACGGCAGAAGGCATGGGCCAGGTACTGACCGAACCCATCCTGCGCGACTCGACCTACCGGTTCAGTGTACATCTGGCGCGATCGCCACGTTTTGCTTCGCTGTCCAGAACCACCGGAGAAATAGCAGCATACCAGACGGCCGTCGTGCTGCAGGTTTGGGGCTACAACACCCGGAATCAGCAGCGTGAGTTGCTGGCCGAAAGCACTCCGGTAAACCACAGTCAATGGTTGCCTTATGTGTTTGAGTTCAGTCCTGCAACGGCCGATTACAACCGCCTCGATTTGATGGCGGCTTTCGACCCGGCCGTTGAAAAACCTTACAATGGAAACCTCATGATTGATGCTTGTTCATCAATCGAGATGGTTCGAGAGTAAACCAGTGCAGCTTTTTTATAACGATTTACAATCTTTTTGATAATGAGCAACAACATGCGTCTCACGCTCAAAATCTGGCGCCAGGGTGGCAAATACAAGGGCGAGTTCGTCACTTACAAACTCGACACGGTGAACGAACACATGTCGTTCCTGGAAATGCTCGACGTGCTCAACGAACAGCTCATCACCAACCGTGAAGATCCTGTAGCGTTCGAGCACGATTGCCGTGAAGGCATCTGCGGCACCTGCTCACTGGTCATCGATGGTCGAGCCCACGGCCCGATGAAAGGAACCACCACCTGCCAGGTACACATGCGCCATTACAAAGATGGCGACACCATTGTGATCGAACCGTTCCGCGCTAAGGCTTTTCCGGTGATCCGCGACCTGGTGGTCGACCGTTCGTCGTTCGACCGCATCATACAGTCCGGTGGCTACGTAAACGTGAATACCGGCCAAGCTCAGGATGCCAACGCCATTCCCATCGAAAAAGATCAGGCCGGTGAAGCCTTCGACGCAGCAACCTGCATTGGTTGCGGCGCCTGTGTAGCCGCCTGCCCGAACGCTTCGGCCATGCTGTTCACTTCCGCGAAAATAGCACACCTTGCTCTTTTGCCTCAAGGACACGTGGAGCGCCGCAAACGCGTGCTCGACATGGTGGCCCAAATGGACAAGGAAGGTTTTGGCAAATGCTCGAACGTGACCGCCTGCGAAGCCGAATGCCCGAAGGAAATTTCGGTCAGCAACATCGCTCGGATGAACCGCGAGTACTTCGCAGCAAGCCTTGCTTCTGAAACGACGAATTAAAAAAGTTCGGAGTTCGAAGTTTGGAGTTGGCTTCACGCAGATTTTACGCAGAAAAAATACTGACTTTTTTCTGCGTAAAATCTGCGTTAACCTTTTTGTCTGTGTAAATCTGCGACCAACCAACTACCCGACCAGCATCCCTTCCTTCATCGCGTACACCGAAGTGTAAATGTCTTTAAAACCTGTGCGCTCCAGCACATAGCGGATGAGCACCATGGCCACTACCACCATTTCCACCCTTTCTTCCGGGATTTCCGTCATGGCACGCCGTTCTTCTTTTGTTGTAGCCACGATGCGTTTGTACAGCGGTTCAAAAGCTTCAACCTGAACATGTCCGTAAAGCAGAGGCTTGGTTTCCGGATCCATCAAAAGCATGTCGATCACGTCGAAGGTGCCTGAAGCGCCCACCAGACTTTCACACGGGAATTTTTCGAGGGCTGTCCAAAGTTCGGACAGTGCGCCTTCCAGAAAAAACTGCTCGTCGTAAATCTCTTTTTTGGAAATGGGATCATGTTTGTGGAAATGCTGGAAAAGTATGGCCACGCCCACAGGGAAACTGTGCCGCCAGTACAATCCGTCGCGGTCGGCAATGATGAACTCCACGCTTCCTCCACCGATGTCCATGATCAAAACCTTTCCGTTCTCCGGGAAAGGCACGGCTTGTTTCACGCCTTTGTAAATCAACAATGCTTCCCTGTGCCCGTCTATGGCTTCGCCGCGGATGCCGGTTTGTTCGTAAAGGGCTTTGAAAAAATCACCGGCATTGTCGGCCGTGCGCAAGGCCGCCGTACCGAAAGCCCGGGCGTCGGAAGCTGGAATGCCCATTTCATCCAGTTTGGACCTGAACTTTTTCACCGCTGCCAATCCGCGCTGAAAAGCTGCCTCGCCGATGTGGTGGATGCCGTCTTCGGCGAGTTTTACGTAAATGCGTTCGCGGAAAAGTGTTTCCCACGTGCCGTCTTCGCCCGAACGGGCTACAAGGAGGTGAAAGGTGTTGGTGCCAAGGTCGATAACTGCATTCATACAAAAAGTCTTTTGGTCTTTTGGTCTGTGACAAAAGGTTCATTCAGATTTTGCATAGCTTAAGGCGAGTAAAGGTTGCGCTAATAAATTTACCATGTAAATCAAATTTAAACTTTTGGAATCGCCTGAAGTGAATTGCTTGCCGCT
>Ga0105048_10003516_pt1 | contig 25678 bp, 26 predicted proteins | sample MAT05_FD_78382 | JGI IMG/M metagenome (GOLD analysis project Ga0105048, IMG submission 78382) | Freshwater microbial communities from Lake Fryxell liftoff mats and glacier meltwater in Antarctica - MAT-05 | ecosystem: Environmental > Aquatic > Freshwater > Ice > Liftoff microbial mat | place... | reverse complement strand
TTCAATACAATTTCCCATCCGTCCCAAGCATTTTAGACACTTACCAAGTAATTGAAAATACTGCTTTGATTGGAATAACTGCTGTAGCCTTGCGCAATGGCGGTGGTTTTATGGCAAATGGAGCCAATTTGTGTTTTCGGAAAGCCGTATTTTTTGAGGTAGCAGGTTATTCCGGAAATGAGAACATTCCTTCGGGCGATGATGAATTTCTTCTCCATAAATTTAATATGCATTCCCCTGGAAAAACAAAGTTTCTTAAATCAACAGATGCAATGGTTCAAACAGAAACTCAGCATGGCCTCTTTGCTTTGTTAAACCAACGAATTCGCTGGGCTTCCAAAGGCAGACACCATAGGAACCCAAGTGTTCTTTTCGTTCAATTTGCCATTGCATTTTTCTACATCGCATTGCTATTTAATCTTTTTTACTCCGGTATTTTCTTGGGCAGCATCCCTTTGTTACTGAAAGTAATGGGTGATATGTTTTTCTTTACCCGCATTCGCAGTTTTTTTTCTTTGAATATAGACTTAACAGATCAGCTCATGGTAAGTCTCTTACAGCTTTTCATTACCCCAGTTTCGGGCATGTTAGGTCTATTTGGAAAGTACACTTGGAAAAATCGTGTATATAAAACTTGATTTTGTAGAAAGAAATGTTTTTTTTTGTGTAATGAGGGTATTGGCATTTATTGGCATTGCTATGCAGTGGTGCTATTCGTATGGGCAATTAACAGATAGTTTTTCTGACGGGAATTTGAGTTTGAACCCAGTTTGGACCTACAATACTTCTGATTTTGAAGCCATTGGCGGTAGGCTGCACAATACAAATACCAATGGTGGAAATATTCAATATGGCATTTCTGCTAAAAGAAATTATCCCAACCCTACTCTAGCCTCGATTGATATTGACCTTGGAATTAACCCTTCAAGTGCCAATTACATTGAATATTTTATCAGCGCAGACACATTGGTAGAAAATGCCAAAAACGGGTACTTTATTCGCATTGGGGATACAAAAGACAATTTAACCCTTTACAAATTAAATCAAGGAAAAACAACTCCCCTTATTTCAGGAAAAGCAGGTTTATTAAACACTACTTCCTCAAAACTTATGATTCGTCTGGTCAGAAATGGAAATGGATTTGTCAACCTGTACTATTTAAATTATAAAACGAATGCTTGGATATTAGAAGGTACCTCTCCCGACACACTCAACTGGAATGGGGCATATTGCGGCATAAAAATACAACAAAGTGGCACCACAGCTATAGGCAAATGCTATTTTGATAATGTTTATTTAGGCAATAGAACTGCAGATAATTCAGTCCCCAAAATAGATAAAATTTTGGCTTTCCCCAATTGGCTAGAATTGTATGTAAACAAGGCCATAGCAAAAGCAGATACTGCCAATTTCAACATCCCCGGAGTGGGCAAACCTGCTTCCATTTATTTAGACAGTTTAAATAGAACCCATATTATTATCTTTTTTACAAAAGTTTTTATAAAACAAAAAACATACAATCTTCTGTGCCAAGACTTTGAAGATTTTCAGGCCAATAGTGCACCATTTCATTCCATTGCATTTAAATATCGATATATAGATACACCAATTTTTGGAGACCTTATTGTAAACGAAATCATGTCAAATCCTTCACCATCCGCTGGCGCATTGCCTGAAGAGGAATATGTAGAATTGCTAAATATTTCAAATAAATATTTGAGTTTGAAGCATTGTAAAATTTCAGATCGAAGCGCTGGATATATCCTGCCTGATAGCGTTATAGGTCCCGGAGAATATACATTATTATCGAAGAATACAGGTGCATTTTCAGCAATGAAAATTAGCAATTGGACAGGTTGTAATGATTTTCCTTCACTAAACAATGATGAAGATCTTATAAGCATAATAAACCAGTTTGGAGATACGATTTCGCAAATAAATTACTCCGTAAACTGGCATGTTGAAACTTGGAAAAAAAAAGGGGGGTGGAGTTTGGAACGCATAGATACTGCCATGTGGTGCCTAAACGAAGACAATTGGAAATCTTCCGTATCAGGCGGTGGGTCCCCAGGAAAAATAAATTCCATAGCAGGGGCAATATATCCCGAATTAAATTCTATTGTAAATGTCTATTGCCCAGATAATATGCATGCTGTATTAAATTTTAAATACCCTTTAAATGCAAATTCAATAAACAATCTGCTTCAATTCACCATCCTTGAAAATGCAGAACATCCAATGGAAAGCAGATTGTCCGAAAATAAATTGTATTTGACTTTTTCAAAACCATTTGCATCCAATATAATATTGCACTTAAATACCACTGGCCTAATTTCTTGTTTCGGAACCGCACTGCAGGATGCCCAAAATCCATTTGGATATGGCACCAAATCCATAGATTCCATGTCACTTTCAATCAATGAATTGTTGTTTGACCCCATTGAAACCCAAAGTGATTTTATTGAAATTGTAAATATTTCTCAATATATTGTTGATTTGAAAAATATCCGTATTTGCAGCCTAGATAATCTTGGGAATATATTGACTTCCATTTCCCCTATTGCCGATGGATATAATTTACTGCCTGGAGATTATATTGCTTTTACAACCCAAAAGAAATCAACCCTCGCGCAATATAAAACCAACAATACCAATCGTGTTTTTGAAACAACTGCTTTGCCATCTTGGTCTAATGAATCTGGTATTGCGGCTATCACAAATGGAGATGGCAAAATCATAGACAAATTCAATTACAACGCCAATATGCATACCCCTATTCTTAAAAACAGAGAGGGTGTTTCGTTGGAAAAGATGAATCCAAATTTGTCATCTGCGGTTCAAAATAATTGGAACAGTGCTTCCTCGGTATCGGACTTTGCAACCCCTGGACATACAAATTCTCAATTTGAAAAACCCTCGGACCAAAAAAGTAAAATCAGTTTAGAAAGCGATTGGTTTTCACCAGACAATGATGGAGATAATGATCAACTTCAAATTCATTACCACTTCAATGAAGCTGGTTATTTTTTAACAGCAACCTTGTTTGCTGAAAATGGAAGTAGCATTGGTAAAATATTTAACAATTTACAATTAAACCAAACGGGCGAATTGTTTTGGAATGGAGACATGGAAGGACAGGTTATACAAGCCGGGAATTATATATTATTTGCGGAACTTTTTAACAATCAGGGTAGCCGAATTCAGTCAAAACTAACATTCTCCATGCTAAAGAAATAACATAAATGGACTTAAATATATTTGCAACAAATGTTTCGGATTTGTATAATTTGGACGAGGCCAAAGCAATTTATATCCTTTTAAAAGAATCAAATTTATTGGATGACACCACTTCTCTTAGTAGGCTAATGTTGGGTGAACCCATTCAATATATTACAGGCTTTGCATGGTTCTATGGGCGTAAATTTGGGGTAAATGAGCATACCTTGATACCCAGACCTGAAACAGAAGAACTTTGTTATTTATTTCTTAAAAACCGTTTGCCCAAAAAACAAAAAGGCATAGATGTAGGCACCGGCAGTGGATGTATTGCCATTACGTTGGCTAAAGAAATACCCAATTTGCAAATTACAGCCATAGACAATTCGATGGAAACCATTGTGGTTGCCAAAACAAATGCCAATAAATTGGGAGTACAAAACGCCATCGATTTCCTATGTTTAGATTTTTTAAGTAGTGAGGAATTGCCAACTGATTGTGATTTCATCATTTCTAACCCCCCTTATATTCACAAAAACGAATACCCAGAAATGCCTGACCATGTAAAATTATGGGAACCGCATGGGGCTTTGTTTCCCGTTGGAGCAGATTCTCTTATTTTTTACCGTGGACTTGCCAATTTGTTGCGCCGACAGGAGAAGGAAGGTTGTGAACTTTGGGCTGAAATAAATCCACATTACACTGCCGATTTCAGGGACATTTTTGGAAAAGATATTTCCTTTGAAATCACCAAAGATATGAGTGGTAATTTTAGATTTGTTAAAGCAAAAAAAAGGGCCTAAATGGCCCTTTTGAAAAATGTAAATTGATATTAATTTGTAGCTGGGGGCGTGCTTCCACCTTCTGAACCTGTTGGTTTTGGCGCAACTGGAGCAGCGGGAGCCGCTGGTTTAACACCTTTTTTGGTAGCCGCTTTTTTGGTTGCTGGTTTTGCTGCTTTCTTAGCTGCAGGTTTAGCCGCCTTTTTAGTTGCTGGTTTTGCAGCCTTCTTAGCTGCAGGTTTTGCTGCTTTCTTAGTTGCTGGCTTAGCCGCCTTCTTGGTTGCTGGTTTTGCTGCTTTCTTAGCTGCAGGTTTAGCCGCCTTCTTGGTTGCTGGTTTTGCTGCTTTCTTAGTTGCTGGCTTAGCCGCCTTCTTAGTTGCTGGTTTTGCTGCTTTTTTGGTTGCAGGTTTTACAGCTTTCTTAGTAGCAGCTTTTTTGGTTGCAGGCTTTACCGCCTTTTTTGTAGCTACCTTTTTTGCCGCTGGCTTAGCCGCTTTTTTGGTTGCTGCTTTTGCAGGACGACCAGGTTTGCGACCAGCTACTTTAGTGGTTGCTTTTTTTGCTGGACGACCAGGTTTACGGACCTTTTTTGCTTTCGCTTTTGCTTTAACATTTGCAATCCTTTTAGCTGCAGATGCTTTTGCACGTTTAACACCTGCTTCAGCTTTTGCTTCTAATTTTACGGTTTCGCGTGCAGCAGCAACTTTTGCTTTTGCAATTGCTTTTGAAATAGATGCAACTTCTTTTTCAAGTGCATCAAAAATAGTTGTTTTCTTCGTCTTACGACCTCTTTTTGCACCAGTAGCTTTGTTCTTAGTACCGGGCTTACGTCCCCTTTTTTTGGGAGCAGGTGCACTTGCAGGTGCTTTTACTGCTTTTGGTTTACGTGGCATATTTTTCTTTATTGGTTAATGTTGCAAATTTCAAAATATTTTTTAAGAAACTACCGCCTCTATTTATTAATTGTTTTTAAAAATGTGGATATTGACATATTTTCATTGCTTTTTAAAGCATTTTATTCCCATTATTATCGCCATTAAAAATATCAAAACCGTTTACCCATATATGCATTAATTCACAATACCTCTTTTTTGGACATACATTGTAAATTACAAATATGATGTGTGGATAAATGCTTGTATTTAAAATGAAAATCGGATAATTATTGCCATTTTTAAGTAAATTGACTCATTTTTTAAGTGTAAATGGCAATTTATATCCTCAGTTTTTATCCTTTTTTCCATTTTTTTTGAATTATTTCTTTTTCGAGTTCCAATTTCCAATTTGTAAAAAATAAAATCTCGCCTGCCTAGCAATTGCAAAATGATTTTTTAAAATTGTATCTCCAAAAGCTTAAATTTGTCGTTCATAATATTTCTGTGAAGTTCCTAGATAAAATAAATTCCCCATCAGACCTTAAAAAATTGTATGTCAATGATTTACGATTTCTTTGCGAGGAAATACGTCTTTATTTTATTGACACTATTCTTGAATCTGGAGGGCATTTTGCAGGTAATTTAGGTGTTGTAGAATTAACTGTAGCGTTGCATTATGTATTTGACTTCGAAAAAGACAGAATTGTATGGGATGTAGGACACCAATCCTATATTCATAAATTATTAACAGGCAGAAAACAACATCTGAAAAATATTCGTGAATTTAACGGTATTTCTGGATTTCCTAAAATAGACGAAAGTGTTTTTGATCATTTTGGAACTGGACATTCAAGTACCAGTATTTCGGCAACTTTAGGGATGGCTGTAGCAGCCTCCCTAAAAAATGAGCTAGAGAGAAAAATGATAGCTGTTGTTGGAGATGGTGCTTTAACCGGTGGAATGAGTTTTGAGGCCTTGAACAATATAAATTCATCAAATACAAATATTTTATTGGTAATTAACGACAATCACATCGGCATTGATCCTAATATTGGCGCAATTGATAAACATTTACAAGAAATAAGCAGTCAGATTCCAAATATTTTTGAGAATTTCGGATTGCCTTATCAAGGACCAGTGGATGGCCATAATGTCGAGGAATTGGTTGAACTATTTATTGCAATAAAAAAACAAATCGGTCCCCAAGTTGTGCATGTAAAAACAATTAAAGGCAAAGGTTTCACTGCGGCCGAAAATGAGCAAACCCTTTGGCATAGCACTTCGCGTTATGTAAAAATAAAACCCCATGACATTGCTGTACAACACAAATGGCAAGATGTTTTTGCAGAATCTTTAATAGAACTTGCCCAAGAATTTCCAGAATTATTGGGAATTACACCAGCCATGCCAAGCGGAAGTGGAATGATATTGGCTATGCAAAAATTTCCACACCGCTTTTTTGATGTAGGAATTGCTGAACAACATGCCATAACATTTGCAGCTGGATTGGCTACTGAAGGCTTTGTACCTTTTGTAAATATTTATTCTACCTTTTTACAAAGAGGCTACGATCAGCTCATACATGATGTAGCCTTGCAAAACTTACCAGTGGTCATTTGCATTGATAGAGCTGGCTTGGTTGGTGAGGATGGTCCTACACACCATGGCAGTTTTGATATTTCCTTTTTGCGATGCATCCCCAATTTAATTCTTTCTGCACCCAAAGATGAGCAAGAGTTTAAAGATTTAATGTATACTGCGATTCATACAAAAAAACCATTTTGCATTCGCTATCCCAAAGGAAAAGGTTTATTAAATTCAGTGCATCCTTCGTTTGAAAAGAAAAATATTGGGAAAGCAGAAGTTATGCAACAAGGAAGTAAAGTTGCAATTATTGCAACAGGCATTGCAACAAGTTTTGCGGAAAAAGCCATTTCTTTTAATTCAAATTTACCAGCGTTGTTTCACTTTCCATTTGTTAAACCTTTAGATTTTGCATTATTGGCTGCTGTAGCTCAAGAATTTGAAACCATTCTAACCATAGAAGATGGCAGCATTGCCGGCGGTTTTGGAGAGGGGGTTGCGGATTATTTAATCCAAATTGGCTTTAAGGGAAATATAAAACACTTGGGTATTCCTGACAAATTTATTACCCATGGAGATAACGAAAAGCTTTATGAATTGTGTGGTTATTCTATCCATCAAATTGGGGATGAAATTAATCAGTTGTTTGAAAGTTGATTGTCAATCTATGCCTTTCCGATTTTAACCAATTGTCGATTATTTTTTGCCCAAATGGTGTAAGTATACTTTCTGGATGAAACTGCACCCCATAAACAAGTTCATCCAAATCCCGAATTGCCATAACCTCACCATTACAATGGGCAATGGATTTTAAATTGCCTACCCCAGGAGGACTAACTATGAGTGAATGGTATCTTCCCACAAGCATGGGATTTGGAATACCTTGAAATAACACATCACCATTATGTTCTACCAACGATTGTTTTCCGTGCATTGGGTATGCGGCTTTTGTTAATTTCCAATGGTAAGAAATTGCAAGTGCCTGCATACCTAAACAAACGCCCAGTATTGGCTTTTTTCCACGATTTATTCGGACAAAATCCATCAATTGGCCAGCATTCTTTGGTTCGCATGGTCCAGGGCTTAGTAGAGCAGCATCAAAAAATTCCATTTTTAAATCCGATAATGACAACGCATCGTTTCTGACTACCTTTACTTCTGCACCTCCATTTTTTAAATAATGCAGTAAATTAAAAGTAAAACTGTCATAATTGTCAATGAGTAATATTCTCATAAAATCGTCTTTTTTGGAATACCGGGAACAAACTCTTTCAAATAAAAAGGTTCAAAATAGGCAACATCTTCAAAATCTTGTTGGCTATATTTTAAACACGTTTCTTGAATTGAGAAAGTAGCCTTGGGTTCAGTATTGAAATGCTGAATATGGGAAAATCCTTGCGTGAGTAAATTCCATTTTTCGTTTGAATTCCCACAAACCACCACTTCGTTTTTATGAAACTGTTTGAAAATTTCGGATGTCAACGTTACCGCTTGAATGCCTTTTTCTATTTCCAAGTTGTGGTTAAAAACTTCTGCATACACATCTTCTCTTCTGGCATCCAACATGGAAATAAAAACCTCTGCGTCAGGAAATTCTTTTTTAGCACCTACTGCCATTCCATAAAATGAGTTGCACGAAATTAGTGGGATTTGCTTCGCATAACAAAGTCCTTTTGCTATGCTTGTGCCAATCCGCAATCCTGTATAACTCCCTGGTCCTTTGCAAATACAAACGGCATTAAAATCTGCCGCATTAAAATAGTCAAACATCCACTTTTTTATCATTTGTGGTAAGGCTTCCGCATGCGAGTTTTTTTGTAAACCCGATTCCTCTGCTAGCAATTTCCCATCCAATTGGCAAACCGCTATAGAACAAATGTTGGAAGATGTTTCGACAATTAAAATCAAAATGATTGGTTTAATTTTTTAAAATGTCCGTTCAATTGAATAACTTTTTTCATTTGCATCGATTCTTCAGTGGAATTAAAGAGCAATTTTAAATGTTCTACTAAATACAACTGCCTTTCATGGGTGCTTGGCAAATGTACCATTTCAATTTCTTTAAGCAAAGTCAATCCGCATTTGTGAATCCAAGCATAAAAATTAAAATCATCGGCCTCTAATAAGGGTATTTCTATATGATTCAAATGAATGAGTGCATTCAATAGGTCGGTAATTCTTAAATTCAATTCTTTATCTTCATTCTTAACAAATGGAACAAATTCAACAACGCCAAACGCTGTGCTTTGGTAATCTTTAGCGGCAAATAATTCTTTTAAGTTAAACCTTTGGTTGGCTATGCAAATGATATCCATTTCTCCATTTTCATGTGTTTTTTCAATACTGTCAATCCCCAGTTGACATCCAGAACCTTCAAATTTTCCTTTATTCAATAACGGAATTCCAAAAAATGCCTGCGTTTCAAAACATTCAAGAATTAAACGTTTGTAACGGGGTTCGAAAATGTGCAACCGCAGCACCTCCGTTTCAAATACAACAATTTGCAACGGAAACAATGGAAGTAAAATGGTCTTCATATGCATTTAGAAAGTACAAAATTAACGATGAACAGAAATTAAAAATTACAGATTGTCAATAAATATTACAATTAAGTAGAAAAATAGCTAAACATCACTAAATTAATTCAATATGAAAGTCTAATTTTGCGGCTCGTTTTAAAAACCACAATTTATGGAAGAAGTTTATGTAATAGCGGCGGTGCGCACGCCAATAGGAAGTTTTAACGGATCCTTATCCACCGTGAGTGCCCCCCATTTGGGAGCATTGGCAATAAAAGGTGCCATTGAAAAATGCAATATTCCAATATCGGAAATCGATGAAGTGTATATGGGCTGTGTTTTACAAGCAGGTTTAGGACAAGCGCCAGCTAGGCAAGCTGCCCGATTTGCAGGCATTGCAGACAATGTGCCATGCACTACGGTGAATAAAGTTTGTGCCAGTGGCATGAAATCGATTGCATTGGCAGCCCAAAGCATTATGTTGGGGCACAATGATGTGGTTGTTGCGGGTGGCATGGAAAACATGAGTTTGGTTCCCCATTATTTGCCAAATTCTAGAACTGGAACTAAGTATGGCAATATAACGATGCCAGATGGTTTGCAATTAGACGGGCTAACCGATGTCTATAGCCAAGAATTAATGGGCAGCTGCGCAGAATTGTGTGCCACAGAATACAAAATAACACGTGAACAGCAAGATACTTTTGCTATTGAAAGTTATACTAGGGCAGCGAATGCTTGGAAAGCAGGAAAATTTAACGATGAAATTATTCCAGTTACGGTATCTTCTAGAAAAGGTGAAGTAATTGTTGCTGAAGATGAAGAATACAAAAGCGTAATTTTTGAAAAAATTGCAGGTTTGAAAACGGTGTTCAAAAAAGATGGAACGGTAACGGCAGCAAATGCCAGCACCATGAACGATGGAGCAGCAGTGCTTATACTTGTTAGCAAAAGCAAAATGGAAGCATTGGGGTTAAAGCCCATTGCACGCATTGCAGGATTTGCCGATGCTGAACAAGCCCCAGAATGGTTTACGACGAGTCCAAGCAAAGCTTTGCCCCTGGCCGTGAAACGAGCTGGTGTGGAAATTTCAAAAATCGATTATTTTGAATTGAACGAAGCTTTTTCGGTGGTGGGTTTGGTAAACAACCAACTCTTAAACTTAAATGCAGATAAGGTAAATGTAAACGGGGGAGCTGTGGCTTTGGGTCATCCATTGGGTGCCAGCGGCGCTAGGATTTTGGTTACACTTATTCATGTTTTGCATCAAAACAACGCAAAATTTGGCGGAGCTGCCATTTGCAACGGTGGCGGTGGTGCAAGTGCTATGGTTGTTGAAGCTGTTTAATTCTTAGGTTCCATAGAATATTTGGCAGTATATTTGGGTTATATAAACCGTATGGCCCGTTTCTTTTTTTTGTTGCCCTTTTTATGCCTTTTTGGAACTGTTTTTGCAAAACACAAAGACACCGCGGGGTATTATGATATATTTTTAAAAGAAAAAAGAATTAATGCTGCTGCCCCTTTAATGATTGAAGGCGAAACTGACAGCATACGCATTGCCACTGCATGGAATTTATACCGCTGTTTGGATACTATGCTAAATATGCCAGCTTCTCGCTTTTATCCCTTTGATTCTTTAAGGCATACTGTAGTTTCCATTTTACAACCCAAAGACCAAGCCTTTAGACTGTTCACCTTTAACCTGATTTTGCTCAATGGAAATTTTCAAAACTTCGGCTATATAGAAATATGGAGTGAAAAAGAATCTGAAATTGTTCCACTTATAGACACTGCCAAAAAAACGAAACCCAACTATTTAGAAACCGAATTGGAAACTACCGAATGGCTGGGTGCGCTATATTATAATCTGGTGCCGTTTAAAAAAGGGAAAAACAAATACTACATTTTGAATGGGTTTGATGGCGCATCCGCCAATAGCAATAAAAAAATTATAGACGTTTTGTGGTTTGACAACCATGTACCCGTTTTTGGGAAACCGTTGTTTTTGGATGGTTCGCAAGACAGAAAACCAGCTTTTCGCGTGGTATATGAATTTCACAACGAAAGTCAAATGCTACTGCGGTATGAAGAAAACCGTAAAATTATTGTGTTAGACAAACTCACACCTTCATTTCCCGAGGCTGTGAATGATTTCTACTACTATATCCCCAGTGGCGATTATGATTATTATGCTATAAACAAAAAAGGGTATTGGGTAAAAGAAGCATTGGAAAATTTGAATTTAGGCCAGGGTGAAAAACCATTGCGTCCAGTAGAAAAGCCAAAGCCAGAGTCTATTGAACCGCCTGTGGATCACCGTTAGATTTTGAATTTAAACAACTCCCAATCACATTCATTTTGGCTTCGGTTTCTAGCCATTCTTTAGAAGGATCACTGCCAGCATTGATACCGCATCCTGCATAAAGTATCGCTGTCCCTTCTGTAATTTGCGCACAACGCAGGTTTACGAAGGTTCTTAAAAGGGCACCTTCAGTCCAACCGATCCAACCTGTAAATAAGCCACGATCTAGTTGTTCATTTTCATAAATAAAGTCCGTTGCTTCGGTTTGCGGATAGCCACCAACTGCAGGTGTTGGGTGCAAGTCTTTCAATAAATGATGCACCCTATCGTGGGTTGGGTGGAAATGATAACGGCTTAATAAATGCTGCAATGGGCCAGTATGAATGCTAGTGATGGGTTCGCTTTCGAACAAACAATGGTTCTTTAACAATATTTCCTCTATAAACTTGCCTGTTACACTTTGTTCTTCCATTTCTTTGCCAGTCCAGTGGTCTTGGCTGTTGTATAATGTACCAGCCAAGGCCATGGTTTCTGCATCTTCCCCATTTACATACAAAAACAATTCTGGGGTGGCACCAATCCATAAGCCCCAAGTGGGGTGAAAAAACAAATATGCGAAGGATTCTGGGTATTTCTCACACGCTATAAGAAAAGCGTCCAAACTTTTTTTCCAATCAAAAACCACTTTACTTGCCCTCGCGGCTACAACCTTTTCCAAGGTTCCAGAATCGATTTCTGCTTTTATTTTTTCAATTTGACGGCCAAATTCTGTTTCACCCGCAACAAAAACATCCACATTCCGTAACATTTGAGATTCATTAATCCAACTTTGAAAAACCGCCTCTTCCTCGCTATGAATTTCTGGAATTAAAACCATGGTAGCGGCAAAGGAAGCCCAAGGTTGAATGACGATTTGTTTCTCTTTCGTAGGAAAAAACCCTCCAGTAAGCGCATGAAAATCGCCGTATATGCCCTGCACACGATTGTCTATGGGGTCTCTATATATAAAGTAGCCTTTATCCACCATTTCGACTCAAAGGTAATACAGCCATTGTAATATTTCCCTTACAAACCAAAATTCCATCACCGCGGGTTATAGAAACTTCCCATACTTGGGTAGATTGCCCTACGTGCAGGGGCAAAGCATTGGCTGTAACCTTATCGCCATATTTTGTTGGTTTAAAATGATTGCAAGCAACACTTTGCCCTACGGCAACAAACTTTTCTCGGTCTAGCGCCAAATTAGCAGCCATACTTCCCACAGTTTCTATCAGCGCCAAACTAGCACCGCCATGCAGCATGCCTAAGGGTTGGACCGTTTTTTCATTTACTGGCATAGTTGCCGTTAGGCTATTTTCGGTAAATGCAGTGTATTCAATTTCCAAAGCCGAATTCAATGTGTTTAAGCATCTCAGGTTCATGGCTTCCACGCTTATATTTGCAAAGTCTTTAAACATTATTTTCTGTGCCGCAAAATACCAATCCTTCCCCAATAAATACAATTTATATTATTCGCCATGGCCAAACAGATTTCAATCTGCAAGGCATTGTGCAAGGCTCTGGCATCAATTCAGAATTAAATGAAACGGGCCATATACAAGCCCAACAGTTTTTTGAACATTATAAATCCGTTTCTTTTTCAAAAATATTTACCAGCAGTTTGCAAAGAACCCATCAAACCGTTGCCCCATTTACCCAAATAGGTATACCCATGCATATTTTAACCGAATTGGATGAAATAAACTGGGGAATTATGGAAGGAGCCAAACCCACAGTGGAAAATACCGAACTTTTCATGTCTGTGTTAAAACAGTGGCAAAAAGGCGATTTGGACGTTGCTGTTGAAGGGGGTGAAACTCCAAACCAGTTGTTTGAAAGGCAGAAGTTGGGGTTGATAAAAATAAACGAACATTCAGAAAACAATCCAACTTTGGTATGCATGCACGGCAGGGCCATGCGAAGTTTTTTATGCTTGCTTACTGGCAATCCGTTGCACAAAATGGATGATTTTGCACACGACAATGTGTGCTTGTATATTTTGGAAAAATCAGAAACAGATGCGTATTACAGCATTCAAGTCGCAAATTCAAAAACGCATTTAATATCATAAATACATGGAAAACGAAATTTCTATTACGGTAATCGATAGAGAAAACCAGAGCCATACCTTAACCGCACCAACCGATATGAACTTAAATGTAATGGAGGTTTGCAGATTGTATGAATTGCCTGTGAAAGGCGAATGCGGCGGCATGGCTATGTGCGCCACTTGCCAGGTGTATGTAGAAAGCGACCATATTTTACCCGCACAAAACGATGCTGAGTTGGACATGCTAGACCAAGCTTTTTTTGTAAAAAACAACAGCCGTTTGGGTTGTCAGTTGCATATTAATGCCGACCTAGATGGATTGGTAGTGAGGTTGGCCCCAGAAATGGATTAGAATGTTTTATTTGTCAATAATTATCGATTGTCCATCAGCAGTTACAATGCTGCTGTCTTTCAATTTTAAAAGGTGAATTTCAATGGAATTTACTTGAATAAATCCCTGAGCTTGGTCATAATAAACTTTAATATTCGCTTTCAGAATGCTTGTACCCAAGAATTTACTCACTTGACACCCTGCATTCTTATGATTCCCGGATGAACAATCATTAGTTTAAAATCCATTATTCTATAATACTTTCTGAATTTTGGATTCTCAATAACGATTGAGTCATTCTTGACAAAACTATCCCAAGTTCTAAATTTAACAGCATTATTCTTATTTAATCACACTCATCCGAACTTTAGGAAGATTTATGAATAAATCGATTGCAAACCCTTGTAAATACCAGGATTAACTTTTGAAAACAAGGAATAAAAGTCTTCCAGATTGAATTTACTCTTCTTAATAATTCTAGAAGCAAATAGGCTATCAATGCTACAAATATTTGGGATTTAACACCATTAGGGCTGGTGCTCACAAATGTTTTAATATTTAGATTCTGTTTTATAAGTTTGAAGAAGATTTCGATATCCCAGCGTCTTTTGTACAGAGCTGCAACTGTTGATACCTGCCAATTTACATTGTTTGTAATGATTTCAATGGTTGTATTTTTTTCTTCATGATAGGCTACGACTCTGCGTAAAACTGCTTTCTATAATCTTTTTGGTATGCCAATAATGAGTTAATAAGTAGTTAGCAATTTAAAATTTTCTCATTTGTATTACTATCATTCCAAAATAATGGCAAAAAATGACTTTGATTACTTGTAACTTTAAAGTTTTTCTTTGTTTGAAAAATTGTGAAAAGAAGTTGAATATCTTTTACATTTTTATTTTTAGTTATTTTAATAATTGGCCATAATTTAACATTTCATCCACGCGTAATTCCTAAGCCGAAATTTAATTTATTGCTACGATCTATCTGTCCATAAGAAGTGAAAATATACCAAAATAAGAAAATTAAAATGCTTACTATTTTTTGCATAAATAGATTAGATAATTTAAAGCTTCAACACCTTAAAAAAATACAATTTTCCCTCTATTACTAATTGAACGGTATATAAACCACTACTTTTAAAAATAGTACTTCCAAGTTCTAGCTTTTGTAAACCTTGATTTTGCAATTTATTGTTAAATACATTATAAATTTTGCCTTCGTTGTTAACAATAGCTAGCGATACATGGCTGCGGATATTTAACGAATAATGAATAAAAGTACTTTCTGAAAATGGATTGGAAAAAGCTTGGAGTTGAATATCTGAAACTTTATTTTGCTTAAAATTGGTTTTTTGAAAAGGAATTAATATTTGAAAATTAGAATCACAATTATTTGCGTTTTTTACTTTTAATTTTACTACAAAATCTCCACTTTGTTTGGGTTTATATTCAGCTATTTTATTTTGGATTATACTATCAGGGAATTGCCATTCATAGCTTGAATTCAATGTATCGAAAGGAGATAATTTAAATGTATTGATTGTTTGTATGTAACTAAAACGAGCATTTGGAAGTCTATATATTTCAACATTTTTAACCACACTATTTTTGCACCCGTTTTTATCTAAAATGTTCAAACTTACGTTGTACTTTTTAGCTTCTAAAAACACAAATTGCGGATTTTGCAACCTTGAACTGTCTACACTTGTAAATTGCCAATTGTACATACAACTATCAGCGCTTAAATTATGAAATACTGTAGATTGATATATGCAATTATTTTGCACATTAAATAATGCTTTAGGTAATGAATAAATAGTAAGCATTTGCATATTTTTATTTACACATCCATTGATAGATTTTGCGATTAACTCAATAGTGTAATTTCCTGCATTTGAATATTTATATTTGAAAGAACTTGGATGAACTAAAGTATCGCCATTACCCATATTCCAAAGATAAGTAAAAGTATTTGTTGAATTATTTTTTACTTCCACACTGTCATTTATACATTTATTTGATGCAATAAAACTTGCAATTGGAAGTAGGTATATTTCAACTATTTTTTGCAAAGTATCAAAACATAAATTTTGTTGATTCGCAATTAATTTAACGTTATAACTTCCAGCACTTTTATATTGTATATTAGGATTAGCAACAAAAGAACTATCTCCATTGCCCAAATGCCATTTGTAAGTAGTGCTATTTATACTTAAATTTTTAGGTTTAAAAGTATCATTAAGACATCCATTAATTGTTGTAAAAATGGCTTTAGGTAAAGCATAAATCGTAATACTTTTTTTAACAGAATCTTTATAGCCATATTTACCTTCGGCTATTAATGTAATGGTGTAATTTCCAGCATTTAAATATTTGTAGGCAGGCTGTGCAACAGACGAAAAATTACCATCGCCAAATTTCCAAAAATATTTTAGGCTTTTTTCACTTTTATTTTCAAAAATAATTAATTTATTAAGACAATTATTACTAGTAATAAACATTGGTTTTGGCATAGGAATTTCACTTGCGCCAATAGAAAATTGTTGATTAAAAACAACCGTATCGCCAAAATAATCTTTTACCAGATTTTTAATTCCTAAAAGCGAATCTATAAAAATACCTTTCCCAATTAAATTACTTCCTCCCTGAAATCTATATTCTGCAATAGTTTTCAAAGAATCTACGTTACTTATTGATCCAGCTTTGCCAGCATTAATTAAATTAGGATTAATTCTAAAACCAACATTCTTACCGCCATATATTTCTTGATTAGTAGCATTCCGCCAATTGTTTAAATTAGTATAAGTAGTACCATTGTCCTTAAATTTAAACCCATTTCCAAAATCATAATAGGCATTGTTATAAAATTTTAAATTTAAACAAGGATATAAATCTACCAAATTAACATTATTTTTTGCCATAAATATATTGTTGCAAATTCTAATATCTTTCATACTTCCATAATTATTATAAACTGCCAAAGCTGCATTGGCAAGGGGATTTCCAACAGTATCAATATAAATGGTATTATTGTAAACATCAATTTTTTCTGTAGTAACCGTACCTGCAGGGTCGCCACTCCAAATAAGTAAACTGACCTTTTTACCATCTTTTTCACTAATATTATAGCGTACAATATTATTCTTCATTTTACGGGCTCCTGTAAATTGAGCAATTAAAAAACCTGGTCCATCATTGGCGAAAGAATAATTGTATTGCATCACTGAATATTGCACACCACCGTCTAAATCAAAACCTCCACCATCAACAGTTTGTGTACGATTATGGTGTGCATAACAATACTCAATTTTTACAAATTTACTATCCCATGACCAAATACCTACGGGGCCAGCTCCGGGAAAATTACTATTTTTACCATTTTCGTAAGCCTCGCAATATGCGATTACACAGCTATCAGCCTGCCCCACCACTATCCCACTTCCACAATGTTGGGTATAATTTAAAATACCATCATTATGGTGGGTAATGCAATTTAATATTTGAATATTTTTATGGTTATGTAATGTATCATTAATTTTAAAATTTGCAACAATGCTTATACCTACTAGTCCATTGTTAAATGCCATGCAATTTAAAATTTTAATATTGTTATACCCGCTTCTACTATTATCAAAAGGATAGGATGAAATTTCAATTCCTGCTTTTTTAAAGCCTTTAACTTCAACGTTTTTGATTGTAACATTTAACAATTTTTGATTATTGGCTAAATCCATATAAAAAAGCACACCAACATTAGTATTTGTTGTGTAACCAGAACCTTCGAAAATTAAATTCTCGACTTGAAAACCGCCATTGTTATAAGCAAATAAGCCATAAGAATTTCCTCCATTAATTATAGCTTTTGAATTACCATAACTACTTACAAAAATTGGCTTATTGGCTGTACCATATGTAGAAGGCGAAAAATAAATAGAGCCATTAAAAGTGCTGCCTCCTTCAAATAAAATAGAATCTCCAGCAGAAAAAGTAGATACATTTATTCTAGAAATAGTTTGCCATGCATTGGCAATTGAGTATCCATTGGAAGAATTATTTCCCGCTGGTTTTATGTAAAATGTTTTAGCCCAAGTAGTTATGCATAAAAATAAATTTAAACCAATCAAAAACGAATATTTAAGTGTGTATCTCAAAAAGATATTTTTATATCAAAAGTAATAAAAAATACCAATATTTTCAAAAATCAATTTAAAAGACTATTTTGTTGTATATGTCCGTATTAAAAAATATCATAGAAGCAAAAGCTTTTGGGGTATGCTCAAAGCTTGGCGAAAAAATGGGCTTGAGTACAAAGCGTATTCGTTTATTTTTTGTGTGTGCCAGTTTTTTAGCTTTAGGGTCGCCAGTAATTGTGTATATGATATTAGCGTTTTGGATAAATATGCGCAAATATAACGGAGAAAAACTAAGTGCGGTTTGAGTTTGAGAGTATTAAGTTGTCCACCAATATTAGTAACACAATAACGCCAATATATTTTTTCTTATTACAAACATATGTAGTACAGGTCTACCACTGTTAAATTATGGCCATTTGATTTTTTCATATTATGAAGATTTTATTGAAGAATCTTTTGCTAAATAGAAAATATATCGTATTTTTGCAGTCCTTTTTAGAAAAAATGGCAAACCATAAGTCTTCAATCAAAAGAATCAGGTCTAATGAGGCCAAACGTGATCGCAACCGCTATCAGCATAAAACTACGCGTAATATTGTAAAAAACTTGCGTAAATCGGCCAACAAAAGTGAAGCCCAAGCATTGTTTTTAACTGCAATCAGCGCATTGGACAAACTTGCCAAAAAGAATATCATCCACAAGAACAAAGCCAGCAATTTAAAAAGTAGCTTGCAAAAGCATGTTACTGCATTGGCATAAACGCTATTTAACCCAATAAAAAAGCCCTAATTAGGGCTTTTTTTATGCTTATTGGTTTTTGTAGCGTTTATTCCCGAACCAAAGTGCCCACATTTTCACCCAACATCAATCGTTTGAAATTGCCTTCTTTGTTCATATCAAATACGATGATGGGCTTTTTGTTTTCTTGACAAAGGGTAATTGCCGTTAAATCCATTACTTCGAGTCCCAATCTGTATACTTCTTTAAAACTGATTTCATCAAATTTCACTGCTGTTGGGTCTTTTTCGGGATCAGCAGAATAAATTCCATCTACCCGGGTGCCTTTAATTACTACATCCGCTTCAATTTCTACCGCCCTAAGAGATGCGGCGGTATCCGTTGTGAAATATGGATTGCCAGTACCTGCGCCAAAAATCACTACCCTTCCCTTTTCAAGGTGTCGAATGGCGCGGCGGCGAATAAAGGGTTCACTCACTTGCTCCATTTTAATGGCAGACAAAAGCCTAGTATACATGCCTTGTTTTTCAAATGCACCTTGCAATGCCATAGCATTTATCATGGTAGCAAGCATACCCATATAATCGCCAGTTGCTCTATCCACAACACCGCCTTGGGCACCTTTGAGACCTCTAAAGATATTCCCACCCCCAATTACAACGGATACTTCAATACCCAAATCGGCAACTGCTTTAACTTCTTTGGCATACTGCTCTAGCATTGCAGGGTCAATTCCGTATTGTTGTGTGCCTTGCAAGCTTTCGCCGCTTAATTTTAAAAGAACTCTTTTGTATTTCATTCCGGTTTGCAAAGTTAAGTATTAGTCGTTGTTGGTTTCTTTTGATTTCACTATTTTGAATCAAACACATTCAGTATTTTTTTTCACAAAAAAAAGGCTGTTTTTTCAAACAGCCTTTCAATTCGTTAAATTTTATCCCAATTGGACCCTTTTGAAGGTTCCAATCGTAAGTCCTTTTTCAACTTCATCAAGCATTTTTGAAACGGTTTTTGAACTATCCTTCACAAATTCTTGATTTAGCAACGTGTTGTCTTTGTAAAATTTCTCCAACTTGCCTTGGGCGATTTTATCTAAAATTGCTTCTGGTTTGCCTTCTGCCCGTGCTTGTTCGCGGCCAATTTCCATCTCGCGCTGCACTACAGTAGCGTCAACATCTGCCTTATCCACTGCCACTGGGTTCATGGCAGCGATTTGCATCGCTATGTCTTTACCTGCAGCAATGTTTGCATCATTGGGAGCCAAGTTTAAAGAAACCAACACGCCAATTCTATTTGCACCATGAATATAGGCGACGATATTTTCTCCGCTTAATAACTCGTAGGTAACAACATCAATTTTTTCTCCAATTTTTGCCACTTCGTCTAAAAGACGAGACGCTATGGTTCCGCCAGAAATTTCTAAATTTTTAAGCGCTTCCAAATCTGTGGGCTCATTCTGCAGCGCTGCGTTGGCTATTTCATTTGCAAAAGCAACAAAATCTTCATTTTTACCGACAAAATCCGTTTCGCAAGTCAATTTAATGATTATACCTTTTTTGCCATTGTTTCCTGTAAGGGCAATAATTGCACCTTCTGAGGCTTGGCGATCGGCGCGGTTCGCAGAAATTTTGGCTCCTTTTTTACGAAGAAAGTCAACAGCGGATTCAAAATCGCCGTTGGTTTCGGTAAGGGCTTTTTTACAATCCATCAAACCCGCGCCTGTCATTTGGCGTAATTTATTTACGTCTGAAGCAGTTATGCTCATAGTTGTCATTATTAGTTCTAAAAAGTGTGATTAAGCCTCAACGGTTGCATTTTCGGCAACTTTTTCAGCAACTGGCGCATCTTCTTCTGGTTTCTCACGGCGGCGTTCTTGCAAACCTTCAATGATAGCATCATTCAATTCATTTACAATTATGCTTATGCTTTTGCTCGCATCATCATTGCCTGGGATTGGGAAATCTACAAGTGTAGGGTCAGAATTTGTGTCCACCAAAGCAAAAGTTGGAATTCCCAAACGCACTGCCTCTGCTATAGCAAGGTGCTCGCGTTTAACATCCACCAAAAAAATGGCACCCGGCAATTTGCTCATGTCTTCAATACCACCCAGCATACGGCCTAGCTTTTCTCTTTCACGGCCTAACATCAAACGTTCTTTTTTGTTGATATGCTGAACCGTACCATCGGTAGCCATGCGATCTATAGTCTGCATGCGTTTTACGCTGCGTCTTACAGTTTGAAAATTGGTAAGCATTCCACCCAACCAACGTTCAGTAACGAAAGGCATATTGGATTTGGTTGCTTGCTCAATGATTATTTCTTTTGCTTGTTTTTTGGTTGCCACGAACATGATCTTGCGACCACTTTTTGCGATATTACGGATCGCAGCTTTAGCTTCCTCTAACTTAGCTTCGGTTTTTTTAAGATCGATAATATGTATTCCATTTTGTTCCATAAAAATATAAGGAGCAAATTTTGGATTCCACTTGCGGGTAAGGTGACCAAAGTGTACACCTGCATCCATAAGATCTTGTTGATTATAAGCCATACTTTTCTTTTAACGTTTAGAGAATTGGAATCTTTTGCGTGCCTTTTTCTGGCCTGGTTTTTTGCGTTCTACAACACGAGAATCACGGGTCATAAAGCCAGCAGTGCGCAAAGCTGATTTCAATTCAGCATCATGGTCTACTAAGGCTTTTGCTATACCCAAACGAACAGCTGCTGCTTGTCCACTTGAACCACCGCCGCGCACATTCACGGAAACATCAAATTTAGTTTCATTGCCAGTTAAGGTCAATGGACTTTGAATTCCTGTGCGGTGCCAAGACAATGGGAAATAAACTTCAAATGCACGTTTGTTAATGGTTATTTGTCCTGTTCCTTCTGTAAGGTATACTCTAGCAACTGCTGCTTTCCTTCTTCCTGAGGTATTTATCATAGGTTTCTCAGTTATCAAATTTTAAAATTTCAGGTTTTTGCGCTTCATGATTGTGCTGGCTGCCTTCAAACGCGTATAGATTTGTGAAAAGACGGCTTCCAAGTTTGTTTTTAGGCAACATTCCTTTTACAGCCATTTCTATCAACCTGGTAGGTTTAACATTTTTGGCGAGTGTAGAACGCTGACCCCCTGGATAACCAGTGTGTCTCAGGTATTCGAAATTGTCAAATTTCTTACCTGTCATGCGAATTTTTTCCGCATTGATCACGATTATATTGTCACCACAATCGACATGTGGTGTGTAGTCCGGTTTGTTTTTGCCTCGGAGAACGTAGGCAATTCTTGATGCCAGGCGACCTAAGGTCTCGCCCTCTGCATCCACTACAAACCACCGTTTATTCACGGTAGACTTGTTAGCTGAAGCTGTTTTGTATGTGCTAAGCGGATTCACGTTTGTACTCTTCTCGTTAAATTTGGGGTTGCAAAAGTACCACTTTTCTTTTCTTAATGCAAGATATACACAACTTTTTTTTGTGTATACTCTACATTTGTTCCTACAAAAAAAACCACCCAATGTTTTTGGGTGGTTTTTTCTATATATTTTCAGTCTTACCAATCATCTTCGTCAGGTTGGTATGGCTCGTGCAATGTTTTCTTCAGTCCTAAAACTACTTCATGTACCTCTCTATCCGCTGCCAAAAGATACCTGTCACTTGCCTCATAGCCCTTTTTAAGCTTCAAATAATACTCATGGTAGGTCTTAGAAGACTCTTTACCCAAACCATTTGGCGACTGAATATGAACAAAATTCCCAAATTGATACTTATATCTGCCGTCTTTAAATCGAATTGTTAATTTATATTCCAGAATACCTGCATCAGTTTTTTTGTACTCTCCCATTTTTACAACCATAGGTATAGCCAATTTTAGGGTGATGCGTTCGTTTTTCTTGTCTTCTACAACCCATTTTTTCAAATTTTCTTTGCCATATCGCTTCAGTAAAAACTTTTTTGCCCTCCAATACATGGAATCGGCCCCATTTTTTTCTGGAAATTCTCCCTCATCCTCTATCACACCTTCGTAATAAATAATTTCACGCATGGTATCATAAGGCGGGTTAAACCGCTTATAGATTGCCCGTTTGGGCATTTCTGGTTCTTTGGTTCCGCCCCATCCAGAGCCGCCGCTGGCATCCGGTGCAGGCGCTGTGGAATCCACGGCAGAAGTATCTGTGGCAACTGGCGAACCCCAATCTTGTGCATTTAGCTGACAAGAAATCATGAGCAGCACTCCCCCCAATATTGATTTTAATTTACTCACTTGCATAAATATTCTCATTATTCTATCAGACAAATTCAAAAAGTTTGCCAAAAAATTGCGCGAAGATAATATTTTTTGAAACGGAATGTTTGAGACGTGGTATTTTGTTTATTCATTGTTGGATTTTGTTTCGGATTTTAAAAACGAAAAACCCGCAAATTTATTGTGTATGTGGAAATCTTCCTTTCGAAAAAATACGGTCCGCCTTTTTTCCTTTCCTTAATTCTATTTGCTCTGCTGCCGGTAATTGTATAACCTCTTGGCACGTTTTTCCGCAACAACCCTCATATTTTACAGCACATGTGGCACATTGAATGAACAATAGATGACAAGCCTTGTTGGCGCAATTTACATGCACATCTGCGGGTTCTCCACACTGGTGACAGGTTGCCAAAACTTCATCCGTGATTCTTTCATGCAACCTTTGATCGAAAACAAAGTTGACCCCGTGAAAACGACTAGGAAGGTTCTCTTTGCGCACTTGATTTACATAATTAATAATCCCTCCTTCCAAATGGTACACTTCATTGAATCCGTTGTGTTTCATCCATGCACTTGCCTTTTCGCAACGAATACCGCCTGTGCAATACATTAGGATCTTTTGGTCATGATTGTGTTCAAATTCTTCTATGACTTCTTGAAGCTCTTCTTTAAAAGTATCTACATTAGGGCAGCGTGCATTTTCAAATTTCCCCACTTCACTTTCATAATGATTTCTCATATCAATCACTACGGCCTCCTTTTGGTTCAACATTTCATTCCACCCTTTTGCATCCAAATATTTCCCCGTATTGGAAGGGTCAAATGTTTTGTCTTCTATTCCATCTGCAACTATTTTGTTGCGAAGCTTCAAATCAAGTTTATAAAAAGATTTCTGCTTTTCTTCGATTGCAATGTTTAAACGAATGTCTTGCAAGAAATCTATAGCACCTAAAGTTTGTTTAAATTCTTCAAATCTCTCCGATGGAAGCGCGATTTGTGCATTTATGCCTTCTACAGCTATATATATTCGTCCCACCACTTCAAGTTTTGACCACTCCTTATATAGGTTGTCTCTAAACAACTTGGGTTCAGAAATATTATAGTATCGATAAAAAGAGAGGGTTGTATAAGGCCGCGTATCCAAAAGCATACGCTGCTTTAACTCCTCCCTATTCACTCTGTTGTGCAATAACATAGAATTGAGAAATGAAACTTTGGCAAAGGTAATATTTCTTTTTTAAGAGTATATGCAACTTAACCCTAAATTAGAATTGTGCTTTGAGGGAATAATTTAGGGTCTACTGAATAATAATTGACAGTGTTCCAAATTTCTTTTAAATGGTACCAAAAAATAAATACAATTCTCGGTACCTCTTTTAAAGTACAACTTTGAAGCTAACTAAATAAATATGAAGCACACAGCAGCATACTTTGCCATAGTTGCATGTTCGATAATATCCGCTTTCGGACAAAATTTTGGAAACAAAACCATTTTTCATGCACCTTTAAACAATTCTTACAATGATTTCGGTCCAGCCAACATAAGTGGCAGCGCCATGGGAGGTGCAACCGTAACCATTGACAGTAGATCAAATGCCTCGCAAGCGGTACAGTTTGATGGGTTGATGATTATATAACCTATGCAAACCCTGTTGCTTATCAAAAAAAACTACCTCTTTCCTTCTCTGTTTGGATATATATGGATAAAACCGCCGGAAACTTACCCATATTTACAACCGACAATTCCACATCTGTATACGGAGGTATCACACTGCAAATGATTGACGGAATAGTTTATGCCCGGTATGGAGATGGTATAGCAGCTGGCACTGGAAATCGGATGACCATACAAAGCTCTACCACATTAACTGCTGCAAAATGGTACCATTAAAGCGCAGTTTGCCGTGCATTGGGCACTACCCATCATCGGCCCGTAGGGCAAATTTTCTCCGCAGAGGCGGATGAATAATTTGGGTTTAACCTACCTTTGCTGTTTATGGAAACTTTTAAACTTTCAACACCTTATATTCAACTAAACCAACTCTTAAAACTTATGGGTTGGGTTGAAAGCGGAGCAGACGCAAATATTTCCATTGAAGAGGAATTGGTTCAGGTAAATGGAACTACCGAAACCCGCAAACGCAACAAATTATATCCTGGAATGATTGTGGAGTTTGATGGAATGAAGGTTGAAATTATAGGTTGATTGGAAGCGGTTTGCAGATCCCAAAAGTCAATATTGAATGTACAGTATCCCTATTTTACATTCTTGAATACATCATCCACAGGTAATTTCAGCTCTGGAAACAACAAACCTTGCACCACCATACCTTCCGCAAAAGGGCGCAAACCTATGTAGCAGCCATTTTGCAAAGTGTATACGAGCACATCCCTACTTTCAGGTTGCACAATCCAATATTCTTTTACGCCACTTTCTTCGTACAATTTAAATTTCACGTCCAAATCGTGTTTTGAATTGCCGGGTGACAAGATTTCTACCATCAAATCTGGTGCACCATCGCAACCTTTTTCGTCTAATTTATTCTCATCGCAAATGATACATAAATCGGGTTGCACAACTGTAGAATCCTTTTTAGAAGAGGGAATGGGCAAACGGACATCAAAAGGGGAAACAAACAGTTTGCAAGGTGAGTTTTCCCAGAATTTATAAATAATACCGCATAAACTAGTGACAATGGCTTGGTGATTCACATTCGGCGCAGGACTCATTTTTACAATATGTCCGCGAATCAATTCTACCCTCTCGGTAAATTTCCATTTCATGTATTCTACCCAAGTATAGGATTTGCTTAAATCCAACTGGTTGTAATCTGTAATGGGTTCTTCCACTTTATCCATGCCAATTT
>Ga0105048_10003515_pt1 | contig 25684 bp, 26 predicted proteins | sample MAT05_FD_78382 | JGI IMG/M metagenome (GOLD analysis project Ga0105048, IMG submission 78382) | Freshwater microbial communities from Lake Fryxell liftoff mats and glacier meltwater in Antarctica - MAT-05 | ecosystem: Environmental > Aquatic > Freshwater > Ice > Liftoff microbial mat | place... | reverse complement strand
CGATCCTGATCGTAAATGGTACGTTATTGATGCAGAAGGTCAGCGTCTCGGACGTCTTGCTAGTGCGATCGCGATCATCCTGCGTGGCAAAAACAAACCAATCTATACGCCTCACTTAGATACTGGCGATTTCGTCGTTGTAATCAACGCCGAAAAAATCGCCGTAACTGGCAAAAAATCTACCCAAAAACTATACAGACGACATTCTGGTCGCCCAGGTGGGATGAAGGAAGAGACCTTTGATAAAGTAATCGCTCGCGTCCCCGAACGTGTTCTCGAACATGCCATCAAAGGAATGTTGCCTAAGAATACTCTTGGTCGTCAGCTTTTCACCAAGCTAAAGGTTTACAAGGGCGCAAATCATCCTCATGAGGCCCAACAGCCAGAAACCTTGGTCATTAACACCATTCCATCGCAGAAGTAGGAGAAAAACCAATGTCAGATACTGAACGTTCTAATCGTGCTGTTTACTGGGGTACTGGTCGTCGCAAAAAAGCGATCGCGCGAGTACGTCTCGTCCCAGGCGAAGGCAAAATCGTGATCAATGGCAAAGCAGGTGATCTATATTTGCAGTTTAATCCTAGCTACATTGCGGGCGTGAAAGCTCCTTTGGAAACTTTGGGCTTAGAAAATGAGTACGATGTTTTGGTCAATGCTCATGGTGGTGGTGTAACAGGTCAAGCTGATGCTATTCGCTTAGGCGTTGCTCGCGCTCTGTGCGAACTCGCTCCCGAAAATCGTAAGCCTCTTAAAGTCGAAGGCTATATGACCCGCGATCCTCGTTGTAAAGAACGTAAAAAGTATGGTCTTAAGAAAGCTCGTAAAGCTCCTCAATACTCGAAACGGTAATTTTAAAACAATAAAAAAAGAGTTCTCCAAGAGAACTCTTTTTTTATAAAAACATCTTTCTTTCTTAAAAACAGAGATTATAAGTATTCTATACCGCGTCTAAGATCAAACCTGTAGTTCTTGTAGAGGGTCGCAGGGCGAAGCCCCGCTTCGGGTTTTTCTTTTTGTCTATGTGAAAACTTCGGTTTTCAACATGGACAGGGTATATACAATTAGTTAGTTTCTTGGCTCTGGCTTATAATTTAGCAAAATTAAAGTTAATTTGCAGCTAAATTTATCTAGCATTTCTAGATGGCATAAAGTATCAAACTTTTATTATATTAAGCTCTGAATCAGTAGTGTAAACAGGAATATACAAAAATGAAATTAGAGATTAACAATTTAGATAATGGTATTCGTCAAGCTAAGCTGATTGGTCGTATGGATATGAAAGGGACGTTGGAAATTGATCATGATTTTTCTATGAAAATCGGGGGTAGTAGTCAACCAGTATTAGTGGACATGTCAGAGGTTGATTTTCTAGTTTCTTTAGGAATGCGTACTTTAATTTCAGCAGCTAGAGGAATTAATAACCGAGGTAGCAAAATGGTTCTACTTCAGCCACAGCCACTTGTGAGAGAATCGTTAGAAATAGCAGGATTGGCTCAATTGATCCCCATGTTTGATGATATGGACGAAGCTATCATTGCCTTAACGGTTCCGTAATAATCGAGAGCGTTTATATAATTTCTAAATTTTTAATCAACCTACTTGAATTGAATTTATTTAGCTACCTTACATAAGCTCATGACCTACCAATTAACTTTAAAAAATAGATTTGAAGACTTGGAAGTTTTGAGTAATTGGATTGACTATCTTTCTGAGGTACTTGGTATTTCGTATAGAGATACCTTTCGGTTACAGCTTGCTACTGCCGAAGCTGTAACTAATATTATTCAAAATGCATACGAAAATAAAGGCGAACATAACATCTTTGTCGATTTGTCAAAGGAAGGAGAGACCATTAAGGTTTCACTTAGAGATAATGGCATCTTTTTTGATCCTCTTGCTTATCCTGAAGCTGAGTTACCAAAAAATTTAGAGTCAGCTAAAGAAGGAGGGCTTGGTATTCATTTGATTCGGAATTATGCAGATGGGTGTGATTATAAAAGGACTAATAATGAAAATATTTTAGTATTGGCTATTAAAGATTTGGATGGATCTTCTTAATTAAAATAAGGCTATTATGCCTTTGAACTAAGACAAAATTTAGCAAATAAACTTACGCTATAAATTGTCGGGGAATTGATACTCAAAATCGATTAAAAATTATGAAGATTCAATTGAGCGACTAAAATTAAACTTATGGTAAAAAAGATTATCGGTAGATAAAAAACATGAGTAAGATATTTGGTTCACTACAATTGTTTATCTGATGGCAATGTAAAAGTGTCTAACTTTTTCGTTTTGACAATTTTTTGGAGCTTGGTTAGTCAAATAATGACATGGTAGAACCTATTCATAGTCTTAGCATGGAAAAACGGATGTATCTAAGGCAAAAGGCTGCCCATGGAACATCTATTGCGGTTGACTTGAGCGCGAATGGACAAGACGCTAATTTTTTGCCTGTATTAAAAGGAATAGTAATAGATTCTTCTTTTGGCGGTTGCAGCATACTCTGCATTACATCAGAAAACATTCAGAACAATCTATTTTGTCGGATTAAAATTGATGATCTTGATCCAATAACTGCCGAGATTGTTTGGATAAAAATGCTTGATGTTGATGTTGTCAAGTTTGGTGTTACATATGACTGCAACACTGATTTGTCGGATATAAAGTTGGGGAGATTACTGAATAATAATCGATCTGTTCTCAATGCGATCTCAGCATGTTCTATCTTTGAAGGAGTTGATATTAAAACTATCGAACTGCTGTTGCCACAATTTGAATTTAAATCCTTGAAAGAAGGAGAAGTATTAATTACTTCTGGGCAAGAAAATCATAAATTGTATTTGTTGCTATTAGGCAATTTACAAGTTTACCTTACTAATTTTGATGAGTTAAGTGCTGATGTCAAATTAGGATTCATGATTTCGCCAGGAGAATGTATTGGCGAGATGTCTATTTTAGAGAATAAACCAGTTTCTGCCTATGTTGTCGCCGATCGCGATTGCCAAATAATTGAAATTCAAGAAACAGTTTTTTGGGAACGATTAGTTACTATACCTAGATTTGTGAAAAATTTGCTTCAAGGACTATCTGGTCGTATGCGAAGGCATAACGCAATTGCCTTGGAAAAGCAGCTAACTTTTGAGCACTTAAATAGAGATTTAAAGGCGGCAAGTAAAATTCAAGCTAATATTTTGCCGCAGATGCCTGTCTTTCCTAATCATCCAAGAGTGGATGTTTTTGCAAAAGTAATTCCAGCGAAAGAAGTGGGGGGAGATTTTTTTGATTGTTTAGAATTGGATGAACGTTATATTTGTATTGCGGCTGGAGATGTCTCTGGAAAAGGAATTGCCGCCGCTCTATTTATGATTCGTGTGATTACTTTATTGCGATTGATGATATCTAGGCTAAATTCACTGGACTCAATTTTTAGTAGTATCAATCAACATTTGTGTAAATCCAACCAAGATTATATGTTTGTGACGATGTTTGTGGGGATTTTTGATGTTGAATCAGGTAAGTTAACCTATGTCAATGGTGGGCATAATCGACCTTTTTTAAGACGTCGCGATCGCTCTTTTGAGCTTTTACCTGTGCCTGCGGGAATGTTATTGGGGATTTCTGAAAAAGCACATTATGGAATGGCTGAGTTGACTCTATATCCAGAAGATACACTGGTTGTATATACGGATGGAGTTACTGAGGCTGAAAATGAGAAGTGCGAGTTTTTCACTACACAAAGAACAGGTGACGTTTTAAATGCAATTTCGTCTCAGAGTAGATCTCAGGAAGTTGGGGAAAGTCTAGAAAGAAGTATTTTTAATTTTTCAGGTAATGTTTCTCAGTCGGACGATATTACGATTCTCACTTTACGTTATCTTGGCTGAACAGATTTTCAAAAATGCGCTGCATTTTTTTAGGACTTTTCTGTACTTTGACGTTCGATGCCGCGATCTAAGACTTCGTAATAAAGGGGCAGATATCCAGACTTGATGCCACCATCTTCTTTAGCTTTGTCCAATTTACCGCGTAGGGTATGACTGTTGTGAACGCTATATATTTCATAGCGATCGCCGATAAACACATAATCAGCAACATCAGTAAATTCTTCACCTTTGACTAATTGCCACAGATCATTTACATACACAAAATGATAATCTGCCAAATCTGGACTAGCAGAAGGACGCTCTACGGCGGCTGAGATTTCGGCGGTGTAGTGGGGATTAGTATTTGTGGGCGGGACAACTTTGCTGGAGACGTTGCGATAGAAACAGCTTTCGTTATAGCAAAATCTTAGTTTTGCCATTTTGTTTTTGATGTTTTCAAAGCGATCAATAATCTGGTTTGAGGAAGGTTCGATTGCGGCTGATACATTCGGCGAGAAAGGATTTGTGAAGGTTATGCCAAGACAAATTAGGCAGATAAAGAAAATATTGGCAAGCGATCGCCATTGTTTACTGGTCATAAAATTTTTTATTATTAAAATATTAAGAGAGTCGCATAGCGACTCTCTAAGGGCTTTCAAGCGTTTTTAAGTATTGATATTTTGAAAAGCAGCAAAGGGAAGGGCAGCAGCGATCGCCTTTGGCATAGTTTTGGTAAGTGCATTAACTGCCATATCCCATAACTTAGCTGGTTCAAGATCAGGACGGAGCATTTGCCAGATTCGCATTACTTCTTCAGTATGCAGGCGGTTATCTTCGGTCAGGGCAAGCAAAATACGGCGGCGGATGTATTCGCCATCTTTAGAAGTTAAAAATTTAAAGCCCATACTTGCAGTGGGAATGATGTCAAACTCGCCATCGGATTTAGCGATCGCTAGCAGATTTTCCAAACGCGACCATTGAAACTTATCTCCTTTAAAAAGGATTCCGACTAAGCGTTGACGCAAGCTTTCAGATTCATCAGTGAGCAAGCGTCTTGCCACATACGGATAGGCAACTTGGACAATCTGAAACTCTGGATTAAGACTTAGAGCTACGCCTTCTTGGGTGATCACGGAGCGAATGATCAGCGCAAACTTGGCAGGTAAACAGAATGGATAATCGAACATCACTTTAGAGAAGCGATCGGTTACGACTTTGAAGTTAAAGTCTTTGACCTTTTCAGACATGATATCGCCTAGCACTGACTCCAGGGCGTTCACAATTGGCTTCATCTCTATGCCTGGTTGTAAGAAGCCAAGTCTTACATAATCTTGACCTAGTTCGTCATAATCCTTATTTAACAAGTGAACGATTGAATCAACTAGTTGCTCTTTGGTTTTTAGATCTAACTGATCCATCATGCCAAAGTCGATATATGCCATCTTGCCATCGTAAGTGGCGAAGAGATTGCCAGGGTGAGGATCGGCGTGGAAAAAGCCAAATTCTAGAAGCTGACGCAAACCAGACATGACGCCAATGCGGACTAGGTTATCGGTATTTAGTCCTGCAGTTTTAATTTGTTCGATTTCCGTGAGCTTAATGCCATTAATCCATTCTAAAGTGAGGACACGATGGGTACTGAACTGACGATAGATTGCGGGAACTTTGACATCAGGATCGTTTTTAAAATAACCAGCAAAACGTTCTGCATTGGTAGCTTCATGAACGTAGTCAATTTCTTCAAATAGTTTCAAACCGAACTCATCAATGATTGCGACCAGACTATTCCCAAGATTGAGCGGCAATAATGGTCCAACCCAGCTAGCAATCCAACGCATGATATATAAATCGAGAGTCAGAGTTGGAACTAGATTTGGTCGTTGAACCTTAACCGCCACTTCTTCACCTGTATAAAGTGTGGCTTTGTAAACCTGACCTAAACTTGCTGCCGCGACTGGCTCTTGCGATATAGTGCGATAAATAGTGCTTACAGGTTTGCCTAGCTCTGACTCAATAATTTTATAAGCTTGTTTACTCGAAAACGGCGGCAACTGGTCTTGGAGCTTGGTTAGCTCTTCCAAAAAGTCTACGCGCACTAAGTCTGGTCTTGTCGATAGAGCTTGTCCGACCTTAATATAAGTTGGACCTAATGCCGTAATGATGCGCCGTAGTTGCTCAGCTAATCTGGGCTGACTAAGGGTGTTGCCAGTCAAGACATCCCAGCCAAAAGCAAGACCAAAGCTCAACGCAAAATAAATGATTTTAAAAATCCGACCAATTGCTAACCAAGGGCGACGACCGTAATATTCGGCATTGGCTTTGATGTCATAGCGATTTAGCTGCTCAAGTGGATGCTGACTCACGCTGTTAAATACCTTTTTAATATTCTATTAAAATTATCAGTATACAAAAATACATAATGTAGTTGTAACAATTTTTAATTACATTTTAATTACAACTATGAGTAACTCTCTCAAGCACACTCCTCTTTATGATCTTCATGTTAACTCTGGTGCACGGCTAGTGGAGTTTGGCGGCTGGGAGATGCCCGTACAATATAAAGGGTTGGTCGCCGAACATCTTGCTGTGCGATCGCAAGTGGGGATGTTTGATGTGTCGCACATGGGTAAATTTGCGATCGCTGGGGTGGGCGTTCTGGAAACCTTGAATAAACTTGTGCCATCGAACTTAGGTCGCTTAAAGGTTGGACAAGCGTTGTATACGGTTTTATTAAACGAGCAAGCAGGAATCATTGATGATGTGATTTTTTATCGTCACGAGCCTGATAGCGATCGCGAAAATTGGACGGTAATTGTTAATGCCTCAACTACTGATAAAGATAAAGCATGGTTACAACAGCATTTAGGCGATCGCTTGATTGATCACTCTGCTGAAAAAATTCTAATTGCAGTCCAAGGTAAAACAGCGATCGCCACTCTACAGGGTCTAGTTACCACTAATCTAATGCAGCTACCGCGTTTGCGTTTTGGACATACCTACACTGATGTATTAGGGATATCTAGCTTAATTGCTCGGACAGGCTACACAGGTGAAGATGGTTGCGAAATTATGACCGATATCGAAACGGGCCAAGCGCTTTGGCAAAAACTGCTCGAACTTGGTGTCGTGCCTTGTGGGTTAGGTTGTCGAGACACCTTACGACTCGAAGCAGGAATGCACCTGTATGGTCAAGACATGAATGAAACTATCACCCCCCTCGAAGCCGATCTCAATTGGATAGTTCATCTCAAGGAGAAAGGTGATTTTATGGGACGGAAGGTTTTAGAAGATCAGAAGCAGAATGGAGTTACGCGCAAATTAATTGGTCTCGAATTGGAAGGTCGCAATATTGCGCGTCATGATTATCCGATTCGCTATGAAGGAGAAACCGTTGGCATTGTTTCCAGTGGCACGATGTCACCAACTTTAGGTAAAGCGATCGCCTTTGGATATGTACCAACTCACCTTTCAAAAAATGGACAAGTTGTCCAAGTCCAAATCCGTGATAAAGAGTTTCCTGCCACAGTGTGCAAGCGATCATTCCTTTAACATTTGTGACACAGCATTTGTGACACAGCGATCATTTCTCACTGTCTAAAAGCGATCAAGAGATCGCAATCAATGACTACAGATTATTTCTTAGGAGCTTCTGTCTTTTTAGGAGCTTCTGTTAATGGTGCGATCGCAGATCCATTTCTTAACTGAAGAATATTTGAAATCACGATCTGATCTTTAGGTGTTAAACCTTCTAATACCTCTTGCTTATTACCTGTGATTTTGCCAAGTTTAACTGGCTTTTGATTAGCAATTAATTGAGTTTTGCCATCAGCAGAACTATTCTCTGCGACAAATATAAAATCCTGACCGCCAAGACGTGAAATAGCCGAAGTCGGGACTAATACACCCGAACGAGAAGCCCAGATTAGTCTAGCTCTGACAAACTGGTTCGCCTTTAGTTGATTAGTTCCATTATTAAAAGCAGCTTTTACTAAAACTGACTGAGTTTGAGGATTGATACTTGGTGAAATAAAGGTAACTTTGCCATTAACAAGCGGTTTATCCTGAGCATCTAACAACTCTACAGTCATTCCCATCTTTAAACGTGGTGCATTCTCAATGGGAACAGCAATTTGCACTTCTAATACTTGATTTTGAGTTACTGTTGTTAGTTGAGTAGTGCTACTCACATTATCGCCAACCTTAATTGGAATATCGCCGACAATACCCGTAAAAGGAGCGGTCACAGTATAAAAATCTAACTGTACTTCTTCTTGAACAGCGCCAGCACGAGCCTCTTCGATTCTGGTTGCCGCACTATTAATACTTGCTTGTTGGGCTTCAATCTGTGCGTCAATTTGACCTAAATCAGCTCTCGCAGTTCGCAAATTATTAGAAACTTCATCGAGCTTTTGTCTGGCGATCGCACCCTCTGATGTCAACTTCGCAAAGCGATTATATTCTTTCTCACTAAAATCAACATTAGATAAAGTCGATTCCTTTCGCGCGCGTAGTTGAGCAAGAGTAGCTCTAGAACTTTCATAATCAGCTTGAGAAGTTGCTACAGCCGCTACAGATCTCTGCACGACTGCCTGTTGCTTGGCAGGATCGATCCTTAAAATCAGCGCTCCTGCTTCTACGCGATCGCCTGCTTTAACATAAATCTCCTGCACATAGCCATCGACACGCGGTTGCAAGGTCACAGCCTGACGTGATTGTAAATTAGCCACATAATCAGAACTGTCAGTAACCGTCCCCGACTCAACCGAAGCGATCGGCACAGGTACAGCCCGCGCTCCCATACTTTGAGAAGCGTTGCCAGAGCAAGAAACTAATAAAACGCCAATTACCGCAGCTAGTGTTTTATGCAAAGATTTCTCTAATATCGCGATCGGCGATCGCTGTCTTCGGACTTGGTGTTTAATCATGGATATTAACAAGTTGCCCTAGTGGATAGACTCTGCAAATATTTTTTGAGAGAGGCGAACTTTTAAAGTAAACCTCTCTCAATTAAAAAAAGTAAATTTTTTATACAGTAGCAATAAATAAACTTGGTATAAATCACCCTATCGGATTTAAATACCTGCATGTCCCATCGCAATACCTGCCACTAACATGCCAATTACTAGAAAGGGTTGAGCGCTGGCTTGATATTTGACATCATTTTTAAGCGGATCGCGCAAGAAATACATATCTTGAAATGTAATCTGGGGAATTACTAGCAGCACAATTACGCTTGCTAATAACTGCTCTCCTACGGTAACTAGGTAAACGGCAATTCCAATTTGAAACACGTCGATCGCGGTTGCTGACAAAAGCGCCGCTTTCTTCACGCCAAACATAACTGGCAAAGAATTCAATCCTAATTCGCGATCGCCTTCTACACTTTTAAAGTCATTGACGACAGCGATTCCCAAACCAGCCAGACTATAGAATAGGGTCACAGCTACCACTGTCCAGTTGAGAGTTCCATAAAGTGCGTGTCCTGCCCACCAAGGCAAAGCAATATAACTTGCACCGAGGGCATAGTTGCCGAGCCAACCGTTTTGTTTGAGTTTTAAAGGAGGTGCAGAGTAAATATAAGCAAGAAAAGAACCACCGATCGCTAACTTGGTAATGATAAAGTCAGCATGCCCTGCCGTGACATCAAGGATCGCTGCGACAATGATCCCGCCAATTAGCAAGACCCAAATCTGAGCAATCACTTGATTAAGCGGAATCGCTCCAGATGGAATCGGGCGATAGGGTTCATTAATCGCATCAATATCGCGATCATAATAGTCATTAATAGTCTGGGTATAGCCTGTCAGCAAAGGGCCAGACATGAGCATACAAAGCAGCGATCGAAATACATTTTCAATCGACCATGTAAAATCGCCAGAGGAAGCTGCGCCGCAGAGTACTCCCCACATTAGTGGTATCCAAGTAATTGGCTTCATCAATTGTAGGCGTAACTTCCAAATCGAAGTTTCTTTTACGTCCGCACCTTTCATTCCTAGCATTTGGCGGGTACGGGCTTCGCGAGACTCGCTCGCTGGTACGTCAGGGGTTTGAGACGACATAGTTACAAAAATTTATAGACTTGCGCTTGATTATAGCTTTTAGGCGATCGACATGCCACGCTAAAGCAACGAAATAAGGTATGACATAATGATTAGAATAGCTTTGTTATTGTTTTACCTAACCAAAGGAGGTGCATATGACTTACTCTGAGTTACGCGAAAAAGTTGCACATCAAATATCTCAATTGCCACTAGAGCGTCTTTTCTTGGTTAGCAGTTTTATTGATTCGATTGAGGCTAAAGGCGATGCGAGTAATAAACAGTTTCGCCGCATTCCGCCTCTGAAGCGTAATAAAAAAGCCAGCGATTTGTTACGTCATGCGGGAACTTGGCAAGGTGATGATTTAGCTGAATGTCTTGTTTTTGTGCAAGACACACGCTCTAAAACTGAGTTTTAGTATTGATTTATGGTTTATTTGCTTGATACCAATCATTGCAGCTATATTATCAATGGTGATCCTAAGACTACGGATAAATTGCAATCCCTAGCTTCTGAAACAGTTGCTGTTAGCATTATCACTCATGCAGAACTGTTGTACATGTCTGAAAGATCAGCACGAAAGGAACAAAATCTAGAGGCAATTCAAAGTTTTCTATCTGAGGTAGAGATTTATTTTCTTGATGAAGAAACTGCCAGTATTTACAGTCATCTCAAAGCAAAAGTTTTCAATCAGTTTGCCCCAAAGGATAAAAGTAAACGCCGTAGTGTAACTATTGAAAATCTAGGATTTACCGATCACGATCTTTGGATTGCAGCAACGGCTATTCAGCATAATTTGACTTTGGTTTCTGCTGACAGCGATTTTGGGCGCGTTTATCAAGTACATCCTTTTTCATTAGAGTCATGGACATAGCTGCTTATAGATAAAACAAAATTTTTTTGAACTCTGCTCAATCACCAACCAGTCATAAAGCTGTAAAGAAATTCCCTACAAGGTTTACACTATCCTTTTGAAATTTTTCAAGATTAATTCAGTGAAAGAACATACAATTTCAAAATTTCAAACTGAGACGCTCAAACAAGTAGGTTGGGTCACAGAAACTATTGCAGATCTGAGAGATATGGAAGAATATCTTATTAAAATTGGAATGGCTCTAGGGCAACCCAAGCGGCTTAGAGCTTCGGGCGAAGTTGTTCAAAAATTGACACCTACACTTGAACATAATGCTCACCCTAAATCACTTAGCGCTCTGCATTCCTTGTTAAGTTTTCCTATGCATATTGATACAGCCCACTGGCTATCTCCATGTCGATACGTGATATTGGGATGTTCCAAAGTAGGAAGTGGTAACCGAAAAACTAAATTGCTAGATTTTCGATCACTTACAATTTCTAAGGATGAAAAAAAACTACTTTATTCTACTCCTTTTAAAGTTGTGAATGGTCGTCATTCTTTTTATAGCAACGTGCTTTCACATCAAAGAGATTTTATCCGCTATGACTGTGGTTGTATGGTTCCTACATCCAGTAGTGGCTTTGAAGTATTTGAAATTTTTTCTGAAGAACGTTGGAAAAATCAAATTGAAGAAATTGAGTGGCAAGTTGGCAATGTATTGATTATAGATAATTGGCGAGTACTTCATGGTAGAGGAGTCGCTTTAAAAGAAGATAGTGACAGGTTATTACATAGGGTTTTAGTTGTATGAGTCAAAATATACATAGTGCTTTCTCCCCTGAAACACTTTATTCAAAATCGCAGGTCTACATCTGTAGAGGATTGAGAGCGAAAAACAAAGGAGAATTAGAGGAGTATCAGCTTTGGGCTTCCTTATCCCTTGAATTACTAGCTAAATCTTCTTTAAGTAGTCTTCATCCTTCACTTATAGCTGATCCTCAGCACTATAAATCGCTTTTTGCTGCTTGCGGCAAAACTATATCTCCCGATGTAAAAACTATTACCGCAGAAACGCTTTTTAAACGGTTAACTCATATTTCTCAAAAATTTGATACAAGAGTTCACACATTTTGTACAAATCTTTCATCAAGGAGAAATTCAGAAATTCACTCAGGTGAATCTCCTTTTTCTGGAATGAAATCTGATGTATGGGAAAAAGAATTTTGGTACGCCGTCCAAGTGATACTTTCAATACAAAACAAAGAGCTAGATAAATGGTTAGGTATGGAAGAATCAACTGTACCAAATCAACTACTGTTGGACGCAAAAAATGCTATTCAAATGGCTGTACAAACTCGCATAAAAATTGCAAAAGACGATTTTGAAGGAAAACATAAAAGTCAAGAAAAAAGGGACAAATTGATTCAAAGCTTGCAAGATATTCATTATTGGGAGTATGACGAAAAATTTAAGATTCCCATTGATAGTCGAGAACCATATAAATGTCCAGCCTGTAGGGCAATGGGAATACTTGGCGGTATTTTATGGGATGAAAAGATCTGTGATGATTATGATTCAACTGATCCATCTGCCGTCTATGTGGAAAAGACATTTTCAGTCGAGGAGTTTGTTTGTCTTAATTGTGATTTACATTTAATTGGAAAAAGAGAAATGCGTGTAACAGATCTACCAGAAGAATTTTGTGAGATCGAAGAACTTGAACTAGAATATGAGCCTGATTATGGCAATGACTAGTTTCTTTCCTCAGTTAAGTTCTCAAACACTTTCTAATCTTTAAAAACTATTATGACGTTAGTAGTTACTGCTGAACCAGTTCCACTCAAAACCGACACCGATGGCGTAGTGCGCGTTGGCAAAACCCGCGTCACTCTTGATACAGTCATCAAAACCTTTCAGAAGGGAGCAACGGCTGAAGAAATTGTCTGTCGTTATCCATCCCTGAAACTAGCCAATGTCTACACCACAATTAGCTTTTACCTCAATCATCAGCAAGAAGTTGAGACATATTTACAGCAAAGGCAAAATCAAGCGAAAACAATCCGCAAAATGAATTAGTCAAGGTTTGATACTTTTAGAAGGCTATCTCTTGAAATAAAATTTTATTGAAAGCATTTATTTTAGTGGAGATTAAATTATGGGAATGCCATTTGAGGTTAACAGCATTTTAAAACTAAAGCTATCTCAGGGTTATCCTACGCTACTTGAAAAAGGTAAGCAGTATCAAGCTCAAAAAGAAGGCTATAGAATTATCCCCGTAGACGTTCCAATTCCATTAGTTGACAATAACTGGGTTGCTCATGCAGATATTAAGATTTTCAGACTAGTTTGGGGAAATGGAATGACAATTGTAGACTTTGAAATTGATAGAATTTATGAGACTCCATTTTTAACTAAAAATTAGGGCGATCGCTTTTATAGTTATCCTTCCCCTTTCCAAACAACACTGTGGCAATCTTGACAATACAATTGTATTAATGGTCTAACTTCCAAGTTTTGAAGTTGCGATGACCTTAATACTATTTTTACTTAAGAATCCTTATGTTAACTGCCACCTTGTTTGACAAGCTTGATCGCTTACGTCACATTTTTAATGAATCATCCGAAGTTCTTGTTGCTTACTCAGGTGGCATCGATAGTACTCTCGTTGCCAAAGTTGCCTTTGATGTTTTAGGCGATCGCGCTTTAGCGATCACTGCTAACTCACCATCTTTATTACCCGCCGATCTTGATGCTGCTCAAGTTCAAGCTGAATTTATGGGTATTAAACATCAAATCGTGCAGACCGACGAAATGAATAACCCTAATTACACCTCAAATCCAATTAATCGTTGCTATTTCTGCAAAAGCGAACTGCACGATACGCTCAAACCTCTCGCCAAAACTATGGGCTATGGCTATGTCGTCGATGGTTTGAATGCCGACGATTTGCAAGATTATCGTCCAGGTATTCAAGCCGCCAAAGAGCGTGGTGTGCGATCGCCTCTAGCTGAAGTTGGTATTAGCAAAATAGAAGTACGCATGTTATCGCAATATTTAGGAATGCCTTGGTGGGACAAGCCTTCACAGCCCTGCCTCAGTTCGCGATTTCCTTATGGCGAAGAGATTACAATTGAAAAATTGCGTCGGGTGGGCAATGCTGAGCAATATTTACGCGATCGCGGTTGGAAAGGTGATATCAGAGTGCGATCGCTGGGCAATACTGCCAAAATCGAAGTGCCTAGCGATCGCATTCATGAATTTATGGCTGTGATAGAGATCACTGATTTAAATAATGCTTTCCGTGAATATGGGTTCACTTCAACAACCTTAGATTTAGAAGGATTTCGTAGCGGCAAACTAAATGACGTGCTTAAAACGTCTAATACTTTAAGTCTATAAATACGATGTGGCGAAAATCACCGCATTTTATTTATAAATTTGCAGGTTTCCACAATTTTCTGAAGGTTTTGGAAAGAATTTTGTGCCGATTGATTAGAAATTCTTATGTATTGAGCTTAAATGTCTTACTGAACTTCTTAGTTATTTATGTATAGTTGCAATTTTTTTGATTGCCAAAATTTAGATTTAGTTGATTGCAATCATATTTGTAAAATTTCCTTTAAATAATTTCTATAAATCTAGTTTTAGTATCTATCTTAAGAGTGATTGATTGCCATTTTAGTACTTTGTTTCTGAGATCATCTCTTCATAAGGTTTACGTACGAACAAAAGAAGATAGGAATTGTAAACAAAACGAATTTTTCTTGTGCATTACACTGCTATGCATAAATACGATCTTTGCTTACAAAAACATCTATGCCTTTAGGCATATTTTTATAGGGATTTTTTTGTGATTACTAGCACTAAGTTCCATTTTTATAAAGAATTCTAATGAGAAAGAAGGAAAATTTAGGTTTTTAACTGGAAAAAAGGGGCTAAAGCTAGTCTCTGAAAGGATTTAAAGGTTACGCTATTGCCATTTTAAATAACCATGTTAATCTGAATTCAAATGAATGAAACCAGTAATGTTTTGTTCCAAGCTCACAAGTATTTATTTGTTTTAGTCTTTTGTTTTAGTCTGCTGATACCTTTACTCGTAAATCAGCTAGATCAAACCTAAAGCAAGCTTCTATTAATCAATCTGTCGTTTATCTTCATTTCTGCTTTACCTATGCTTAATTGGAACTGGAGCTATGCTCTCTCTACCTCAGTACTAGCTCTTGCTATGGTCTCAAGCCCTACTAGCCATAGCGCACAGGCACAAACAGGAACTCAATTAGAAGTCCCCGCTAATAATGCCTCTACTTCTGTAAAACCTAGTTCTTTATCTAACTCTCTTAAAGTGGGTGAGACGCGATCGCAGTCATTAATTAGAACTCAAGATGACTCGATCGCTCGGATACACACACACAAGTTAAATGGCAAAAACGCCGCTACAGTCTATGTTCGGGGGATTCCAGTAGTTACTTATATTGAGTCTGAAGATTCAGTAAATTCATCTAAAGATAAAAACGAGAGTGAAGGCGTCAAAAAAAGTTTTGAATCAACTAAATTGCCATCATCCAATCTCAAAGCTGACTCTAATAATTTAGCAAAAGTAGCAAATGATAATCCAGACTATCTTTTGACTTCTCCTAATCCGATCGAACGCGCCACTGCCGCCGCTGCGATGATTAATCAAATCAATCGCGATGGGCTTGACGCTAACACGATTATTCCTGCTTGGAATAATGGTAACTATGTTATTAAATTTGGCGATCGCGCTTCGCTAAAATTTGATCAGCAAGCACTTTTTCCTGAGTCTCAACAAAGTCAACCTCAAGACGTTTTAGAATCAGCGAATCTTTTACGACGCCTACTTGGTGGTGCTAAGCCTGTATCGGAAATTGTGAATGCACCAAAGCCTAAAATTGCGGCAACTTCCTCTTCCAATTCAGCTTTGAGTGGGCGCATCATTGATGTAATGTCTGGCATGGCTTCATGGTATGGACCTGGCTTTGATGGGAATTACAGTGCTAGTGGCGAAATATTTAATGCTAATGATTTAACCGCTGCTCATCCTAGTTTACCTTTCGGGACTTTTGTCCGCGTTGTAAATATGGATAACAATCAATCAGTTGTAGTACGCATAAATGATCGCGGTCCATATGCAGAAGGACGCGTGATCGATATTTCAACGGCGGCAGCCAATGTGATTGGTTTAATTTCTTCTGGAGTCGCACCTGTAAGACTGGAAGTTTTGTCTCGATAAGCGATATCGATTGCTCAAACTATCCTAAACAACCTATCTCAAACATCTACAGCGCTTTGCGATGAAACCAAACCCAGATTTTTTATAAAATCCCCGCGAAGCGGGGCTTTTATAAAAATATTGTGGTTTGTTTGTTCGCTATTTGCTGTAAGAGATAAAAGCATAGCGGAACCCCAACGGAGTCAGCTATGCTTTTTATGATAATTTCGTTAGGGTGGTTATTTGACCCAGATATTTACTACGCTCACTTCTCTGCATAATTATTTGCGTAATTATTTAAGTGTTCACAAATCAATTGGGTTTGTGCCGACGATGGGCGCTTTGCATATTGGACATTTGAGCCTAATTGATCGCGCTCGCAATGAAAATACTTGCGTAGTTGTAAGTATTTTTGTCAATCCTTTACAATTTGGGGCTGGAGAAGACTTAGACAAGTATCCGCGCACACTTGATAGTGATCGCCAAATCTGCGAGACAGCAGGAGTAGATGCAATTTTTGCACCAAGTGCCTCAGAAATGGGCCTAAGCAATAACAAATTAACTCAAGTACTTCCGCCGCCCGAAATGATCAACGTCTTATGTGGGCGATCGCGGCATGGACATTTTCAAGGTGTAGCGACAATCGTTACCAAGCTCTTGAATATAGTGCAACCTAATCGAGCCTACTTTGGTGGCAAAGATGGTCAGCAACTTGCCATTATTCGGCGATTAGTTAATGATTTGAACTTATCTGTCGAAATTATTGGCTGTCCAACGGTGCGTGAACCTAGTGGGTTAGCTTATAGTTCACGCAATCAGTATTTATCAGAGAGCGATCGCATTTTAGCAGCTCATATTTATCAAAGCTTGCAGCAAGCTAGACAGCAATTTTTCCTTTGTTATAGTCTTTGTTCACCGAACCAAATCGTTGCAGTGGCTCATAATTATTTAGCTAAGCTACCTGCGATCAACCTAGAGTATATTGAGTTAGTTGATGCCAAGACTTTGCAACCCTGTAATCAAATTACGGCTGGATCTGAGTTTATGCTAGCGATCGCGGCTCGAATTGGAAATACACGCTTGATCGATAATATTTTGCTGAGTCATACTACTATCTCTCGAAAACCGATCATTGCCATTGATGGGCCTGCAGGCGCAGGTAAATCTACTGTCACTAAACAGGTTGCTAATAAATTAGGTTTGTTGTTTTTAGATACTGGTGCAATGTATCGCAGCGTTACCTTAGCAGTGTTGCGCGAGGGTATTGATTTACGTGATCAAGAGAGCGTGCAAGCGATCGCTGCCAAATCTAAAATTCAACTTTTTGCTAATCCGATCTCAGGACAGCCAATGCAAGTCTTGCTCAATGGCGAGGATATTAGTACTGAAATCCGCATGGCTGAAGTCACCGCTAATGTGTCTGCGATCGCTGCCCAAGCTCCCGTGCGAGAGATTTTGGTGAAGCAGCAGCAACTGATCGGTCAGTTAGGTGGCGTGGTTATGGAAGGACGAGATATTGGTACTCATGTATTTCCCGATGCTGAGGTCAAAATCTTTTTGACTGCATCGGCTCAAGAGAGAGCAAAACGTCGTCAAGCAGATCTGATTGCCCAAGGTCAAGTTGCGCCTGATCTTGCTACTCTTGAGCAAGAAATTCAAGAGCGGGATCGTAAAGACTCTACCCGAGAACATGCGCCCTTGATTCAAGCTAAAGATGCAACTTTAGTGAACACAGACGGTCTAACCATAGAAGAAGTGGTTGCAACTATTGTAAATATGTATGAAGCCAAGTTTGAAGCCAAGGTGCAAAATCTATGAAGTCCCCATTCTCTAATTTACTTTCTAGTTTGCATTTTTCATCCCCCAGAAATGGCAAATTAGCGATCGCTAAATTACTACTACTTGCCATTCCTTTTTGGATAATTAGCACTAGCCCATCGCCATCTACTCAAGCCCAACCTGTAAACTCTGCCCTAACGATCCGTGCCGATGTCCAAGAAGCTAACTCGATTACAGGGGTTGTTACTGCGACTGGCAATGTGAAGATGAGTTATCCTGCCCGCCAAATTGACGCGATCGCGGAGCAAGCACAATATTTTTCTAAGGAGCAGCGCGTAGTTTTAACAGGCAATGTGATTGTCACTCAAGAAGGTGTAAATAGCATTAAAGCCCAAACCATCACATATCTAGTCAGTGAAGGCAGATTTGTGGCTATCCCATCTAATAATCAACAAGTTGAATCAATTTACGTAGTGCCAGACCGCGACATCCCGAATACACCCGCTACATCGACTACACCAGTAGAACAAATTAAGCCTTCATTTAAAAAGCAGAGAGTTAGTCCACCAACCTCGACTATTTCTCCCAAAAATTTACCTTTAAAACCATAAGCAATTGCTTAGGTGATCTCTAACAATAAAAGTACCCGATTTATTAAAACCAAGATGTGGTTGTGCCGCGCTTCGCGCGGCACAACCACGGTAAAATCTTTACAAGAAATCGCCTTAATTTAAGTATTACATTTCAAAATTTTCCAAATAAATTGAGCAATGCAAATCTCCCTCAACAAAGTTAGTAAAAGCTACAGTGGCAGGCAAGTCGTTCAGGAAGTAAGTCTCACCGTCAAACAGGGAGAAATTGTCGGACTGCTAGGGCCTAATGGTGCTGGTAAAACTACCTCTTTTTATATGGCGACAGGGCTAATTCAGCCTGATAGTGGTAGCGTTTGGTTGGACAAGCAAGACATTACTCGTTTACCGATTCATCAACGGGCGCGGATGGGAATGGCATATCTGGCTCAAGAAGCAACAATTTTTCGGCAGTTGTCGGTGCGCGATAATCTGCTCTTAGTTATGGAGCAAACTAATGTACCTAAGCAAAAACGGATTCATCGCTTACGTACTTTGTTAGAAGAATTTCGATTGACTAAAATCGCTGATACGATGGGAATTCAGGTGTCGGGGGGAGAACGTCGCCGTACTGAAATCGCTAGAGCTTTAGCAGTTGGTGAAGTAGGTCCAACATTTATTTTGTTAGATGAACCATTTGCAGGCATTGATCCGATCGCAGTCGGTGAAATTCAGACAATTATCAGTAACTTACGCGATCGCAATATGGGCATTTTGATCACTGACCATAATGTTCGCGAAACATTGACGATCACTGATCGCGCTTATATCATGCGTGATGGTGAAGTTTTTGCCGATGGATCTAGTGGAGAATTAGCAAGTGATCCTGATGTCCGTAAGTACTATCTTGGCGAAAAGTTTCATTTTTGATTGATCAAAACCAATCAAAATCAATCAAAACCAATCAAAACCAACTTTAGGGCTTACATCGTTGCAGACTCTAAAATTGGTTTTGTTTAATACTCCATAAACCTGTAATCTCGATTAAAGTCAACTAACAGAAATGGCTACCTTACAACCGACCCAAAGGAAAAAAGTTACAAACGTGTCGCAAGGATGGCTACCGAGATTGTCGATTATGGATCGCTATTTAGGCACGCAGATGCTGACCCCATTTTTGTTTGGAGTGGGCGCATTTTCTTCTGTGATTTTAGCGATCGGCTCGCTGTTTGAACTGATCCGTCTGATTACTGATGCGGGATTAAGCGTTTTGACGGCGCTCCAGATCTTTGGTTATCAAATACCTGGATTTATGGTGTACTCATTCCCGATGTCGATGTTACTGGCGACATTGCTCTCCTATAGCCGTATGTCTGGCGATGGCGAAATAACCGCTTTACGCAGTTGTGGGGTTAGTACCTATCGGTTAGTTCTACCAGCACTGGTGCTTAGTCTATTTGTCACAGGGATGACTTATGTTTTTAATGAAGCGATCGTCCCTGCCGCAAATTGGCAATCGCGGAGTACTTTACGAGCGGCACTAAATCAAGAGAATCTTCAGTTTAAAAGCCAAGATATTTTTTATCAGCAATATGGTGAAGTGCCTCAAGTAGATGGCACAACTAAACAAGGCTTAGTTCGCAGTTTTTACGCGCGTAGTTTTGATGGTACACAGATGCGCGGCTTAACGGTTTTAGACTTTTCGCAAGGACAACTTCAACAAATTTTGGCTGCCGAGTCGGCTACTTGGATGTCTGAGCAAAATGTCTGGAAATTTAGTAAAGGCACAACTTATCTCGTTGGACCAGATGGCAATTATCGCAGTATTCTCCGCTTTGAAGATCAGAACTTGCGCTTACCTCGTGCTCCTCTTGATTTAGCTCAAGAGCAACGCAGTACTGAAGAAATGAATATTGCTGATATTCGCCGCAATATTGATTTGCTGAAACAATCAGGCAATACCAAAGAAATGCGTAAGCTAGAGGTCAGATTGGAGCAAAAATATGCGCTGCCATTTATCTGTGTCGTGTTTGCGATAGTTGGGGCATCGTTAGGAATGCGCCCGCAGCGTACTGGTGCTGCCCTTGGTTTTGGCTTGAGTGTGTTAATTATCTTTGGCTATTATCTGTTGCTGTTTATCTGTGGCGCACTCGGTCAAGTGGAATTTCTGTCGCCGATCGCTGCTGCGTGGATGCCGAATCTAATTGGGATCACGGCTGGGTTTATTATTCTCACTCGCGTTACCTAAAAAAAGAGAGGGACGTTAACCATCCCTCTCTTTTTTAGTTTATTTTTTCTTAGTAGATTTTTCCGCGGGAATCTTAACGATGGGATCTTCAGTTTCAGTTATAGGTTCTTCTAACTCATCTTTAACCACAATTTCCTCTGAAGTGTTAGTCTCACTTTCGACAGGCGCTTCTACTACAGGCGCTTTTACTTCCGCATTAGGGGATTTTAAAGCTTCGTCTAGGACTTGACGAGCATTTTCAGCTTGCGATCGCGCATCAAGAAATCGCATATTCAGTTGAGCAAAACTTTTTAAAGTTTTAAAACCTTCTTTAAGACCATTGATTTGCTCCTCGGATACAATCTCATCGCTAAATAAAATATCGATCTGCGATCGCACCTGCATTGCATCAGAGCGCAGCTCTTGGATTTTGATTTTTAGCGTCGCAAGGTTATTTAGGACTTGCACGGCTTGGGTAATTGGATCTTCACGATCTTCAGACATTGAAAGCTCTTTCACTTCTATAAATTGGTCTGGACTAAAGCCATCGGCAAGTTCAGTATCGAGTTTGCCAGAATCCATTAGTTCCATAAGTTCAGCCATCGCCTTTTCGCGTGCTTTTGGCGAATCTCTGCCAACAACGGTCAGGATAACTTCAGGACTCTGAGCAAGGGTATAGCGCGCCATATTTTTTTACTTACATTGGTTTAAAAATAAGTAATTTGGAAAAGCTTTACTACAGAGCTTTGCGATGAAACCAAACCCAGATTTTTGTAAAAGCCCCGCGAAGCGGGGCTTTTACAAAAATATTGTGGTTCGTTTGTTCGCAATTTGCTGTAAGTAGAGCATTTTCAAATTATTTATAGTTCAATAAAGATTTTAACTTGTTTTGCTGTGAGGTTCGCTTGCTATACGAACACTGATAGTAAAAGTAAAAGTAGAAGTAAAAGCTCCACCCAAAGTTAAGCTTTGTGTCTCATGCGATCGCTAAATCAAGTCCGCTAAAATCCATTGTAAATACATTTTCTAGATCAAGCAAAAGCTGGAATATAGAACTGGAATAAAGGCAAGGATAGTCGTTTGCAAATATGGATTCTACTCTCTTAGACCAAATGCGCCACCTCTGCCGAGATCGCGCTTCCTATGAACACCTCAAGGCGATTTTGGTGCAGCAGGAGCGCGTCCATCAAATTAGCTGGGAACAGCGTGATCAAAAGCTCTTATCAGCACAAACTTCAAATATACTCACCTCGGATATAGTCACCTCAGATATTTTTAAAAGTGTCGTCGCTAGAGAAAAAGCGCTTGCTCAGCTTGCTGATGCTATTCAGCGATCGCCATCTTTAGAGCTAGTTTTACAGATCGCCGTCCAAGTTGCCCAAAAGATCCTCCAAGTTGATCGGGTTGCTATTTTTCGTCGTCATCCTGATGGGAGTGGTGAGTTCTCAACTGATGCGATCGGCGCAGGTATTACGTCTCTTGCCGATATGCCCGAAAGGCAGCTTTCATTAGCTCGACATATGATCGAGTCCATTCAAACAGAATATTCTGTCCAGATGGTTGATAGCATCCGCACTTCTAGTCTTTCTTCTCACATTGTGACTTTGCTCGAACAGATTGGCATTTCATCTTATGCAGCCAATAAAATTTATGCTGGACAAGAGGTTTGGGGGATTTTAGTTGCTTTTCATGGTAGCGCTGATCACAGTTGGGCAGACAGCGATCGCACTTCGTTATCTTTGATTGCAACACAAATTGGGATTGCGATCTCTTTAACTAATTTGCGTCAACAATCCCAAGAGCTGGCTGATGATGTGCAAGTTTTACGGGTTGAACTAGACAATTTACAGCAAATAGTTATAGAAATCGCCAAAAATGAATCTAAACTGATTATTAAGCCAGATGTCAATCCAATATGTGAGTCAATCATTACGATAACCTCTCAAGATTTAGTGGTTCATAAAGCTACTGAAATATCACAAAAGCGATCAGATTATTAAGTTTTAGATTAGAGAGAGTGCTTTGCGCCCCCTCTACTTTTGTGTGTAAACTTAACGAACTATCAAAAACTTATAACAACCTGCATGATTGGCAAAGTGATTAGTGGGCGATATCAAATCAACCAGAACCTTGGAAACGGAGGATTTGGGCAAACCTTTTTAGCGGAAGATTTGCAGTTGCCCGACCATCAAAAATGTGTGGTCAAACAACTAAAACCTGCAACTAATGATGTTTTTGTATTACAAATTGCGAGTCGTTTATTTGAAACCGAAGCGCGAATTTTACATAAATTAGGTAGTCACGATCGCATTCCTCGTTTACTAGCTCACTTTGAAGAAGAGCATGAATTTTATTTAGTCCAAGAGTTGATTGAGGGATATGACCTCACCCTCGAATTAATGCCTACTGATCGCTCAGTTGATGATTATCCAATTGGACGAATGAATCAAGCTCAAGCGATCGCTTTTTTGATTGATGTTCTAGAGACTTTGACTTTTGTGCATCAGCAGGGAGCAATCCATCGCGATATTAAACCCGCTAATCTAATGCGACGACATGCTGATGGCAAGCTAGTCCTGATTGATTTTGGTGCAGTTAAACAAGTCGGAACAACCACTGCGATCGCCTCTACTGTGGCGATTGGAACTGAAGGTTATATGCCAAATGAGCAAGCGATTGGTAAACCCAGACCATGTAGTGATCTCTACGCAGTTGGCATGATCGCGACGCAGGGACTGACGGGAGTTCCACCTAGTCTATTGTCTGAGAATATAGAAACAGGTGAACTAGCTTGGCGAGAATCTCCTGCTCATGCGGCTGTCAAATATCGCACCCATGTCAATGATGATTTTGCTAGGGTGATTGACAAGTTAGTAAGGTATGACTTTCGCGATCGCTATCAGTCCGCGGCAGAAGCCTTAGCAGCGGTATGTTGTTTACAAGAACAATTGCAAAGCCAATTACCTCTAGCGATCGCGCCGACTTTGTTATCTGCTAATGCTCAACCTAATTCTCAAGCAGTAACGATCATTTCTGATATAACTCATAAAGTTGCCGAGATCGCACCGACAATTGTGATTAAAGATAGTCTTCACTCAAAGTTTAAGAACTGGTGGATGATTGGATCAGTGATTATCGTGTCAGCGATCGCCGTAATTGGTGCAGTTATATTTTTACGCCCATCGCCGACACTCAAAAATGTTGTCAATATTAATGCAATTTCACCGACTGCAAAATATTTATTCTTATCAGGACAAGCGATCGCTGATCAAGACTTGGCAGACAAAAGCGCTCTTGAGCTAGATATTATGCGTAATGAAGTATTTGCCCGTTATGGTCGCCGTTTTAAAGATCCTGAATTACAGTCCTATTTTAATAGTCAACCTTGGTATAAACCAAGATATGCGCCTGATGATTTTCCTGCTGATTTACTGACCCCGATGGAACTAAAAAATGTTCAATATATTCGCGAATTTCAAGTTCGTTTTGCTCAAAAATTTACTTCATCGCCAAACACTGCGAACAATATTCCAGATTCTCAATGCAGTTATACTAAACGCCTAATTTCTGATCCTAACCCACCGATTAATGTGCGAATAGGGGCAGGAGTTGATTATGCGATCGCTGGCACTCTAGATAACGGTACACAAATTACAGTTGAGGGAGAAAAACAAGGTTGGCTGCAAATTTCTGCGCCGATCGCTGGTTGGGTAGCAGCTAATCGCACTAAATCAATATGCTTTTAATGCGATTCTGAGTGCGAAGCGCTGTAAAATCCAACTTAGTTAACTACATTGATTTTCACATTGATTTTGTGACAGAAATTTCTGATTGGAGCGACCTAGAAACGCAACTCCAAGAAACTAGAGAATTATTAGAAGAAATCGAGCAGCGGTTTCTTCAAGTTTGTCGTGACTCAAGCGAACTGCAAAACCTTCAAAAACAGCAAGATCAGCTCAACTCACAAATTCAAGAAGATTCTAGCGATCGCCCGCACCCTAACCAGAAAATTCGTCGCAAGCCTAACTCTAAAAATGCGCGATCGCCATCTGATTTTCACAAAGAAGAACTTCTAAAACAATTACAAGGAATAAGCGATCGGCTCGAACAAATCGAAGGTGATCTCGAAAGTCGTCTGCTCTCATGGAGTAGTTTTCGCGAACCTTTTTGGCAGATTGTTCGTTTCGGCGGCATTGGCGTAATCATCGGCGTGATTTTAAAAAGCTGTGCAAATTAAAAAGAACAGCTTAGGGACGTACAGCAGTTATCGCGCAAAAGCGTCACAGAAAGGGTCGCAGGGCAAGTTTTTAAAATCTTTTTTGTGTTTGTGAACCTTTTGATCACGGCGATTGTCAAAACCTTCGTACAGATTAATAAGCTTTCTCACAAAGGGGAAAATCAAATGCTCCGTAATATTAAAAAAGTCTTGGCGATCGCTTGTGTAACCATGGCAGTTGGAGCCGTCACAATTCCAAACCTTGTTTCGGCACAAAACACAACCCAAAACCAATCCCAAAAAGGGATGGGTCGTAAAGGTGATGCATGGAAAAACTTGAACTTGACTGACACCCAAAAAGCTCAGATTAAGACGATCCGCGAAAGTGCCAAGACCCAGAGTCAAAATGTCCTCACTACAGAACAACGTGCCAAAATTGCCGAAGCTCGTCAGTCTGGCGATCGCAAGGGAGTCCGCAAGTCGCTGAACTTGACTGATGCTCAAAAACAACAGATGAAGGCGATCCATGAAAGTACGAAAGCCCAAATGAAGAGTGTTTTGACTCCTGCTCAGCAACAACAAATTGAGCAAATGAAACTAGATCGCAAACAAAATCGCGGTATGCGCTAGATAACTGATGTTACGCAGAGCGAAGATCTGCCCTCATCCCCCAACCACTTCTCCCGCAGGAGAAGGGGAGCAAAACCCAATTATTTTTTTGTTCCCCTCTCCTGCGGGAGCTACCGTGTACACACAAGTCACCAAGAACTAAAGTTCTTGGCTCAAAACTAAAGTCAGTTGAAACTGACTGAATAAAATATTGTTTTTGAGATTCTTTTAACCCGTTTCAACGGGTTTTAGCTTTTAGCCCGCAATTTATTGCAGGGCATTTATGGTGATTG
>Ga0105048_10003514_pt1 | contig 25684 bp, 25 predicted proteins | sample MAT05_FD_78382 | JGI IMG/M metagenome (GOLD analysis project Ga0105048, IMG submission 78382) | Freshwater microbial communities from Lake Fryxell liftoff mats and glacier meltwater in Antarctica - MAT-05 | ecosystem: Environmental > Aquatic > Freshwater > Ice > Liftoff microbial mat | place... | reverse complement strand
GTCAGCGATGGTAAAGGATTTTGGAAGAGCGTTTAAGAATGTGGCCGGAACTGCAAAAAGTGTTTCGGAGGCCCGCAATTGTAAAACGTAAAACACATCGGAAGTCTTACTTAGCGCAAGTCTAAGCAACGCTCACGTGGCCGAAATTTCCAATCCTGTTCGCAACCTCCCCCCAAAAATAAGTGGTGTCCCCAAGAGTCCCCAATCGCGTTGACAAAAAAGCGTTGCAAATGCTCAAAGACGGGGTGGCTGGAATGAAATAGTCAGCTAGGTTCATCTAAAGAAAACCTTTGTCGCTGCCGCTGCTGAGCTGGGCACCTGGTTTAGCTCGTTCGTTCAGTGTTCAGTATACAGAATCATGCGTGCCAATGCTGAGGAGCAGGATTGCCTCGCCGTTTTCGCCATCGACGAATTCAAACAATATTCGCAGGTCGTATCCAACACAGCAGGCCCAAACACCATCCAAATCACCCCGAAGCTTGTGCGTTCTGAGACTGGGTGTAAAGGCGTCGGCCCCAAGAGTGTCAAGCGTTTCCTCAATTCTAACGGCTGCTTGTGCGTGTCGGCGTAGATAGCGCCGCACCGATCGGGAAAACGCTGTAGTTGAAATCAATTCACGATTCATCGCGAATGTCATCCATAATTAATTTGGCCGTGCGGGACTTCAGGCCGCCACGACCATACTCTAATCTAGCATCCTCGACGTCATCAACAATTTGACGACGTTCGTGATCCGAAAGCCGATGTTTCAATATCTCGACGAGCGCTAGTTGATCGTCGGGTGTAAGTCGATCAGCCGCGTCGACAATGTCAGCGAAACGTTCCATCACGTAATTCTCGATTATTGGGTAACAGTAAAATGGGGAAGGGAGCCATTCTCATTATAACAACCAACACGGTGTCGACAAAGTGAACATAGTGCAACATGGTGCAACATGGGGACACGACACTTTTATGCGCGCTTTCGATTTCCTGACCCTCGATTTGAGATAACATCGGCATGGACTGCTCGCGAAATTGGTCACGTTTCTCTATTTCGATTCCAATCATTCGAAATAAGCGCAGACAACCACCATTGCCGGCATTCCCACGGGAAGGCACATTTTAGAATTGGTCAACGAGAGCGATTATCAGACACGCGCTCGGTAGAACTTGCGATGCGTTTTACGACTGCGAGCCTCCGAAACACTCTTTGCCGTTCCGGCTACGTTCATAAACGCTCTTCGGAAAAATTTCCAATTCTGTTCGCAACCACGACACGGCCGACAAAAGTCATTCTTGGCGGGTAGGTAGATTGGGACCATTTGTCCCGAGCGCAGGGGGATTTACACGGAATAGCTGGTGGTCGGGACGATGGTCCCAACCCCCACAAAAAAAATGGTGTCCCTAAGAGTCCACAGTTTCAGATTCCCAAGCCCTCTGAGGGCTCAGGCTTCCCCGGATTGTGCAGCAGGAGAAAGACCGAGGGACACAGCACTTTGTCTGCGATCAAGTTGATTGCAGAAACTAGATCGCCAATCAACGGCGGACAAATAGCCACTGAATTGTCAGGGAATGAAATGGTGAGTGTCCCCCAGGCCTCCCCAGGCCGTCCTAGCCGTGTAAACGAGGGGCAAGTCTTGGGTTCGATGAAACCAAGATCATTGCAAACAGGCCGTGCTCTTGTATCATGATAGGAACGGCTGAAATTCTTGAGGAGCGAAACGGATGAACGCAGGACTTGCGACAAACTGGGCCGATCGGCTTGCGGACTTGGGAAATGTACCTGCGGATCGGATTCGCGCCGAACCGGCACCGGGAACGGCAACCATTGAAGATGTGATCCGACTTCGAGATACCGAACGTCGTCTCTATGAGCTAGTCGATCGAACGCTGGTGGAGAAGGCTATGGGTTGGCAAGAATCGCTTTTGGCCTCGGTACTGGGGCATTGGCTCAACAGCTATCTCGAATCAAATCCGATTGGAGTTGCTACCGGAGCTGATGGCATGACGCGATTGTTTGATGAGACAGTCCGAGGCCCCGACGCGGCGTTTGTCGCCTGGAGCAGAATGCCGGGCGGCAAGCTACCAACGCGTCCGATTCCAGATTTGGTGCCGAACTTTGTGATCGAAGTCTTAAGCGTTTCAAACACCTATAGTGAGATGTCACGAAAGCGTCGCGAGTATTTTCACGCCGGGGTCGAGCTGCTTTGGATGGTCGATCCCCGCCAGCGAACGATCACCGTCTTTACCGGTATCCATGACGCGGTTGTTATCCATGAGGGTGAAACAGTCACCGGCGGAAACGTATTGCCAGGCTGGTCATTCAATACCGCAAAGCTGTTCGATCGCTTAGATCAACAAGCCCCCAACGTCTGACTTTTCTAACCACCCAAGCATTGTTTTCTGCCATAAGCACGTAGCAGCGTCAAGGTCGTAAGCATGTTCGCCAAGTTCCGTTTCGTCGAATTTCGTTTCGCGGGCCTCTTCGTACGAATTCGGAACCTGAAAGAGTGTTTCTAAAGATTCGTCGAGAGTTGCAGAGTGCAATGCGTCTGTATCTGTTTTCGTCGAAGGCGCCGACAATCCCTCTTCCTTCATCGCCAGTTCGAATGCTTCGTCGGCGGACATGCCCCCGGCTGTGGCTTCGGCGATGCGCCGCGTCATTCTTTCACTCCGCAAATCGATCTTGCCTCGATAGTGAATTGTGATACCCATGCTCGGTCTTCAAAGCGGAAAGTTGTCTTCAAAGCGTCGTTTTGCAACTGCAATTGTCGCAGTCCAAGATCACAACAACGATAGGCGACTTGGTTTCGTTACTATCCGGAAGGTCCACTTTTGTACTCCTTCGTTCGGGAGATATCGAATCGTGCAACGATACCAGAAATCTTGCCAAAAAATCGCATTGCGGCGTTAGGTCTGCGAAATTCTGCGTCGTTGTTCTAGAGCCTGGTGAGGGCGTGTTATTTCTATTGCCCGGTTTCTAATGGGATTCTGAAGATAGCAGATAATTTTTAGCAGTCCGAACTGTTGGGATTTTAGACCTTGCAGTGCCGTAACTTGCTCAACACGGTAAGCAAAACTTGCCTTCGCGAAGCAGCGACGCCAAGGAAGTGTCCAGTTATTTGCTTCCCAATTGGACGAAAACGTTCTAACATCAATGCAATCCTCGCTGAACCTTGAAAACTGTTAGCGCTTCGTTGTCTCGCGTCGGTAACGACAGCAATTGCGATTAGTTTAGACGACGACTTTCTTACTCTAATATCATGCCGTGATTCTGTCTATTCCGCAACCATCAGCGTACGACTCGGGGCCAATGTAACTGGATATGCTTTCACTGTAGGACACTTTCATTCCCAACTACAAGCCGGTTTATCCCGGCGCTTTCTGGTGTCCCTAGAAGTCCCCTACTAGAAGTCCCTAAGAGTCCCGCGCCCCGGCCACCGCCGCTCCGTTGCAACCGATGGTTATCCGCATACACTCTACGCCGAGATCATCCTATCGTATTCACGATGGTTTCCGATCCATACCCAGGTGAGGCCACCGGAGCTTTCCACGGCAAGTGCCCTAAAGTCTCGCCCAACACGAGCAGACCAAAACGCCCCAACCTTTTTCAAGTGTAATGACGGATGCCCCGAGTCAGACTTTAGCAACTCAAAGTTCTTGTCGGCCAACGAGCGAATGTCAGGCGGCAATGAATCGTAGCAATTCCAGAACCTGGATGTCGCTTGATGCGTCATAATGGGCGTGTCAACCCGGCGTCCCGTTCATCAGTTGCTTCTTTTATCAAGTGATCTAATCGGCCAGCGATCACGTCGGACTCGATTTGTCGATCCCATTGATCGCTTTTAAATTCGGCGAACCAATCAGCGAACGCAGCAAATTGCTCGGGCGGAAGTTCCGCGACGTGTTTCTCGATTTCGTGCAAAGTCATTGAGTTTCCCGCATTTTTGGACGTAGCCATACGTTATACCCCCCGGAGAACACTGGATCAACCGATTGCAGTCAGTGTGATCTCAGTCGGATAACGTATAGCGATCTATCCCGAGAGTAGCGAAGCGGAGCCGCGGGATAGATCGAGCGTTGGGCTAAGCCGCTTCGCCGTGACCCTGTGCGAACACTACTGAGCACACTCGCCACGACTGGCCGTTAGTTTAGCAGATCGGTTGCCTTTTTGGCAACTTCCTCTCATTTGTGGCTTGATGACGCCGCTCCGGTTTTTCGCTTGGCAGCGATTGTTCCGATCTGGATCCGGCCCATTCATACGAAGCGAGGGTGCAACAAGAAAGTCCAGGGGACACAGCACGTCGTCTGTGATCCCGATCCCGTTGATTACAGAAATCAGATCGACATTCAAAGGCAGACCAATAGCCACTGAATCATCAGGAAATGGAAATGGTGGGTGTCCCCAGGCGTTCTTTCGTTGAAGCGGATGGTGGCAACGCCAAGATAAATCTGGCCTATTACGCTGGACTTCGGGAAATGAATATCGTGGATGTCGAGCCAATCCATCATCATTTCGAGAAACCGGAAGCCAAGCTCGTTGCACCGGGGGACATTGAACGGTCTGTAATACTGCACCGCGTTGGTATTCGCGGACCAGGCCAGATGCCGCAACTATCCAACAATCGCGTTGACGAAAAAGCGTTGTGAATGCTCAAAGAATGGGTAGCTGGAATGAAATAGGCGAGACGTGGCGGTCGCGATTTTCGACCCGATTGCAAAGCATCCAGCAACCGCCGTCTGCCCTTGTGCGAATTTGCGACTGCGCCTTTTGGCCGATTTCTTGAGGCTGTTCGGCAAGCCAGCAGCGCTTTGCCGTCGCCTCGTCCGGTCTTATCGGCGGAGTACCTCAATCCATCCAAGATTTTGAGACGGACAAGTTGGTCTGTATCGACGTGAAGGCGACGGACTCAATTGGTCGGGTTTTTGTCATTGGATTAAGAATGCTGGCGAACACACGGTGGAAGAGATACGCGAGTTATTTCCAGGATTGGAGTTTCTTCGAGCGACAGGTGAGTTGAATGCCATTGGAGAAATAACGGACCTTCGTATAACGCGAGCCGATGGCAATCAGGTAGGCGAGATTACGATACTGGTCGACTTTAGAATCATCAAACGAAGTCAATTTCAACTTATGGGGTGGGCGATAATCAGCCGCGGTATTGTGTCACCGCAATCTATCTGCCAAACCGATCGAATGCATGGATTTACCTCGTCCGGTGTTTCACAAGTACACTCAACGGTGAAGCGTCGTCCGTACTGGTGATCGACGATCCTTACTACGGTATTGGTGCTTCCTTGAACAGCTAAAGCAGCTTTGAAACGCAACCAATCGTCTAACGAAAATCCTCTTCTCAGAAAGAAGTTCGCTTGGATTTGGCAGCTTGTCGATGTTGTCACTCATTGAAACGATTCCACGACCAATTCAACGGAGTCGCTCGACATAGTGACTACTGCCGGACTCGGTTCGATACCCGGGAATTCGACCGCAAACGCCTTTCCGTTGGCATAAATATCAACGATCGTCCCTTTCGTCCCCTTCGGAATTGTGTACCCGTCGGCTGTTACATCGAGGCGAACTTGTACGAGGGAGTGCTCGTAGATCTCGCCTTCTTTCGCCTGTTTAAACTCTCGAAAGGAAGTCAGCAATTGTTGAACAAGCGTTGGTCGGTATTGTTCGAATGATTTCTGGTCGACATAAACGAAGTCGAACTTGTTTGCCCCCTGGACTCGGTTGACATCCTCACACCATTGTGTCAGCCGCCGCATTTTCGGTTCGACATCCACATCCGCGTGACCTTTTGTCTCGACGATCACGATCCGTCCGTCCGTCAACTTGACGATAAAATCCGGATAGTAGTTGCTCAGACTTCCATCATCTTTGACGTAGTCCAATCGAAAATTCACTGCAAAGTAATTCTTCGCAAACGATTGAACGTCCGGCGTCTTGTCGAGCCAACCAGCGAACTCCAATTCAAAATCACTATCGCCGATGATCCGATTGAAGAGGCTGCGTTTGGCGACGACGTACGCCTGCTCTTTGACCACAAACGGCCGGACATTGCGGAGCCTGATATGGCTGCTAATTTCTGCATCCCCCTTGTCGGAAATCGTGAGTTCGTTGACCCCCTTTTTGAACGCCTCGATCAGCCCCTTCGTCGCCGCCAATTCGGACAAATTCCGCAACGCCAGTGCTAGGCTCAGTACCTTGGTCTTACCCGCTCCCGTCGCCATCTTTACCACATAGCGTCGCCATGACTCGTCGAACATTCCGCTGCTAACCGCACCGCTGGAATCAAAACGCATCAGATCATGTTTGTCCTTGGCACCGACTACATCGTGCAAGTAGACAATCGTTTCGATCGCTTCGCGCTGGGCGAAGAAGTATTGGAATGGGAGCGATGGTCCGTGCGCTTGCTCGATCAAGTGCGGCTCTTCAAACCACCACCTTAGCAGCGACGCGCTCGTTGGGCAGGCACCGACATAACCCCCGTCTCGGAACTCTTGGACCTTCCGCCGCAGCGTCGCCACCAGCGGTGGCATCAGTTTTTCCATCCCCGTGTCGCGGAGCGATTCATCCGCCGGGAACCAGCGGAGTGCCGGATCGAGAATGACGTGTGGGTCTGTTGGAAAGTCCTTATGCAATGCCATTGTCTAATTCCGCTTCAATCGTTTGATGTTCACTTGGTCAGCGAGAATCCGCATTTGCTCAATCGCGATTGCGTTCAGCTTCTGCAGCCGATCTCTTTGTGGGAGTCCCTGCTTGATCAGTTCCGCGTTGAGGCTTTCAAGATTCGAGAGGCAGACCAATTGCGCGTCATTGGCATCGTCGCGGATATTCCCCTTCGTGCCCGGATGTCCGTCACGCCACTGTCGCGCCGTGATCCCAAACAAGGCGACATTTAGCAAGGCCGCCTCGTTCGCATAGGTATGTGAGGCCTGCTCCTTCGTAACGGGGTCCGGGATCAGGTGCCCCTTGATTGCGTCGGTATAAATGCGGTAGTTGATCTTGGCCAGGTTTCGGCGGACGTCCCAGTCGAGCGTCATGCGCTCGTCCTCTTTAAGCCGCTGGAATTCCTTGATGAGGTAGAGCTTGAACTCGACAGAGATCCACGACGCGAACTCCAATGCGATGTCGAGGTGGGCGAAAGTGCCGCCGTATCGCCCCGGCTTGGATTCGATGCCGATCGCCCCGGTCTTTTCAACCCATTGCTTGGGTGTCAGAGTGAAACTGTTCAATCCGGCCTGTTTTCTAAACCCATCGAATTCGACGGGATTAAAACCTTCGTTGTCCAACTGCTCCCAAATCCCCAAAAATTCGAGGGTGTTCCGGTTGCGCATCCAATTACGTATGACATCATCCGTCTGATAGTCCTCTTTGAACCGGGCGATGTCGGTCAGGCTCACGTAGTCCTGATCGTTGATCCGCTTAACAGTCACCGGAACCTTTTTCACCAGGATTTTGGTCGATTTGGCCATCAATTAACTCCCCTATTTTCCCTTCTTCTTTTTCGCTTTCGCTTCACCCACCATCACATCCACAATCGTCATCGTGTCATTGCCAAAAATATCGACCACCTTCACCGCGATTTTGCGACGTCCGAGGGCAACGGCTTTGGCCGCACTGGTCAGTTCAAGCGTGCGATCCTTTTTGGTGCGGAAGCTCTGCCACTCGTTCTCGAACACGTACTCGCCCGTCCAGCGTTCCTCCCACTGAATCAAGTTCCGTTGCTCAGGCTCCAGCCCGACCGGTTTCCGTTGCGCGTCGGGATCCAGTTCGACTGGCACGCGGATGATTTCGCGTTTGTTTTCATAATCAAAATCGACCGCCCAATAGTCAACCCAGTCAGTCCACTTTTCGGTCAGCACCTCGCGCGATGTGATCCCCTTGGCATCGCGAGTCACTTTCACGATCTGGCCCCGATCGACCACGATCTTGCTCCCTCCTTTCGCCTTGTTCGAAAGTTCAGCCTCGGCAGCGGCGATCGAATCTTGCGAGTAGAAAACGCTGAAGTCCGTCAGCTTCACCGCCACGGTGTTCCCCTCGATGATCGGCATCACTTCGATAAAACTCACATCGTGAAAGACGACTTGATTCTTCTCCACCGCCCGTTTGTCAAAGACTTCTGCCGGGATGTATTTGGGGGCGATATCGATCCCTTTGCCACGCGCTTCGTCCAGCACGTTGGGGAACAAACCCATCTCGAACTCGAATCCCAGAATGTCGACCTTGGTGATGTTCTTCTTGCGGCATTCGACGATGATCTCTTCGACGAACAATCGGGTCACGGGCAAGTTTACGGGTCCGACAGCGACCAATCGGCCAGACTTCTTACCATGGAAGAAAGACCCGGGGACACAGCACTTTGTCTGCGACCCCGTTGATTACAGAAATTAGATCGCCATCGAAAGGCGGACAAATAGCCACTGAATCTTCAGGAAGTGAAATGGTGAGTGTCCTACAGACGTTCTTCCCCCAGGCGTTCTTCCGTTCTTCCCCGGTACCGACCATCCGAGAGTGAAGAGATAAGTATCCGACGGAAGTAAGAATTGGAAAAGGCGGCGAATCTGGCCGCGTCCCCCATGGCGAAGAGCTTAGTGTTCGCAGTAAAATAGACGGGTGTGGAGACGAAGCGTTTCAGTCCAACGCAGAGCCTGTCCCTCCCTCCGTTCCGCTCTCAGGAATTCTAATCGAATTCCTTCCCGCCCCAGTTGGGATAGATTGCTCTTCGTTATCCAACTGAGATCGTAGTGGTGAAACCTATGCAGCCATTTGGTACAATACTGCGATGCAAAGCGTCTACCTCGAAACAACCGTAATTGGCAACATTGCAGGCCCTGTCCACCCCGACCTTGGGATTGCAGTTCGGCAGTCTGTCACACGTCGCTGGTGGGATACTGCGCCAGATCGCTATGAGCTATTTGTATCTGCGCTGGTGATTGACGAGTGCAATGGAGGCGATCCGACTGCCGCTGCCGAGCGGTTAGTGGTAATTGCTGGACTTCCTCTGCTCAAAGGAGGCGATGACTCGAAAACCCTTGCTGACTTATTGCTCCATGGACGTGCTGTGCCTCAGACCGAACCTCGCGACGCGACACATATTGCAATTGCTGCGGTTAACGGCATCGAATTATTGGCGACCTGGAACTTCAAGCATATACTCAACCCTGCCACGCAACACCTAATTGATTCGATTTGTCGTGATGCGGGCTACGAACCGGCTACTATTTGCACACCTGAACAATTACTTGAGGCGTTCGATGATACCTGATCCTACGGCCGAGATTAAACGCATTCGGCACCAATTGGGTGCTGAGGACGAATTTGATCTTAATCGAATTTTCGCTCGTATCCAACGGCTGCAAGCGGAATCGGGTCGTGAATGTGTTCGTCGGCCTTCACGCAGGCCGTCGGATAAAAAAGCGTTGCACGAGCGTACTGGAAATGATTTGAATGCAAGCGGTGAGAATCCTGTAGTACAAACCTTCTGACAGAAAGACCAGGGGACACAGCACTTTGTCTGCGATCCCGTTGATTACGGAAATTAGATCGCCATTCAAAGACGCACGAATAGCCTCTGAATCGTCAGGAAATGAAATGGTGGCTGTCCTCCAGGCGTTCACAATTAGGCTTCGGATCAAAGAATGGCAATCAACAAGGCCAGCCCGCGCTCATCCCTAGAACAACGACGTAGAATCTAAGCCTTTATCTGCTATTCACTGGGTTCCGGGAGTCGACCGATTCTGCAAATCAGATGTGCCTCCGGAACTCTCGTGCAACACCCGGTTATCCGCAGTCAGCCTTTTGCCACGGCGATCGATCACGACGCGTCCCGATTCTCGCTCTTTGCGTTGCAGATCGGCGACAATGCGATCAAGATCGTTGTCGAATACAGCAGCAAGCTGTTGCCGAATCTCGCGAATTTCGGCGGTGATCGGGTTAGTCATTATTGTCATCCAATGGCATTTCTTGTGGAGTGCAAATCACCGGCGGGTCGAAACCCGCCTCGCGAATCACAAATTCTATGTGATGCCGCAGCGCAAGATAAGTGCCTGGCACCTATCAGCGCAAGATAAGTGCCTGGCACCTATTGGAGATTTATTTCGGCATGACTATTGCCGCTCCCGACTCTATACTGTCATAGCGTGAGTACTATTGGACGGGCCTTTCGCTGTTGAAGGTACCCCCCGCCAGGCGAAATGCCTCCCAAGCGACTAACGCTTTCCCACGCAATTGTTCGCTTTCCTCGAATCCTGTGAGCTCCCACCGATTTTGTCGACCGCTTCCCATTCCCTTTCCCTTTCAATCCAAAATGCCGCTTTTTTGGTCTTGGTGGTTTCGTTTTCGGGCTGCTGGCGTGAACTAAAGGAACGTACCTACGATGCGCCAAAGATTGAGAGTGAATTTGTAAAAGGGCGAGAACCTCAGCCTCGACGCGTTCAGCCCCCAATGATGGGTTCCAGTCGCATTCCATTGGACGATCGCCGAATCCTGGGGGCCGTCATCCCCGACGGCGGGAATGTCTATTTCGTGAAAGCCACGGACCGCATCGCTCAGTTGGCTTCGGCAGCATCGGAATTCCGTTCCATTGTCGAACAGTTTGCTATCGATCCAGGAACAGGAGCGCCTAAATTGGAATTGCCTCAAGGATGGACCGTGAAACAGCTCGACAATGCAAATGCTGGTATTGGTTTGGCCGAAATGATCGCGGAGATCAATTTCGAGGCGGCAGAAGGCCGCATCCGGTTCACAGTCTCTAAGTACGAACGGCCCAAGGAAAAATCCATGTGGGACGAATACCTACTCAGCCAAATCAATCGTTGGCGAGGTCAATTGGAACTGCCTCCAATCACCGTCTCCGAGCTTCAAAAAGAGTTGCCGACAATTCCACGACAGGGAGAGCCTTTGCCGGCATACCTTTTTGACGCTCAAGGTGGCGTCGCGGGAGTCTCCTCTCCCGGTCCCAAGTCGCCAGCGGAACCAAATCGTCAGGCAGATGTCCAGCCCAGTGTTCCGCCCGCGATCCCATCGATCAAGTTAGTTTACGAAAAACCCGAGGGCTGGGAGCTGCAGCCCGCTCGACCTTATCGCGAAGCTACATTCAAATTGACGAAAGATGCAAAAGTAGGCGAAGTGACCGTAAGCACTGCCAGAGATGCTCCCGTCCAGAATGCCGCCATGTGGGTTGGACAAGTCTTACCGAACAACGAGCCAGCGACTTTGGAGTCCTTAGCTATCAAAACGGTCGATGAAGCGGAGACGTTTCAAGCTGGCACCAAAACAGGAAAGCTATATTCGATTCGAGCGTCGGATCAGCCGGACGCGCGATCGCTGTTGGTCGTTGCCATCCCGATGGCTAACGATGGAATGAGCATGTTCGTGAAACTAAACTGCGAATTGCGGATGATGGAAGAAGAGAAGTCAACCTTTTTAAGCTTTGTTAACTCATTGCGTTGGGAGTAATTCCGCGTGGCAACTGGAACTTTTAGTAGCGGCAGAGTAGCAACCACGACCGCTCCACTGGATATCGCTAGGGTGGCTTGGCTGGCTTTGCGGGCCATGGGCTCACTCAAAATCACGGTCACCATGTTCGCATTGGGAACCATGCTTCTCTTCGTGGGGACGCTGGCTCAAGACCAAGAAACGATCGTTGATGTCAAGAAGCAGTATTTCAACAGTTGGATCGCCAAGGTTCCATTCGACGTCTTCATGCCGCAGACCATTTGGCCGCACAAAGAAACTCTCCCATATGCGTTCGCCATTCCCGGTGGGGCTGCTGTTGGGTTGATACTGCTGATTAATTTGATCGCCGCGAAGATGACTCGCTTTAAGATGAATGCCAAAGGGGGGCGATTCGTAGCCGGCCTGTTCTTTACGATCGCGGGTTTTGCTTTGGTCGGACTAATCGTTCTGAGCGCTCACTTAGGGGATGGTTTGCAAGGTGAACCGCCGTTTAGCTATGACTGGCTGTGGAGCGGGGTCAAGGCGAGTGTATGGGGACTGGCTGCTGGTGCTTTGGTTTGGTGCATTGTGTGGAACCCAAAGACCCGCGTCGTTCGATGGACTATTTGGACGTTGACGGCCATTCTGCTCGGCGTCAGTTTCTTCTTGCTCTCCACCAACGACGCGTATCGCATTCCTGATCCGGGTCTTCGCATTGTTTGGCAATTGACCAAAAGTCTGGTTGTGAGTGTGGTGCTGTTAGTAGGACTTTTGCTTCTTTTTGGCAATCGAGGGGGAAATGTACTGATCCACCTTGGGGTCGGCTTGTTGATGCTCGGCCAGTTCATTTTCGGCGACGCCCAGCGCGAAGAACGGATGGCAATCTTCGAGGGGCAACGCACCCAGGTTGCCTACGAACTGGATACGGTCGAATTAGCGTTTGTCGACAAAAGCGATCCAGAAAAGAACCACGTTGTGGCCTTCGACCATCCGATGCTGGAACGATCACTGGCCAACGGCAAGTTTTTGACTTCGGCAGAGCTGCCGTTTGAATTTCGAGTCGACCGTTGGATGATCAATTCCACTCGCGAAGCCCGCAATCGCCCGCCTCAATCATCGGACGACGATTATCAGCTAACGGGCGTAGGCATTCGGGAATTCGAATTCAAGGAACTTCCAAAGGCTGGCGGCGCCAAAAGCGAAACCAATTACGCAACGGCATATGTGACGCTCCGGGACAAGAAGGACCAAAAGCCCATTGGATCCTATGCGGTGAGCCAACTCCTCAACGATGATGCAATTATGTACAAGTCCGAATACGAACACGCTGAGGTGGATGGAAAGGCGTGGGACTTCGGCCTCCGCTTCCGTCGAAACTACAAACCGTACTCGGTTGTCTTGGACAACGTTGTCATGGAGGAGTACACGGGAACATCCAAGCCTAAGGATTATTCGTCGTTTGTGAAGATCACGGACACTCAAGGAGACACGCTCCAGCAAGGCCGGATCTGGATGAACAATCCCATGCGGTTTCGAGGCGAGACGTTTTATCAATCTGGCTACATGAATGGAAGCATGAACCCATATGGCGTCGAGCAGACGACCCTTCAAGTCGTAACCAACGCAGGCTGGCTGATTCCGTACGTCGCGTGTGTTCTTTCGGGTTTGGGCATGCTGGTTCACTTTGGCGGTACCTTCGCTCGATTTGCATCGCGATACGACAGACTGAAGCTAAAGACTGGTGAATTGTCTGCATCCATCCTTCAATCCAAGGAACGATCCTCCAACGGGCTTGGCAGGATGATTGCGATTGCGACACCTGTCATTCTTTGCGGCCTCGTCGTTTTGTGGATTGGCAGAAGCGTCTCACCCCCCAAGGTCGGCCCTGACGAGATTAACTGGTATGCCATCGGAGAAATACCTGTTCAGTACGGGGGTAGAATCAAACCTCTTGCATCCGCAGCTGGGGAAGTTTTAGAAGTCCTCTCCAACAAGAAATTCGCTCTGAGCAACGACGGCCACACCTACGAGCCAGACTTCAAAACAGGCAAGCCGATTCAAGCTGCTCAGTGGATTATGGCGGTGTTTGCTCGCGAAGATTGGGTGCTAGATAGCCCGCTCATTCGAATCGACGCTGTCGAGACAACGACCGCTTTAACGCTCACACGCCACAAATCGAATCGCTACTCCTACAATCAAATCCGTGAAGGTTTGGCGAAAATACCGGAGCAGCAGGTGCAGAGTCTGTTCAAAACGAAACGAGACGAATGGAGCTTCGAACAAGCAAAGTTAGCGGAAACGATCGACAAGATTTCGACGCTGGATAATTTGTTCGCTGCATATACACCTTTGGCCCCCCGAGTTTCTTCGGATCCAGCCCAAATGATCTCTGCTATTCGAAGTCTGCAGCCTGAAGTCGATCGCATTCGGGAACGAAGTCCTATAGCCATAATCCCGCCACTGACCAAGCCCCTTGCCAGAGCTGGCGAAAAGGCACCACCTGCAAAATGGGATGCATTCGGTCCTGCTCTATTTGAAACCGTCAAATTCAAGACCACCGGAGTCGAATCGAAAACGGAATCGGTATTGAGCTTTATGGCACTTATTGAATCACTCTCGGCTAGTCCGAAGAACGAACGGAGCATCAACAAGAATGTCACGGAATTCAATGCAAGTGTTGAGCGGGAATTCGGTATCACTGCAGTGACTGGCAAGATCCCGCTGATTGGCACTCCGAAAGTGCCTTTCGAAGCTTGGTACCAACACTTTGATCCGATCACGATCGCTTCTAGACTGTATGTTGTTTGCTTGGTGCTGGTGCTGGTCAGCTTTGCATTTGGTCGTGAAGTATTTCGCCGAACCGCGTTTTGGATTTTGGTCATCACTTTGCTGGTACATACTACGGCAATCTTGTGCCGCATCGGAATTTCTGGACGTCCGCCTGTGGCGACCCTTTACTCGGCGGCGGTGTTCATCGGCTGGGCGATGGTTCTGTTTTGTACGGTAACTGAAATCTTATTTCCGGTCTCCGTGTCGGTACTGGTAGCCTCCGTTGCGGGATTCTTGACGTTGCAAGTCGCATACGCGCTCAATATTGGTGATTCCATGCCGGTTCTCGAAGCGGTTCTTGACACGCAGTTTTGGCTGGCGACGCATGTGGTTAGCGTATCGCTTGGGTACAGTGCGACGTTTGTGGCTGGCCTCCTCGGAGTCGGAATTGTCGTCGTCACATTACTTGAGCGTCTGAGTCCGAAACCAAAAATCTCGAGTTCTTCGGCCTTCATTCGTTCCGTTGCACCCAAGTCTGCAGAGAAATACGCGTTTGGGCTGGGGGTCGATGTGATTCCGACTCTGTATCGCATTTGCTATGGCGTGGTTTGTTTCGGACTCTTTTTCAGTTTTGTTGGAACGGTTCTTGGCGGTCTTTGGGGGGACGATAGTTGGGGCCGATTCTGGGGTTGGGATCCAAAAGAAAACGGTGCGATGATGATTGTCCTTTGGAATGCTTTGCTTTTGCACGCTCGCTGGGACAAGATGATTGGGGCGCTGGGTTTCGGAATACTGGCCGTGTTTGGCAATATCATTACTGCGTGGTCCATGTTCGGTACCAATCTGCTTGGTGTCGGGCTTCACTCCTACGGGTTCAATGCAACGACATTCTATTACCTTGCATTCTTTGCCCTCAGCCAAGTCATCGTCATCGCGCTTGGAGTTGTTTTGGTTATGTCTCGCGGAGCAAAGTCGCAAACTGAACTTCAATAGCAATGAGCACCGCACTTACAAGTACCGATGAAAGCTCGGCCAAGTTTGAGTTCGTGTCGACTCGAATCGCAGAGCATCGCTGCATTGCGAGAGATACTTGGCAATTGACGGTGGAGGCACCTGAGTTGGCTCGGCGAACCGTGCCTGGCCAGTTCTTTATGGTTCGCATCGCAGGCCGCAACGATCCGTTGATTGGACGAGCCTTGGCTTTGTACGATCGGCACTTAAGCAAGGATGGGAAGCCGGAAGCGGTCAGTGTTGTCTACACGGTGAAAGGAAAATTCACACAAGCATTGTCAAAATGCGTGGCAGGTGATCAAGTCGAACTTTGGGGTCCGCTCGGAAATGGATTTTCGACCGAGCCAACCGGACATCTCATTCTAGTCGCTGGTGGAGTTGGCCAGACACCCATGTTGACTTTGGCGTCAGCAGCGTTGGGTAAAACTCAATATGGCGAGCCATCTCAGCCAAGCGGTTTCGCCGAACGCGTGACGTTTTGCTATGGAGCTAGGACAAAGGATTATCTTGCTGGCCTGTTGGATTTCGAAAAGACATGCACGCGTGTTTGTTCGGCGACTGAGGATGGATCGTTCGGACATCATGGCCGTGTTACAGAAGTGCTGCGATCGATTTTGGAGGAATCCAGCGTCGATTGTCGGATCGCTTGCTGTGGCCCAGAGCCGATGATGGAAGCAGTCAGCCAGATAGCTTTGAAATACGGAGTAGCGTGCGAAGTATCGCTCGAAACACCGATGGCTTGCGGTATTGGGATTTGCTTTACTTGCGTTGCCAAAATCAAGCAGACCGACGGCCAATGGGATTATAAACGTACCTGTATCGAGGGGCCCGTTTTCGACGCGGAGGAAGTCGTATGGTAAACCGAACTAAAACCCGAAGCCGAATTCGTAAGAATTATGTGCATAGGAGCCGTAAGGCGAGGGGCAGTTTGAAATCTACCTATAAACTGGGTGGCACGGGTGGCACGGGTGGCACGGGTGGCACGGGTGGCACGCTCTGAGGTACGAAGGGCGTGGTGAATCGCTAGAGTCAATTGCCACACTTCCCACGCCCATCGCTAATCGCGCTAATCGCTTTGGGCGTGCCACACAGTCCCCACGCCCACGCCCATCGCTAATCGCGCTAATCGCTTTGGGCGTGCCACACAGCCCCCAAGTCCCCACGCCCGTCGCTTTGGGCGTGCCACGCGGTGGCTGGCCTGGTAGTCTTCTGTCTGCCGATCGCCGTAGAAGGGGTGTCCAATCGAAAAACTTGGCGGGAAAGTGGGGATTCCTAGAAATGGACGCTCCTCGCCGACCCATTCTGGTGATAGTGTATTGATAGCAACGTCGCTGACTGACACGCACGATCAGCGTTTAATTCGAATCGATCGCCAATCGGGGGAGATTAATTGGAATGTTGAAATACATTGCGGTCCGAAAAAACAGCAGTACAAGTCCAACACCTGTGCCTCGAGCATGTCAACGACAAATCGTACGTGAATCTACGGCACCGCCGTCGATTGCGAAGCGATGGTCGTATCAACAGTCGATTAGCGTAGGGGGATCCAACGGTCGGCGAGTTTTGGCCGCCATCAACAGAAATTTGGGCGGTCCACATCTCCAATAAGGCGGGGGGCAGTTTGAAATCAACCTATAAACTGGGTGGCACGGATGGCACGCTCTGAGGTACGGTACGAAGGGCGTGGTGAATCGCTAGAGTCATTTGCCACTCTTCCCACGCCCATCGCTAATCGCTTTGGGCGTGCCACACAGTGGCCTGGCCTGGTGGTCTTCTGTCTGCCGCTCGCCTAAATCCAACTCGCTTGCAATTCTTTAAAAATCTCCTGTGTCTTTCGCAAGGCTAACACTGATTTCGGCGAGGCTGTAGAGTCGGCCGTGATTGCATCCCGGGCAACTTTTGGCTGCTTGCGCCCAAGCCCTGGGAGACTTCACATTGCTTTTCCAGAAGGGCCAGGTTCGGCATTGAACCGGGCGGGATTCGTATACCGAACAGCCTCTCGTTTTTGAGTCCAAGAAGATGCAGTCCCCGTCAGAATACTCGACGAGACTTGTTTGAGACCCGATTTGACGGGTGAATTTGCGCTCGAATTCCTCGAGTCGATCCGACATACCGATCGCCGCGGCGAGAGTGAGTATTTCAGTTTGGGTGACCCAAACGTATCCCTCCCCCGGTCCGCTGCAGCAATCACCACATTGGGTGCATTCGAATGCGAGACCGCCTGCATACCAAGGTTTCGGGGCGGATTCGTGGTTATCCATTTTTTGGATGTTCATGCGTGAGTCGTCAAAGGATGGTACTAGCAACGATAAGGACCGGCTTTCGGATTGAAATCAGTGTAGTTTCCGACGGCAGTCAAACCAAGCCCTGCAGATAACCAACGAAACCGCTTGGTCAACCAGCCTCTTGTGAATACACTGCTGCATATGAGGCCATTTCTGAGACTATGGGGGAAGAAGCGAGGCGGGCGGATGTCCGGCTGGTGGTTCGTCGGTTCGCTTGGGGAAGCCCTCTTTTTCGCTTCCTTCTTTCTGATTGGCGTAATGTGTTTTACGACTTTGGTGGCCTGGCAGTTCCTGTCGCCGACCACCCAGGTCGTCCGCATTGGCTATGGTTTTTGGCTGCTTACGACTGTCACGGCATCGTTTGTGGTGATGGGTGCAGTGGGTTTTTGGTACCGCGTCCTCAAGGTCGCAACGAGCGATGAGCATCGCGAGGTCATTGCCAAGCATGGGTTGGTCTCCCGCCCAAACCAACCCCACAACAGGAACTTGTTGCCCCCGATGGTTCCTTTGCTGACTCCGTTTACGGACAGCCCAGGTGCGAAACTAACGTATCGATTGCCTGGTGAATGGCCCGGAACAGGTGCCCTAATTTCCATCGGGCTGTTTGCCATGGCTTGGAATGCCATGATTGCTGTCTTTTGCGTGTTCGCGGTCGGGGGATTCTGGCGAGGAGAAGTACAGTATCGGCTTTTAGTGCTGCTGATCCCGGGTATCTATGTGGGATTGCGAGCAGGACAATTGTTCTTTCGATCTTACGTACAAGAGATCGGCATCGGATCGACAACCGTGGAAATCGAGGATCTGCCGTTGGTGCCAGGGCGAATCTACAAACTACTGTTGGTTCAATACGGACGACTGGTCATCAAGAAACTATCAATTCGACTAGTATGCGAGGAGGAAAGTACGTATCATTTTGGGACCGATGTTCGAACGGAACGCGAAGTGGTTCGACTCCAAAACATACTGGATCAAGGTCGTTGTAGGATCGATTGGGGGCGTCCATTGGAGCTTGAGTGCAAAATCTCAATTCCTGCTGACGCCATGCACTCGTTTCAGAGTTTACACAATGCAGTCCACTGGAAAATTATTGTTGAAGGAGAGGCGAATCGATGGCCATCGTACTCCCGAAGTTTTCCCGTAATCGTGTACCCACACGCTCGCAACAATCCAGGCAGTCTGCCGTAATGATTCGATTGCTTGGCCTACAACCGACCTACATGTCGCAGGACATTCTCGAGTTTGAATATAGGATCGCCAATATACAGCAGAACACAATCTCCGCGGTCGAGGTTTCGGTAGTGTGGCTGACCGAAGGCAAGGGAACGGAAGACTTGGGGGTTCATTTCTTCCAGCGTCTCACCGGCAATTCGCTGGCCGCTTCCGATTGGTCTATTCCGCAAAAAGTGCAAGTCCCGCTTCCCGATTCTCCCCTTTCCTACGAGGGGCGATTGCTAAAGATCTCCTGGTGCGTCCGAGTTCGTTTTTATCTCAACGACGGAACCGAACTCGTCGCTCAGCAACCATTTTATCTCGGGACGGTAACCCACGAGGTGTAGTGTCGGTTCGGCTGACGGTGCTCTAGCGTTGACTCACTATCCTGGCCATATCGGTGACATAGAACTGTTTCAGCAGTACGTACACGTTCGGATGATATTCTGCCAGTTCTTCGGGTCGTTGAAAGTAGAGTTCACTTGCAACGGCGAAAAACTCACTTTCTTGGGTTAGTCCGTAGTCATGGATTAGTATCGGATGGCCTTGACTGACCATGTCTTGTGCAGCTTTGTATTCGGCTTTCATCGCCTTGAGCCAAACTTTTTCGTCGATGTTGCCTGGTAGCGGTGGCAGCCCGTCCGCGGATGGGCCGTTGATCATGTCGAGTTGATGCGAAAACTCGTGAATCACAAGATGATTCCCATCGTTTGCGTCTCTAGCGGCCGATTGAATATCCCGCCAATTTACGACGACAGGCCCACGGTAAATAGTCTCACCCGCGCGATAGAATTCGCCGGCCAACTCCGTCCCAATGGTCGAGGTCGAATACCGGGGCTGAACACGAGCGTTGTAAGCCTTTGGGTGGATGAGAATCGTGGCTGTTTTGTCGAAGTACCAGTCGGGATACGCCAGAACCATCATTCCTGCGGCGGAAGCAACATGCCACTGCATTTCCTCATTAATCGTTACTCCATCGCATCCTTCCCAAGTCTTTTCGGCGATAAAGACTCGCGACCAACGGATAATCTGCTCGCGTTGGTCTTTACTCAGGAGCGATGCTTGCCAAATCGATCGATCAAGTCGTTGCAGTTCGTCTTGATGGATTGTTTTTTTGAGCAACTGTTTGCGTTGTCCGAAAAGCCATTCGAGCATCGGATCGACGACCGTCCTGTTAATGAAGGGATCTAAGTTTGAAAAACACGATGAAATGCTCGCTTAAATCTCTTGCATTGTCCAGACGAAATATGCCGTAGGTCAGTCGCTCCGCTGCCTGACGTCCACGCTTATTCTCACCTAGCGTTGACCGGGTGTCCGATTGTTGAAATCATTTTTTGAGAGGCAATTGTCCCGAGTTGTTTCGGCGACACTGACCGCGAGTCGCGGAGCGACGTCGCCTACGAATGACGGAGGGCTTCGATGGGGTCGAGCTTTGCTGCTTGCCTGGCTGGATAAATGCCCGATGCGATTCCTACGAAGAGCGATACCGCCGTGGCAATGACGAGAGACCATGGTGAAACAATGGTGGTCATGCCTGAAAAGTACGAGACCAAGGGCGGGGAAAGGATTCCAAAGCCAAGACCAATAAGGGTTCCAACTGAGGAAAGAAACGCGGTCTCGATTAAGAACTGCAAAACGATATCCGACTGCCGGGCACCCAATGCGCGCCGAATACCGATCTCACGAGTCCGCTCGCTGACACTCGCCAACATGATGTTCATGATTCCAATGCCACCCACCAGCAGCGAAATGGCTGCTGTGGCACCTAATACAAAGTTAAAAATGCGCTGTGTCGCTTGAGCCTGCTCTATCAAGTCCAGCGGAACAGTAATCACGTAGTCCTTGTTGGGATGGTACTTGGCCAATAGGCCGTCGAGCGCGTTGGCCGTGGCTTTGACTTGAAAACGATCGGTTACCTCAATCGTGATCTGACTGAGCTCCAATCGCTGCCGTGAAAAGCTTCCTTGCTGCCGTTTCGAAAGAATCTCGCCAATGCGACTTCGATCGGTCGTCAGCGGCACGACGATGTCTTTGTTCAAGTCCTGCGCGGCCAAGCTCGATCCGATGCCGGCAGACGGAGTTCGATACATCAAAACCCCTACCACACGAAAGAAATGTCGGTTGTTCACTTGAATGGATTTGCCAATTGCGGACTGACCGGGATAGATTTTCGTGGCAACCTCTTCTCCTATGACACAAACGTTGTTTCGCGATTCCATATCGGCCGGATCCAGAAAGCGTCCCCGTGCGAGTTGCAATCGGTTCACTTCAAAATAGCTCGGATCAGCTCCCACTAGCCTCGCATCGATCGTTGCGTCTTCATATCTAGCTTCATGCACGAACTCGCGCAATGGAGTAATGCGAACCACGGTGTCAAGTGTTTCTTGGATACGGCGTAGATCGTCGTATTTTAGACCGAAATCTTGGATGAACGAACGGAAGTTGAATGGGGCGTCGACAGCCGGCTTGACACTTCGAACAATGATGTTGTTGATTCCAAGGGATGCGATCTGGCGCTGCGCGGTTTGACTCGCCCCTTCGGCGACGGCTAGCATAACGATCACGCTCGCAACGCCAAAAACGAGTCCAAGGATGGTTAGAAAGGATCGCAGTTTGTGCATCATCACACTCCGCAATGCAGTGGAGAACATGCCGCCCCAATGCAACCAGGATCGCCGACTCATTGCTTGGCACCTGCTGCCGAGTCAGCGCTGGGGCTGCCTGCGGGCTGGTTACCGCCGGCTTTCCTTTCGGCGGAGGCAAAGTCGTTCGTACCGCGACGATAAGCGTCCATCGCAACCGATTCGCCAGGTTCGAGCCCTTCGAGAATCTCGACAAACGAGTGGGTGATACGTCCGGTTTTTACAACTTTGCGTGTGAATTCCGGTCCTTTGGCCACGTAAACGTACGACAGTTGAAAGTGCTCGGTAACCGCGCCAACTGGGATGGCCAAGATGTCTTCGTAAATTCCAACCAGGATCTCTACTTCTGCAGTCATACCTGGCTTCAAAGAAATATGCTCTGGAATTTCTTTGATGACAACCGTCGCATCGTAATTTTTGGTGTTATCGAAACTGCTGGCTGCCAGCTCTGCAACATACGAGATAGTGCCTTTCAGTTTGATATCAGGGAACGCATCCAACCGGATCGAAACCGATTGGTCTTTTTTGATTCGATTGACAATCGATTCGTGAATCCCAAGCTTGACCTGCATATTGAGCATATCGGGCAAGAAAAAGATGTCGCGTTGTTGAAAGACTTTGGATCCCGTTCGAATCCGCTCGGACGCATCAAACCATGGTTGGTTTGCATAGGCGACCGTTCCGTCTTGCGGCGCCTTCATTTCACATTTTGCCAGTACTTCCACCAAGTCATTCAATTCCGATTTGTGAAGTTCAACTAGGTTCTTCGCGCTTTCGATGGTAGATTCCGCCTTCTCAATTTCAGCAGCAGCTGTGGACTTCTCTCGTTCAACCTTCTTCGCTGCGTCTGTTTCTTTTCCCTCAAAGGTGGTCATCTTGAGTTGCCTATCGTATTTTCTTAGGTTGCTTAGTTTCTGTTCATCCCGTTGGACGGCTTTCTCGAAACTTCTTACTCGCAAGCCGTATTCATCTAGCTGTTCGGGCGATCGATAGCCTTTTTTTACTAACTCCTCGATCTTGCGACGTTCATCTAAGAACTTTTCCAACTGGGCTTTGCCATCGGCAATCAACCTCTGCAATTCAGACTCCTCTGCGATGAAATCCCCATCTCGATATTTGATCACTTCGATCTTTGCGATTTGCAATTCTCGCTCGGCGGTCACGATTTTACCTTCCCCCTCGTTCTTTTTTGCGATGAGGTTCTGAAGGGCTTCCTTGAGCTTGCCCTCTGCTTCATTGAGCGCAATTTTTTTGAGTGCAATCTGTTGGTCTATCTTCGAAGACTCAAGTTTCACGATAACGTCCCCTTTGGAGACCAGCGTCCCCTCGGGAACGATGAATACGATGCTACTTTCGTTGCCTGGCAATTCGCACTTGCCATACACCGTGTTTTGGCTCTCGATGGTCCCGCGTTCGATGACCGTGTCCTCCAAAGTGCGTTTCTGAACGACATGTAGCATTAACTCGGACTCCGAACCTATTGCGGGCCCTAGACGCCGATAAAGCTGAAAAGTGCCAAATCCAATCGATCCGAGCAAGACAACCCCGAGCCCGAAACGCACGATCAACCAAAGCGATTGGACGATTCGATTCGGCTTGCGACCTGTTGTGGATTGAATCGATTCGAAGGTTTCCATTACACGACCAAAACTCATTGACTTACTTGGGCATAGGGACGTCGTCTAATAGGTCAGGAGGAACGGAGAGCGGATCCGAATCTCCCGGACCACTGGACTTTGAACCCATAGCGGGTGCCGCCGGTTCACTCGGAAGTATCGGTATTTCCGGCGGAAAGTAGTTTTCCTCGGAGATCATTTCCTTGAGCTGAGTCAGCGAAAAATCCTCATTCATCCAAGCCCCATTATCATCTAGGTATAAGAGTTCCAGGACAGTAAAGAGCCGGATTTTTGCAATTTTGTAGTCGATCCAGTTGCCGATCAAGTTGTTCTTGGCGCTCAGCAGGCCTTGAAGAGATTGAAGCAAATCGCGTGTTAGGTTCGTGCTGGACTGAAATGCCCCTCGAATGTTGATCTGTGCTTGGTCAACCTGACGCGTAGCCGCCACAAGCTGTTGGCGGGCAATTTGGAAATTGAGACGTCGCAATTCAATCTGCCTGAGAGACGATCGGACTTCATTGGCAATCGTGTCCTTGCCCGCAACATAATTTCGGCTGGCCTGCTGATAAGCGATTTGTGTAGCGCGATAAACATTTCGTTCGTTCAGTCGGTTCAGCGGGCCGTCGAATTGGACGCCAACTCGGTACGTATTAGCAGACGAATCCAGTCGAAACGCATTGTTCTTGGCTGGGTCCGTGCCAAGCCCCAATTGTCCAGTAACGTTCAGTTCGCTTTGGAGAGCATCGGCGGCCACCTCGATTTTGCGGAACGCGTCCATCACTTGTGCTTCACGATTCATTTGATCGAGACGGTTTTGATGAGCGAAGGTGATGGCTGCTTTTTGATCGATTTCAATCTTGTCGATGTCGATCAAAAACAACCGAATCTGAGTTTGTGCAATGTAAAGGTTGGATATGTCTTCACGAAGTGGTCCGCCAATCGCCGTATACAAACTTCGCCAAGCTGCGATTTCTGGTTTTTGTGTTTCCTCCGAGTCATCTGCGTTCTCCTTCCCAACGTGATCTACCAGATTCGGCTTGTCGTGGTACTTTTCAATTTCCTTCTTCAATTTGCTGTCAAATTGTTCGCGTTTGTCAAAGACAGTCTCGAGTTCGGTGATGGTCGCCGCGACTCGTCGTGCGAGGTCAGTCTGTTGTTTGTGATCGATTTGATCGCTCTCCGTCGTTTTGTTTTGATCCGTTTCATTGAGCCTTGTTTGCCATTTTTGCAAATCCGTTTTGATACTAGGAAGCAATTCGCCAGCTTGCTCGTGTAGTTCGAGATATTCTTGATACGAATCGACAAGGACCTGGTAGGGAGCGATCTCCGAACGCGTTTTTTCAGTCGGTGTGTACTGAAGCAGTCTTTCGTAGAGTCTTTGTGACTTGTCTTGAACCTCAACCAAGCTTGGGTCGACCAACTCAAATTGCCGCAGCAAGGATTCGTCGATCTCAAACGGGACCCACGGCGGAAGGCCCAACTGAAATTTGAATTGGTCCAAGGAAGCGGCTAAGTTCTGCTGGGAGGATAAAAGGACAAGCCGACCGTTTTGATACTCTTGAAAGATCTGGTCAACCTGGATCTGCGCAACCATTTTCATTTCTCGCAACTCCTGGTGCTCAATGAGATTCAGCTGAAGGCTGGCGATGTTGACTTGAGCATTGCGAATCGATTGCACTTGAGTCAGTAGATTAAGAAAACTGGTCGAAGTATCGAGGTAGAATCGGCGGCGAAAGCGTGCGAAGTCCCGAACTTCGTAGAGCAAGTTTCGCTCGGCTTGAGTTAAGTTCTCGAGTCGCACATGTCGGAATGCTCCTCGAAGCAGCGGTTGGGTAAACGAACTGACAAACAGACCATTGCTCCCGGCCGTATTGGTCCCAAAGTCCCAAAAAAACGAATTGAGAATGTTGGTTACGAATTGACCTCCGCCTGCTAGCCTGCGACCTAGCCCCAGTCGATCTGTGACTTGCAAAACACGGTTTCCACCTAAGTCAGATCCCGTAGCGGTGTATTGAGTTCCTACCCCACCATTCCATTGGGTAGCAAACTCAAATTGATTTCCCGTCAACGTCAGGGCATTCAAATAGACGGACTCAAACTGCGACTGGTAGTCTCGCGAATGGAGCAAGGCCAAGTCCACTGCAAGCTGTTGCGTCAAATGGATTTGGCCGTCCTCATCGCGCGGCAAATGGTCGAGCCAGGCTGGTGACTCAACTTGACTCGCGGTCGGGATTTTGGACCAGTATTTGGTGTTTCGATGCCCGTCTGGGAAGTTCATCAATGGAACCGCGGCCGGATCGTCCGGCGGCTTGGGACTACAGTCCAGGTCGGACGGCAATCCCAATCGCGATTGCTGTATGGGTTCGACAGTCCGAGTCGGCAACAACCACCGCGGATCCGTCAGTCTGCTAGCAATGAGCGAATAGGACTTCTTGTCAGCCGCAGCACGATACTGAGATCGGGTACAGCCGCTGAACGCGACCACCAACGCAGTCAACAATAGCAAGCAATCTTGAACCTTTGGTAATCTTTGCCGAATAGGTTGCGATTTGGATTGATGATCGCTATCGATCGCCACACACCTCATGGTTATTTGATATCCAAATCCTACAAAGAACTCCTTATGCAACTTGCTCAACTGTTCTTATCGGAATTACTGGATCCTCGAATTGATTGTTTTACTTTGCAATGCGAGGGGCAGTTTGAAATCTACCTATAAACTGGGTG
>Ga0105048_10003513_pt1 | contig 25691 bp, 25 predicted proteins | sample MAT05_FD_78382 | JGI IMG/M metagenome (GOLD analysis project Ga0105048, IMG submission 78382) | Freshwater microbial communities from Lake Fryxell liftoff mats and glacier meltwater in Antarctica - MAT-05 | ecosystem: Environmental > Aquatic > Freshwater > Ice > Liftoff microbial mat | place... | reverse complement strand
GTACTATGGTGGAAGAGGATTTAGAGGATCGTTGAGGGTATAAATAAAGTCATGGAGAGAATTTGAACTTTTAAGTGCTGAAAAAAACAATTTTGTAGCTTAATACCGACTCGAATTGGCTTAGGTTTAACTCTTTGGTCTCTATTTTAGTTAAAGTGGGTATTATTTTTTAATCGAGCGAAGAAATTCGTAAATAATATCGTCTAATCAATAGAACCCAATACAATTGGCTATGCCTAGATTCCCTATTTATACCATCTTTTTTCTGTTCACTGTTTTATTAAGCTTGGAGTTGGTAATTGCAAATTCCGCTTTCTCCGATTCAATCATCTGTGCAAAAATTGGGAATTCAGATTCTTCCTCTGATCTTTTTAACGTATTTGTAGCACCAAAAAATGATCTTATAGTTATTCAATTCAAAAATCTCAACACACAAAATTTAGAGATAACCTTATTGGATTCCACAGGCATAGAAATTAAAAGAACGGTACTCTTTCAAGCAAGTACCATCGCCTACTTTGACACGCAAACACTGTATAGTGGGGAATATACGGTTATTGTATCTGATGGAGATAGCTTCATAAAGAAAAGAATTTCCCTTATAAAATAACGCAATAAAAAATTTATGAAAATCATCTCTATAGTTTCCGTCATATTATTAAATTTAACAATTAGCATCTTTGCATTTGCGCAAACCAACCCTGCTATTACACGTTTTTTACAAAACACTACGGTAACCGCTCGCCACTATGTTAGTGGAAATTATACGCCTATCAACGATGCTGCTCTTGTCAACGTGCAAAGTGTAAAGTATTCCACAAACTTTGCGTACATTACAACTACGGGTTTACCAAGTTATGTCACAGGTCCATTTCTTGATGGAAATTCTAATTTAGCCGGAAATCAAAATGCGATTTTCAAATTTCCACTTTCACCTGTACAGAATACAGGAACACTTACTTCAACCGGAGGTGGCAATATCGGAGTTTTCATCAATGGAGTTGCTTTATTTGATTATCGCGATGGAGTCTCTTGGAAAAATTCTTCTGGTCAAATTTGCGGAGGTCCTATTATGGGTTGTACTGGTGATGGGGTATGGAACAGAGATGCTGTAGTGGGAGAGAAAGGAGGTTTTGATTGTGCTAAAGGTCATCCTGCCGGCACAAATTATCATCATCATCAAAATCCAAGTGCTTTCAATTTAGACTTAAATGTAATTTCTTCCGTCTGCAATCTTTATAACGCCGATGGCTTATATGTAATTGACAGTTCAAAGCATTCTCCTCTACTCGGATTCGCTTATGATGGTTTTCCAATTTATGGCGCCTATGCATATAAAAATGTGGATGCTACAGGTGGAATCGTTCGCATGAAATCAAGCTTTACATTAAGAAATATTACAGTTCGAAACACGTATTATACCGGGCAATCTGTAACATCCGGCCCTCCTGTAAATTCCACCTATCCATTAGGATATTTTAAAGAAGATTATCAATACAATACTACCTCTTCTATGACGCCTGATTATTTAGACATTCACAATGGAAGATTTTGTATTACTCCAGAATATCCCAACGGTATTTATTGTTATTTCGCAACGGTAGATGCAAATTGGAACTCGGCATATCCTTATGTTGTTGGACCCACCTATTATGGAGTTTATAGTAACAGAAAAGTTGCTTCTATTACCGAATCGGTAACTACTTATCCGATCAATACCTCGCCTTCAATTTATATTGCTGCTTTTACTAAAACAATTTGTTCAGGCACATCAGTAGCATTTACGGCGGCCACATACAATGCAGGACTAAATCCATCCTATCAATGGAAAGTAAATGGAAATAATGTAGGGACAAATAGTAGTTTTTTTTCAAGTTCTTCACTCGCAAATAATGATCAAGTTAGCTGTACAATTACGAAAGCTATATCCATCACTTCCACTTCCAATAGCATAACCATGTCAGTAACGCCTAGTGTTTTGCCCTCAGTATTTATTAGCACAAATGCCGGCACAATTTGTTATGGAACCAATGTTACATTCACCGCAGTTCCGACAAACGGAGGAATAAGTCCAAGCTATCAATGGAAGAAGAATGGAAATAACGTTGGAAGCAATGCTACAACCTATAGTGACAATACGCTGGTGGACGGAGACAGTATTCGCTGTATAATTTATGGCAATGCAACTTGTGCTACTACTACAAGTACATCATCCAATTCAATTAGCATTATTACTAATTGTGCTACCATTACATTAAATGTGAAATGCAATTTAGAAGGGCCGTACACCGGCAATGGAACTATGAGTGCAATAGCTGATCCAATAGCTCATCCTACATTGTGTGATACGATTACTGTTCGATTAAATAGCACCTTCGGAACACATGCAACAATACTTTCTGCAAGTGCTGCCCTTGATGTGAATGGAAATGCTTCCATAATCTTACCATCAAGTTTCCTAGGAACGCAATATTACATTTCGATTAAACATCGCAATTCAATAGAAACTTGGAGTAAATCACCTATATCAATTAATAGTTCAGTGGTAACCTATGACTTTAGACAATAAAAATTTGTAGTAGGGTGTTTGATTTTTATAAAGTATTAAATAATTAAAGAAGGATTTGCACTCATTTAAACCTTGTGTGTTAACTTCTAGCACATGTAATACCAAATATACATAATATATAGTCCACTTATTTAAACAGAAATAGAAACAATTTACGAGCAATAAACATCAATAAAATTAGTTTCGGTCGTTACAGCGCTAAGGTCGTACACGCAACAGTGCGAACCGAGTTTTGCTGTGCCGATGAAGTAAAGAGATAGCACAGAAGATTGTTCAGTGCTTGCAGAAGAAAGTAGAAAGCAATAACTGCAAAATTTAGTTGGTGTTGTGTGACGTGCTTTCTTTGGTTACTTTCTTTTCACGTAAAAGAAAGTAAAATAGGACTATCCTCTTAAATTAAAAACTAAAATTTCTGATGCAGTTAGCCGGTGAACTAAATCACCCTTATTTGTGTAATAGACCATTCAGTACAAGTCAACATCAATGCAATAAATTTATTGAACAAAAATAGTATTATGATTGTCATTATTTGGACTATTTATATTTATAAATGGTATAAGTTCAAACATTCAATTCATTAACTCTATCGAAGATGATTGCACTAGGAATTAGGAACTACGGATACTAATTTTACATTGCCAGATACCATCAGTGGAAAAACGGTTTCTCTATCAGAATTAAAATTAGAGATGGTTACCGTCGTAGTTTTCATCTGCAATCCTTGTTCTTTCGTGTATCACATTTATTCAAAATTGCTTGGATTGCAAATTTATACTTATATAAAGTAGCTTGATTTTTCGTTATCAGAAGAAAAAAATATAGACATGCTGCGATGGGAAAGATGAAAAAATCGCTAAGAAAGAAGTCTAATCTTCCTCTATATATTTGATGGAACTAAACGATGAATTATGACAAACCTTTGAGGATGGATGAAAATTTGCATTGAATTTTCCCTGGTGAAGAATACGATCGGCAGATTAATTCAGGTGATTAAGATTGAGCAATAATTATGATCGGAGTTCAACACCTTCACTGACCTCTAATTATTCCATAGCACAGCGAATTCGTGTTTTAACTAAAAGCGTGTTAGAAGAATTGTCTACTTTTTACATTGACCAGTTTCCGGGATCAAATCCTGTTACTATTGATGCAAGAACCATTAAAAAAAACGGAGAAACAATTTTAGCTGACCGAGAGAGCATCAAAGAATTAAAAACTTATGATAAAAGTACGGGGTCTTATAAAAGTCAATACAGAATATCCATTCCCGGTATAGAGGTCGGCGACGACATAGAGATAATTTATGCCATTGAAAAGCCCTATTTAATTTATTCAGATGATATCTACCTTCATGGTCCATACGTTATTTTAAAAAGCGAATTTACGTTTTATACTTCCCGAGGAATCGAAACAAATATTTATAATCACAATAATATGCCAAAACCAACTATTACAGAACTTGAGTTTCAGACTGTGGATAAGTGGCATTTGACAAATTTGCCGGGATTAGGCAAGCAACTCTATAGGGTTTCTGACAATGAAATCCCATATGTAAGGATTCATGTCAATCGATTCTTCGTCACAGGAATGGATCGACCTTACGAAATAGGCTTGAAAAGCTGGGGTGAAGTTTTTGAAATATCCACTCAAAACGTATTTAATAAAAACCAAAAAGATAAAGGCTTGAATGATTTTTTTGCCATGCACAAATCGTATTTAGACACTATGAATACTTTTGGAAAAGTCTCTCATATCGTTAATTTCCTAAATAAAGAAATGAAGTTTGGGGATAATCTAGAGGATAATTTAAAAAATTTACCCTTAGCAACGCTGATTCAGAAAAAAGAAATAGATGACCGCAATCTTATGCTCTTTTACAAATATATGTTTACTTATTTTAAAATTCCCTATTACCTTGTTATAGCAAAAAATAAATATCGTGGCGAATTATCTATAGGAGAGCGATCTTTGAATCAAGTTAGTGATCTTTTGTTAGCTTTTAATGATCAGAATAATGTGTTACACTATATCTAACCATCGGATAAAAGAGTCAAATACCATGTTGATGAAAGACCATTTTATTTGGAAGATACAAGAACAATCATGCTTCAAAAGTTAAATATGAATGATGAAATTAATGCTGAAGTAACTATGGGGATTATCTCCCATTTAAATTTTGCAGACAATACACGAAAGATTAAAAGTCATTATGTAGTCTCAAAAAGCGGGGATGTGGTAGTAGATACCAAAAGCACTTACAGCGGTTTGTTCTCAGCATATCTTCGAGGTTACTGGGAAAACGTTGCTGAGAACTATAATAAAAAGAATGTTTTGGAATGGCTTGAAGAAAACGACTCCACTACTTTTAAATTGGATACGCTAATTGTAGATTCAAACAGTAGTGTTATGCCTTATTCATTTAAATTTTCCATTAAAAACTCCATATTGGAAGCCGTTGAAGAAGCAGGTGATGGTATTCAATCGTTAAAAGTTCATGTTGTGCCTGGACACTATATGTTTCCTCATTTAAAGTTTGAAAGAACAACCACTGCATTTTATCCATTTCCATACTTAGATGAAACTTCAACCTTTATTGTATTCCCCGAAAATACAACCGTATTGAATGAGTCAGATTTGAACAAGAAATTAGAAAATGAAATTGGCTCCATAGAACAAAACATTGAAAAAATGAATGCGACAACCTATAAAATCACTTCTACCATAAAGTTCAAAAAGCATATTATAACAAAAGATAAATATGCAATGCTAATTGATTTAAATGCGATGGTTGAAAAACTAAAGGAAAAAACGGTGTTGTATAAATTAAACTAATACCTCTTGCGATTAAGGAATATCGTACTATTTCTAAACCTGCACTTTTCAATTTAACTTGCATATTAATATTCATCTTTAGGAAATTTTTCATTCTATCGCATTAATTTGCTCCACAGTTTTCACTTCTTTTATTGCTGTGAATTTTATTTGGTGTGAAAACTTTCTGTTCAACTGGTTAAAGAAGGAGGTGTTTCTAAAGACGATTTTTTGACAGGCCATACATCTGAAAAAGATGATTGCAATAATAATTATCTAAAAAAACCAAAATCTTTTTGTACTTTCATACATTGGATTTAAACTCATATTAAATAATTACTTAATTATGGCGACCCATTTTCAATGATGAAAGCTATATCTTTATTCCAATGAAAATTCTACTCACAGGTGCTACCGGTTATATTGGAAAACGTTTACTTCCCTTACTATTAAAAGATGGGCATCATGTTGTTTGTTGCGTAAGAGACAAATCAAGGTTTAACCCTTTACCATCACTTGTTGAGAATATTACTGTTATTGAAATCGATCTCTTAGACAACTCCACACTTTTAAAAATTCCAACTGATATTGATGTTGCCTACTATTTGGTTCATTCTATGTCCTCTTCCGAAAACTATAAAATTCTTGAACACCAATCCGCAGTAAACTTTAGACAAAGAATATCTGAAACAGATGCTAAACAAGTAATTTATTTAAGCGGAATCATAAACGAGTCAAATTTGTCAGAGCACTTACAGTCAAGAAAAGCCGTGGAAGAGGAACTTCAAAAAGGCAGTTATCATTTCACTTGTTTTAGAGCGGGAATAATTGTTGGTTCAGGAAGTGCTTCCTTTGAAATTATACGTGATTTAGTAGAGAAACTTCCGGTAATGATCACTCCTAAATGGCTGCTTACAAAATGTCAACCAATAGGAGTTTCCGATGTTTTAACTTTTTTACAGAAGGCAATACATCAAGAAGAAACCTACGACAAAAATTTTGATATTGGCTGCGCTGATATTCTTACCTACAAGGAAATGCTTCTTGAATTTGCCGAAGTCAGGAAATTGAAACGAGCAATTTGGACAGTTCCCATTATGACCCCACGGCTTTCTTCTTACTGGCTTTATTTTGTTACTTCCACCTCCTACCGCTTAGCTCGTGTTTTAGTAGATAGTATGAAAGTGGAAGTGATTTGCCGAGACAATAAAATCAATGATATTCTCGGCGTTCAACCCATATCTTACAAGGAAGCCATTCGCAGAGCGTTTAAAAAAATTGAAGATAACAACATTGTTTCCAGCTGGAAAGATTCTTACACGAGCAGTGGTATCAATTTCAATATTTCTGAATTTATAAAAGTTCCTCAATATGGATCTTTCAAAGATGAAAGAAAAAGGAAAATAGAAAACCGCAGTACGTGTATCTCAAAAATCTGGAGCATCGGTGGTGAAAACGGTTGGTATTTTGGGAACCGCTTATGGAGGTTTCGAGGCTTTCTGGATAAACTAGTGGGAGGAGTTGGACTTAGAAGAGGAAGAACCAATAGACAATCACTTTCAGTAGGCGATGCTTTAGATTTTTGGCGCGTGCTTTATGTCAATAAAGAAGAAGGAAGATTGTTGTTATTCGCAGAAATGAAACTGCCCGGAGAAGCCTGGTTAGAATTTAAAATAGATGGCGATGTTCTAAGGCAAACAGCCACCTTCAGACCGCTTGGAGTAGCCGGAAGATTATATTGGCTGGCTGTTTATCCATTTCATGGAATAATATTTAATGGATTAATAAAAAATCTAACAAAGTAAAAATAAAATAGCCCTAATTCTAAAAAATACTATGTTGATATTAGATTATAATAACTCTTCAAAAATTGAAAACTTTATCAAACAATAAAACTAAGTCCCACAAGTCTATGAACGACTTGGACTTTGCAAATTACGTTTTAATTTACTGTTAACCCGAAACATAATAACGGCATTGATTGTTATCATCAAATTATTTAAACAACAATTAAAACCTCCGGTAAATGAATCAAAAGTGCTTTTATAAAAGAACCTTCTGTACACTGATGATTCTATTCACTTTTAGCCACCTTTTCGCTCAAAATGGAACCTTAAAAGGCAAAGTCATCGATGTGGAATCTCGCGTACCAATACCCTTTGCAAATGTGGTTTTACAAGGGGATTCTATCGGTGGGACAACTGATTTAGATGGGAACTATACGATCACTGATATTGCACCCAACATTTACAATATAAGTATATCGAGTATTGGATTTGAGTCGCAACTATTACCGGAAATCAATGTCTCTAACACAAAAACTACGATTCTTGATTTTGAATTGAAAGCCACTACGGTAAGTTTATCCTCCGTGGAAATTTCGGTTAGCCGTTTTGAAAAATCCGAAGAATCTCCTTTATCGAAAAACGTCATTCGTTCCGCTGAAATCATGAGAAATCCCGGAGGGAATAGAGATATTTCTAAAGTACTTCAATCATTTCCAGGCGTTGCCTCAACCCCTTCGTTCAGAAACGACATCATCGTTCGCGGCGGTGCCCCCAATGAAAACCGTTTTTACCTAGATGGAATTGAAGTCCCGAATATCAATCACTTTGCAACACAAGGTTCCAGTGGTGGGCCCGTAGGAATGATTAATGTGAATTTCATCAACGAAGTTGAATTTTATTCAGGTTCTTTTCCGGCAAGCAGAGGAAATGCATTGAGTTCAGTGTTAGAGTTTCAACAGAAAAATGGAAATCCCGATAGAATAGTAACTAATATAATGCTCGGTTCAAGCGACATCGGTTTGACCTTTGATGGCCCCTTATCAGAAAAATCAGATTTTATTTTTTCAGTTCGTCGATCCTATTTACAGTTACTTTTCTCTGCGCTGAAACTTCCATTCCTTCCTACTTACAACGATGTCCAATTTAAAGTCAATTACAAGTTCAATAAAAACTCTTCTATAAGTATAATTGGATTAGGGGCTATTGATGAGTTCAAACTTAATACGAGTGTAAACAAAGGAGAACGTGACAGTGCTGTTATCGATCGAAACAATTACATCTTAGGAAACCTTCCAACTAATGAACAGTGGAATTATACTACAGGAATAAAATACTTCCATTTGGGTAAAAATAGTTTTCAGAATTTCATAATTAGTAGAAACACGCTTAATAACACTGCGGTGAAATATCAAGAGAATGATCCAACGGATTTGTCAAACCTCATTCTAGACTATCAATCGCAAGAAACCGAAAATAAAATGCGCTTTGAAAATACCATCAGGAAAAATAATACAAAATTCGATTTTGGTGTTAACTATGAATATGCCTCTTATTCCAACAAAACTTTCAATAAAGTTTTTATCCCTTCCGGAACTACAATCGTAAATTACGACTCAGAATTAGGAATAAATAAATGGGGTGCGTTTACTCAGTATAGTTTTTCAACGCTAAAAAACAAATTATCTATCTCCTTGGGAGCACGTTTTGATGCGAATGACTATTCAAAGAAAATGAATAATCTTTTAGAACAATTTTCCCCTCGTCTTTCAGCCTCCTACCTATTAAACGAAAAATGGTTTTTGAATTTTAACACTGGGCGATATTTTCAATTACCTGCTTATACGATTCTTGGCTATCGCGATTCGACAGGCCGCTTAGTAAACAAAAACAACCAGGTAACATATATTGAATCAGACCATATCGTGATGGGGCTTGAACACTTACCGGATCAAAACACAAAAATAGCTGTAGAATCATTTTATAAAAAATATAGACAATATCCTCTGTTGGTGAATGAACAAATCTCTCTTGCCAACCTCGGTTCTGACTTTGGTGTGGTAGGAAATGCACCTGTAGTGTCCACTTCCATCGGTAGAAGTTACGGTTTAGAATTACTAATTCAACGCACTATTCTTAAGGGGTTTTACGGGATAGCTTCATACACCTTTGTAAGAAGTGAATTTAAAAACGGTGCGAATAGCTATGCCCCTTCTTCATGGGATAGCAGGCATCTGGTTTCCATTACAGCAGGTAAACAGTTGAAGAAAAACTGGGAACTTGGATGGAAATTCAGATTTTTTGGAGGCACGCCATACACTCCTTACGATGCCAATTCAACTGCGTTGAAAGATGTATGGGACATTTCAAAGCAAGGCGTCCTTGATTATTCAAGAATAAATTCGAAGCGTCTTCCTGCATCTCATCAGCTTGATATCCGTATTGATAAAAAATACTACTTTAATAAAAAGGTTTTGAATATTTATTTTGACATACAAAATATTTATAACCGGAAAACAAACCTTGCACCTTACCTTACAGCTGTTTTGGATGAAAATAAACAAGCTATAGAAGATCCTTCAGATGCTTCGAGGTATTTACTAAAAGAAATAAAAAATGAAAGCGGTACTATATTGCCCTCTGTTGGAATTCTGTTTGAGTTTTAATGCTCTCAAAAGTCAAAACGATTGGCAGATAAATACTTCATTTTACAAAGTATGTTTATAAATAGAAAAGAACCAGAAAAATTATATGTATACAATCTATACTATATTTATACCCTAAAGGAATATTAAAATTTCCTATATTCAAATAAATAAATATTTATGTCATTAACCTTATCAAACATGATGGAATTAGGAACAACAGCTCCTGAATTTACATTGCCGGATACCATCAGTGGAAAAACGGTAGCGTTTTCTGATTTAAAATCAGATATTGCTACCGTAGTATTTTTCATTTGCAATCATTGTCCTTTCGTACATCATATTAATTCAAAATTGGTGGAAGTAGCTAATAAATACCAAGCTGTTGGAGTACGCTATATTGCCATCAGCAGCAATAATATTGAAACACATCCTCAAGATGGTCCTCAATACATGACAGAGGTGGCGGCGAAAGAAAATTTTCCCTTTCCTTATTTATATGACGCAACACAAGATGTAGCTATCGCCTATAAAGCAGAATGTACTCCTGATTTCTTTGTATTTGATGGGGATTTAAAATGCGCTTACCGGGGACGTTTTGATGAGACGCGTCCGAATAAAGGAATACCAACAGGAATAGAATTATCAAATGCTTTGGATGCCATCATAGCTGGGAAAGAAGTGGATGCAAATCAATTTCCGAGTATGGGCTGTAACATTAAATGGAAATGAAATTCTAATGATACATCAACAATTTCTAATTCAACGTTACTAATTCATGATAGCCATCGGTCCAAAATTAGGTGTTTTTAGAGACTTTCCGGTTTCCAAAGGATGTACATCTTCCCCACGTAACTATCTAGATCAATGAAATGGTACGACGAAAGGGATAAAAATAATTAATTTTTCGTAAATTAGTTCCGTCAATGAGTTAAAATACCAAACTTCACCATGAAAAAACTATTCTTCACATGTATTACTTGTCTGGTGCTATCTACACTATCACTTGCGCAAGTAGTAAATTCAATTACAATTATACCGTCCAATCCAAGTACTACGGACACCATCAAAATTATTTCTGACTTTTCTTATTTCGGCAATTGCTCCTTCGGATTAGTATCTCAATACACTTGGTTTACTGATTCAACCATCCATGTTGAGCCCACGTATTGTGGCTATGGCGCTACAACACTCTGCAATAGCATTGATACATTTAACATAGGAACATATCCAATTGCCAATTACATTATCAGAATTGACTATCATCAAGGCAGTGTTTGTCCTTTCAGTGGTTTTGATGCAACAATAGCTCAATTTGATACAACGTTCACCGTAAGTCCTACATCGGGTTTACTTGATAATTCACATGAGAAAGAGGTAGGCATTAGCATATACCCTAACCCTAACGAAGGTCGGTTTTCCATGAAATCAGAATCGAAAATTATCTCTCTTGAAATTAAAAATATTCTCGGAGTAAGAGTGTATTATAAATCGACCAACGCAAAACTAGTTGAAATTGATTTGCTCGATCAAAAAAGCGCTATCTATATTTATCATGCAAAGATGGAGAATGGACAGTACCAATCAGGCAAAATTAGTATTCAATGAATTTATCATTAGAAATAATACATTGAAAAAAGAAATTAATTCGGTGGATGAATACATCAAAGATTTTCCTCAAGATGTGATTGATAAACTTCAATGTATTCGTCAAATCATCAAAGAAAATGCTACGGAGGCACTTGAAAGTATTTCTTATGGAATGCCGGCTTATAAAATCAACGGAAAGCCCTTAGTATATTTTGCAGCGCATAAAGATCATATCGGCTTTTATGCAACACCTACAGGACATGATAAATTCAAAAAATAATTGTCGGTGTATAAGCCAGGCAAAGGTTCCGTACAGTTTCCATTGGATCAAGCTTTGCCTAAAGAATTAATTAAAGCTATTATTCAATTCAGGGAAACAGCAAACATTAATAAATGATACCGATTACTCAAGAACTCATCAAAGAAATTGCCGATAATATGCTCACCGGATGTCGTTGTTATGTGCATATAGAAACGGGGCAGCTGATTGCGATTCCGGATGATGATGTATATGAAAGTGATCTGAAAGAATTATTTGCAGACGATTTAAAGGAGCTCAAGAAAAACAAAAAATTCTACAAAGAACTCGACAAACCAGAATCGAGAGATAGCTTTGAATTTATGGTAAATTTTACAGAACAGCTGTCAGATGATAATCCTCTCAAACATCGATTAGCGCTTGTTCTAGAAATGAAAAGCCCTTTCAGCAACTTTAATCATCAAATTGACAATTCCGGAGAATACCGTCAACAATGGTTTACGTTCAAAGATGAAGCCTTCAAACAATGGGTGATAGATCAGTTCAACCGTTTAAATTGGCCCATCCAATAATAATCCAAGCTCTGTTAGACTATGCGCAAACTAGATTTACTTTTAATAGAACTCCAAAACAATATTGCAAAGCAAGAAATATTTAATTTTGAAATTTCGGCATCAAACGTTGGGTGGCATATTGAACATATCTTGCTAACTATTATGAGAATAACCGGAGCGATGGAGAATTCCGTTCCAGGAAATTATAAATGGAGTTTTAAACTGCCCAAAGTTATTGTTTTCACAATGAATAAAATTCCCAGAGGCAGAGCGAAAGCACCCAAAGTCGTAGTTCCTAAAAATTATGACGAAGAGAGCTTAAAAAAGCATTTGCAAGAGTGCAAACTAAAAATTGAAAAGTTGTATGCTTTGCCTTCTCAACACTTTTTTAATCATCCCTATTTTGGTGATTTAAAATTAAAACAATGCATTCGCTTTCTTGAAATTCATACAAAACATCATTTAAAAATTGCTGATGACATTATTAAAAGTAAGTCCAATTAACATGAGAAATCTGACTATTTTATTTCTTTTAAGTACCGGTACACTCTTCGGGCAAACCTCATTCAAGAAGTATTTCCAAGATCAAACGATGCGAATTGATTTTTTGCATTCCGGTAACGCCACATCTGAAAATGCAAAACTTGAAAAAGTTTTTTGCTACGGAACTTGGGCAGGAAATAAAGTAAATTTGGTTGACACTTTGAATTTGGGAAAATCATTTTACAAAATTCTTGATGCTAAAAGCGGCCAAGTTATTTTCTCGAAAGGCTATGACAGTTATTTTAAAGACTATCAATCTACAGACGCTGCTATAAGTGGAAAAACAAAATCATTTTATGAGTCGGCATTGCTCCCTTGTCCCAAAAACAATATTATTTTTATTTTGGAAAAGCGAGACAGTTTAAATCATTTTTTAGAAGTGTTTCGAAAAGAAATAAACCCAGCCGAAGCAATTCCATATGATTTAAATGATGCCAGCATAAAAGTATTCTCAATATTGAACAATGGCTTATCTGAAAACAAAGTCGATGTTGTTTTTATTGCAGATGGATACGCTAAGGAGGAAGAAACAAAATTTAAAAATGACTTGGAGCGAGTAAGTAAAACTTTCTTTGCCATGGAGCCTTTAAAATCTTTGCGTGATAAATTCAATATTCGCGGCGTGTTCAAGCCCTCGCAGGAATCAGGCATCAGCGAACCTGCCGCAGGACTCATGCGCAATACATCTGTTAACAGTGCATTTGATGCATTGGGATCTGAGCGATATGTATTAACTGAAGATATTAAATCACTTCGCGACATCGCTGCATATGTGCCTTATGATGCCATTTTCATTATGGCGAATTCGAATAGATACGGTGGTGGTGGACTGTATAATTTCTATTGCACATTCACTTCCGACAATATTAATTCAGATTATTTGATGTCGCATGAATTTGGACATAGCTTTTTCGGACTAGCGGATGAATACTATACTTCTTCAGTTGCCTACTCCAATTTTTACCCCAAAGGTTATGAACCTTTAGAATCTAACATTACCGCAAATACAGATTCATCCACCCTTAAATGGAAACACCTTCTTGCTTCTGGAATAGAAATTCCTACTCCGTGGGAAAAAGATAGCTATGATGAATTTGAAATAGCATGGCAGAAAGAACGAACTCAACTAAATGAAGAAATAACTCGTTTAAAAAAGGAAAAGGCGACTAGTACAAGTATTCAATTGAAAAAATCGGATTACGACAGAAAGCAAGCTTCACATATCTTTTTGGCGCAGGAAATGTTGAATCAAAGCAAATATTCTGGCAAAGTAGGACTATATGAAGGTGCAGGTTACGCAACTTCCGGACTTTATCGGTCCTCCGTAAACTGCATTATGTTTACTCAAGCCAATTATTTTTGTCCGGTTTGTCGTAACGCCATGGAGAAAATGATTCAATGGCATACCGGCGAATAATTTGTACATTTAAATGTATACATTTGAAAGGTACTCATGAGTAATTATCTATAATTACATCGAGATTATCAACTAAACTCTATGTTTTCTCATACAGATTACGGAATAATTTTAGAAAACAGATTTTTCAAATAAAATTCGTTTGAGAAAGATTTACATATTTATTGTTAAATAAGGATTCTCCTTGATTATAAACATTTGAAATACTATATTTGCTAAATGACAATAGCTGGAGATCCAAGAACTTTAAGGCTATAATTCTGCGAAATGACTTACTGGCGGATAAATTATTAATCTCGTGTTTAAATTAAATGAACCAACAGGTTTTAAAAGTGAAACCTGTATGTTGTTCAACCACAAAATAAATTAAAGAACAAAAAAATGAAATCAGGAAAAGTATTATTAGGTTTACTTGCAGGAATGGCAGTAGGCGCAACATTAGGAATTTTATTCGCTCCGGACAAAGGAACCAATACGCGTAAAAAAATCTCCAAAAAAGGAGCAGATTATGCAGACGAGCTCAAAGAAAAATTTGATGACTTTATTAAAGGAGTCACCGAGAATCTCGAACAAACAAGTGAAGATGCATCTGAGATCTTGCACAACAAGAAATAATAAATGAAAAATCATCAAATATTATGATTTCAGGAAAATCATAAAACATTTTTTGAATCAATACAAATTTTGAAAATAAATGGAAAATACAGAATCAACGGCCGACGCTATAGAAACGCTTTTTGAAAAAGCTGAAGCATACGCTAAAACGAATATTGATTTAATCAAACTTAAAAGTATTGATAAGTCATCAGAAGTAATTTCCAAATCAGCTTCAAAACTTGTTTTTATATTCCTCGGATTAATTATTACCTTTCTCTTAAGTATAGGCTTGTCCGTTTGGATTGGTGACATGACTGGTAAAATGCATTATGGCTTTTTTATTGTTGCTGGAATTTATGCCCTGCTGTCCGTTGTCCTTTATTTTTTCAGAGATACGCTAATCAAAAAGCCAATCAACGATTCAATTATCATTCAACTTCTAGAAAAATATTAATATGCCAACGTATCATCCAAAAGAAGCGCTCCGGAATGAAATTGCAGCATTGGAAGCTAGACGTCTGATTGAACTGATAGAACTTAAACAACAATTTAATTCTACCTATGACAGTTTAAAGCCCATTAATCTTATCAAGGATGTATTTCATCAAATGAGTTCATCTTCGGACTTAAAAAATGATTTAGCAGAAGCCGGAATTGGAATCACATCCGGATACTTCATCAAGAAACTAATCATAGGCTCGTCTCAAAATCCTCTCAAATTAATATTGGGCAACTTGATACAATTCGTTGGGGCGAACGTTATTGCTAAACATGCTGACCCTATTAAAAATACTTTGAAAAGTCTTTACAAAAGTTTTCTTCCAACAAAATAATATTTTTCATATCGATTTCTTAGTAGGATGATTTAAGAATATTTAATATTTTTACGGCATTAAACACCCTAAAACATGTTGAATAGCTTCCTACTTCACTACTTTAAATCGAACAAAGCACGCGCAATAATTAATAGTACATTGCTTTTCATTTGTATCAGCGTGACATCATTTTCACAAGCGCCAAACCCGGCTTTAATAGGATATTTTCACAATTGGCAAGATGCGAATGCTCCCTACATACAGTTGGACCAACTTGATTCGCGTTATAATATTATAGATATTGCATTTGCTACACCGGCACAAGGAACAGATTATAATATGGTATTTACTCCTGACCAAGTTTCGGTGCCGGTTTTTCAATCACAAATTCAAAACTTACAGGCACAAGGTAAAAAAGTACTCATTAGTATTGGTGGTGCGAATGCGACTGTCTCGCTAGATAATATTATGGAGCGAGATTCATTTATTTCCTCCATGAATTCCATCATCAACACGTATGGATTTGATGGGCTAGATATTGATCTTGAAGGAAGTTCAGTGACCACAAGCGGCGGAACAATTTCTTCGCCAACAGATCAAAAATTGATTCATCTAATTGATGCCATCAAACAAATAATGTTGGACTATTACACAACAAACAATCGACGTTTACTATTAACTATGGCGCCCGAAACTGCATTTGTTCAGGGAGGACAATCAGCCTATGGTGGTATTTGGGGTGCCTATTTACCACTCATAAATGCGCTAAGAGATTCGATTGAAATTTTGCATGTTCAATTATACAACAGTGGATCGATGTATGGGCTAGATGGAAATATTTACACCCAAGGAACTGCCGATTTCATTGTGGCGCAGTGCGAAGCAGTCATTCAAGGATTCAATACTTCCGGAGGTTTCTTTGCAGGTTTACCTGCCTCAAAAATTGCGGTAGGACTTCCTGCTTGCTCCTCTGCCGCCGGAGGTGGATTCATCGATACCATCCAAGTTAAAGCTGCTATAAACTATTTACGAGGCAATGGTCCGCAAGTTGGATCCTATACGTTGATACAATCAGGCGCATACCCCAACTTCAGAGGCATGATGACCTGGAGCATCAATTGGGATGCGCTTGCAAGTTGCGGAACAAGTTATGAATATGCCAATAATTTCGAACAAATTTTTGGAACCACTACATCTTTGGAAAACACAATTACAATAGCTAGCGAAAGCTATCTATATCCAAATCCATCAACAGGAATTTTTACTTTTATTTCCGCAAAAAATAATTTTAAGGGTGAAATTAATGTGTTTAACATCTTGGGATCACTTGTTTTTACAAAATCGTTTGCCAGCAATAATTTTGTTCTCGACTTGGAAAAGATGCCGGCAGGAGTATACATCGCGAATATTTTTGATGGAGAAAAATATTATTTCCAGAAGTTAATTATTGAATAAATTGTTTGTCTTTGTTCAAGAAGTATTTTAAAATAGAACGAAATGATACAATATACGCTTTTAAAATTTTATTTTTATGACACATCAAGAAGAAAGTTTTAACACTTGGAATAATTAGCTTCTTTGTACCAGGATAAATTTATGAATTTAGAAATTTACAATGCTACATACGATGCTTTTTGCGACTCACTGAAAGACGAAAATTCCTCGGTACTTGATGTGGCCTGCGGACCCGGAAATATTAGTAAATACATCCTGAAAAAAAGTCCTGAACTTTCTATTCTTGGATTGGACACATCACCAAACATGATTGATTTAGCAAAGAGCAATAACTCTGGTGCGGAATTTTTAGTGATGGATACACGAACCATGACTTCGTTTCCACAAAAGTTTGATGGTATCATAGCAGGCTTTTATCTTCCCTACTTAACTGAAAAAGAAACGGCCGACTTTTTTTCAACTTGCTTTCAATTACTAAATTCCAATGCTGTTCTGTATTGTAGTTTTGTAGATGGAAATTCTGAATCATCCGGATTCAAAACAGGAAGTAGTGGTGACAGGGTATATTTTAATTATCATCAATTGGAAACAATTACTCAACTCCTCCACAAAAATCAATTCGAAAATCCGAAAGTCTATAAAGTAAACTACTTGCAAAATGATGGAAGTTCGGAAATTCACTGTATTCTTATCAGCAAAAAATTATCATGATACCAGAAATTCGTTTCTACCATGATGCGCATTCGGATTCTGACAAAGAAATTTGCGATCGCTTATTTTACGAGATCAACAAAGTTTTATCTGCAGCCGAAAACAAAATATGGCATGCCATTCCGGTATGGTTTATAGAGGGGAATCCAATTGTAGGATATGGCAAATTAAAAGGCTGTATTCGACTCCTATTCTGGAGTGGGCAATCTTTCGATGAAGATGTTTTACAAAATGAAGGAAAATTCAAAGCAGCTGAAATTCGATATACCGATGTTTCACAAATCAATTCCAAAGACCTGCTAAGAATCCTTAAAAAGTCAATATAAATTCAGTGGGATTACAAAAACATCATCAAAAGAAAAGGAGCATTGATTCGATTAAAGTGAATTAAAACAAGTTTACAATTATGTTCACTTCTTAATATTCTTCATTGCCTTTTACTAATGATTTCATTCGAAGGCATAAATTTTCTCATACATTGCTTGTCAAAGTATATATTAGATGAAGAATTTTCTATTTTCCTGCCATTTCATCACTGAAACAATTTAATTCATACATTTGTTGCTATCAGAATATCCGTGAAAAAGGCACTTCAAATATTCATCATTAGCTATTATCTCTTCGGCATATTTTGTTTGCCGAATGGTGATTTTTCAGTTTTAAAAAATCTTCCCATAATGTATCAACAATGCAAGGCAACAGAAGATAAGGATATGACACCTTTAGATTTTCTGACAGATCATTTAGTAAATATTGATAGTGTTTTTGACAATCACGCTAATAACGATGAACAAAAACCACATACTTCAAAATTTCTTCATCAACATTCTGCTTTTAACCTTTTCCATTTTACTATTTTTGCCTTCCAAATACAGCAAAACGAGCCTATAGAAAATGAGATGTTTCTGCCGGCAAATAAATTCCACACCTCAACTCATATTTTTAAAATATTTCGACCACCAATCATTTAGGTTTCTTTTAAAGTACCTCTGAATGTGTAATTCGAAATATTAAATTCATTAAATAAAAATAATCATGAAAAAAATAATTCTAGGATTGTTTTCAACAATCCTAATGAGTTTATCGGTGAATGCTCAGAAAATTAACACCGAAAAAGTCCCTGCGGCTGTGACATCTGCGTTTCAATCAAAATTTACTTTTGCTACTAAAGTGAAATGGGAAATGGAAAACAAAACGGAATATGAAGCCAGTTTCGATATGAATGGAGCTGAAATGTCAGCGAATTTTGATTCTTACGGGAATTGGTTAGAAACGGAAACAGAAATAAAAACAACGACGCTTCCAATAGCAGTTCTGGCACAACTAAAAAGCGATTTTGTTGGTTATAAAATAGAAGAGGCCAGTAAAATTGAAAGTACTAAAAACGGAACTTGTTATGAAGCCGAAATAGAAAAAGGACTAGAAAAATACGACGTTCTGTTTACTGTCGATGGTAAAGTAATCAGCAAATCACAAATCGAGAAAAAAGAAAAGAAAAAGTAAGTAGAAAAAGTAAATAAATCAGTCAAAAAAAGAGATAGAGAAATAATCCATCAAAAGCCGGGTAAGTAAAAAAACTTGTCCGGCTTTGTTAAATAAAATGAAATGAATCTTACTATCAAACTACTATTTTTCTATTTAATTTTTTCATCATTCATCACAAATGCACAAAATACAAATATTACCCTCTCCGGTTCTGTAAAAGATAAAACAACTAAAACAACTTTGCCCTTTGTAAGTATTATTATATTAAATGAAAAAGACAGTGCTTTTGTTACAGGTTCGTTAAGCGATGAATCCGGAAGATTTAGTTTTCCGAACATAAAGCCCGGAAACTACGTTTTAGAAATTGGCTATATAGGTTATGCGAAATCAATCCAGCCGATATATGTTGGATCACTTTCGAGTTTTATAGAAATTCCAACGATTGAATTAGCAGAAAACAGTTTAGATTTAAATGAAGTTACTGTCACTGCAAAACAAGATGAGGTAAGCGGAAAATTAGACAAAAAAGTTTTTTCAATGGAAGAAAACATAAGCCAAAATGGAGGCTCTGTTTTACAAAGTATGCAAAATTTACCGGGAGTATCGGTCCAGGATGGTAAAATACAATTAAGGGGAAATGACAAAGTAGCGGTGTTAATAGATGGCAAACAAACTGCGTTAACAGGAATGGGAAGTCAAAGTGGATTAGACAACATACCTGCTTCCTCGATTGAAAAAATAGAAATCATCAACAATCCTTCAGCAAAATATGATGCCAATGGCAACGCGGGAATCATCAACATCATTTATAAAAAAAACAAACAAGAAGGATGGAATGGAAAAGCAGGAATGACTTTAGGAGTGGGGGCCTTGTGGCTGAGGAAAGAAAATTTACCTAATATTCGTCCTCAATATCAAAATACACCCAAAATAAATCCGAGTCTATCCTTAAACTTCAAAAAGAAAAAAGTCAATTTATTTTTGCAAAGTGATTATTTGTACACAGAAACATTAAACAAAAATGAATTTATAACGAGAACATATAGTACCGGTGAGAGCATCAAGCAACAAATAAAACGCAATAGAAATACTTCTTTTGCTACAGTTAAAACAGGAATTGATTGGAATATAAACAATCAAAACACACTTAGCATTTCTGGAATGTACGGACTTGAAAAAATTATTGATCGTGGAGATGAACCCTTTTACAATTTTGAACTAAGCCAGCGCTACCGCCTTTGGCAATTTCTGGAAGATGAAGTGAAAACAACTGCGATGGCTACTTCTACTTTTCATCATCAATTCAATCAGCCCGGACATGTATTAAATACTGGGGTAAACTATACTTTTCATCGTGAAGATGAAAAATATTTTTTCGACAATATAATGCCGAATTTTTTCGGGAAAGATGCTTTCGTTTTAATTTCTGATGAGCAAGTTATAGATTTCAATTTTGATTACATCCGTCCATTAAAATATGGCAAGATAGAGGGCGGAATTAAAATACGAAATCGAGACATCCCTACCAATATGCAATTTTATCCTGGGCTTAACTCTCCTATCGATAGCACTGCGGGAGGACCCGCCACTTATAAAGAATTCATCCCCGCCATCTATTCAAACTACATTTTTGAAAATAAAAAAATCGAAGTCGAGCTCGGTTTAAGAATTGAATATGTAAAAGTGAATTATGTAGTGGGACCCGATCATCCTACATATAAAAGTGATGAATACAACTACACGCAACCATTTCCGAATATGCGAGTAGCATACAAAATCAATGATAACAACAAACTATCACTCTTTTACAATCGAAGAGTAGATCGACCCAATGAAGTAGACATTCGCATCTTTCCAAAGTATGATGATGCGGAAATTATAAAAGTAGGAAATCCTGCACTACGACCTCAATTTACGCATCTTATCGAGATTGCCTATAAAACCAATTTGAAAAAGGGATACATTTACTCGGCCGCTTATCACCGAATTGCGGACGGTACTATTACGCGGATTGCAAGTACTATCCCAAACAGTAATCTGATCTATTCTATATTTCAAAATGCTAAAAAGAGTTATAATACAGGAATAGAACTTATTTTTTCACAAAATGAGAACAAATGGTTGAGCTATAATCTTAATCTAAATTACTATTTCAATTCAATAGACGCTTTCGAAGTAGAGAATATATATCCGGTTTATAACACATTTAGAGTCGAATCACAAAACATTTATACAGGGAATGTAAAACTAAATGCGGTGATGCATATAACTAAAACGTTCGATGCACAATTTACAGCCATTTATTTAGCTCCAAACATCATCCCTCAAGGAAAGATTGCTCAGCGATATTCTATTGACTTAGGATTAAAGAAAAAATTACAAAAAGGCAAAGGCGAATTGTTTTTAAATGCCAACGATTTGGCGAATACGATGCTCATAAAAAAAGAAATCAAGGGAAATAATTTCCAATACACATCCAGCGACTACAATGAAACTCAAGTATTCCGAATAGGATACAATTACAAATTTTGATCGTTAACATCGAATCATAAAATTTCAACTTTCTTTAGATTTCACTTACAAAGTACAAAGTAATTATATCCCTTGGCCTCCGATCAAAAATATTTAGAATTCGTTTTAGATCAAATTGAAAATACAGGAGAAATAAGTGCAAAATAAATGTTTGGTGAATATAGAATTTATTCCTGTGGGAAAATCGTTGGACTTAATTGTGAAAATAAACTTTTCATTAAGCCGACCATTTCAGGAAGAACATTTATTAAAGATCTTGTTGAGGCACCTCCCTTTCCCCTAGCAAAAATGTATTTTCTGATCGAAGATAAAATTGAAAATCGGGAATGGCTTAATCAACTCATCAGAATTACCTGTGCAGAATTACCGGAACCGAAACTGGAACCAAAGAAAAAGAAAAAGAACTCTTCTAAATAGTTTTTTTATATATTCGAGTAAATATTAATCGAATATATGATTCTTGAAATTAGCAAATACCTTGTCATCTTATTCGGGATTTTTCTTATTCTTATGGCCTTACTCATGCTTTTTGCTCCCTTAAAAGCAAGAGAAATATTAACAAAAGCAGGAAGCACTCCATTTATCAATTACATGGAATTAAGCATTCGCATGATTCCCGCAATAGGATTAATTGTATGTGCTGAAATTTCTAAATTTCCTCAACTCTTTAACGCACTCGGCTGGTTCATGCTCTTTACTTCCTTGATTTTATTTTTTGTTCCTCGTCGTATTCATCATAATTTTGCATTGCAAAGTGCCGGCATCCTAAAACCCATACTCATTCAAGTAATTTCTCCTTTCTCTTTGGCATTTGGAGTCTGGATAATTTTTTCGATATGTTAAATTTGGTGTAAATTGTTGCTTGTTAATAAATGTTCCTTACTTTTATTAATTAATTTACCTAAACAGCATAATCACTATGAAGCAGAATTTACTCCTTCTCTCGCTCTTTGCATTCTTAAATGTTGTCACAGAATCAGTCATCGCTCAGCCTTACTGGGGAACGATCTTTATTGATTCCACAATTGTTACCGCTTCAGATCCTACTACTTGGGTCAGTACAACCTATTCCGGACAAGGGCCAAGAGTCGTTTACGATCGAAGAATTCCTGGTTGGACTACCATCAATGCCTATCTCTTTGATATTGTTTGGAACGATGGGCTCACAACAGAAGCTCAAGTAAATCCGGAATTCGGAAACGATTCCCTTGCATTTATAGAGGCCAACAAATATGGAATTGTAATCGGTCGCTTGCCTAAATGCTTGCGCGAAGATGTGAATTCTTTGTGGATACACAAGGGAACGGAATCCTTTGGGGGTGGGAATTTTTCCATACTCATTCACACAGGACAAAGTGCAATCTATGAAACTCAAGGTATTTTAGAAGAAACATTAATTCATGAAGCCTCGCATACTTCGTTGGATGCAGCACATGCTAGTTCTCCGGGATGGCTCAATGCGCAAAATAACGATCCCAATTTCATTTCTACGTATGCAGCCAATAATCCTACCACTGAAGATATATCAGAGTCATTTCTTACTTGGATTATGGTACGTCAGTGTACTCAAAGAGTATCACAACAAAATTTTGATAGTATCTCCTTAAATATTCCGAACCGTCTCGCCTATTTTGATAGTCAGATTCTAAATTTATTACCGCTTTGCGTTACTACAACCGGAATTGTTGAACAAAATGAAAGGGCTATTCGAATTGCTCCAAATCCTTTTGTAAGCAATGCGCGAATTACATCAGATAAAGCCTTTTTAAATGCAACTCTTGTTTTATATAATCAACTTGGGCAATTAGTACACACTTCTTCGGGATGGCAGGGTAAAGAACTTTTAATTCACAGAAACAATTTAAGTGCGGGAATTTACTTTGTTCAGATTATCGAACAGAGCCAATTACTATTTAAGCAGAAAATTATTGTTATGGATTAGATATTAAATTCTATATCCACTAAAAAAATCGATATATCTCAAAGATATCTTTTCATTCAGTAATGAATTCTTATTGATGGTATTTAACCGATATACATTCCTTCTTGCGTTTCCCATATTTTCCCATGTACTTTTGTAATATAACTCAATACAAAAAACAATAATTGAATTCATTTTAATGTTTCTGATTAAAAGCATACTTGTCAATATAAATGCTCAGGAATTTTAAGTTTATGTCAGCATTTTGTAAATTTTATGTAATTATTACTTATTGCAAAAAACAAGTATAAAGTGTTATCGTTCTCCTTAACTTTACTCAAGTTCATTTTAACGATTCATCAAATTAAAAATAAAATAAAACCATTTATGAGACCTCTTAAAATTATTACTCTTGCATTTAGCATCATCCTAATTGCCTTTAATCAGAATGTTCATTCACAAGTTCTAAAGAAAACTGTAGTAGAACATTTCACAAATACCAAATGTAGTATCTGTGCTTCACGCAACCCAGGCTTTTATTCAAACTTAAATAATTTCCCCGGCACACTACATTTATCTGTTCATCCTAGCCTACCTTATAACAATTGCCTATTGCATTTGCAAAACGCTGTAGAGAATGATGCACGCACAAATTATTATGGCATTTTCGGAAGTACGCCACGACTCGTGGTGAATGGCAATGTTGTTTCTGCTTCTGCTAATTATTCGCTTCCAAGTATATTTATTCCTTATCAAAACCAATTTTCTGCTGCAAGCATTCGCATCGAGCAAGAAAAGTTTGGACCTGATTCCATTCGCTCCACAATTACAATTAAAACAGTTGGCTCAAATTCTCTAAGTACACTCTCACTTTTTGTTACATTAGCAGAAGATACTGTCTTTTATACCGGCTCTAATGGCGAACCTATGCATTTTGATGTATTCAGAAAATCATTAAGTAACGTTACAGGAGATCAAATTACTTTGCCGAATACGATAGGTGATTCAATTCAATTTGTATATTCTTCACCAATGAATAGTATTTGGAATTCTTCTAGAATTTATACGATGGTCATCTTGCAAGAAAGCGGAAATAAAAATTTAGTGCAAGCGGAAGCGGTGAGTGCCTCTGCAGGACAAACAAGCACCGGTATTGAGAATCTCTCAAACAATTTAGACATTCGTGTATTTCCTAATCCAAGCGATCAATATATTAACATCGAAGCTCCAGAAATTTGGAAGGGTGCATCTTTCCAAATCACCGATGTGAAGGGTCATCAAGTTTTAATTGGTACACTGGGCGGTATTCTAAGCAGTGTAGACATTAGCTCTTTTGCGAAAGGGGTTTATTTCATTCAGCTGAAAAATCAGTCGGATAAATCCTTCAAGTTTATAAAAAATTAGAGCCGGAACATATTAAATTTTAAAATGGATTGGAGGAAATATAAATTTCTATTCATATTATTTATAAGTTTAGCATCTGAAATGAATATTCATTCGCTTTCAAAAAGCTCATCTTAAAAGATAATATCATGAATCCAAAAGTTAAAAATATTCTAGCTGCTGTAGCCGGAGTTATTATCGGCAGTATTGTTAACATGTGCATCATCATGATTAGTGGGACTGTAATTCCTCCACCCGAAGGTGCCGATATCTCTACGACAGAAGGATTAAAAGCATCGATGCATTTATTCCAACCCAAACATTATATCATGCCATTTTTAGCGCATGCGTTGGGGACACTTGTTGGAGCTATGGTTGCAGCAGTAATGGCTACGAATTATAAAATGCGCTTCGCACTTGGCGTTGGATTTTGGTTTCTTTTAGGAGGCACTGCAATGGTGTTTATGATTCCTTCGCCCACATGGTTTAATGTTTTGGATTTAGGATTAGCTTATCTTCCGATGGCATACATTGGTGGGAAGATGGTTTCAAAGCGTTAAATGTATATTCCCTTTTTGAACATGCATCTTGCTGTAAAAATTAGTAGCGTCTGATCGATT
>Ga0105048_10003511_pt1 | contig 25700 bp, 20 predicted proteins | sample MAT05_FD_78382 | JGI IMG/M metagenome (GOLD analysis project Ga0105048, IMG submission 78382) | Freshwater microbial communities from Lake Fryxell liftoff mats and glacier meltwater in Antarctica - MAT-05 | ecosystem: Environmental > Aquatic > Freshwater > Ice > Liftoff microbial mat | place... | reverse complement strand
GGTGAGCCTTTAGTTAGTGGTTAGTGGTTAGTGGTTAGTGGTTAGTGGTTAGTGGTTAGTGGTTAGTGGTTAGTGGTTAGTGGTTAGTGGTTAGTGGTTAGTGGTTAGCGGTTAGCGGTTAGCGGTACGACGGACATCTTGTCCGTCGCGCGATTCGTCGGACTGGAAGTCCGTCGTACAGTTCTAATCATCGATGAAATCCCAGCCGGCGGCTTTCCAATCTGGATGAATCCACCTCACCCATTGATCAGCAGGCAGGCCTGCTTTCTTTGGATTCTTTCCGACGTATTGCACGACATTCCACAGATGTTCTTCGTCACGAACGATGCGGTCGTAGCTCTCTTCCTCCCACAACGCTCCTTCTCGTCCGAGTGTCCTGTTCACACGCAATGCGACGTATTGCTTGATCCGTTGAAGGCAGTCCTCCAACTCGTGGCCATTGATCGGTTGCATGACTACATGGACGTGGTTCGGCATCACTACGAAACAAGAAGTGAAGTGACGCTGATCCTGAAAGTGCACCAACGAATCAGACATCAGTTGTGAAAACCGAGAATCGCGAAACACGCACGAGCCGTAGCCCTTATCCATCCACCGCTCGGTCTTGTTGGTGATCTCCTGAGCGAATTGTTTCCACGTCATCTCGCTACGCGGCTCCGGATGTTGCGTTTCCCAGACTGCCTGCCAGCGTACGAGTGCCTGAAGTTGCTCCTGCGGAATGGAATCCGCCTGACGAAAAGTGACAGCGTAAGTCGCACCCTCCTGCCTCCAGTGCGGCAGATGACGGAAATACATACGAATGGGAAGATCCGGATGAAGTCCCCGAAATCGCGGAGGTGCAGGCTTATTGAATGTCGATGTGATCATGTCATTCTCTGGACTGTTTTTTGTACGACGGACATCCTGTCCGTCGGGTGTTTTGACGGACTGGAAGTCCGTCGTACGGCGAAGTTCTTATCTCTTTCTCATCAGGTCGGACAGGGCCACGGCGCGGACGATGTCCCGGACTCGGTAGTGGTTTTTCTTCGCTTCGGCCTCGATGGCCTGGAGGTCGTCCTGGTCATCAATGGTCAGCACGCGGCGAAGCGCGTAGGTGCAAAGGTGCTCGATGAAGGCCCGCGCAACCGTGTCGCGGTCATCGATCAGCAGCCGTTTGAATTCGCTGGCATCCTTGAAGGCACGGCCGTCGGGCATCATTCCGGAGGGATTGATCAAGGGGTCCTCACCGACTCCCGTCGCGACCTTCTCACGAGTGCGCCACTGCCCGATGGCATCGTAGTTGTCCCAGGCGAGTCCCAGGGGGTCGATCTTCGCGTGGCAGGCGGCGCAATTCGCGTCGTTGCGGTGCGTCTCCAGTTTATCACGAAGGGTTGCCTTGGGGCTTTTCGGCGGATTGGGTTCGATGGCGGGCACGTTTGCCGGAGGTGGTGGCGGTGTCTTGTTAAAGATCGTCTCGCTGAGCCAGACGCCGCGATGCACCGGACGGTGGCGCGTGCCGTCCGACGTCAGACCGAGCACTGCGGCCATCGCGAGCAGTCCGCCGCGATGATCCTCGGGTTTGAGCGAGACGCGTTGGAAGTCGGCGGTCTTCGGCTCCGGAAGTCCGTAGAAATCGCAGAGCCGGGCATTGGCCATGGTCCAGTCGGAATCGATGAAACCATCCACGGGCAGGTTCTTCGCGAACATCTCGCGAAAATACTCGATGACCTCCGCACGCATGCTCGTTTCGAGCCACGCGTCGTAGCGAGGATAGAGCCCGTTGTCCGGAGGGAACATGCCGAGGCGATGCAGTTGCAGCCATTGCCGCGCAAAGTCGTCGACGAAGCGGTTGATCCTGCTGTCTGCCAACAGCCGGTCCACCTCTTGCGTTAGTACGACGGACATCTCTGTCCGTCGCGTGTTGATTGTGTCGACGGACTGGAAGTCCGTCGTACAAAGGGTGCCGTTTTGGGCTGCGGTGAACAACCCTTCATCCGGCATTGAGCTCCAGAGGAAATACGAGAGACGCGAGGCAAGTTCCCAGTCGGTGAGACGTTCGCGGACATCGGGCTCGCCCTCGACGAGGTAGATGAAGTTTCTCGAGGTCAGCACGCCTAGCATCGCCACACGATAGGCATCGGCCGTCTTTTCGCCCGCCTCACGTTCGGCGCGGTAAGATTGCAGATAGTCCGTCAACTCCTCCTGCTTGACCGGCCGCCGCCAGGCGCGTTCGGCGAAACGCTGGAGATGTTCCGCGACCACCTCGGGGGCGACGTCCGCAGAGGGCGCCAGGCCTTTGCGACGTGACTTCTCCGCCTCCGTCTCCAGCGGCCCTTCCCATTCAATCCAATCGACGAGCGCCGTGGAAAACAGGCCGTTCCCTTCGCCATCGAACATCTGCGGGGCGTTTGGATTCAGGAGCAGGGTCTCGCTGCTGTGTGTAAAAATATAGAATGGGCTGGCGAGCGCGCCACGGAAGGCAGCGCCTTTCCTTCTGTCCACAACATCGGTGGCCACCACGCAGAAGTCCAGCGTAGTTGGCATCTCCAGGAACACCTCGAACTCATGGACCTCCGGTCTGTCCTCCGGTGCCGTGATGTCAAATTCGATGAGGCCATCCACGGTCTCCTCACCGGTCTTCTTGCCGATGCTCAGGTGTGCCGGTTGGCCGCCAGGGGGACGAATACCGCTGGCCTGGAGGCGCATGCGATAGAGCCCGCTGTGTTCCGGACCGGTTTTCCCGAGCCACCCAGGCGAGAGCGCGGTCTGGACTCGACCGGGGAAGAGTAGGTAGCGCAGCGGTCGCTTGATGCCGAGCCGGTCCAGAGCCTCCTGCTGCGCCTTCCCGCCGCCGTAACGCAACTCGGCCGCCGTTTTGCGGACTTTGCGAGCTTGGCCGGACGCGGCCGGGAACGCCCGGTCGAGGACGAGTTCCGCAGCGCGGTAATAGCGATCGACATGCGATGGCGAAAGCGACAGCTCCGATCCGATCCGCTCAAAACCGTGCCACAGCGTGTCTTCGTTCAGCTCCCCCGGCTTGGTGGGATCATAACGCACAGCGAGCAGGTCGTAGACCGTGTTCTGATACTCTTTCCGGCTCAGACGGTAATGCGCCACTGCCGGACGTGCCGCCATCCGCGCCGCCCGCCCCTCCTTGATCAGCGAGTCGAGACTCGTGACGAATTTTGCGATCTCGTCCTGCGTCGGTTGCTTCTCCTGCTTCGGAGGCATCTCTCCGGAATTGATTCGTTCGATCACCTCTGCCCAGCGGTGTGTTTCCACACCCAACTTGAAATCGCGTGAGAGCCGGTCGATACGGAGATCACCCTCTTCCTTGTTAGGCCCATGACAGCTTAGGCAATGCTTCGTAAGGAAGGCTTCCAACGGTTCCGCTGCGCGGACGGCACAGGGAACGCCAAGGCTGGCGACGAGGAGCAGGAACGATCGGGTAAAATATTGTAGATGGAACATGGTGATCACAAAACAAAAGTATTAGCGGTTAGCAGTTAGCAATCAGTTGTGGATTTGCCGGGGAAAGCGTTTCAAAAACAAGCTAATAGCTAACCGGTGGTTTGGAAGCAGATAAAAGGCGTTGGCTCAGTCCACCCACAAACGTACAAGGCCGACGGGATGAAAGGCATCGCCACCTGCTGTGAGATCAAGCGTGACCTGAGCTTGGCGGCCATTTTTGCCGATCATGTTGACCTTGGCGGAAACTGGAGCTGAGGTGGGCTTGCGATCTTCTCCTGCGGGCGCAATGCGGACTGCACCGCCTTGTTTGAGGCGTTTGATCTGCTCACTGCCTTCGTTGAAGAGCGTGAGGACGACTTTGGAGGCGCTGGCTTCGTCAATGTAACCGGGTGCGCCTTCTTCGAGGATGCGTTTGGCGTGGACGGTCTTTTGCTCGGTCTGGAATTTGAGCAGACTTTCGTCGTCGAGGAAGACTTCCCACGGCAGCCTATGTTTCCCACTGCCCGTGCCGTGCGTTTTGGTTCGCAATTTATCGCCAACGCTTATGTCGCTGAACTTCGCGAGTTGTCCGTTTTTCCAGTAGCGCGTGTCGTTATCGGTCTCGATGACGACGCCCTTTTCACGCACGAAGGTCATGTCGCCCTTCGCCCACGTCGTAATGATCTTTCCGGCGGCGGCATCGACTTGATCCACGAAGAAGTATTCGCCGTGGCCGTTCATCATGTTCATCTCGTCCTGAATATAGGTAAGCCACACCCACTCTTCTTTCCCGTTTACATGCAGTCGAAAGATCGCGCGCTCGCCGACCTTGAAGTCTTGTAAGTCGCCAAGCGTGGCATGATGCAGCAGCTCGGCATAAGGCATCACGGTGAAGCTCATCACTTCGTCCGTGCCCTCGTTGCGAAACTTGCCTGTGCGAGTGGCGAAATCGATGCTGATGAGTTCCCCCCAGATACGGCGCATTTTCTCGGTGGGGATGATCACCTTCCCAGGGGTGATCACAGGGATCGGCTTCGCGGGCGGTTCATCGGCGGCGATGCCAACGAGGGAAAGTGCGGAGCTGGCTGCGAAAGGCAGGGCGAGGGAGGCAAGGAGAATAAGATAAGGTTTCATGGTGTAGGATTTTACAGTGGTTTGGAAACTTGTTCGCGTGAATGACAGTTGGCGTTACTCGCGTCCGTGGAACTCTTCTTCCTTCGGGAGCGCGAGGACTTTCCACGTGGCCGGATAAAAGCGCACGATGCGGCGCGGGCGGTAGCCTTCGAGCAACATGTCGCACTTCACCCGGATCTGCACGCCACTGCTGCCGGGTTCGATAAGGATTTGTTTAATGTCGAGAATGTTGCCTCCCTTGCGGTCGTTAATGGGGTCGTAGGTCATGAGGCTTTCGCGGGCGACCGCAATGGTGCCTTTCGGCGCGGACTGATTCTCGGGCTCCTTGGAGAGCGGCCAGCCGATTGGTATGCTGTTCGTGTGCGTTAGCTCCTCCAACAATGCAGCATCCACTCCGCCGAAAAACGTAATGGTGACGATCTGCGCGTCGTCATCGACGGCATTCACCCAGCCGGGTAATCCGTGCTGGCGGATGTGGTTGCGATGGCGTTCGAGTTGGTTGGCGGTGAGCCACGCGCGGGCGGTTTCGTCGATCCAAATGTCGGTGATACGACCGGGGCCGTAGAGAGTAGCCCAAGTGAGATTAAAGAGCACGGTCTGGCCGGGTTGCAACGCTTTGAGATCAACGAAGCCATTGCACTGCATCACGCGCGTGCTGGTGAGGAGATCGAATATCTTCGGCTGGCCATTGGGCTGACCGTTCTCTTGCAGCGTGGCGGTGAGCTTCTTTGCGTCGAAATCCACGCTGTCGATCTTCCAGAGCTGCTTCTGCCGTGCATGGAACGAGAAATCATCCTCAATTCGAAAGCAGCGACGAAACTCCCACTCGGGCGTCTTGCGCTTATTAGAGGTGTCCGGCAGTGGCGTCTGGTCGTTGGGATTGCTCAGATAAAATAAACCGTGCAGGTGCGTGCCGAGCGGAATGTCCTGCAAGGCAGCCGGGGCTCCCTGATACCATATGTAGCCATACGGTAGCATCGTCGCATCCAGCGGCAAGTCCCATACACCGCGTTGCTGACTGTCGTTCCGATCAACGCGAATCTGAAAGCGACGCTCCAGATGATCGACTTGGATGAGTTCACCCGTGACCGCGTGCGCGGAACCCTCCGGCGGGAACTGGCCTTCGACGAGTTGCAACCAATCGGGTTTATCTTCAGGTTTCCTGTCCTTGGGAGTTTTTCGCTTCTCATCTCCCGTCACTGGACCATCGGCGTCGGTACGAAACTTCGGCGGCTCGGCGAAGAGAAGTGCCGATGAAAGGAATAGGCCAGTAAGACAAAGTCCAATGATATGTCGCATATGGAATCCGGTGATGAATGAGCGGCGTTACGCAAGAATCTGAGAGATTACTCCCACACTGTCCTGGAACGTGTCGGTTTTGACATCGACACGTTGGAGCATGGTGAGCAGCAGGTTGCTGACGCGGGCGTCGCTGTCGACGGGACGGCTGCAAATCTTGTAGTGGGCGGTGGCGTTGGTGACATCGTATTTGCCGATCTTGGGCAGATTGAAATCCACGTGCGTGCCGTGCTTGTAGCCGAGCGCTTTGCCGCCGGCGAGGATAGTGGGCAAGTTGGCGTTGCCGTGGCTGTGGCCATAAGCCATGCCGCTGCCCCAGAGAACTTGCGTGGTGTCGAGCAGGGGAGTGTCGCCTTCCTTGTGCTCCTTGAGCTGGTCGAGGAAATAACTGAGCTGGCCGACGAGGAAGGTGTCGGTTTCAGTGAGACGACGAAGCTGTTCGGGGTCGCCGTTGTGATGCGAGAGACCATGGCGTGCCTGCAAAATTCCGATCTCGGGGATGCCACTGGCGTGACCTTCGCCGCCGATGCCGCAGGTGATGACGCGCGTCGAATCGGTGCGCAGCGCCATGACCATGAGGTCATAAAAGAGGCGATAATACTCGCCCGCTTCGGCCATGCTAAGCTTGCGCTGAAGACGAGTGGCCTCGTCGGCATGCACAGCGGGCTTGGGCACATTCAGCCATTCGTCGGCGCGGCGGGTGCGTTCTTCGACCTGACGCACGGCGGTGAGGTATTCATCCAGCTTGCTGCGGTCCTCGCTGCCGAGCTTGTTATTCACGCGTTTCGCATCGTCGGCCACGAGATCGAGGATGCTGCCGCGCCGGCTGAGACGGCGGCGAATGGTCTCCTTGCTGTCCTTCTCGACACCGAAGAGCGCATTGAAAATCTGCTGCGTGTTGCGCTCCGCTGGAATCTGGATGCCGTCCTTTGACCAGGCCAGTGACGTGCCCTCGATGGCCATCTCCAGCGAAGAAAAACGCGTTGCATTGCCTTGCACCTCAGTCATGAGCTGATCGGCGGACACCGTGTTGCGGAAGGCACCGCCATCGCCTGGAACGTTCGCGCCCGTGAGCCAGACCTTCTCGCAGTTGTGATGCTTGCCGATGACCATCGGGTGATGCAAGCCACTGATCGGCGTGATGTCCGCACGATGTTTTTCGAGCGACATGAGCGGCTTGGTGAACTCGTAATCCGCGCCCGCTTTCTCGATCTGCCACGTCAGCGTGTTCACACCATTCGGGATGTAAAGAAACACGCTGCGCTTCGGCCTCGCGGTCGCCTCGGCAGCACGCGAATTGGCGGGCAGCATGGCGTTTAGGAGTGGCAGCGAAATGGTAGCGCCAAGTCCGCGCAGGACCTCGCGGCGGCCAATTTTCCAGCGATTCATGTTCCGATTGCTCATGGGTTGTTCCTGGGTAGCGGTTAACGTTTTTGGAAAAGATCGGAGGTAACAAGCTCGGTGACGATGTCGGTCACCCGGTAGTCTTTGGTCTTGCTGGCGACGGCGATGGCTTTCAGGTCATCGCGGTCGTCGAAGGACAAGCTGCGGCGCAGGGCGTAAGTGGCGAGCTTCTCGATGAAGGTCTGATTGAAGGCGTCGAGGTCCGCAAGGAGAAGTTTCTTGAATTCATCGGCGGTCTCATAGCCGCGACCGTCCGGCAGTGAGCCGGCGGCGGTGACTTTCGGGTTCGCGCCGATGCCGTCGGTGACTTCCTCGGTGCGCCAGCGGCCGATGGCGTCATAGTTCTCAAACGCAAGGCCCAGGGGATCTATCTTCGCGTGGCAGACAGCGCAGTTGGCATCGTGGATGTGCGCTTCGAGCTTCTGGCGCAAGGTGGCTTTCGGACCGGTGGGATTCGTGGCGATGGGTTCGACGTTTGCTGGCGGTGGCGGTGGCGATTTGCCAAAGATAGCTTCGCTCAGCCATACGCCGCGATGCACGGGGCGATGTCGCACGCCATCGCTGGTGAGCGAAAGGATGGACGCCTGCGTGAGCAAGCCGCCGCGATGGCTGTCGGCGGGCAAGGAGACGCGTTGGAACTGGTCGTCACAGAGCTTCACCTCGGGCAAGCCGTAGAACTGCGCCAGCAGCGGGTTCATCATGCTCCAGTCCGAGTGGAGGAACTCACGCAGCGTAAGGCCGCTGGTGAGTACTTCGCAGAAAAACGCTTTCGTCTCGCCGACCATGCTGTTCTCAAGCGTCTTGTCGTAGTCGGGGTAGAGCATCTTGTCCGGCTGGAACATGCCGACTTTTCTCAATCGCAGCCATTGCGTGGCAAACGAGTCGGTGAAGCGCTGCGACCGCGCATTGGCCAAGAGCCTTGCGACCTGTTGTGCGAGCACGGACTTGTCGCAGAGCTTGCCTTGCTCGGCGAGCGCGAACAACTCGGCATCCGGCATCGTATTCCAAAGCAAGTAGGACAATCGCGACGCGATCTCCCAATCATTGAGCGTTTGACGCGACGCGTTCTCATCCCCCTCGGCGATGAAAAGGAAGCTCTTCGAGTTCAGGATAGCGAGTATCCCGGCTTTCACGGCATTGCGGAAGGTCTCCTTCGCATCGAGTTCGCTCTGCACGATGCGCATGAAATGGCTGATCTCCTCGTCGGTGACGGGACGACGAAAAGCTCGCTTCGCGAGTGTGGCGAGACAGACGCGTGCCTGCTCCAGGTTGCCCTCTTGGCGCGGCATGTAGTCGTCGCGGAACTGCTGCTCGTGATCTTCGATGATCGGTCCCTTCCATGTGATCGAGTCCATGATGAGGAAGGGATAGCGTGGCTTGCCCGCTTCATCGGTGAGCTTCATCTGCCAGGGAATGCGACCGATCTTAGTGCTGATGAAGGGCACCTCGCCATGACGGCCCGAACGCGGATTATTCGAAGGACCGGGTACATCGTTAAACACCTCGATGTTCGGCCTTCCTTTGGGCAGGTGCGCACGAAAGGACACGGTGACCGGCTTGTCCTCGGGCGCGACGATGTCCTGCTCAAACAACACGCGGTCCAGCTTCGACTCATACACCTTGAGTCGCGGCGCACGGCCTTTATCCGGCTTCAGGCCGCTAAGCGTGTAGCTGATCTCATAGATGCCCGACTCCGGCAGCGGGTCCTTCAGCAGCGAATACCGGAAGATGTCGCCCGGCCACATCTCGTATCGCACTTTGTCGAGCAGTCCCAACTCGCGCAGCCGCTCACGATGTCGTTCGCTGATCTGGTCTTCGTAGAGCACCGGTTTCGAGCCGCCGAAGGGGAGCGCGGGTTTCGAGTTCTTCGGCGGCGGATCAGGATACGCTTCGTTAAGAATGGTCTCTGCCGCGGTGAGATACTTCTCGATGTTCGACGGCGAGAGCGTCAGCACGGAGCCAATGCGTTCGAAGCCGTGCCACTCCGGGTCATCGAGCAGCGCGCCGGGGTCTTTTGCGTCGTAATGCACACCGATCAGATCGCGCACCGTGTTCACATACTCGTCACGCGTGAGGCGGTTGTAACTGACTCGTCCGCGTGCGGCCATGCGGGCGGATTCGCCTTCCTTCATCCGTATGGCAATCCACTCGACGATCCCGGCGTTTTCCTCGGCTTTTGGGCGCACTTTCGCTTCTTCCGGCGGCATCTCGCCAGAGTTGATGCGCTCCATGATTTCCAGCCACTGCGGTGTGTTCTCGGTCCCCACCTTGGGCGAGAGATTGTCCACGCGGAAGTCACCCTTCTGCACATCCTCGCCATGACACTCCACGCAGTACTTCTTAAGGAACGGCTGCACGACCTTCTCTAAGTCATGCGGTGCGGCCGCCTGCAATGAGGTCGAAGCAAGCAAGGCAAAGACAATGAGAAGACAGCGGCGGGATTGGATGTTACTCATGGCGTCTTCTGGGGTTCATCTAAGGGTTTGTAATTAATCATTCGATATAAAGCAGTTCGTTCGCGTTGAGCAGCGCTCGACAGAAAGCCGTGCGTCCATAACGTGCGATGAGCTGTTCGGCCGCGGAGCGTTCCTTGGCGGTCGGCGGGCGCTGAAACACGAATGCATAGGCTTGCGTGACGGCATCGCCCTGCTCGATGCGGACGGCAATCGCTTTGGCCATGTCGAGCGTGAAGCTGTGGTTCAGCAGAGTGAGTGCCTGCAGGGGCGTGTTCGTGTTCGCGCGTTTCGGCGCGGCGAACGCAATGTCAGGGAGATCGAAGTCACTGAGCACATCCACGACGCTGGCCCGAGCGTTTTGGTGATAAACGGCGCGGCGATACGTGTCCGGGCCGTGGGTATCGAGCGGGAAGTAAGTGCTGACGTTGTTCTGTGTGTATTTGTAAAGACGGAATCCGAGGCCGCCCATCGGTTCTAGCCGGAGTTTACCTGCGACGGCCAGCATGGTGTCACGAAGTTCCTCAGCACTAAGGCGGCGCGGAGGGAAACGCCAAAGGAGACGAGCGTCCTTGTCTTCGCTCGCGGCTTCCATGCGGAAGTCGGCGGATTGCAAGTAGGTTTGCGAGAGTAGGATTTCGCGGTGCAGCGGCTTGAGTCTCCAGTCATTCGCGATGAGTCGGCTGGCAAGATAATCGAGTAACTCGGGATGTGTAGGCTTGCTGCCGAGGAAGCCGAAATCGCTCGGAGTATCGACGATGCCGGTGCCAAAGTGATACTGCCACACACGGTTCGCAAGCACGCGCGGGGTAAGCGGAATGTCGTCGCTCGTGATCCACTTCGCGAGCGTGAGGCGGCGTTCGCCTTCGGGCGCATCGGCTTTGAGTTCGAACGGTTTGGTGACGTGATCCAGGACGCTCAGGCTTGCGGGTAGTACGGCATCACCGGGCTTCATCGGATCGCCGCCTTTGTGGACGAAGGTGTGCTCCTTCGGCTGCGAGTAATTGCCAGCCCAGACTTGCGGGAGCTTGGGCACCGCGTCGATCTTCGCTTGCACTTGCGCGAGTTGCTGGTCGAGCGCTGCGAGTTGCTGGTCCTCCTCGGGCGTGGTGACCTCGCGTCGGACGTTGGCGATGCCGTGTGCGGGCGTCCACGGCTCGCGTCCCTCATCACTGGCCACCGTGCGCCACGTCCGTCCATCCGCGGACACCTGGACCTCATATTCGCACGGCGTGGCTCCACGTACTTTTTCTTCGTCGATGTTGCGGTCGCCGCGCGCGTTGATGAAGGTGATGCGATTGATCCGCTCGGGCTTTGAGAAGGTGAGCGTAAGCCCAGCCGGATCGCCGATAAACCATGCCTCGCCCAGGGCGCCGTCGATGCAATATTGCGGGCCGTAAGCTTCGGGAAAATCCTCGGCGGTGGCGGACTTCGCGCCCGTCGCCGTGGTACCGATGCTGGCGAGGGCGACGTTGCGGTCCGGTTCGTCCGCGCTCCAGACCTGGAACTCCGTGAGTTTACCGCCCCCGCCGGCCAGCCGTTTGCCGTTCTTGCCCGTTTGATGGTCGCTCGTGAGTCCTTGGATGGCGAACTTCACATGCCGCGCCTCGACTGTCGCGAAACTCTCGCTCGTGCCTTGTTGGTCAATCTTCGGCCGTAAAGGCTTCGTCTTGGCAAAGGCGGCCTTGGCGCGGGCTTCGATGGCTACATTGAGAGAGTCGCGTTCCTTCTCTAGTTTCTCCTTCTCGTCATTGAGCGGTTTCATCGCGTCGGTGAAAGCCACGCGCTGTTCCTTCGTTGCAATTACCCGTCGCCCGTACTTGATCCCTTCAAACGCTGCGCGGATTCGGTAGTAATCCTCCGTTGGGATGGGGTCGAATTTGTGATTATGGCAGCGGGCACAATTGATCGTGAGCCCGAGAAACGCGCCGCCCGCGGCGGTGATGATGTCGTCCAGCGTGGCGGCGCGAATGTTCTTCTGCGCAACCACATCCTGATTCCCCACATCGTCGTAAGGCCCTGCGACAAGGAACGCGCTGCCGACCTCAACCTCCGGCTGATCCTGGCCGATGACGTCACCAGCGAGGTGCTCGGTGATGAACTGGTTGAACGGCTTGTCGTCGTTAATGGACTTGATGACGTAATCGCGGAAGGGCCAGAGGTCGTCGATGACGACGTTGCGTTCGAAGCCATTGCTCTCGCCGAAACGCGTCACATCGAGCCAATGGCGTCCCCAGCGCTCGCCATAGCGAGGCGAGGCGAGCAGACGGACAACGAGTGATTCGATGGCTTGGCGTGAGTCGGCGGCATGAGATTTAGCAAACGCCTCCACCTCCTCCATCGTCGGTGGAAGTCCGGTTACGTCGTAAGTCATGCGGCGGATGAGCGAGCGCGGATCGGCTGGCGGATTGAGCGCGAGTTTCTTCTGCGCAAGTTGTGCCGTGACGAAGCCGTCAATGCTGTTGTGCTGGAACTGCTTCGCAATCGGTTGCAGCGACCACCATGATTTCTCACCGCGCTTGGCCTCTATCTTCACGCCATCGCGAGGGTCGGGTGCGCCCATCTTCACCCACGTCACCAGATCGGCGATGACCGCATCCGGCAGCTTCGGTTTTTCCGGCGGCATCTCAAGACCCGACTCGAGATGTTGCACGACACGGATGAGCAGGCTCCTGTCCGGCTGACCGGGAATGATGGCCGGTTCGCCGCTGTCGCCTCCCTTGGCCCAGCCAGCTTTCGAGTCGAGGTACAGGTTGCCCTTGAGCTTCTCTGCTTCCGCACTGTGGCAGGCGTAACAATGCTCGACCAGCACCGGACGCACCTTTTGCTCAAAGAAGGCATTGCTTGCTGGATCGGCGGCGATTGCGGACGAAGCAGCCAGAAGAATAATCGAAAGTGATTTCATAATTGGATTCACGCGAGGATGCTTTTGAGAACATGCCCGTGCACGTCGGTGAGGCGGCGGTTCGCGCCGTTGTGATAGTAGGTCAGCGTCTCATGATTCAGCCCGAGCAGGTGCAGCACGGTGGCGTAGAAATCATAGACGCTGGTGACATCCACAGCGGCTCGGCGGCCAAAGTCGTCGGTTTCGCCGTAGCTCACGCCCCCGTTCACGCCTGCACCCATCATCCACGTCGTGAATGCATCGGGATTATGGTCGCGACCGCTCGTCCCTTCTTGATGCGTGGGCATCCGGCCAAACTCCGTGCACCAAACGACGAGCACGTCCTTCAACATGCCACGTTGTTTGAGATCGGAGAGCAGCGCCGCCGTGGGTTGATCGAAGATGGGGCAATGACGTTCGTAGTCGGCCTTGAGCGTCTTGTGGGCGTCCCAGTTGAGCAGGCCATCCACCGCGCTAGCGCGGGAGGCGCAGTAAAGGCTCACGTATCGTACGCCATGTTCTAGGAATCGGCGCGACAGGAGGCAATTGCGGGCATAGGCGGCCTTGAGTTTGTTGCCGTCGTTCGTGCCATAGAGTTCGTGAATGTGCTGCGGTTCGTTTGCGAGGTCGCTTACCTCGGGCGCGGTAAGTTGCATCTTCGCTGCAAGCTCATACGCAGCCATGCGAGCTCGCAGTTCGTCGTTGCCAGGATGCAGCGCGGCATGCTCGGTGTCGATCAGCTTCAAGAAGTCGCGAGTCGCCTGCTCTTCGTAGGCGTTGATGGACGAGGGCCGTTCGAGGTTGCGCAGCGGCTGCTGTGCGGCCATCGCCACGGCCTGATGCTGTGCCGAGAGAAACCCGTTGCCCCAGTTCGCTTTGCCGTTCGGCGGTTCGCCACGCAAATCCTGCACGGCGATGTAAGTCGGCAGGTTGTCATTCATCGACCCGAGCGCGTAGCTTACCCACGAACCTGCGCTGGGGAAACCTTCTCGCGTGAAGCACGAGTTCATATAGATGCAGCCCGGTCCGTGCGTGTTCGTGCGCGAGGTCATCGAGTGAATGAACGCCATGTCGTCCACATGCTTCGCCATATGCGGCAGCATCGTAGAGATCATCTTTCCGCTTTGGCCCGCGGGCGCGAACGGCCACGGCGACTTCATCAGATTGCCGTTCTTCCCTTGAAACGTGACCTCCGTCTCCACACCCGGCAGCGGCGTATCGTGGAACTTCTCCAGCATCGGCTTGTGGTCCCACAGGTCGACGTGGGACGCCGCGCCGGGACAGAAGATCTGCAAGACCTGTTTGGCTTTGGGCTCGAAATGCGGCTGTCGTGGTGCGGCAGCCGCTTCGTTCGCGAGTAATCGAGACAACGCGACCCCGGTCAAGCCGGTCGTCATTTGGCCGAGGAATCCGCGGCGCGCCAGTTCGAAACGGTTCATGCCAGGATCTCCCTCACGACCGAACCATGCACGTCGGTCAAGCGAAAGTCACGACCGAGGTGGTTCCAGGTGAGTCTCTTATAATCGATGCCCAGCAGATGCAGCATCGTCGCGTGGAGATCGTGAATGTGAATCTTGCCGGCGACCACGCGGTAGCCCATGTGATCGGTTTCGCCATAGGTGAAGCCGGACTGGATGCCGCCGCCATCGTGCATTGCGAAGGCTCTCGGGGCTTTGGAACGAAAGAACCCCGCCTGCTGAATTGCCGGACCAAGCTTTTTGATTTGCTCGGCCAAGTTGTCGTGTCTTTTAATCAGTGCTTCCTTCTTCGCCGGAGCATGACTGACTACTTCGGCCAATGCTGTTGTTTCACCGCGGACCGGTGTCGCCTCACTCACGCTCGCGTCGGCCACAACCTTCGGAGCCTGTTCAAGCTGTACGAGTTCCAGTGCAAGTTCCTCGGCGACCGACTTCTTTTCGGCTTCCAGCTTAGCCCGCTCGGCCTTCATCTCCGCGAGTTTCGCCTCGTGGTCCGCTTCGAGTTTCTGACGTACGGCAAGTTGTTCCGAGGTCTCGGGGAGGACAGTCGAGTTGAGCAGACTCCATACGCCGAACGGAATTTTGTGCGTTGAGGGCGAGCTTCGCAGCATCCCCGCGATGCCGTAGTAATCGGACAGTTCCAGCGGATCGAACTTGTGATCGTGACAACGCACACAGCCGAGCGTCATGCCCAGAAATGTCATGCCGATTTTGCTCACCTGTGTGTCGATGTGGTCCGCTTCCAACTTCGCCTGGTCGGGCTCGACAATCTCCATATCGCCCACCATCAGAAATCCGGTGGCAGTAATCCGCTCAGCCCGCTCTGTCGGAGATCCGGCGGGCAGCAGGTCTCCCGCGATCTGCTCACGTACGAAGCGGTCGAAAGGTTTGTCTTTCTGATACGCCTCGATCAGATAGTCGCGGTACCGCAGCGCCTTGATCAACATGCTCTGATCGGCCTTGTGGGCCACCCGTACCGGACGAATCTTCGACTCGAAGAAGGTTAGTTGCTCGTCGTTGAACTGGCGGGGTCCTTCAGCGACAGCCGACGACATCGCGCCGAGCAGGATCAGGAAGAGTGTGCCCTTTCGTTTCATGATGGCTCCCTTTTCAGACGGTCGAGCACGGCTTGCATGTGCTGGTGCATGGCGTCTGCCGCCGCGTCCGGATCGTGTTCTCGCACCCCCTGCAGAATCGCCTTGTGCAGTTTTCGCCCCATCGCGTTCTCGCGTTGTGACGGAGTCGTGCGGACCATTTGAGTCAGCACAAACTCGTAAATGACTTCCATCATGTTTTGCATCAACGGATTACCAGCCATGTCGAGCAACTTGCGATAGAAGCGAAAGTCAATTTCAAGCGCTTCAGGATACGGTAGTTCGTCATCATCGAGTCGCTTCAACAAGGCAGACAGTTCGGCGACATCGTCATCGGTCGCCAGTTCCGCCGCCTGCACTTCGATCGCTGTCCGCAGTTCCGCGTACCGGCCTACTCACCTTGAGTTGCTCGACCAGTTCGTGCTCACCGGGAAGCCGCTCGCCGGTTGACATGTTCCGATCTTTGATGACCCGAGCAATCCGCTCGACCACCAGACCCGCTGTCGTCTGCCGTTCAATCGCTTCGATTTGCATCAGTTCATTTCTAAAACCCTTATGTAAACATGTAAGACATGTTAGCCGAGTCGGCGGCGACGTCAACCTGCTTCATGGATCTGGCGTGGTGATGGGGGAACCCGGGGAACCCGTGAGGGGACGGAATTCGATTTGGTTGAATTCTCCAATGGTTTTGAGGGTTGTTCGCCCCCCGTCGGGGTCATTTCATAGGGTATCACAAACCCTCTAACACCATCAGCACTCAGCAATACGCTGGGTTTTGTTGTTTTTGGGATTTCCCTGGAACGTTTTGATAGGCAGCGATGGGGGCGACGTGCAATGCCCCGAGTTCACAATGCCCCCGAGTTAAACTCGAGTTCATCTCGGGGGATCGTTACCGTCTCTCTAGAACCGATGGCCAGCGCTTGGCTTTTGTTTCCTGAGTTTTTCCAGTATGTTCTATTTGCGTCGGGGACGTTCCTTTGGGCGTTCCGCTCACATCAAAATCAAACTAAATCAAAATCAGCAGAGTAGCCGGAGAAAGCAACCCATGAGCGATTGGCTTGAGGTGGGTACCAAGGCCCCAGCATTTACCTTGGCGTCGGACTCTGGAATGAAATTGGGTCTCAGCCATTTCAAAGGCAAACCGGTTGTCCTTTATTTTTACCCCAAGGATGATACTCCCGGTTGCACCAAAGAAGCGTGTGCATTCCGAGATGCGAGCAAGCAACTCAAGGAACTCGGTGCGGTCGTGCTCGGTGTGAGTCCGGACGATGAAGAGTCGCACGCCAAATTTCGAGACAAATTTCAATTGAATTTTCCATTGCTTGCAGATCCGGATCATAGTTTGGCAGAAGCCTATGGAGCTTGGCGTGAAAAGAATATGTATGGCAAGAAAAGCATGGGGGTCCAACGCAGCACTTATTTGATTGCGCGGGATGGAACCATTGCCAAGGTTTGGAAAAAAGTAAGTGTCGATGGCCACGACGCGGCGGTTTTAGAGGCACTAAAAGACTGTATATGAATCCTCCCATTCAACTTGCGATCCATGGCGCCTCAGGACGAAACGGCAAGAGGCTGATTGCTCTCGGCAGTGTGGATTCCGCTCTCAAGATCACTGCTGCTATCGTGCGATCGTCGTCAATGCATCTCGGCGAGGATGCTGGGACCTTGGCAGGAATACAACCCATTGGCGTTCCTGTTTCGAGTAGTTGGCAAGGCAACATGGACGTTGTTATCGATTTTTCCTCACCAGAGGGATGCATCCATGCGCTCGAGCATTGCGTGGACAAGCATATCCCGATTGTCATCGCGTCGACCGGACTGACACAAAAGCAGATCGATGCGATCGCCGCAGCTGCCAAGCTTATTCCGGTATGCTATGCACCGAACATGAGCGTAGCAGTGAACTTGACCATGAAGCTAGTCGAGCAAGCCGCTCGCGCGCTGAAAGATGTGCCGGGCGGTGCCGACGTTGAGATCATTGAGAGACACCACCGATTTAAGGAAGATAGTCCCAGCGGTACCGCCCTTAAGTTTGGTCAAATTGCAGCCAACGAAATGGGGATCAGCCAACATGTTCACGGTAGGCTTGGTCAGGTTGGCAAACGACCGCATGGCGAAATCGGTTACCACGCGGTACGCGTTGGTGACGATGCCGGTCAGCACACCATCATTTTTGGAATGATGGGTGAGACGATTGAGCTAAAGGTCGCGGCCTCCAACCGAGATTGCTATGCCAGTGGTGCGATTGCGGCGGCAAAATTTTTGGTAGGAAAGCCGCCTAAGCAATACTCCATGTTTGATGTGCTTGGACTGTAGCATGGCCAGATGCGATCAGGGTTATTTATGCCGGGTCTGCGGAGAAGAAGTCGAGCACATAACCGATAGTCAACTCTATCTTCGTTATGTGATTGGCGAGATCGACCCCGAAACTCTGCATGCGTCGCCCGAGTGTCACTTATGTTGCGCACCGGCATTTTCCCAGTTTATTGCCGACAAGCGATTCGATTTCAGGTTAGAAATCGAGGGTCCCTTTGCCAAGGGCCAGCTCGATCCAGCTTACGTGGACGAGAGAACGAAATTGGTTTCGCGTGGATATGCTCGACTTTGGGCCATTCGAGAGGAACGGCGAAAACCCCTCACTGTCGTCGAGTATCCGCTTCCAGAATTCGTTAAAAAGTGGCAATAATGCGGGCTTTATGGACCTGAATTCTCACAAGTTCAGCTACGGTTTCCACACGGCCCAATGTGAGGTTTGCCGGCTACTTCCCCCTTGATTTCCGAACTCCGACAACTAAAATGGATGGGTGCTCGCCTGAGCCCGTCACCCTGAGTTACACCCATGAGGAGAAATCCGATGCTGTCGTCGGTTCGAAAAAACGTTGTTCGTGCGCTTTTTGTGCTTCCGCTCACTGCAGGCTACAGCTTCGCACAATCCCCTGTTGGAGCTTTGTCTGAAGCGAATTCGGTTTCAGCACTAGCCACCGTGTCCGCACAAACGAATGACCTGTTCGTAAACCAATGGGTTCAAGTTGACGAGACCGGAGCGCTGCGAGGATCGGTTGTCGCACTGCTTGGACAAGACCGGCAATCCTTATCCAAGATGCGAGTATCACTCAGCAACAACAACGGATCGGTTGTCTCATTCGATGACACCGATATCGATGGAGAGTTTTTAATCCAAAAGGTCATCCCAGGACTTTACACTTTGTCCGCCGAAGGTGCTGGAACAATTGCCCTGTTTTCTTTGGCAGTACTGGACAAGGTCGCGGGCAAACACCTTCCCAATTCCATCGAGGTTCGCGTGATGCCATCGAGCAGTCGCGTGGTGGAAATCTTTCGCGGACAATCCTTGCCAGAAGCATCGGAATCGGCTGCTCCAACTCAAGATCCGCTCGGTGACAATCGTAAAGTGTCTCCGACGCATCAAGTTTTATTGGATGGACAGGGAACGCTTGCAGGACGGCTTGGAAAAGCAACGTCCGCGGTTGATATGAGTTCCATGACGGTTTTTATCATGAAGGATGGACAAGAATTCAAACGCGCCAGAGTCTCGCCGGATGGCAGTTTTTCAGTTCCGGGTCTTTCATCCGCTTGTTACGGCTTGGTTGCGGCTGGTGACAAGGGTGTAGCCGCAACAGGTTTCTGTGCTGTCAATCGCGCTGTTGTGGTTATCAACAATGACGAAAAAGTATTTGTCGCTCAGAACAACAAGCCTTCCACGAGCTTGAACATCGAAGTTGCTTGCGGCCTAGCCGGCGAGACGTCCGGTAAGACGGATGTGACTGTCGCGGATAGTGGGCCGTCGGCTGCGTTTCCGGCAGTTGGAATGGGGCCTGGTTTCGGAGGTGGAAGCTTCGGAGGCGGTGGTAACTTCGGCGGCGGAGGCGGAGGCGGCCGAGTCGGTGGTGGTCTAGGAGCATTGGCTGGAATTGGCGGACTGGTCGCTCTAGGTGTTATCGCAGCAGACAATAACGACAACGCGCCTCTAGTGAGTCCTGTTGTTCCTTAGTTGTCTGGATTAGTCGATGACAAACCAGGACCGGAGTGGGGGAGGAACGGAGTGGGGGAGGAACGGAGAATGGGAGTCTAGAACGAGAAGCGTACCACACTCTTTACCCTGCCTACGGACCCTATCTGGGCAGCGCGGGGGGATATGCATATCCGAGGTACTCCAACCCGATCTACTTGGGCGAGATCCTGGCGGGACATGCGATAGGCCGTTGGCGAGCCCCGAAGGATGAGCCGTAGCTATGGCTCAATGCGATGATATGTAGAATCGGCTTGGAAGTTCCAGCGGCGGATCCATCAAATGGAAGGCGCAGTTCAACACATCGCGGCGACTGACTTGTCCGATTAACTTGCCGTCTTGAACGACCGGTAGTCGGCGATAAGGAGTGCTCAGAAAGATCTCCGCTAGGGTTAACAAATCGTCGTCCTTCGAAATGGTTCGTGCCTTTTGGTCCATATAGTTGGCTACCGTCAGGTTAGGCATCGTTATTTTGGCGCGCAACAAGTTTCGACGATTGACCATGCCGATAACTTGATCGCCTCGAAGGACTGGGAGTCGCCGGAAAGGTGTTTCGATGAAGATCTTTAAGATCTTAGCCAGCGATGTTGGTTCATCGATCAATCGGCTTCGGTCGCAGTCCATGAAAGCGCTCACGGCGGCCGACGGCAACGAATCATAGGCGGCGCCAATCAAAACCCGCATGCTGGTCTTCTCTGAAAATACGCCTAGGAAAGTACGATTCGAATCCGTTACGGGAGCACCGGACACTTTATTTTTCAACAAGCCACCAATCGCCGCTATCGCATCTTCATCTGGAGTGAGACTGTATAGTTTTGTTACCATCACATCGGTATCGCCAATCGCTAGCCCCTCCCATTCCTTTAGCGTTGGTGTCTCCGCCACGGCTCTCAAACAGCATTTTTCGGAATAAACTCCGAGGTAATTGCCGTCTTCATCGACGACAGGCATCCCGGAGTGATTCATTTTAAGCAACGAATGCAGAGCATCCGATAGTTTGACTTTAGGCGCGACCGTATGGAGCGGACAGGCCATCATTTCACTCGCAATCCGCGGAACACTTCGAATTGAGTTCGAGAACATAGCAAACTCCTGGGAGAAGAAGGAGAGAGTACCAAAGGTCATCCCAGGCTGCATCCTATCCGATTGTCTAGCCCTCCAACGCTAAAATTCCCGATAAATATTTCACGCCCCCTTAAAGCGGGGAATGATCGCGATCCCCTTTTTTCTCTGTTCTATTTTTTGCGACGGTTTTCAGAACCCCTCCGCCATCGTCGAAAAGTTGCATTCAAAACCACTGCATCGCACCGCTTGGTGGGCATAGCAGTCCCTCAATTTGGCCATCCGGCTCGAAACCGCTTCAACTGTTCGCGATGTTGTTTGTCTTTGGGTTCGATCTGCAGACATCGCTCAGAAAGCTCGATGGCCCGTGCGACGTTGCCTAATCGGTATTCTATTTCTGCAAGCGTGTCCAGGTAGGTTGGGTCTGGATTGCTGACAGTCACCTTGCTTGCAAGATCCCGAGCTTTTTCCAGATGTCGATTGCACAAAGCTGCCATCCAGGCAGTGTTGTTGCCGATGAGCGAATCGTTTGGAAACTCATCTAGATGTTTCAGCAATGGCTGATAAAAAAGATCAAACCAATCGTCTGCCAACTCTTTTCCGAAAACGCTTTCGGCAACGGGCACGACCACGATCGGCATATCGATGTCCAGTGGCTTGCAACGGAAAGCGACGCGAAAAAGCTTGTCTGCCAACTCGAGATCTCGATTCGATATGGCCTCTAAAATTAACGATTGGATTGTGTCGCCGAAGATAGAAAGCAACTGTCTGATTTCCTTCACATCGTTTGGCCAATCATTCTTCATTCTTATCAATGCTTCAATGCGTGCGTAATTTGCGGCTTGCGTTGCTTGCGACAAATCCTTCTTTGCTAATGCGCCATACTGTCGACTGAGGCAGACTGCTGCATTCATCCCGGTTAGGCTGTCGATTCGATCGCGATACCAGTGTTGTTCCATCAGCACTTGCACCAATTTTGAGGGTGGTAGTGCAAAGACAGGTCGATTCGGTTTCGATGTCCATTCATTCAGGACCGATGATAGCCCCTGGATCCTGTAACGGTCCATTTCTCCAAAGCGTCCTATGTGTTCAAGTGTTTCTGTGCATTCGACCAGTAGTCCTACGTTAGAGGGTTCGTTCTGAAACTCTTCAATCAATAGGTCGCACGCCGCGTCCAATTGGCCTAGCCGCTTCAGAAACTCCGCTTTGGCTTCGTTTGCTGTCGCATCGCCTGCACACATGTCTACGGTTTCGATTGCCAACTGAGTTTGTTGCAAACTGTCAAACAACGATGCCAATTCGATCATAACATCACTGGAATTTCCCGCCTCAATCGATTTCAGGTGGACTGCTTTTCGAAGCTCCAAAAGTGGTTGTCGTCCATGCCAATCACGGGGCCATCGCCCGGCGTGGAGATCCTCTAACTGGTCGACCGCCAACCCGATCGCTTTGCTTCGCCGGTCAGCGTCGTCTATTTCGACTCCTAGTTCTGGTGTGCTGGCAAGCGAGAGGAGGTGTTCCAATACCAGGGAAGCAGACTGTGGAAGATCCGGGTACATCACTTCAAACGGTCGCACTTTCTCGTCGAAGGACTGGTAGGTAATTCCGAGTTGCTTGGGTTTGGTATGATGTCCTTGGTTACGAACTAAATATTCCTTCCAGTAGTAAATCGCTTTGACGCGTTCGTTGTAAACGATCCATTGAAAGAAAAGTGGCGTCCAAACGCTATCACCTTCATCTGTCTCTAGCCGCTTCACTTCGGCAATGAGATGAGATTCGACGAGCTCTCCCTGTTCCTTCAGGCCAATTTGAAAAAACAAGTCCGCATAATCTGCAAGTGGAAACTCCCTTAGTTTGCGTCGTGGATTCAACTCTTCCGCCAAGCGTCGTTTTAGATAGCCTTTGGTATCCAACCACTTCTGCACAGAGCCCAATGATAAATCGTCTAAACCAACTTGCTTGAAGGCAGCGTGGACGTCTCCAAGGCTTCTCAACAAAGTAAACGCGGAATTTTCGGATTGCTGGCCAACGAATGCTGCAAACTCGGCTGTGCGTTCCATGGCGAGCGACAGCACGGCGCTCCCTTTCGAAAGCTCTGAGGCTTCGGGGCCAGTCAGTATTTTGTCCAACTGAGCATTGGCTTCCTCGAATCGTCCCAACAAAAGCAGCATGCCGGCTCTTTGATGATCGATGTTTTCAAGGCTCATGATTGGCGTTCGTCGCAAGTCCATGGACAACCATTTGTCCCATCGATTCGAACGCATGAGGATAGGTTCGACTAGATTCCGCAAAACAGAACTTTCCGCCAGAGCCACCGCCTCGTCAATTTTACCTTCCGCTTCGAGCTCGATTACTTTGACACTGGATAAGTTGCTGTTTTGAGAGACTTTCCATTCCTCAGGCATACCCAGTGACCGCCACAATCGATTTGCATGAGCTCGCTCCATCGGACTTAAAACCAGTTCGAGCAGGCGCGGAACAAAAGACTCGTTTTCGGATTTCCAAGCCTTGTTGATGATATGCTGGAGCTTGCCCTCGTCCCTCAGAAGCTGGATTCGAATAGGTGGTTCGAGCAACGCAACAATTTCGAGTAACCGCTCCCATTGGCCATCGTCGATATACCGTTCCAGAACGGAGAATCGTTCCAGAGCGGAATCCTCATTGTTTCTCAACGCTTCGTAGTCGCGAATCATCTCAGCACGCTCGGCGAGCGTACCGTTGGATCGTCGCAATCGCTTTAGCCAACTTGCAATGGCTGCGCGATGTGGGTCACCGCTCTTGGATTCGGTATCTAACCACACGTCCAGAGGAATGGAGCGGTCGCACAACTTCAAAAATGACTCGCGACGAATTCGATAGCTTGCATCATTTAGGCCGTGAATCCAAGATTCGACGTCCGCCTCAAATAGTCCGCCAGCCTTTTCATCCCAATGGAATTCAGCCAAGCCGATCCCATGCGTGGCGAAGGCTACCAAAAACAATGAAAGGAAAATCGATCTTTGAAACAACGTCATTTGGAGATTGTTTTCGAGCGTAGAGGAGGGCCGAAGGACGAAACTACCATTCATTCTAGCCTGCAACGGCAACGATCTCCCTCGATTTATCTACTTTTGTGGGTCGGCGGAGCCGCTGGTATTGGTATTGGTCTTAGGTGTAGGAGGCGAAAGGCGCTCTTTCAGAAATAAAAACGACTTTTCCGTCGCATCGGAGTCGATGAAGGTCATTAGGTGAGCTTTTTTCTCCACCACCAGATACTCGAATGCGACACCGTTTTTCGCCAAGGCATCGCACATTAATTGAGAAGCAACGGGCGGTACCAGCCAATCCTTACTTCCATGGAACAAGAAAATAGGTGGATCGTCCGAGCTGACATGTGTCAATGGCGACGCATTCGCATATCGTTCGGGATACTTGGCCCTGGTCCCGCCGAGCAACCCGACCAAGGCTTGGCTATGTTCCGGTATCTGAGACAAGTCGCAGGGTGCTGCCCCGACGACCACCGCTTTGAGGCGAGGTAATCCATCTTTTGGATCCGTGGCTAGCAACGCTGCCAAATGGCCACCGGCAGAATAGCCCCATGCGGCCAGCGCATCGGTGTCCACTCCCAACTCCACGACATGCGAGGTCATCCATTCCAACGCAAGATTACAATCATCGATTTGAGCTGGGAATGGATGCTTGGGTACCAGTCGATAGTTGATGGCCATGACCACGAACCCCTTTTGCGCCAGCCGTTTTGCATGCAATGCATCGTTTGTCTTATCCCCCGCGAACCATGCTCCGCCATGTATCATAATGACCCCTGGGGACTTCGCCGTTTTGTCGCTGGACTTAAGTCGGTAGATATCTGCCCGATGCATCGGCTCGTCCGCATTTCCGTAAACCACATTCCGGACTACTTGGACTTCGGGGTTCGGGGGCGGCGATTCCTCCCCATCCCAGTTTGCAAAGCACTCGGAAAGCAACAAAGACAAAAAACACAGGGAGTAGATACAATTCATTGGAAAATTTGCGTTATGGAAGTGTAGCTCGACACTCCGTGTCGAGAATCCGAGAATCACGGTACAGGAATCACGGCATCGAATGCCGTGCCACAATAGTCAACATAAATACAGATAGGTCAATGATAACACCCGCGGAAATTTCAGAAAAAGCAACCAGAATTTATCCTCGCGCGGTCGCGGCATGGCTGGACGGAATGGATGATGAGCTGTTTCCTTGGCGTATTCCCGCCAATCTGAAACTCTTAGACGTCCATTCGAAAAACATCCACGGGGTGCACCGGCTGCGTGAGTCCGCCAAAGAAATCGTCGGATATGGGTACTCGGTCGAATGGGAAAGACGCAATTCACGCAAGTTTGGAGAGAATGACTTCTTTCCGATTGCGATCAGGATCGATTCCCGTTTCGATTTGCTCAAGCTGACAAACAAACAGAACGAATTCAAACGTCTTGAGAGCCGTGTACTACGAATCCGACAGCGACTCCCGGAACTGGAAGCATGGCTCAAACGAGGTTGGCAAAGAATCGTCGACTTGGACACATTGGAAGACCTGCTGGTCGTGGCTGAATTTCTGATCCGCAATCCGAGGCCAGGCTGTTTCGCGCGCGAGCTGCCATTATCAGTTCCCACCAAATTGATTCAGCAAAATCGAGCTCTTCTCACAGAGTGGTTGGACATTCTTCTGCCGGACGAATCGATCGATTGCAGTTGCGATCCTCGCAACTTCGAACAGCGTTATGGATTCCGCTATTTCCGATCGCACATCCTGACTCGCATCCTCGATCCTGAACTACAAAAGGAGATTGGACTATTTACCGCCGAGCTCTCTTTGCCCCCGCAAGAAATCGCAAACATTCCTGTTGGTGATGCCAGGGTGGTGATGGTCGAGAACCAAGTCACGTTGCTAACGCTCCCTCCCATCAAGCGTGGCATCGCTTTCTTTGGGATGGGGAAGGGAATCACGCAGCTATTCGACATCCCTTGGTTGCATAGATCGTCCATTACCTATTGGGGTGATTTGGATGTCGAGGGATTTGAGATCCTAGCCATGCTTCGTCGAAGGTACCCCCAGACAAACAGTATCTTGATGGACTTGCAAGCGGTTCGCGAGTTTGAACACTTGGCAACAGCCGGAACCCTCCGTCAACCGGGGATACCGTCGGAACTCAATGCAAACGAAGCGGCAGCATTCTTGCATTGCCGCGAAAACAATCTTCGTATCGAACAAGAACACATTCAGCAATCGGTGGTGGATGATGTGTTGCTGACCGTCAGTCGGCGGAGCGACTGACCTACGGAAGCCACGTAGGAAATACTTTTGGTTTATATTGGATGGAAGCAAGTCCAACCAAGTTCGAGGTAACCTGTCGATGAATCGAGCGTGACATGAATCCTACTTACCCTCATCCGATTTCCTTAGATAGAATGGTGCGC
>Ga0105048_10003510_pt1 | contig 25702 bp, 21 predicted proteins | sample MAT05_FD_78382 | JGI IMG/M metagenome (GOLD analysis project Ga0105048, IMG submission 78382) | Freshwater microbial communities from Lake Fryxell liftoff mats and glacier meltwater in Antarctica - MAT-05 | ecosystem: Environmental > Aquatic > Freshwater > Ice > Liftoff microbial mat | place... | reverse complement strand
CTCAAGAAGATCTGGCTGAGATCCATGCCTTCTTAAATGACCGACCACGAGAGTGTCTTGATTTTAGGATTCCGAGTGAGTATTATTATCAGGAGTCTGTCCTGCTTGAGGGGTAGCTGGAGGAGAATCTATTATGATGGAAAATCAACGAATGTCAAACCAGCATTTACTCTCGTGGCTTCATGAGTGGAAACAATTGCGTCTCACGAATTGGCTTATCAACCAAAAATGAAAATACACGTTCTCCAAAACCAAAGCCACACGTCGGAGGCATTCCATGTTCTAACATTTCGACAAATTCCCAGTCCGGCATCATTGCTTCATTGTCCCCTGCTTTCAATAATTCTTGCTGATGTTCAAATCGTGCACGTTGATCTAGTGGATCATTGAGCTCGGAGTATCCTTTTCCTAATTCAGAACCACCAATTAGTACCTGAAACTGCTCTACAAATTTTGGATTCTTTGCATCACGTTTTGCAAGTGGTTGCATAAAATCTGGATACTGTATAACAAACGCTGGTCCAGAAATATTTTTTCGACAATATTTCCACAACGCATCTACCATTCGCTCTTTTGTTTTCCCATCATATCTGACATGAAGCTCAGTAAGCTTTGAGACAAGATCATCTTCTGTTGCAGTTAATACATCAATATTAGTCTGTTTTTTTATTTCTTCTGTATATCGAATAACCGCCCATTCATCGTTTAAATCAAACGTGTGTCCCCGAGTAGTAAAAGCGGTTTTTTCGAATACATTGTTTGCTATTTTACGATACATTTCTTTTACTAAATCCATTCCCATGGTGTAGTCAGCATACGCCCAATAAAATTCCATGTTTGTAAACTCTTGCAAATGATTTGGACTTGAACCTTCATTTCTATATACACGACCTATTTCATATGTTTTTGGAAAACCAGCGGCCATAAGACGCTTTTGCCATAATTCACCTACAGAAATACGCAAATAGACAGCCAGATCGTAATCATTATGATGTGTGGCAAAAGGTGCAGCTTCGGCACCACCAGTTGTAACTTCAAGCGTTGGTGTGTCTACAGCCATAAAACCTTTATCTTCTAAAAAATTTCGCACTACTTTCCAAAACTTTGCTTTTAAAACAAACATATCTCGTACTTCTGTATTGGTAAGAATGTCGAGATATCGTTTACGAAATCGTTCATCATCGTCTTGAATACCATGCCATTTTTCAGGCAGAGAGAGGAGTGACTTTGTCGCAAGTAGAAACGAAGTTGCCTGCATACTTTGCTCACCGCGCTGCGTAACAAAAAATGTTCCAGAAAATGACACGAAATCCCCAATATCTATAAGATCTGTAAATTGTTGTAAAACCTCTTCACTCAAAACATCTTTCTTGAGAACAATTTGGAATTGCGCAGTGCCATCATATAAAACAACAAAAAGAATAGCGCCCTGTCCACGAATAGCCATTATCCGTCCTGCAATATTTTTTTCTTCACTTAATTTTTCTAAAGATTCAAATGTAGTCTTAACTTCTAGAAGCGTTAAGTCCATCGGCACTTTGTTTGGATATGGAGCTTTTCCTAGTACCTCCAGCTGCTTGAGCTTTTGTATACGAATTGCACGGATTTCTTCTTGTGATGCCATAATAGTTATAACTGTAACAAAAAAAGCGGTTATAAACCACTTTTTTTGTCTGAGAAAGATGCAGATTTACTCTATTGAAGCAACAGAATACTCAACCACACCTTTAGGAGTAGTAATGGTCGCAGTATCACCAACTTTCTTTCCCATGAGTGCCTCACCAATCGGTGAATGGAATGAGATTTTACCTGTTGCAGTATCTGCCTCCTCGCCACCCACAATAGTGAAAGTTCTCTTTGTTTTGTCAGTCTTTTTTACCAATTCAACAGTAGAACCAACAGAAACTGCATCTGTAGAGTGTTTGGTGGCAACCTTAGCTGTTTTTAAAATATACTCAATTTTAGAAATGCGATCCTCGAGCTTTGCCTGGTCTTCGCGTGCTTGTGAATATTCAGCGTTCTCAGAAAGGTCACCTAAGGACTTAGCGTAAACAAGAGAGTCAGAGATTTGCTTTCTGCCTTTGGTCTGAAGCTCTTCGAGTTCTTCTCGGAGTTCTTTAAATTTTTCTTTTGTGAGTATTTCTACCATCGTGAGCACTATACACTAAAATTACAACTTTGGGAAGAACGCCTTATATAATATAGCCTATTTCGTATTTTCATGACATTTTTCAACTAACCTTAGAGTGGCGTTACACCCTCTTCTATACCCGTCTCAGGCTCGGTTGAGGTTACTTCATCTGATATAGGTTCTTTTTTTGATAATCCCGCATATGAAGGCCGATTTTCCGCAATCCATTTCAAAATATCTCGACTCGTTTTTCCAGCACCATAGGTTGTATCTACTGGACCATTTTCTAGAACAACAACAAAGGCGTATTTTGGATTTTGATAGGGGAAATACCCCGACATCCATGAGTTTACCCGTCCTTTCCGAATACCAATTTCTGCTGTTCCTGATTTTGCAGCGACAGGAAACCCGGCTTGCTGAAGTACCGGCGACGTACCAGAAAGGACCGTCTGACGCATACCTTCTCGAATAATCTGGAGGTCTTCTTTTGAAACCGTATATTTTGTTTCTACCCCATCAACACGTGGTGTGATTGTTTGCACTAAATGAGGCACGACGAGTCTACCGCCATTTGCAATACTCGCCACAGAACGAGCCAGCTGGATAGGAGTCACCTGAGAGCCATATTGACCTATTGAGGTATGGTATGTGTTACCAAGTCGCCACTCTTCATCAAACGTCTTAAGTTTCCATTCTGGAGTCGGAATAACGCCTTTTGATTCACCGGGTAGATCTATGCCCGTACGCTCAGCAAAGCCAAATATTTTAAGATATTTATCTATCTTACTTATTCCTAGGCCTTTCTGATCCCCAAAGCCACCACCAATAGAGTAGAAATAAACATCAGAAGATACCGCGATTGCTTCACGCATATCGGTGTAACCATGCGTTTTCCAGTCACGAAAAACAGTATCAGGTCCACCATAAGGATTTTTAATTGTAATAGACCCCCGACTCTCTATTTGCTTATTTGGACTAATAATATCTTCTTGGAGTGCAGCAAGAGCCATGAAAGGTTTTACTGTAGAACCTGGTGAATAAAGCCCAGAAATGGCTCGATTTAAAAATGGTTTACTTTCATCAATTTGTGCTTCTGCGAGCTTTTTTGTTCCATCTGATGTATTAAGAGCGTACAAAGGAAACGACGGTGCACTTACAAGTGCAATAAGCTCTCCTGTATCCACATCAATGACAACAACCGCCCCACCCTTAAAACCTCCTTCACTCATAGCATTTTGTATTATTTTGTAAGTTGCATCCTGAAGCTCAGCGTCCACAGTGAGTGTCAAATTGGTGCCATCCTGAGACTCTTCAGTAATGTGAATGTCAGTTGTTTCTCCAAGTGCGTCTACTTGTACAATTCGTTTACCATTTATTCCTGATAAAGCATCGTTATATTTTTTTTCTAAACCATCTAGGCCAACATATTCAGTTTGCCAATATCTACCAGACTTATCTTTTTTGGGATAACTTACAAAACCAAGCAATGGTGCCATACCCTCAAATATTGCATACTCTCTTTTTGCAATTTCAGTATGTGTGGTTGTTCCAACGTTACGAATAAGCGCCACGCCATTCCTGTCATACAAAATTCCCCGTGCACCAAAAAGAGGTGTGGAGATGATACGATTATTTTCGGATTTTTTTACAAAAGAATCCCCTTGTACAACTTGCAAGGAAAAAGCTTTTACTAATCCAATAGAAATAAAAAGTGACGCAATAATACCCACAGCAATCACCACCTTAGATGATACTGGTGTCTCTATTCGCCCATCAAAGTTATCCTGATTAAACTTGGATATATTTTTTGCATCAAGAAAAATCTCGTCTGGAGATATTTCAACAGTATGTTTTTTTTTCTTAAAAAATTTCATTCTTGATTATATTCTTAAAAAAGGCGTCGCTATTTTGTAGACAATAGCGAGTGCAAAGACGATAATTGTTGTCCATGGTGCAGACTCACTAAACCAGAGATCAAACAACAGAGCACATACTATCGCTACTAAAAAGATTCGTTTCATACACTGGGATCTATACGCACAACATCAATCATTGATGGATGAAATGGAATATGAATTAAAATTTCTTTGAATCGATCACTTTCATTATCATTTATTTTTCTTACGATCCCTAAAACTAGACTGGGATTATTGTCATATAAAACAACATTACCTATTTGAAAATCCATTTCGTGTGGTACTTCTGCTATGTAGACACCATCATCAACACCTGTAAGAGTAATAACGGTTCCACTCGCACTCACTTTTCCTGTAATCTGGTTACCCTTCCAAAGAAGCACTACAAGAGATGTCCTATCTCCAATTTCAGATACAGTACCAAGAAGAACATTACCAAGCCCAACCACGAGCATACCTGCGGACACATTATCTATACTACCTTTATTAACACGAAATGTATCATGTACAAGAGTGTCAATAACACCGATACGCTTTGCAAAAATGCTTTGATAAAACCCTTCAGAAAGGCCTTCATACTTTCGTATATCATCCCTTAGGGTAACGAGCTCTATGTAGTGTAATCTTTCTCCAGTGAGCTCATTATTGAGGTTGATATTTTCTTTATATAAAGACTCATTTGAAGCAGCATATAAATATATTTTGTGTGTAACGTTAGAAAAAAAAGAATACATTCTCGATGAAAAAAATCCAGTAGCTTCAAGTATAGGTGATGTGAAAGACTTAAAAGGTAACCACGTAAAAACAACAAATAATACTACTCCACTAAAGATGAGAATTTTTTTGAAATTTTTATTAGAATCGTGGCGAGATATCATCATAATTAGTAATGAGTACTTCTTTGTATTTATTGAGATCTTCTAAGATTATACCTGTACCTCGAGCAACTGCAGACAAAGGGTCATCTGCGACAGTAACTGGAATCTTAAGATGTGACTGCATAAGCTCTGGAAGACCTCGAATAAGTGCCCCACCACCTGAAAGAATCACACCCTTATGCATAATATCTGAAAGGATTTCTGGAGGAGTTGTCTCCAAAACTTCCTTTATTGCATCAACAATTTGCATCACTGAGGGCAAAAGAGCTTCGCGAATATCGGCGTCAGTTACAACCACTTCACGAGGAAGACCAGTAACCAAGTCCCGTCCGCGAACCACTATTTCCATTGGTTCACCTTCCAAAACTCCTCCTATCGTAATTTTTGTTGTTTCTGCGGTACGTTCACCAATAAGAAGTTTAAATTCATCTTTTAAATACGAAATAATATCAGCATTGAGTTTGTCACCTGCCACTTTAAGCGACTTCGATCGTACGATTCCCGCAAGAGAAATTACCGCAATATCAGTTGTTCCGCCACCCATGTCAATAATCATTGATCCGATAGCGTCCTGAATTGGAAGTCGAATGCCAATTGCTGCTGCCATAGGTTCTTCTACAATATACACTTCTCGTGCACCAGCATTTTTTGTAGCATCATATACTGCACGAATCTCCACGTTTGTGATTCCTGTTGGTACACATACAACAACTCGAGGGTTAATAGGTTTACTTACGACCTCATTTACCTTGTTCATGAAGTACAACATCATTTCTTCTGTCACTTCAAAATCAGAAATAACGCCGTCAATAAGCGGCCTGATAGCTTTAATATGCGCTGGAGTTCGTCCGAGCATTAGTTTTGCCTGAGTTCCTACAGCTACCACACGACCTGTTTTTTGATTCACAGCTACAACAGAAGGTTCATTGATCACAACTCCGTGACCTCCTAAATACACCAAGGTATTCGCAGTTCCAAGATCAATTCCTACATCATTTGAATAGAGTTTTCGCAATCGACTAAACATAGTTTCTACACTTAAGAATACCCTACTTTAAAACATTTCGCCAATTAAGAGAAACTTTACAAAAACCTTGCGGTACAAGCATCAATCGAAATAATCTCTGCTTCAGTATTTGTGCGTTTTTTGTATTCCACACCACCAGCTGCTAAACTTTTTTCTGTCACCAAAATTCGGTGCGGCATTCCTAAAAGATCTGCGTCGTTTAATTTTACACCTATAGATGCATCGCGATTGTCAAAAAGCACTTCAATTCCTTTTGTATTAAGAGCATCATATATTTCTTTTGCTTTTTCATCTTGTTTAAATGAAATAAGGTGAACCTTAAATGGGGCGATAGTCTCTGGCCAGACAATTCCTTTTTCATCTGAAAGTGTCTCAACAATAGTTCCCATAATACGTGATGGTCCCATTCCATAACAACCCATTACAACAGGATGTTTCTCACCCTTATCATCAGAATAAAATAATCCGAGCGGCTCTGAAAACTTTGTACCCAGGTGGAAAATATTTCCAACTTCAATTGCTTTTTTTTCAACTAGTTTTTCTTTGGTAAGACCAAGCTTTGCAATTACTTCATCATTATAGACTTCTTTATTAAGCGCAATCTTTTTTTCTTCGTCAACATAAATTATATCTTCCCCCGCATCAGACACTGTCTGAAATTCCTCCGAAAATTCACTAAAAATTCCACCAGATGCAAATGTTGGGTATGTAATAGCCCCTATTCCAAGCCGAACAAAAACACGTTTGTATGTTTCCTTTGCTTTATTATAAAAGAGTTCATGCTGCTCTTGTGATACAGCAAAATCATACATATCTTTCATCACAAATTCCTTCCCTCGCATAATGCCGCTTTTCGCGCGACTTTCATTTCGAAATTTATTTTGAAACTGATATGCGGCTTTTGGAAGATCCCGATACGAGGAGATATAATCCGTCATAATTTGCGTAATAGGTTCTTCGTGCGTAATACCAAGCCCTACTTCAGTACCATTCTTGAGTGTGCTTTTAAACCAATTATCTACTTTTGCATCATCCCACCGATCTGTTGCTTCCCATAAAGCTTTATCTTGTAGCGCAGTCATCAACAACTCTTGTCCACCTACATTATTCATTTCTTCTCGAATAATCTGCTTTATATTTTCGAGAACACGAAGACCAAGGGGTAAAAACGAATACACTCCTGCCATTTCCTTGTGAATATATCCTGCACGAATAAGAAGCTGTGCATTTTTAGAAACCTCGTCAGATGGATCCTCTTTACGTGTTTTAGTGAAAAGATGTGATTGAAGCATGGTGTGTTATAAAATTAATCTAGCAATGTCTTGCCAGGTGACAAAAACCATAAGAAGTAACAGCAGTCCAAAACCAATCATATTTGTCCACGCCTGGAATACAAGTGGAAGGGGTCGGCGAATAACGCTTTCTATAGCCACAAAGAGAAGTCGCCCACCGTCGAGTGCTGGAAATGGAATAAGATTAAGTACCGCGAGATTAATAGAGATAATCGCCGCGAATGTAAAGAGTGCTGCAATACCAAATACTCGCACCTGATCCACTACACCTACAATTCCAATTGGACCAGTAAGCTCTTGTACCCCGCCTTTACCAGTAAAAAGGTTTTTGATGAGATTCAGGAATGCTTCTGCTGTAAGCACTGTATACGAAGCAGTCGTCTTCATTCCTTGCCAAAGTGCAAGATGAATAGGTAAATCAAGAACACCTACTCTATCTACAGTAAGTCCAATTATTTTTTTATCTGCACCCTCGTAAGCTTGCGGAACAATTGGAGCATAAGTTATGGTTTCTTCCCCTTTCTTTTTATAGCCAATTGTCATTTGTCCTTCTTGATGGCGAGCTACAAAATCACTAACCTCTTTGCCAGACTTTGGCTCGACAAATTCTTTGAATGTTGCCAAAGACACAAGACTATCCCCTGCTTGTACTCCTAAAATATCTGCCGGCGAACCTTTTGCAACTTGCAATATTGCGCTGCGCTCATTTTGCACTTTTACATTTTCTGGTACCGCAGCAATAGATGTCTCTGCTCCCATGAGATATGCACCCGAAAAAAGTACCCAAGCAAACAAAATATTCATTGCAATTCCTGCCAAAAGTACAGCAGCCTGAACATATCGAGGCTTATGTGCAAAACTTCTCTTTCGGTCTGGACCTTCGGTGTTCTCACTTGGATCTTCACCATAAATTTTTACATAGCCACCAATAGGTAAAAGATTCACTACATATTCAGTCTCGCCGAACTTTTTTCCAAAGAGTTTAGGTGGAAAGCCAAATGCAAATTCGTCTACACGAATACCAAACCATTTGGCAACAAGAAAATGTCCTAACTCATGTACAACGACAAGAAAAACAAGAATCGCAAAAAAGATTAAAGTTGAAATAAACATAGATTAATTCATTACTTCTCCTTCTTTTTTTGTAAACACATCCTCTAGATGTCCGTTGTACTCTTCAACTTTCTTTTGAAGTTCATCAGCAGCTCGTTTTGCATCATCTTCAGGCAAGCTTGCTACCTCAATACCTTTTTGAGTTTCTTGGCGCAACATGCGCACTTTTACTCGAGCATCTTCAAGGCGATCTTTGAGAACTTTTACCAATTGTGCTCGGCGCTCAGTGGTAAGTTGAGGGAAAAATATTCTAAGTCCCATATCATCTACCGACACAGAGAGACCAAGATCCGCGTCTCGAAGTGCGGTCTCAATAGACTTGAGCTGCGTCTTGTCCCATGGAGCCACACGAAGTGTGCGAGGATCTTCAATGGTAACCGAAGCAACATGTGGAATAGCGGTGCGCGACCCATAACTCTCAACACTCACCAAGTCTAAAATTGCCGGAGTTGCTCGTCCAGTGGAAATGCCGGTGTACTCACGCCTGAGCCACTCAACAACTTCTTTTCCTTTTGTACTGAAATCAGAAAATGAATATGCCATAAATGTATCTTAATACTATACACGGCTTTGAGACCCCCGAAAAGGTCGACGAAAGTATATAAATAGGAAAAGAAAAACCGCGCGACTTCGTCGCGTGGAGAAAATATGGTAAAAACCCCCCGAAAATTCGAGGGTCAAAGGTTCTAAGTGTCAAAGGTCTGATTCTAATTTTTAAGAACCTCAGACCTTGCGGCGAACCGCCAAAAACCAACCAGCACCAACCCAAAGGCCGCCCTAGCAGCCGAGGCCCAAGTGCCGCCCCGTGCCCGCCATCCCAGAAACACGGCACGCACCGATAGTCACCAACGATAGACAATGAACCTAGCGCGATGATTGAGCCCTTTCGTTGTTCATTGGGGTATTTCTTCCCAAAAGCAAGTTGGTGGAAAAGTTTTGCGGCAATCCACCCGTCGACCTCAGCTGCTGCAACAGCAGTCTCGGACGAGATGTCACTGCCGAAGTGAAGACCGGGTAGCAAAAAAATTACTTCAACCACGGGCAATACAACTCGTTTTAATTAAAGGGTTCTTCGTATCAGTAAACTCATAGATTTTTGAAGTTAAATCTAAATTATAGGTTGCTTTATATTTTCCAAGCTTAACACAATCTGAAACACTGCCATGAAAAGAAATATCTGTAGTGACTTCAAATGAAACCACTAAAACATGATCACTGATTATGTCGTACAAAACTGGCGTAACATCATTTGTAATGAAAGAACCAATATTCCAAGGATTAAAACGTTGAACGTTATTTATTTCATATTCTTCAATCTCATTTTTATTGCGACTATCTTGTTTTGGTTCATAAATCTGTACATAGGAACCACCTGCTACTCCACCCCAGCCACTACGAATTATCACCACATACTCAACAGATTTATTAAAAAACGAACTCAAAAAATTTACCGATCAAAAAGCCGAGGGGAAATACGATGAATTCAACAAAACTCAAACCATAGATTCTGATTTTGAAAAAGGGATACGTAATCTGAAGCAGAAGTAATCTTTTGCATTAATTATGACAACAGAAATTAAACGAAAAAATACTGAGGTTGAGATTCAATAATCTTGTAATCTGTAGGATAATTAATGCTAAATCAGTATTTCTTATTTATATATTTTAATCCTACATCTGATTCTGTAGTAGAAAGAGTCGTCGAGGTCTCAAATGACTTTTCAAGTGATTCAAGTAAATCTCGTTGAAGATTCTCAGTCCCAAGAGACTCACTACAACGGTCTTGGGGTGCGTAATAATATCCTGTTTGATTGTATAGACTGTCGCCCTGACGATATAGTGAGATCCGACCAAGACCGCCCTTTGCACATGCTGATCCATTAGTACTTATATCAGATCGTACTAAAGAAGCGGATGAAAGAATTGCGTTTTGCTCACCAAATAGATTCTCAATGTAATATGTTAGGTCTTGAAGATCATTTGTAACCTGAAACTTTATGCCAAGCTCTTCAATTATAAAATATTCTAAAATTTCAGATTCAAAGGTCTGGTTGGCTGGTGTTGACGACGATGTACTGGGCTTAATATAGTACAAACAGTCCTAGAATCGTTTTTATCATAAAAAATTTATTGTATCACATTTTTCGGTCTAATACAACTAAATAGATACTAATCCCTTCCACTAAGCAACTCCTCAATCACTTCATACCGCCTCTCTTTCTTTAAACCGTGATGAAGTTTCACCTTATCTTTTAAATGAACAAACGATCCATCCAGTGAGTTGGTAGTATTGGGAATATTAAGTTCAGGGTACTTTTGGTAGGTAAACAAATACGGCAGATTTCTAGCTAGACTGCGATAGGCACTACGAACATTCTTTTAGGTATAAGACCAATGCTTGGTGCCGGCAACTGATGTCTTTTCATTAATATAATCACCCCAAGCTTGGTACCAGGAGGAGAGTAGTGTGGCGAACTCTATTTCAGTACTTCGAGCCAACGTCAGCATGATAGCTCGGAGTTCTTTTCCAGCTGGTGTCTCTGGTCTTCTGGTTATGTACTTGGTCACATTCTTCATCTGATGAAACTGACATATTTCGCCTAGAAATTTAGCCTTACTGTGATATTTCAAACCGATATAGTTTTCAATCTACTCCAGCTTCAAATATTCAAGATTACGTAGGTATCACCTCCGTACGGAGGTGATACCTACGTAATTGAGACGGACTCAAAACTATCTTGAACATATATCGCGCAGACGAATTTTTATCAAAAAATTCTATCGAGCGTACCCAGTAGGTCGTTCTGCTGAATGAGTAAAAGTTTTACAAGACTTTTATGTGTGTATATGAAGGATGTGTTTTGAGGAGTCTGAGAGGACCACTTAGATTCCTTTTGTTTAAATACTTGAAGCTGGGGTACGCACTATTTTGAAAGAGTTTTTATATCTTTTTATATATCACACAAATATATTATTTATCAAGTTTTGGTGACGGAAGTTGTAAACAGGTGTATTCTACAAGCATTTTTATAGATCCCCCTTGATCGTATATGTACGGAGCAACTGTCGTAAGTACTTGTATGGCTTCCTTTCTTTCTTTGTCAAAATATGGAGCCTGGAGTACAGCGTCGGCTAGGTTTTCAAAGAATGCAGACACTCTTTCTTTCGAAGGTTTTTGTAAACCAGTTTTTAAAAGCGTTACCACATCTTTGTCTGCAAGGCGTTCGTGCGGCGCAAGACATAAAAAAGCGTGACCTTGCTCATTTTCTTTTTTTTCAAAATTATACGTAACAGCACGCGAAAGAATTGTTGGAAGAAGCATCGAGGAATCCTTTACCACAAGAACAATTTGCGTATTGCCACTCGGTTCTTCGAATGTTTTAAGAAGTGTATTTTGAGATACATGAGGGAAAATAGTTGGAGCAAGTATGAGGACTTTACTTGGACGGTATTGAGGCATGCCTTCAGTCCAACCTTTTATTTCTCGTGCAAGGTCGACACTAAGCGAGTCTACAATGTGTACAATAGTGTCGCCATGACTTTCAATATCAATTCCCTCTTCGTTTTCAAAAAAAGTTTTAAGTGATGAAAGAATACTTTTTGTGTCTCCAGTAAGTACCATGGTTTGAAAGGGCTGCTTTAAAATCTGATACAGGGGAGTGTTCTCCATATATTATCGTTTTGCAATTATACTCTTCTTGTATAGATCAAGATGCTCAAGTGCAATACCGGTACCTTTTGCAACACAATAGAGTGCATCATCAGCAAGCGTTGCCTTTACTCCTGTTTTGCGTTCAATAAGAAGTGGCAGATTTCGAAGCAATGATGATCCACCAGACATAATAATACCGTTGTCGATAATGTCAGACGCAAGCTCAGGCGGAGTTTCCTGAAATACATCTTTAATTGCTTTTACAATAAGACGTAATTCACGCTCAACAGCTTTGACCATTTCATTTGTGGTAATAGTCACACTGCGCGGAAGACCAGTCACGTAGTCTCGTCCCTTAATAGACATACTGAGTTCTTCATTGAGCGGCAGTGCGCTTCCAACATGAATCTTGATATCTTCTGCAGTCTTGTCGCCAATTGCGAGATTGTATGTCTTTTTTACATGGTCAATAATCGCTTGATCTATTTTGTTTCCTGCACACTTTACTGATGTTGAGGCAACAATACCACCAAGTGAAATAACCGCCACGTCCGTTGTGCCACCACCAATATCTACAATCATTCTACCTTTAGGCTCGTGAATAGGAATGCCAGCACCAATCGCAGCCAAGATGGGCTCCTTCACTACATACGCATTTTTTGCACCAGCCTTAATTGCAGCTTCTACTACCGCACGACGCTCTGTGGACGTAATGCCTGCTGGTACTGAAACCATAACTTCAGGTTTTACGATTACCCATTTACCAAGTGCTTTATTGATAAAATACCGAAGCATGGCCTCGGTCACTTTGTAGTCTGCAATAACTCCATCTTTCATCGGGCGGTACGCAATAATGGAGTCTGGTGTTTTGCCAATCATTTCTTTTGCTTCAAGACCAACAGCGAGTACTCGCTTACCTTCTTCAGAGATAGCAACAACTGATGGCTCATTTAATACAACACCTTTTCCAGGCACAAACACAAGTGTGTTTGCGGTTCCTAAATCTATTCCCAGTTTTTTCTTAAAAATTGACATATACAAATACCATGTCTTATTGCATTGACATAAGACATATAACTAAGCAACTTCGACTTTTACCGATCTTTCTTTTACCATTATACACGTTTGATGCATTTAACACATATCGCCATTGTTTGGCATCGGTCATAAAAATAAGTACAATTGATAGATGATACTCCTCCATGTCGCACTTCTTACCCACCGCAAAATCCCTTGTCCCCTTTCATTTTATTCAAAAGACATTATTCCTCTTGGGTCATTAGTTTCTGTTAGTTTACGCAAAGAAAAAATTCTTGCGATTGTTGTACAAGTAAGTATTCTGGCAGAACACAAAGGAGATATACGAAGCCAGACATTTCAACTCAAAAAAATTCGTACAGAAGACATAGTCGGACAAGTTCCCGAAGATATTCTTGGGCTTTATATAAAAGCGGCAGAAACACAAGCCATTCCTTACTCACTTCTTTTTGATGCAATTATCCCTGAAAGTATTAAAAAGAATGAAATATATATTCAAAATGTACTCACCTACCGGCACCAAAATGAAGGAGAGAAATCTGTTTCCTATCTTGAAAGTTCGTCAGAAGAACGCATAGTTCAGTACAAAGGATTGGTCCGTGATATTTTGGCGAAGAAAAAGTCAATTCATATCATTGCACCAACAGTACAACGCGTACTCAAACTCGCGACTTACATTGGTAAAGGTATCCAGCATAAAATTGTTATTCTCCACGGCGAACTTACAAAAAAGGCCTTCACTGAAGCAGTACAAAAGATTTACTCTGAAGGAGAATACGTATGTATTTGTTCGACTCCTCATTTTGCCCATATTACACCGCTAACTCTTGAGCTTAGTATTGTTGACCAAGAGTCGCATCCTAACTATCATTCTTTCGACACACCAAATGTTGATTATGGCGCTCTTTTTAAAGCAGTGTGGTGTAGTTCGCATACAAAAACGATCTTTGCAGATACAATACTTAGGATAGAATCGTATCGAGATTTAGAGGAGAAAAAATACCCTCGCGAATTTTCTATTCATTCACGATTCTCGCATCATATTCCTATTGAACTCTGTACATTTGAAAATGATACACCATTTTGTACACTCACAAAGCCTGTTACTGAAACACTAAAAAAAATGAAATCTGGTTCACATGCTTTTTTATACGTTGCACGAAAAGGTGTTCACACATCTATTCAATGTAGCGACTGCGGCACCGTTGTGCTATGTGCACAATGTTCTAAACCAACAACAACACAAGCACTCCCTAACAATGAACGTGGACTGCGATGTTTACATTGCGGGCACAAGGAAGCACTCTCAAAAGATCAAGAACTTATTTGCCTAACTTGTGGAAGTTGGAAAATAAAAGGCTATGGCGTTACTACGCGAGTTGTTGCAGAAGAGGTAGAAACATTATTTCCGAACAAAGATGTTTATGTACTCGATGGTGACATTTCAGAAAAAATGTTCAAAAAGACAATTCATTTATGGAAAGAATCAGGAGGTATTCTTATTGGTACCAATAGTGTGCTTCCCTATCTTGAAGACAAACTCGCAGTTGCTGCAATCGTTTCATGCGATGCGTGGCTCTCTATGCCAGACATCGATACTAACAGGCGTCTGGTCCAAGTTTTAGAACCACTACTTGAATACAGTCATAACACCGTCTTTGTACAAACTCGTATTCCAAACGAACCACTCTTCGAAATATGCAAAAAAGAAAATATCACTGACTATATTAAAACAGAACTCAAAGAGCGGAAAGAGCTTGCCCATGTACCTTACACAACATTTATTCTTCTCCGTAAAGAAGGATCGTTCACCAAAAAAGAAGCTGACTCACTCGCTGACCTCTTCCCTGCCTGCAAACCCCATGTATACAAAGTGCACACCGATATTCGAGTCCTTTTGCGTATTACTCGAGAGCGATTTATGATTGATACAAGTCTTCATCGCAAACTTCAAGGACTCTATCCTCATATTATTGTAGAAGTAAACCCGCAAACATTATTTAGTAGATAATGACGCAAAGCACGATGCAAGAACTTCGGATGACTGCATTCCTACCGCATGTAATGTTTCTGGAAGACACTCATTTCTTAGACTTTGAATAGGTGCTGCGTGCATAAGGTAAATACCTTTTGGTGTATGTGTGAGTTCTACATGAAGAGTTGGTATGGTTGGATAATGCGCGAACAGATCTTCTAATCTTTTAATTATTTTTTCTTTATCATTATGTGAAAGTGACGCCGAAGAAAGTCTATCACTGAACGTATGTGATATTTTTTCAAATAGTGGTGTTGCGTAAACTTTTTTTCCTCTTGCATTTCGCACAAGTGTACACATAAGTTTTCGCCCCTTAGGTTGATAGATACATTCCATATGCTCACCTTGCAAAAGATGTGGAAGCGTTTGTCTACGCAGCTCGTGAATTGAAGAGACGTCACGAGAAATACGTTCTCCTTTTTTTATACGCACAGGATGTGCAATTGTAGTCCATAAAGTTGCAAGTGATTGCTCGATATTACCGTGAGTTGCTTTTATTTCGAGTGTTTTAGATCTAAGAAACGTATGCGGCACACTTTTTTGTTCATCCATTTTACCGTACAAATATGTAACCGCGAATATATCTAAATAATGATGGAGATTTTCTTTTATTTTATATGGGATCTCGGGGTCAAGTATGTAGGCATCACTTACAAGAACAATGTCATGCGGTGTCACATGACTTCCATCCAGAGTAGTGATTTTATTATCTAAAAGCAAGAAAGTATCTACCTGTGTGTTTGGTACACGTAGCAATAAATCTCTTATTTCAAAATTAGTACAGTGACGATAATAAATAAGAGCGACACGCATGTATGTATTTATTTTAGCACAAGTACAATCTACTTCGCGTGCACAAAAAATCAGTATGCAACTGCAATAATAAACTACCAGTCTAATTGCCCTCCAACTTTATATTCTGTTATTCGAGTCTCAAAGAAATTCTTTTCTTTAGATAGATCAATTGCTTCTGACATCCATGGGAACGGATTATCTCTATTATATTGTTTAGGAAGTCCAACACTCTCAAGACGACGATCAGCAATATGTTCTACATATTGACGAAAGCCTTGTGCGTTTATACCAAAAATACCTTTTGGAAATACCGTTGTAGCATAGGTATATTCTAGTTCTACCCCACGTTTTACCAAGTTTACAATTCGCTCTTGGAATTCTTTAGTCCACAGTTCCGGTTGTTCTTCCTTAATTGTATTTATCATGTTTACTCCAAAATTCAAGTGCTGTGACTCGTCACGCATAATATATTGAATTTGTTCGGCTGAGGCAGTCATTTTTCCAAGGCGTTGAAAACTAAACATAACCGCAAATGAAGAATAAAAGAAAATACCTTCAAGGACGAGCGACGCAACGCACAAGTTTTCTAAAAATAATTGGTCGTTTTCTAATGTCCCTGTTTTGAAATGTGGATCAAAAATACCAGCATTCAACGATAGTACAAGTTCATCTTTTTCATAAATAGACTTTTCTTCACGATACATGTTGAATATTTTTGACGCATCCATACCGAGCGACTCAACTATATATTGATATGCGTGCGTATGAATAGCTTCTTCGTATGATTGACGCAGTAAATACATTCGACACTCTGGTGACGTAATGTGTTTGTAGATTGCAAGCACAAGATTATTTGCTGCAATAGAGTCTGCGGTACTAAAGAATCCTAAAATAGTCTCAAACGCTTTACGTTCATCATCACTGAGTACATTTGGAGACTTCCATTGCTCAATATCCTTACTCATGGATATTTCTGTTGGTAACCAGTGATTTGCATTCCCTATCAAATATGTGTCCCAAGCAAACGTGTGTTTCATTGGATACAGTTGCATTGTGTCTGCATCTTTTCCATTTATAATTCTTCTTTTATTGATATCAACAGGAAGCGCTTTGAAGTCTATTGCCATGAATATATATTACGTTATTTTTATTATTTTTGCTGGAACTTTTTATGCTGAACACGATTCACACTCTTCATTATTGTCTGGCCGATGTAAATTATAGACCGGTTTTGTTTGCACAACCTGTGCCACATCTTTCTGTATAATCATCTTTTCTATAGGCATTGAAGTCATTGCAGACAATGGGCTTGGAATATCTTGTGGTGAGACAGTGTTTACAGACTGATGTGCCACAGGATCAGCTCCTTTTTTATCTGATGAGCGTGTGTGTGTTGCGCCATATTCAGATGTAGACACCGTAGACTTTTCCACCTGCGAAGCACCGAGAGTTCGCAGATAATATGTTGTTTTCAATCCTAATTCCCAAGCCAACATATACACTTCTGACAAATCTTTTCCGGACGTACCTTTAAAGAAAACATTTATTGATTGACTTTGATCCATCCATTTTGCCCGTCGTGCAGCGCCGAGCATCAACCACTTCTGATCTATTTCAAACACTTCGGTATACTTTTGTTTTAATTCATTTGGAATTTCTGCGATATTTTGAACACTTCCGTCATTGAATTTTAATTTATTCAACATATCTTCATTCCACATACTAAGAGCCTTCAAATCTCGCACAAGATATTTGTTCACCACTACAAAGTCACCTTCTTTGTTTGACTTCACATAAATATTCTTATAAATAGGTTCAATACATGGAATACAACCTACAAGATTTGCTGTACTTGCTGTTGGCGCAATCGCCATTGTGTTTGAGTTACGCATACCATGTTTTTTAATATGTTCGCGCACTGGTGCCCAGTCCATTTTTCCGCCACGAGGCACATCTATTTTCATTCCGCGTTCTTTTTCAAGTAAGTCTACAGTATCTTGTGGTAGCAATCCTCGATCCCATTTTGAACCCTTAAAGCTTTCGTACGCACCTTTTTCTTTTGCTAGTTCAGACGATGCAAGGATTGTGTAGTATGCCATCACTTCCATTGATTCGTCTGCAAATTCTACTGCCTTGTCAGTGTCAAAACGAATACCGAGTGTATAAAGAGCGTCGTGATAGCCGCGAATCCCAAGACCAATGGGCCGATGACGCATATTTGAACGCCGAGCATCTTCTGTTGGATAGTAATTAATATCAATTGTATTATCTGTCATTCGCACAGCCGCACGCATTACTCGTTGCAAAAGAGTGTGGTCAAGTTTTTTATCTATGATGAATTTTGCGAAATTGACAGATCCAATATTACACACCGCTGTTTCGTTTTCAGATGTATTCAATGTTATTTCCGTACACAAGTTTGAATTATGAATAACACCGACATGATCCTGCGGACTACGAATATTTGAAGGGTCTTTCCATGTAATCCATGGGTGGCCTGTTTCGTACAGCATGGCAAGCATTTTCTTCCACAAATCTTTTGCAGGCATTCTTTTCCATACACGAATTTTTCCTTCATCTGCTAACTTTTCGTATTTCACATACATATCTTCAAACTTCTTCCCGTATAATTCTGGCAATTCAGGTGTTTCATCTGGACTAAAGAGTGTCCATTGACCATCTTCTTTTATACGCTTCATAAACAAGTCTGGAATCCAGTTTGCTGTGTTCATGTCGTGTGTACGGCGACGCTCATCTCCAGTATTTTTACGAAGTTCTATAAAGTCTTCAATATCGTAATGCCATGTTTCAAGATATGCACACGCTGCACTTCGGCGTTTACCTCCACGCATAATCGCAATGTTTATATCATTTGCAATTTTAAGGTACGGCACCACTCCATTACTTTCTATTTCTACCGACTTAACCACCGCACCTGTTGCACGAACCTTACTCCATGCAGTACCTACACCACCTGACCATTTAAGCAGCTGTGAATTATCTGAGTATGTTTTGAAAATAGCATTAAGATCATCTGGAACAACATTTAAGAAGCAGTTTGAAAGTTGTGCTTTTACTACACCAGACTGATACAGTGTTCGCCCACCAGGAGTATACAAAAACTCAGAGAGTACATAATAAAATTCCTTCACTGACTCCATTCGTTTTTCAGGAACTTCGTTCAGTGCGGTACCCATAGCAATACGCATCCAAAACATTTGTGGTGTTTCGTATGGACGTTTCGTTTCCATATCCTCGAGCAAGTATCGTGAATGAAGAATCTCGAGCCCCATATATTCAAAATAAAGATCACGTGAAGGAACAAGCGCTTCCGCCAGAGCGTCAAGATCGAAGTCTTTCATGCGGGGATCAAACTTACCCTTCTCAATCATTTCAAGTATGTATTTTGGGAATGCTTTTTTAAGCGCAGAATGCGTATTATTGAGATCAACATCATTACCGAAGACCCGTTTGTATACACTAGAAAGCAAAAGACTTGCAGCCACTTTTGAATATGCCGGATCGAGCTCAATGAGCGCACGTGTAACCATAATAATGAGCTTAAACACATCTTTTGTAGGAATAGCATTGTATACCTCAAGTGTCATTTGATTCACAATACGATCAACATCAATATCTTTCTCATACCCTTTAATGTAATGAAGGAGGCACGCACGTACTTTTTCTATAGAAAACTTTTCCTTCTTCCCATCCTTTTTAGTTACGTAGAGAGCGTTCTCATCAATGAGTTCTTGCACTTCTTCCTGTCGCTCTTTTGTGTGCTCGTAGCGATAAATAATATATGCCTTCGCAACAGTAAAGTACCCGGCCTGCATGAGCACGGTCTCGACGATATCTTGTATATTTTCTACTGTTGGAATTGTCTCATGAAATTTCGTATTTACATGAGCATACACAACATCAGCGAGCTGCTGTAATTTTTCATCTGAAATAGTAATCGCCTGAGAAGCAAATGCCTTCTTCATTACTTTGGTTATTTTTTCTGTTTCAAAAGGAACCGTCGTACCGTTTCTTTTTTTAATTTGTTTGACTTCGCGCATACAGTTTTATTTGTGTAGATGCATTATAACAGTGGATAACCTGTGCACAACATTGACGCCTATTTATTCTATTCTCTTTTACCTTTACGATACTTGTCTTTTATTCCAAAAAGGTTCTTATTCCTCAACTGTGTGTGATAGGACATAGCAAAGCGATGAGATTCAGAGTTTGTCAATAGAATTTCTCGCTTATACATACTTACGTATTCGTCTTCTCCAAGAAAATGATCTGGCTTGTGGGCTGCATTTTTTACTACAGATACAAGAGGAATAGTGAGTTTATAGTCTGCGAGCACTTCTTTTGCAATATTCATCTGCCCTGGTCCACCATCAATCACGATAAGGTTTGGAAATACCCATTCTGTATGAGTAAAACGTCTAGTGAGCATTTCTCGCAGCGCAGCATAGTCATCATTTATCTTTTCTGGAAGCTTAAACTTTCTATACCCAGCTTTTTGTGGCTCGCCATTTTCTAGTACCACCATTACTCCTACTCTACTTGTACCAGAGATGTGTGCCACGTCGTACCCTTCAATACGAATAGCTTTCGTTTCACTATTATTATATTCCTGTGTGTGTTTAATGAGCACACTGTCTCGGATATGTGTTAAAGCAAAAAGTGTTTTTTTGACATCACTTGCCTTCTCAAATTCCTCCAATTTTGCAGCGTCTACCATGTCCTTTGTGAGCCGCTTTATAATCTCCTCTCTATTTCCTTTAAAAAATGAGACGAGGTTGCGTACAATCTTCTTGTAATCTTCTTTTGAACACGTACCCGAGCACACTCCCGGACATAGTCCAATCTGAGCATTAAAACAAGGCTTACCACTATTGGGAGTGCACGTATCACGAAATGGAAAGATTTTTCTTATAATCTTCATTGTATCTCGAAGTGCTTGCCCCGAAGTAAATGGTCCGAAGGTGTACGCAATATCATTTTTCATCTCTTCGAGTACATTACGCGTACGTAACACAAGCACTCGAGGAAAGTATTCTTTTGTAATAACAACACAGTTATAACTCTTATCGTCCTTTTCCTTAGTATTAAAGACAGGTTTGTATTTCTTGATTAAGTTTGTCTCTAACAAAATTGCTTCAAGGACAGACGGCGTTTCTTGCCATGTTATAGTGTTGGCATTTACTATCATACTTGCCACTTTTAGCCCGCGCGTTTTATGAAGATCTTTTGCAAAATAGCTACGCACCCTATCTTTTAGAATAGTTGCTTTTCCAATGTATAAAATGGTGTTTGAATCGTCACGAAAAAAGTACACCCCAGGTGCTTCAGGAAGCGGTATTTTTTTGTAGTCGGAAATGGTCACAAATCAAGTATAGCAAAATGAGTTCAAGATAAATAAAAACCGCGCTCGTCCTTGCGGACTCGCGCAGTTATTTTTGGTGTTAGGTCAGTAAAATCCATAAAGGTTATTATCCTCATCTGATGAAGTACGCGCAACATAAATTCATATTATAGTCAATATGTACAAAAAGCTCTCTTGTTTTGTTGTATTATAGTCTTTACTTCCCTACTTTTTCACTAGTCTCTTCTTTGCTGCTTTTGCGACAACTTTTTCTAACGGCTTTTTTTTGATACCTTTTTTCACTGCCACTTTCTTGAGGATTTTCTTTTTAAACGTTTTTGTAACAATCTTCTGTGTAGCTTCCTTCACCACTTCCTTTTTTATTTTATTTGGATTTAATTCCTCATTCAAAGAAAGAGTAAACTGCTTTATGCTTGCGTCATCAAACAAAGAAAGGACTACAACTTTCTTTTTACTTGCTTTTTCAAGCTCTTTTATTTTCTTTTCGAGAGCTTTCTTATCTGGAGCAGTATCTATTTTCGAAAGAATAACTATTTCTTTTTTGTTTAGAAGCTCATGGTTGAACGCTCCGAGCTCATTTCGAATAGTAGTATACGCAGCGGCTACATCTTCATTTTCTGCAGATACAAGATGTGCAAGAATCCGCGTGCGCTCGATGTGTCGCAAGAAGTTGTGTCCAAGACCCTTGCCTTCGCTCGCTCCTTCTATAAGCCCTGGAATGTCAGCAATCACGTTGCCAAAATAATCACCTAAGTGTGGCTCAAGCGTCGTGAACTCATAACTTGCAACTTTTGAAGTGGCATTGGTAAGTGCGTTCAGAAGCGAAGATTTCCCTGCATTTGGAAAACCAATAAGACCAACATCAGCAATAAGTTGGAGCTCAATTTGAAACTTTGCAAATTCACCTCGCTTGCCTGGAGTTGCTATTTCTGGCGCTCTACGTACTGAGTTTTTGAATTCGTTATTACCTAGCCCACCACGTCCACCGTGTAATATGAGAATTTGTTCTCCTTCATTCAAAAGTTCATAGGTAATTTCTAAGTCAGTATTATAGATCTTTGTACCAAGTGGAAATGTAAGAACGAGATCTTCACCACGTTTTCCATGCTTTAACTGTGTTGCGCCTGGTGCACCACTTGGAGCTTTGAACTCATGAATATGTCGATAATGATTGAGTGCGTGTAAGTTGCGCACACCTTGAATGTACACGTCGCCACCATTGCCACCATTGCCACCCCACGGACCACCACTGTCAATGCTTTTTTCACGACGCCACCGCACGACACCATCGCCGCCCTTACCTGCAAATATTTTGAGTGTAACTTTATCTAAAAATGCCATAAATTAAAAGTATCCCTTAAGCCGATGTATTTTTTCGTGTGTGCGAATCTTTTCATGCACTTTGGCCTCAATCTGACGAATACGTTCACGAGTAACATTAAACTTTTGTCCCACTTCTTCAAGAGTATGCTGTACACCTTGATACTCACCAAGACCATTTCGCATTTCAATAATCTGACGCTCCTTTTCAGAAAGATCACCCAAGATTTCGTTGATCTGGTCGGCAAGAATACGTCGAGATGATTCTTGATCAGGACCTAAGATTTTATCATCAGCAATAAACTCACCAAGAGTCGACTTGTCGTCGTCGTCCCCAATTGGTTTTTCGAGTGAAACTGTATCTTGATTAATGTTTTCAATCATGTGAATCTTATCAACCTCAAGTCCCATTTCTGCTGCGATTTCTTCTGCGAGCGGGTCGCGACCAAGGTCTTGAGAAAGTCGACGTACTACTTGCTTATATTTAGCAATTGTTTCTACCATGTGCACCGGAATACGAATAGTACGACTCTGGTCGGCTAGTGCACGAGTAATAGCCTGACGGATCCACCACGTTGCATAGGTTGAGAATTTAAATCCCTTGCTCCAGTCGAACTTTTCTACAGCTTTATAGAGACCAAGATTTCCTTCTTGAATAAGGTCAAGAAGTGTGAGGTCTTGGCTTCGACCGACATACTTCTTTGCAATAGAAACCACGAGTCGTAAGTTTGAACGTGCAAGAATGTCACGACCTTCCTTTTCACCGGCTTCAATACGTTTTGCCAAATCTCGTTCTTGGGAAGCATTAATAAGTGGGTAGCGGCCAATTTCACGGAGATACATTTGAATAGAATCAAAACTTCCGTCTTCCTTGCCCAGTTTTGAAAAATCTTCATCTAAATTAAGGAGGTTGCCACCTTCGAGTACATCAATATTTGCCTCAGCAAAACGAGCATGAAGATCTTCAAGAAATTCTATATCATCTTCGATTGTTGGAAAGTGTTTGAGAATCTCATCAAAACTCACAAAGCCACGTTCTTTTCCTTTTGCAATAAGCTCAAGTGCGTGCTTTTCTCGTGCTTCAGTTTTTTTATCAAGTACCGGTTTTTGTTTTGGTTTTACGACTGGTTTTGTAACGATAGTTTTTTTTGCAACAACAACCTTTTTTACACTTTTTACAACTACAGGTTTTTTAACAACTTTAGTTACTTTTTGCTTTGCCGTTTTTGCAACTTTTTTAACTTGTACTGCTTTTTTGACTACTTTTTTTGAAACTGGTTTTGTGATTTTCTTTTTGGCAACAACCTTTTTTACGTTTTTCTTAGCTTTATTCATACGATGTATTATACTCTGATTCCCCTTAATTTTATTGATAATGCTTGCACTTGCTTTAATTCTTCTTCCCCACCTCCTGTTTTCTTAATTTTCTCCATAATCCGCTCAATACTCGTTCGTATACACTCTTTTTCATATTCTTTGAGAAGTGCTTCAATACTTATTTGTTGTTTTTTTTCATCTTCGCTTCCATGTCCCACTTCAAACTCTGTGGCAAAACGAGATAAAATGTCTTCGGGAATACCGTCTTTAAAGACAATGCTACATTCAGCATGAATACGATCCATGGATTCTTGCAAATACTGACTATCTTTCGATGATGCTGCTTTTGCACCTAGTAATAGTTCTTGAATAGACTGTAAGCGATCTTTTGAGACAACTTGCTTTTTCTCTGTTTCAACACTTGATTCCCGTCTCTCCGGAGCACTTTTTACTGCCGCCCACACTGATGCTTCTGCGATACGCAACTTCTCTGATACATTGCGTACCGCAACAGCTTGCTCTATTGAGTTTGCAATCCCACGAATAAGCGGTACAACTTCTTTGCTAATTCTTTTTGAATACTCCTCAGTAAGGCCGTCTTGTGTTTGTAATTCCACCAAAAATTCAATTAATGGTACAGACTTTTTTGTTGCCTGTATCCACTCATCTGGAGAACTTAGAATTAGATCTGCCGGATCTTTGCTATGCGTAAGTGGAAAAACTCGCACTTCCATCTGCATTGCAAATGCAAGCTCGGCACTCCGCTTTAAAGCCGCGATTCCAGCTTTGTCAGAATCAAGACAGAAAATGAGTGTACTCGTAAAACGTTGAATGAGACGAAGGTGTTCAAACGTAAGCGCTGTACCTGAAACCGCAACAACATTTTTTGTTCCTGCCTGATGGGCCATACAAAGATCCATTTGCCCTTCTACAATAATGCAAGTGTTTTGCTCCGCAATTGCTCGTTTTGCTTTATCGTAGCCAAAAAGTACTTTAGATTTTTTGTAGAGATCTGTTTCTGGACTGTTAACATACTTTGCAGTTTCTTTGCCTTCCGCAATACTCGGAAGTATTCGCCCTGAAAACCCAATTACTGCGCCCGTACTGTTTGCAATCGGAAACATTACACGGCCTCGAAAACGGTCATAAAATCCTGTTCCTTCGTTTTTACGAACAATCATTCCCCCTTTTTCTGCATGTTCTGTTGAGATTCCTTTTGAACCTAAATATGTTTCTAGTTGATGCCAATAGTCCGGAGCATATCCAATCTGGAACTCGTGAATTGTTTCTTGAGTTATGCCTCGAGACAATAGGTATTGGAGTGCCTCGGGATAGGTTTGCAATTTACCGGAAAAAAATTCTGTTGCGTATTCAAGAACTTCATAAAGCGACTTGTTTTCACTCCCTACACCTCCTCTTCTAAACTGAAGTAAGTCAACTTGTGCACGATCAGCCAAAAGCTTAAGCGCATCCACAAACGCGACCCCTTCTATTTTCTCAACAAAAGAAAATATATCACCAGAAGTATTGCAACCAAAACAGTGGAACGAATTTCTATCTGGAGAGACGTAAAACGACGGAGTCTTTTCGTTGTGAAATGGACACCGCGCTTTAAACTGTCGTCCAGATTTGTCGAGCTGTACATATGAAGAAACTACGTCAACAATAGTCAGTCGTTCTTTGATTGTTTCGACAGCTGTTGACATAGATTTCTTACTATTTGCTATTTCTTTGCGTTCTTAACCTTCTCACTTTCTTCAAAACTTGTTCCAGCTGGAATAAGTCGTCCAATGATTACATTTTCT
>Ga0105048_10003506_pt1 | contig 25718 bp, 17 predicted proteins | sample MAT05_FD_78382 | JGI IMG/M metagenome (GOLD analysis project Ga0105048, IMG submission 78382) | Freshwater microbial communities from Lake Fryxell liftoff mats and glacier meltwater in Antarctica - MAT-05 | ecosystem: Environmental > Aquatic > Freshwater > Ice > Liftoff microbial mat | place... | reverse complement strand
GGAAATGCAGCTCGTCAACGGCCTGCGTATTCTCGGGCTACTCCTCGCGGGCCTTTCGGCGTGGACGAAGTGTCGGCGGTTGGCCGGGGTCGTAGCGTTGTTCCTCGCGCTGTTCTCGTCCGCAATGGGGGATCAGCCGGCCATACCGTATTTGCTCGTCGCCTTCGCACTGACGGGTGGGCTGTGGCTGATCCTGGAATATCAATCGTTCGGCCAAACCACCGCAGCCGTTGTGGAAGGTGAACTCCGCGAGCGCGTAGCCTTGCGGTTGCCGTACCGCGAAGGGTTGGTGTTCGGCGTGTTGGCACTCCTCGCCGCAGGTATCGCGTTCGCGGGGCCGAAACGGGTGATGCTCACGCTCGGCGAGCTGATGCCTACATCCGGGGGCACGGGGAACACCGATCCGTTCGCCCGCTACGGGGTCGGCGATGGCCCCGAGGAGGTGGCTGGGGACAATGCCCAAGCTGCCGGTATGGTCGAATCGGAAAAGATGATCGAGGACAACAAGAACTCGCTCATCGACGCGGTGAACGACATGTACGGTAAGCCGCACAAGCCCAACAAGGACCAGCAACGGATGATCGCGGCGGGCAAGGTGGATGTGATCGAGTTCCACGGCAAATTGCCGGACAACCGTCGGCCGAGCCGCGACTTCGACACCGGCCGGAAGGGGCCAAAGTCGAACAAGAAGCCAGAGAGCCACGGGGCACGGGGCGTCTTCGAGGTCGAGGGGCGAACGCCGTTGCACGTTCGCCTCGTGGCTTACGAAGCGTACGACACCGACGATCGGAAATGGCGCGAAGGTCGCAAGCCGGGAAGCCGTCAGATCGAGACGGACGGCAACGACTGGATGAAAATCGATAACCTTCGGGAGGCAGACTGGTATTCCGAAGACGACCGGCATCGCTTGAAAGTGGCGAACTTGAAGGAAAATCTCGTCCCCACGCCGACGCACCTGACCCGGTTCCGCATCAACAAAGTGGACAAGCCGGATTACTACGAGTGGGACTACGAGGGCGTGTTAGCGTTGGCCGGTCGCAACCGAACGCCGCCTGGCGTGGTGGTGACGACCGATTGTCGCACACTCGACCCTCAAAAACTCGACGCGACCGCGTTCTCAGCCGTGGGCGCGCCCGTTCTCGTGGAAGTACCTCTGAATGAACGGGCGGAACTCGAAAGGCTCGCACGCGCGTGGACCGAAGATCGGCCGCGTGGGTGGCCGCAAATCGAAGCCGTGATCCGGAAACTCCGCTCTGAATATACTCTCGACCGTTCGGCCGTTGCCCCCGCCGATCATCCTTCCCCGGCTCTCTGGTTTCTCAACGAGTCCCGTCGCGGGCCGGATTACCTCTTCGCCTCGGCCGCCGCTACACTCCTGCGTTCGATCGGTTATCCGGCCCGCATCTGTCTCGGCTACTATGCTTCCCCCGACGCCTACGACCGCGAGACGGACCATACGCCGGTGAAAGTCACCGACCTCCACCTCTGGCCCGAACTGTTGCTCAAGGACGGTCACTGGTTGGTACTCGAACCGACCCCCGGATACGAAATTCTTCCGCCACTACTCACGTGGCGCGAATGGGTGAACGCACGCTGGCAAACACTGGTTGCGTTCGCTCAACGGAATTGGCTCGGGCTGCTCGGTGCATCGTCGTTTCTCGGGCTTCTGGCGTGGTGGTGGCGTCGTGTTTGGGATCGCGTGCTCCTTCTCGCGTGGCGTCTGCGACCGGGCCGCACGTGGCGCGAAGTCGCGCTGCGGGCGGCGCGTGTAATGGATCGTCGCGCGGCGTTGGCCGGACGAACTCGTGCGCCGTCGCAGAGTCTCGCGGACTGGGCCGGGCGAATGGCAACGCCTTCTACACCAACCGATTCCCTGACGCAACTCGTCGGCCTCGCGGAGTGGGCCGCTTATGCGCCTAACCTGCCGCCGCCAGTGTTGGAAGCGGACGTACTCCCGATCTGTCGCCGCGCGTTGCAAGACTGGACGTTCACAAAATTCTTGTCCATCGAACACGGAGTTTCCGAGTGAGTGTTGCCCTGAATGTGATGTCGCCGCCGACCCTGCCCGAAACGGACCTCGTCCGCTTGCGGCAGACATTGAACGCGACACTCCGTGGCAAGACGGAGGTCGTCGAACGGGTCATTGCGTGCTTGTTGGCCCGTGGCCACGTCCTGCTCGAAGACAAACCCGGCCTGGGAAAAACGACGCTCGCGAAAGCTCTTGCGTACGCCGTCGGCGGTGCCTTTGCCCGCGTGCAATGTACCCCGGACTTGCTGCCTGGCGACATCACCGGGTTCAGCATCTTCAATCAGAAAACCCGCGAATTCGAGTTTCAGCCCGGTCCGGTCTTTGCCGATGTGTTACTCGCCGACGAGATCAACCGGACCACGCCGCGAACCCAGAGTGCCCTGCTCGAAGCGATGGCCGAACGGCAAGTGACGGTCGATAACGTTCGCCACAAACTCCACGAATCGTTCTTCGTGATCGCAACCCAAAACCCGATCGAACACCACGGCACCTATCCGTTGCCCGAAGCGCAACTTGATCGCTTCGCGATGAAACTCTCGATCGGCTACCCGGACAAACAACACGAATGGGAGATGCTTTCGGCCGCGATGGGGAAAGTCGAGGGTCGGGAGGATGAGCCGTTACAGGGACTGATGCCGCGAGCGTTGATCCATCTTCAAAACCTCGTGGCGAAAGTCGCGGTCAGCGAAGTCGTGCAGAAGTACCTGATCGAACTGGCCCATGCCACTCGGAACCACCCGAAAGTACCACTCGGCCTCAGCCCTCGCGGTTTGCTGATCTGGCAGCGGATGAGCCAGGCATGGGCGTTTCTCAAGGGTCGGCCATTCGTCACGCCGGACGATGTGAAAGCCGTCGCCGGCCCGGTCCTAAGTGTGCGACTCGGCGGGGAATCCGCCGATGATGTGATCGCCGAAATCCTTTCGACGACGCCTGTGCCCGTTTATCCCACGGAATCGAGATAGCCTCATGGATACCATCTTCTGGTCATTCGTTTTGCGGTTCGGGCAAGCGGGGTTGGAAGCCTCGCTCACACTCGTGATTGGAGTCATCACGGCTGGCGTTCTGCGACGGATGCTCACACCCGCTGGAACACGCAAGCTATTCGGATCGGGGGTTCGCGGATTGGTCTCGGGTTGGCTGGCCGGGATGCTCTTGCCCGTCTGCTCGCTCGGCGTCATCCCCGTCGCACGGGAGATGCGCCGATCCGGTGTTCCCGGCGGAACCGTTCTCGCATTCGTGCTGGCCGCTCCTCTTTTGAATCCGATCTCGTTCCTCTACGGCCTCACACTGGCCGAGCCGACGGTGATCCTGTCGTTTGCCGGTCTCTCGCTGATCCTGTCGACTGCCGCGGGCCTATTGTGGGACAGAGTGTTTGCGCGCACTACCGATGCAGCCGAGTCGGCGGAACTCGCGAACCGTGCGGACCAGGAGCCGACAGCGCCCGAAGGGCTGCGTCGCATCCTCGCGGTCTTCGTGACGGCAGCCAAGGAGCTTTCCGGCCGCGATTTGCTCTTCTACACCATCGGCCTCGTCGGCACGTCTCTTCTGTCTGCGTGTATCCCGTTCGGTGCCCTTCAACATACGATGCACCACACGGACAAACTTTCCCCCTTGCTCATGACCGGGTTGGCCATACCGATCTTCGCGTCGCCACTTTCGGGCATGATGAAGATTGGTCTCATGTTCGATCACGGCAACAGCATTGGGGCGGCCTTCGTGCTGTTCGCATTAGGCATCGGAACGAGCCTCGGTACGATCGCCTGGCTGTTCGTCGATTTCGGGTGGAAACGAATCCTCCCCTGGTTTTTCAGTTACGTTCTGATCATCGTCGGGATGGGCTACGCCAGCGAGGCGATGCTCTACGACAAGCGGAAGGCCGATTCCGACCACACGCACGCCTTCGACGACTACTCACGCCCGTTCCCGTCGGACACATCCGATCTGCCGATAATGACGCTGAAGAAACTCCAGGAGAAATTCGGCCCACTCGAACGCCCGGCCCTTTACGGCTTCCTCGGCTTCCTGTTCGTCGGTCTGGCGATCCGACGTTTCGATCGCACGAATCGGCTGGAAAGCTGGCTCACGACACCGACGGAAACCACCCAACGGAGTTTGGACATCCGAGTCCCCGGCCCAGTCCTCGGGATCATCGTGCTCATCGGACTGATCGCGTTCAGCGTCGTGGGGGCCTACGTCTACTATCCCGAACGCGATCAATGCATGGACCAGATGTTCGCGGTGTATGCGGAAGCCGCCGTCGCCGTGAACACCGGCAAGGCGGAGGAAGCGATCCGCCATCTCGAACAGTGGGATCAACTCGTCCGCAAACTGGAAGTGGGCACGTATCTCCGCAATTTCAAGGTCACGACCGAACAATCGAAGACCGCTGAGGATCTACGCGAGGCCATTGAGGAAGTCCGCGATGAGTTATTGGCGAAGAACGCCGAAGGCGCGAAGCAGAAGTTCAAATCCGGCGTGGACCCTGCGTACAAGTCGTGTAAGGCGGCCTACCCGAAGTAAAGCAGTCGACCGAATCAGAACAGGGGAAAAAACTACGGAATAATCAGCTCGCACCCTTGTTAGTCGAGGCTAATAATTTATATTAGCCTTAGCTAAAAATTTCTTGAGTCCGGGGGTAGCCATGAATCGATTCAGACGTTCGGCGTTCACACTCATCGAGTTGCTCGTTGTGATCGCTATCATCGCCATTCTCATCGGGCTGTTGTTGCCCGCAGTGCAGAAAGTCCGGGAGGCCGCCGCCCGCATATCCAGCACGAACAACCTGAAGCAGATCGGGCTGGCCATGCACAACTACGAACTGGCCTATGGTCACTACCCGTCCGGCTACACATCCTTCACAGGGGCAATGGGAACAGATCCTGAAACACTCGACGCCCCTCCAGGTTGGGCGTGGGGGACGCACATCTTGCCGTTCCTCGAACAGGACAACCTGCATATGTCACTACGACTTGACCTGCCGTGCTACCATCCGATGAACGCGGCGGCGGTAAAGAACACGCCGAAAGTGTTCCTCTGCCCCGGTGCGCCGAACCAAAGTCCGACGATGCAAGTGAAGACGGAGTCGGGGACGGTGCTCGCCGAGTTCGGGCGGTCGCACTACGTCGCCAACGTCGGCCAAGACGAGCCGTGGGGCTACCTCGCCCCGGACCCGGTCGCCTACGACCACGGCAAGGTGGCCAGCGGGCCATTCTTCCGCAACTCGAAGACGCGGGTCGCCACCATCACCGACGGCCTGTCGAGTACTGTGTTCGTCGGCGAACACACGACGATCTCGGACAAAACCTGGGTCGGAGTCGTGCCGGGTTCGGTGTGTTCGCCATCGGACCCTAACCGCTTCCCATTCACCGAACCGGACAACCCGGCGACTTACGTTTTGTGCCACAGCGGGCCGGCGGCCGACGAACCGGGGGTCATCCACCCACCGAGCTTCCCGACGTGCCATGTCTGCCAGATGTACGCACCGTGGGCCGGTGGCGGCGGGTACGTGCTGTTCGGCGACGGCAGCGTGAAGTTCATCTCCACCCGCGTCAGTCTGAACACCTGGGCGGCCCTGTCCAGCATGAACTTGGGGGACATTCCCGGTGACTACTAACCGCAGCGACGAGGAATCCGGTGGATCGAGGCGACGGTGGCTGGTCGGGGCGATGATGGTCCTCGCCGTCCCCTTGACGGTCATCTGGTGGCCGGGATGCCGGCAGTACCCCGCCGTTTCCAGCAAGGAGTCGCTCGAACTGATGAAACTCCTTTATTCGGCCTGCAACACGAAGGACGAGAAGCGGTTAGGCGCAGTCGTGAAAAGAATCGAGAAGTTGAACCGCGAAGGGAAGATGGCCCCGAACGAGTGGGAAGGCTTCAACGCGATCATCGGCATGGCCAGAGTCGGGAAATGGGAGAATGCTGAGGAAGCCGCCTTCAAATTCGCGCAAGATCAGGTCGGTGTCGGACACCCCGATCCCGACGCACGTCAACATGACCTCGGCAAGAAAAACAAATCCGCGAAAGCCGTGGGGAAATAGTTCTCGGTCCCTTTCTTGCGCCGCATTTTCGGTTAACCCTCAGCCTTCGACAAATATAACTGACCGCATTCGCGTCAGGTCGTCTTGGCGAAAACGGTCTCCCGCAGCTCGCCGAAGAGTTTCGCCAAATCGCTCGCCTGATAATGTGCGTTCAACCCGCTCGGGCTGGGGAGCACCCATATCCTTGTGCTGCCGATTTCGATTGGCTGCAAACCGAGTGTGGCTTTCGGCTGATGGAATGCGACTCGATACGCGCCGATACTTAACACCGCCAGATATTGCGGCTGGAAGTGTCTCACTTTCGCTTGCAGACGCAAGCGTCCGGATTTCAACTCGGCTGCGGAGAGTTCGGCCATGCCTGCGGTGGCGCGTTCGTGAATATTCGTCAGGCCGTAGCCGAGTTCGAGAAAATCGCTGTCTTCGTGGGGCGAGTAGAGTCGATCTGTGAATCCACCCGCGAAGATGGCAGGCCAGAAGCGATTGCCGGGCCGCCCGAAATGATGGCCAATCGCGGCCGAGTATAAACCGGGATTCGTTCCACAAAACAGCACTTGCAAACCTGGCCGGAGGAGATCGGGCACCGTCGTATTCGCGGCCGCAAGTACCGCCGCCCGGTTCGGTTTCTCGCTCATCGGTGCGATCCTCTTTTATCGTTGTCGCCTCTATTAGTTTACGCGACCGTATGCGTTTGTCGTTCCGATTCGATAGATATAACCGCACGGTCACCACACCTTTTGGACGAACGATGGACCCGATTATTGGCATCGACTTGGGCACGACGAACTCGGCCGTCGCGTATTTGTCTGCGCAGGTACCCGAGATCATTTTGAACGCACTCGGCGGGCGGTTGACACCGTCGATCGTCGGCATCGACGAAGCGGGTACCGTTCTCGTGGGTGCGGCCGCGCGCGAATTGCAAGTCGTTCGGCCCGACCGTTGCGTCTCACTTTTCAAACGATGGATGGGGTCGGAACGCACCGTCACGCTCGGCGGGCGAACGCTGACGCCGGAAGAACTCTCCGGCTTCGTGTTGCGTTCGCTGAAAGCCGATGCCGAGGCGTTTTTCCAGAAACCAATCACTCGCGCCGTCGTCACCGTCCCCGCCTACTTCAACGACCAGCAGCGAAAAGCAACCATCGCGGCGGGGCGGATTGCGGGGCTGACCGTCGAGCGCATTCTCAACGAACCGACCGCTGCCGCCATCGCGTACGGCTTTCAGGGTGCCGACGAAAATAAGATCGTCTTGGTATTCGATCTCGGTGGCGGCACTTTCGATGTCTCGGTCGTCGAGCAGTTCGATGGCACGCTCGAAGTGCGTTCGTCTGCGGGGGAAACCTCGCTCGGTGGCGAGGATTTTACGCGAACGATGGCTGCACGGGTTCTGGAATCGGTCGGGTTGCCATTCGAGCGTGCCGAGGCGACGTTGCCGCTCGTGGTGTCGCGGGTGATTCAACAATGCGAACGCGCGAAATGCCAACTCTCCCGAGAAAACACCGCCACGATTCGCGTACCCGATGGTACCGGCGACCTCGTGAACGGCAAGGAAGTCATCGTGACCCGCGAGCAACTCGAGAAGTGGATTGCGCCGATTCTCGCGCGAATCGAACAGCCGATCCGCCGCGTGCTTGCCGATGCGCGACTGACCCGCGAGAAGATCGATGAAGTGATTCTCGTCGGCGGGGCGACGCGAATGCCGCTGGTCGTGCAGCGGGTCCGCGACCTGTTTGGCCGCGAACCGCGCGGTCGGTTGAACCCCGATGAAGTCGTCGCACTCGGTGCCGCCGTGCAAGCCGGACTCGTCGAGCGCAACGCTGCCGTCAACGATCTCGTCGTCACTGATGTCTCGCCGTTCACGCTCGGAATCGCGATCAGCAAGGAGTTTCAGACCGAAACGAAAGATGGCTACTTCGACCCCGTAATCGACCGCAACACCGTCATTCCCGTCAGCCGTATGAAACGCTACACCACGATGCAGCCGAACCAGACCGCGATTATGGTCAAAGTCTATCAGGGCGAAAGCCGTCGTGTTGAAGAGAACCTGTTACTCGGCGAATTCGAAGTGAAGGGAATCCCCGCTGGGCCGCGCGGGCAAGAGATTGACGTTCGCTTCACGTACGATCTGAACGGCATCCTGGAAGTGGAAGCCACTGTCGTGGCGACGAAGAAAGTGATCACGCACGTGATCGCCCGCCATGCGAAAGGCCTGAGCGAAGCGAGCATCCGCAAGGCCGTACGCGACATGGAGAAGCTGAAAGCTCACCCGCGCGATGAAACGCGGAATCACTACATTCTGACGCGGGCCGACCGGCTGTACAAGGAATTATCTGCCGAGCACCGTCGGTTTCTGGGCAGCTTAATCGACGGATTTGAAGCCGCACTGGAATCGCGCGAACCGGAGACAATCGAACGCAATCGCGACGCGATCGAAGACTTCATCGCCGAATTCGACGCCAGCAACGACGATCCGACGGGGAATTCGGATGAATGAGCCGTCCCGGAAACTTGCTGCGACCGCGTTGGGCGTGCCCATCGATGCCGATGCCAATGCCGTGCGAGCCGCATTCCTGAAAAAGCTCGCCACGGTACAGTTCGTTCCACCCGGGGAATGGCTCGCTGCGGTGAATTTGTTGAACGGCGCGACGTTGCCACTGACACCCGATGCGATGATAACGCTAGCCGAATACGAGAAAGCCGACGTCGATGATTTCCGCGCGCAATACTGGGCGTTGCCACCCGCCGAACGGCAGCAGCGCTGGCTCGCACTCGATAAACGCTGCCACGATGCCGACGTTCGCGACACATTACATCGGTTGAAAGACGGGTTGAAAGTCGTCGTGAAGATTCACGACGACCCCACCATGCAGACGATGGCCGAATTCATACGCGAAATTTATCTGCTACCGATACGATCCCGCGCCATCCGTCGCATGGAGTGGTGCGTCGATCAACCCCGCGAAACGGTTTTGTACGCGATAGCCAGCCAGTTTCAGCAAGTCGACCCGGATACCGCGTCGATCGAGCAAGTGCTCATGAATTATCTACAAAGCCCAAAAACGATTCCGATAGAAGTGGAATCGCTCAGCCGAAAATCTCTCGATTTGCTCGCCGCAAAACGGGAAGCGAACTCGTTGAACGAACAACTGCAACAGCGTCCCGTCGCCAAACGGCCTTGGTACCGGAGGACAATCAAATTCGTGTTCTGGCCGTGGATCGTGATTATCGCGGTGTCTGCAATGGTTCGTACATGTGCATCCAACAGTAACAGTCGTTCCAGCGCTGTCCCGAGCAATCCTAGCTTTGAGATGAAGAAACTCAATCGTGATATTGATGGATATCGACGCGACCTCGAACGACTCACACCGCGGCAATTTAACGATCTGTTACGATATGTTCCCAACTCGGGCAAGCCGCCGCCGCTGTATTATTTATCGTGGACTTTGCTCGGCAAGCCATTCGTACAGCCTAAGCCTTCAGCGATGAGACCGTGACCTGATGCCGCACGAATTACCGGAAGACATTCGCGAATGGCCCAACGATCCGTTCGCGATCCTCGGGGTCGAACGCGGTGCGGACGACCTCACGGTTCGTCGCGCATACACCCAACTCATACGCCGGTTCAAGCCCGAGCATCACCCCGTCGAGTTCAGCAAAATTCGTGCGGCCTACGAGGCCTGCCAGCAACAGGCGTCGTGGTTTCGGCACGATGTGAACGACGAACCCGACGAGCCGGAAGTGGTCGAGGTGCCGTTGCCGAAATGGGCAACGCCGGCGGTCGATGTGGCGCAGAATGTCGTGAATCAACTGTGGAACAAGGCGATTAGCGGGAATCTGATCGAAGCCTACAACGGCCTCGTCGTCGAGGCGTTTAGCAATTCCGATGTATCACTTCGCCTTTACTGGCTGTTGATGATTGATTCGACGCTCGACCCGAACCGCACTCGGCACGATTGGTTGTGGAATGCGCTGTCGCACGCGCCGCTGCAAGATTCTGCACTGGAACTGTACAAACGGGAATTGCAAACCGACCCGACGGTCGCGCTCGATGAGCCGTATACCGAGATCTTCACGATCCCGATCGACGTGCCAAAACTCGTCGAACTGGCGAGGTGCCGAATCGCCGCCGCCGCACGTACGGGGCGTTACTCGCTGATTGAATTCAACATGAAACAGCTTAAGTCTGTACTAGGGATCGATAACGATTTTGCATGGGTATCGTTGATCGTTACCGTACTCGAAATCGAGTGGCCGGTGAAGAATCAACCGAACTTCTTGAAGGCGTTCTGTACGGAAGAATTGCGATTGCTTAAACATCTCGAATTACACAACAGCTATCTTTTTGACCGCGTCGATGAAACCGCATATTGGCGAACCGAAGCCGCTGTGTTCCAAGGGGCGGGCATGTCGGAGTTCATTCGGCTCATCGGGATGATCCGGGCGAACGGCGATCTCGTCAGTCGCGCGGAAATCGTTGATGTACTCTCACCGATTGCCGAACAACCACACGCATATCTCGAACGCTTCGATCGAGCGAAAGAATTGAGTGTAAATGTTGTGCTCCTCGCGGCGACGATAATCGGACGCTACTATCGCGACGAAGGCGATTCATTCCGTAGCGATATTCTTCGCGGCTATATACGAAATGTTTACAAACGCAGCGAGTTGAGATTACGCGATCTTCGTTTGATAATCCTCCGCGATCTCATTCGCGACCGGATTCACCCATTAGAACTTGCGGCAGCCTGCTCGACCGACAAAAAGCCCCGGATACGGGACTTCAGTGAGTTTTTAGAGCACGATACGAGCCTGCGCATCGTCTGGCTCGCGTCGTGCATTTGCCCAGCGAAACACATGACCAACTCGCTACGCGAGTTTTGGAGTAGAATTCGCGATTAGCCGCACCTTGGCTCAACTCCCACCACAGCACTGGAGTCGAACCTTCGAGCAAGATTAATTTAAGTGTAATTCATCCGCTTGGCCTACTGCCAGCCGCGTTTGCGGAAGAGGTAGCCTGCGACGAGAATCCAGCCCGTTGCAAGGCCCAACGCGGCGATCAGGTGGATCCAATGTTCGGACTTTACGCTATCCGATAGTGACGCATGCAAGATGCGCGGGATGTGGAATTCGAGCGCGAGATACGGGATAAAAGCGATGCCGTTCGTGGAACAGATGATGAGCACCAACGACACCGAAAGGAGGTAGCACATCGCACCGAGGAACGCAGCCCGTTGGGTTTTGGCGAGCGTGGCGACGGTCATACCGATGCCGAGAAAGCCAGCCGCGACGGCACCGAGCGATAGCCAGAAAAACAGCGTCGAAAGCACCGACACCTTGTAAATCCCGGCGATTGTCGCCGCGAGACCGCAACCCATGAGCGGGTAGAACAGGAACTTCGCAGCCAGGATTTCTGCGGGCGATGCGGGCGAAAGCGCCTGCGCCAGAAGTACGCCACGTTCACGCTCTTCGCAGTTTAAGGTTGGCAACAAGTATACGCATGTAAAGTACAAGGAAAACACGACGAGTCCCGTGGCGATCGCCGAACGGAAGTCGAGCACCTTTCCACCGAGACCTTGGCGTTCGATGAATATCGTCGGCACGAATGTCGTCGGCGGGGCCTTGGCACCGAGTGCGACGCGAGCCGATTCCGCATCGCGCTCGAGACGCCCGAACGATTCGCGAACGGCCCATAAGTCGTCGTTCTCAGACGAGAACGCAGGAAACGGCAGCTTCCCCCCGACTGCGGCAATATCTTTTTCTGCGATGGCTTGGAACGCCCGTCGAGATTCGCGGAAGAACCAGTCTTCGTAAATGGCCATTACTTCGGGTTCGCCGGGCGGGTGCCAGATGCGGACTTCGAGCGTCTTTTTGCCATTTTTCGCAACTAAAGTGAGTCGTATACTGCCAACACCCGGTGAGTAATTAATTGTACTTTCAATGTGCTCGGGTCGCATCGCGCGGTATTTAATGCTCGGCTTCATCTCCTTCGGCGTGTTCGCTACGAGGTGATCGAGCAACGCCGACAGGTACGCTTTATCTTCCTTTGCATACTCGATGTAGCAGTGATGCACGCCACCAACGATGCCGGAACTCGTGGCATCGCCGGAGCCTTCGCCGCCGCCCATCGGGTTGAACACCGTGAGCAAAATCGTTGCTGCGATCAGCAGCAAGCCGAGCGCCAGCCCGCCGCGATTGGCAACGTGCCGGTGGCATTCTTTGAGAAACAGCGCACGGAGAATGTAAAATCGCATCGGTTCCCATCGTCAATCGAACGCTAAGCCGGTCAGTTTCAGGAAGGTCGCGTGGAAGTCGAATTCGCGGGTTTTCAGGCTCGCAGTTCGCCCGGCGCGGATCGTTTCGGCCAACGTCTTCCGATCCGCATCGTCGTCGAGGTTGAAAACGAGCCGCTCGCCGATTGTAGTCACGACATCGACTTTGCGCTCGGTGTGCGCTTGTTTGAGGTTCATCGGCGAATCGAGCGCGATGAGTTTTCCCTTGCACATGATGCCGACGCGATCGCAGATCTTTTCGACTTCGTCCATGTCGTGCGTAGTCAAAATCACCGTTGCCCCATCGGCGACGCGATCGCGCAGAATGCGGTGAACGACCTCGGCCGAGTGAATGTCGAGGTTTGCCGTCGGCTCGTCGAGGTAGAGGATTTTCGGCTCGTGAATGAGCGCCCGTGCGAGTAGCAGTTTCCGGCGCATACCGAGCGAGTACCCGCGAACGGGGAGGTCGCCGGCTTCGTCGAGTTCGACGAGCTTCAGGCAGTCGCGAACCCGCATCCGCGGCACGCCGTAGAGGTCGGCGAAGAATTCGAGGTTGCGTCGCCCGGTGAATTCTTCGAAGTGGTTCTCGCGGTCCGGTACGTAGCCAAAGACCGGCTTGATCTTCGCCCAATCGCGAACGATGTCGAATCCGGCAATGGTGACCGTTCCCGCGTTCGGCTGGCGTTGCCCGATCAGCACGCGGATCGTCGTCGACTTCCCGGCCCCGTTCGGCCCGAGCAACCCGAAGAGTTCGCCGCGGCGAATATCGAGCGAAAGGTTATCGACAGCCGTGAACGCGCCGTACTGCACGCGAAGCTGATTCAGTGAAATCACGGCGACATCAGCGGACATTCCCACCTCGTAAATCCGTTCGTTGGCAATGTTTGATGCACCGCAAGATAGCACAGAAATGACGAGCGGGGCGGGCGAGCTACACTCGTCCGCCCCGTTTTCGTTCGATATCTCCGGCTACTTATCCGACGAAAATTCCACCCGTGAAGCCAGGGAAGGCGTCGTAAGAGAATGCCCCCGAGGGCGTGCCAGCGGCGGGAATATTCCTGCCGAGATAGCCCGTCACGCGGCTACCGGCACCCTCGCCGGACCCGACGACGAGGTCGGCCCGCTTGTCGCCATCGAGATCTTTCACCGCAATGCGAACACCGCTGCGGTTATCGACGTTATCCGCGAAGAAATCGGCATCGGTCGTGATTACGTTGTTGAGCAAGTTGCTGCCATTGATGGCGAGGATACGCGGTCCGCCGCCCGGCCCGCCGCCGACAATGACTTCCGAGAAGCCATCGCCGTTGATATCGCCCAAAGTCAGGAACACGCCATTCCGCAAGCTTTGTTCGAAGACGAAGAAGTCCGCGAAGATCTTGACGGGGCTACCATTGCCGAGCGAAATACCATCGTAACCTGCCACGCGAGGTCCGCCACCGAAACCGGCTGCCACGACGACATCCGAAACGCCATCGCCGTTAACGTCGCCGATGGCCGCACGGGCACCGCCACGGAAGTTCGGGTCGTCGATGCCGAAGAAGTCGGCCAGTTGACCGAAGCCCTTACCCGAAAGCAGTTTCACCCGTGGGCCGCCACCTTGATCGGGTGTGACGATCAAGTCGGGGGTGCCATCGCCGTTAACATCGCCTGCTGCAACGTAAACGCCACCGGTGAATGCGGCTTCGAATGGCTGGAACGAAAACAGTTCCGCGTTGGTCACTCCATTGAGGATTTTAACCTGCGTCGCCACACCGGGGCCAGTACCGATGACGATATCCGCGATGCCGTCTCCGTTGAAGTCGCCGGTCGCGTTACGCACGCCACCAGTTGTACCGGGGAACGCCGAAGCCAGGAGGCGTTCGGATTGATCGGCGTTGTACAGGCGTACGACTTGTGGCCCGCCCGCATCGCTCGTGACGGCAAACTGTTGCGTCCCAATCAGCCGGACGGGAGCCGCAGGCGGTGGGGGTGGCGGCGGGGGGGGTGGCGGTGGTGGTGGGGGAATCGTCGAGCTATCGGGGACCGTCACCACGAAGGTATCGGTTGCGGTGCCGCCAGCAGCATCGGTGACTAACAACGTGATCGTTGCCGTACCGAACGTACCCGTCGCGGTGGTGACTGCGATGTTGCGATTCGAACCGGTTCCGCCGAGCGTAACCGTCGGTGTGAGCGTCGGGTTCGACGATGTCGCCGTAACGACGAGGTTGGCTGCCGGCGTCTCCGTGTCGAGCACGAGGAACGGAATCGCCGAGGTCGATTGCCCCGCCTGGATCGTCAGGCTGTTCACGTCCGAAATACTCGGCGGGATGTTCGCACCGGGAGGTGGCGGTGGCGGTGGCGGTACGGGGTTCACCGTTACATCGAAGGTGTCTGTCGCAGTCAAGGTACCGTCGCTGACGACGACCGTGATCGTTGCGGTACCGACTAGCCCGGAAGCAGTATTGACCGTAACCGTGCGGTTAGAACCGGACCCGCCGAACGTGAATACCGGTGTTAGCGCGGTGTTCGTGGACGAAGCCGTTAAGGTCAGCGAACTCGCACCCGTTTCGAAATCGGTAATAAAGAGCGGTAACGCCGCAGTTGGCGAGCCGTTAATTGCCGTCGTGTCGAGCACGTCCGAAATCTGGGGTGCCGTGTTCGGTGCAGGTGGCGGTGGAGGCGGGGGTGGCACGGCGACGTTCGTCAGGTTGAAGATACCCGGCGTGCCGCTGACCAACGCCGCACTGATCGCCACGGTTCCACCGAGGTTGTTCGCGGTGGGGATCACCGTTTGCGCCGTACCGTCTGCGAGCGTTTGCACGGTTACGGGGTTGGCAGCCGCAAATGCGACCGATGCACCCGCAGCGGGTGCGGTGAAAGTCACATTATTACCCGCTCCGATCGGGTTGCCGAACGAGTCGGTGACTTGCACGCGAAGAGGGGCGGTGTAAAGCTTGTTGGCGATGGCAAACTGGCCGTTGCCACTGATAATCGATACAATTGATGCGACACCGGGCGTGTTGTTCAAAGAGAACGCTACCGTACCGAGCGTTGCATTCGAGGCGACGATCTGGAATGGCCCCGTCTTGCTGTTAGCGGTGATGGGCAGCGAAATACTCCCGGCGGAATCGGTCACGAACGTCTGCGATGTCACGCCACCTGCGAAAGTCGCCGAAGCGCCCGTAGACGGCGCGGTGAACAAGAACGGTACACCTGCGACTGGGTTACCGGAGTTCGTCAAGGATAACACGATTGGATTCACGTATGCCACGCCGACGACGGCAGTTTGGTTATTTCCTGCACTCACCGAAGGCGTACCGACGAGAGCTCCCGTCCCGCCGAAGTTCGTATTCTGCAACGTCAGGAAAACTGTTCCCGCGCCACTGGGCACCGAAACGATGACTTTGTAACTGCCCGCTTGATCGTTCGCAACGGCCGAAACCGTAGATGTACCCGCTGCTTTCGTGACGACAACCGCAGACGTTCCCCCACCGTTGAGGCCCGCGCTGGCAGTCGGGCTTGGAGTGTTCGGTGCCTGGAACGTGACGGCCGCCCCGCTGACCGCATTACCGTTCGGGTCGGTGACGAGTACTCGTAACGTCGTTCCGAAAGGCAACGACACACCCGCCGCCTGGCCGTTTCCTTGCACGACCGATAGCGCGTTTCCCGCTTGCACTTCGAAGGCACCGATATCGGCCTTGGAACCGACCACACGGGCCAAGCCGCGTTGATCGGTCGTTAATCCCGTCGATGGCGTTGTGCTACCGGCGTTGATGACAGGGCTGAACACGAGTGGGGCGAGCGTCGGTGTTGAGCCACCGTTCAGTTGGGCGGTGCTGCTTAGAAACGGGTTGATTGGTGCATTTTTCGTTCCGCCGAAGTCGGAGGCCACCGCCGTGAAGTTCGTCAGAGGAACCACGCCGAAGAAGTTGAAGCCCTTCGAGACAGTCGCCCCACCGGAAACACTGAAGTCCGAGATGTCGCTGATCGCAGAGGTATTCGTGTTTTGCGCGACGATCGAATGTGTGATGTTGAGCGTTTTCGCTTGAATACCGCCAGCGCTGGCGATTCCGAACGTCGCCTGGTTGAGCGTGACGGTCGAATGCTGAACGATAACGTCCGTTCCGGCGATACCGCCCCCACCACCCGACTTGTTATTCGTAACGGTCGAATTAATGACTTCGACTTTGGAACCCTGGACGCCACCGCCGGAACTCACCGTAAACTGGCCGTCGTTATTCGCGACAAAACTTTCGACGACGCGAATGTTACCGCTACCCGAACTCACGCCACCGGTACCGCCACTCGTTGCGACGTTATTGGTGATCGTGGATCGCGTAAATGTCGCTTCGGACCCGTTGAACGCGCCTGAACTACCTAGGCCCATGCCGACGTTCGAATCGAGTACGGTGTCGTTAAATTCGAAAGTGCCAGTGAAAGTCCCGACGCCACCCGTACCACCGACCGCTTTGTTATTGCTGATATTGCTGGAGTTAAACTGTAGGAACGCTCCGAAGCTGTTTGCGACTGCACCGCCGTCGGCTTGAGCAACGTTGCTTGTGAATTTGGTGTTCGTGAAAACGCCATTCGAAATCTCGCCCGATGTGCCATTAAAACGAACTGCCCCGCCGCTACCATCCGCTGTATTCGCGTTAAATACGCTGTTGTTAACGGTTAATGCGCCGCCACTGGACACGTAAATCGCCCCGCCATCCTGCGCTGCCCCCGACCCTTTCGCCGAACCGCCAAGGAAGGTCAAGTCGTTGATCGTCAAAGCGATGCTGTTCGGGCTGCCGGTGAGCTCGAAGAAGCGGAAATCGGTAGCACCTGTGGCACGGCTCAGCGTTGCAGCGTTGCCGTTCACGGTAATCGCATTTTTGCCCGTACCGTCGACCGTAATTAATGGGAGTGCGTTGCTGCCATTACCCGATGTGTTGTTTGGCCCGGCGAACGAGTACGTCCCACCGGGGAACAGGTTGATCGTGTCCGGCTGACTGTTCGAGGCCGCCTTATTGAAAAGGCCGATCAGCTGCGCATTAGCACCGGAACTATCGGCAGCGGGGTCGATCGTCGCCGTGAAAATCGCGGGAGTCGTCCGGTCTTCGAGCGACTCGAAGCCGATACGCGGTAAGGCGGGGCGATCGAGCCGTTTGGGGGCGACGCGACCCACACGACTGGAGAACAAACGGCGGAACGACATAATGACACCTCGCGAAAGGAGAACGGGGCGCGCTGACACGGATGAGTTTCGATGATTATCCGCAACATAAACGCGGTTGCAAGGCAACTTCGGTAGTCTGGACTAAATATGCGCGCGTCGGAGACGCACGTCTTGAACTCAATCGCTACAGCAGGAAAGATTGGTCGCCAGTTGTAACGGTTCCATCGTTTCGACGGATTGAATGACCGCGTAGATTGCGCAAACTTTATCGTTACTGCAAAAAGAGAAGTGATGCAGTGGTAACGGTATCCTGGTTGTTAGCCCGAAGCGCTAGCGAGGAAAACCCACGCGTACTCCGTCCACGCTCAATTTTCGGGTTGCAAAAGCGGCGGCGCAGGGAGTTTCTTCACAGGCTCAATCGTTCCTCTCTTGCGCGTCGGGCTAACGGCAACGGACCCTCGCCTTGACCGCGACCTGCTATTTCGTCTAGTTTCAAACGATGATTCCCAATCGGGTCGAGTCTTGCGACGCGGTTCGTCCGAAATTGTTTCGGCGCGTCGATCTGCTGCGAATTGCGGTGCCAAGCCCATTGCAGACGTTCCCCATGGCATTGACGATCATCGCCGCGAGCGTGTTTTTCAATTTCATTTACCTCGTTTGGTTCTGCCCGCTCGATCTTTCCCCAGACGAAGCCCACTACTGGGATTGGTCGCGACGCCTCGACTGGAGCTACTACAGCAAAGGCCCGCTGATCGCTTGGATCATCAGGGCCAGTTGCGAATTGTGTGGCAATTACGACCAGACAATCGCGGTGCGGCTGCCCGCGATCGGCTTTCACGGACTGCTGTTGTTGGCACTTTACCGGCTATCGCAACGAACGCTGCAATCGGAACGTCTCGCGCTCGGCGTGTTGCTATTGTCCCTCACGTTACCGCCGCTGTCTGTTGGTGCGGTGCTGATGACGATAGATTCGCCGTACCTGTGCGCATGGGCGTGGGCATCGGTATTCGTACATCGCGCGATCTTCGATGGCAGCCGTGCGGCATGGCGTTGGGCGGGGGTGATGCTCGCGGTTGGCATTTTGGCGAAGTACACGATGGTGATTTTCCCCGTTTGCGTGGGGTTATATCTGATCGCGGATCGCGATCGGCGCAAACGCTTGTTCGAGCGTGGTTTTGCTTCGATGTGCGGCATCGGCTTGCTCGGATTCGTGCCGATTGTCGTCTGGAACCTGCTCAACGATGGCATCGGCGTGCGGCATGTATTCACGCAAGCGGGACTGGCGTCGGGGCCGAAGATCGGCTTCAAGCCGTTCGGACCGCTCGATTACCTCGCCGGGCAGTTCGGTTTCCTTATCGGCTACTGGTTTTACGCCTCGGTAGCAGCAGCGTGGGCGTTTCGCCCGTGGCGTTCGCGGAACTCGCAGTTCGAGTATCTCTGGTGGCTCTCGGTCCCGATCGTGCTCGTGCTGATTCCCGTGAGTTTCCGCGTGTCGGTTCAACCGAACTGGCCCGCCGCCGCGCACCTAAGCGGGTTCTTACTCGCGGTAGCATGGGTATCGCAACAACTGGAATCGGGAAACTTAAGGTATTGCCGGTTCGTGCGGGTTTGTCTCGCGTTTGCGGTGCTACTCGGCATCGCGATTTCGCTGTTCGTGCATTTCCCAAAGACGGCGGTTACATATTTCGCGCAAATTGCCGGCGAACCGACGGAGTTCCGGGCGGCTCCCGTTCGCAACCTCGACCCGACGGCGCGTCTGCGTGGCTGGCGGTATCTCGCATCGCAAGTCGACATCATCCGCGAACGGGTGACGGCGGAAGACGGGGAAAGCCCACAAATTGCGGCGATGATCTGGACCGTTCCCGGCGAATTGGCCCACTATTGCAAGGGGAATCCGAAAGTGTTCTCGTTCGGCTCCGCGCTCGGCGACCGCCGCAGCCAGTACGATATTTGGCGACCGAATCCTGTGGCCGATGCGCAAGTTTATTGCGGGCGCACATTCCTGTACGTCGGCGAGAAGATGCCGGAGATGGATGCCATCTTCGAGACGATCGAATCGCCAAGCCGCGTGGTCTATCGGGAAAACGGAGTGATCGTCGGCGAGTGGACAGTTTGGATCGGTCGCGGTTTTCGCGGGTTCCCCGCAACGACCGCGAAACCGAAGTACTGAACCTCGCCTTCCGGATCGGCTCCAGTTGCTCAAACGACCCAGACGCGGCCAGGGATGGCAAAGTTTCGAAGGCGGAACTTCACACGAAGAGGTGTTTTGTGGACACGTGGAAAGTGACTTGCGACACGTGCGAGCACATGTGGACGCTGGCAGGGAACTGGTCTGAATACATGCGATCCGAGATGGAATCGCGCCCCTGCCCCTGCTGTGCTTCCTACACATTATCCAGCCCGGAACCCAAAGTGTATTCCGGTCGCGCCCGACGCCTGTTCCACTCTCCCGTTTGCGTCCCGGTCGGTGGCCACACCGCATAATTCAAGCCGCAATCGCAAAAGTGAGCCGGATCGTAGAATGACAAAAATCCGAAAGGTTCATCACATGAGTCTGCTCCGTTGGTTCACGAAGAATTGGGCGAATACAACCGAGCCGACGCACGCAGACTTAGGCCCGCTCGAACGTGCCGTGCCGGTGGCTGACGCACTTCGTGGTATCGTGGAAACGATCAAAACGATGCCGAATTGGTCGGTGGTTGCGCTCGATGCTGCGGTCGGTACGCTGCACCTGACGCGCCGGACGGGGACGATCCGCTACATTGATGATGTTCGACTCACCGCGAGCCAAATCGCGAGTGGTTGCCGCATTCACGCCGAGAGCCGTAGCCGTCTGGGCCTCGGCGACTTTGGGCAGAATCGGCGAAATATCCTCGAACTGTGGCAGGCGATTCGAAACGGAGCAATCGACGGATGAATGTTTTGGTCATCGGTAAAGGCGGTCGCGAACATGCTCTCGTCTGGAAACTCGCTCAATCGCCACGTGCGGGAACCATCTATTGCGCACCGGGAAACGCTGGCACCGCACTCGATGGCGTGAACGTCGATATCGATGGCAGCGACCCGAACAACTGGGAACGCCTCTCCCGCTTCGCCTCGAAGTCCGAAATCGGCTTGATTATCATCGGCCCCGAAGATCCACTATCGCTCGGCGCGTCCGATTACTTTCGCGGCAAAGGCTTCAAAGTCTTCGGCCCCTCGAAGAATGCCGCTCGCATTGAAGGCAGCAAGGTTTTCGCCAAGGAACTGATGCGCCATGCCGACGTGCCAACCGCCGAGTTCCGCATCTTCGACCACCCGACCACGGCGAAAACTTACGTCGAAACCCGCGATTATCCCGTCGTTGTGAAGGCGGATGGCTTGGCGGGCGGCAAGGGTGTGATCGTCTGCAAAGACACCCCGGAAGCGATGCGTGCGATCAACAGCATCATGGTGAAGGAAGAATTCGGCGCGAAGGCCGGTCGCAAGATCGTCGTCGAGAAACGGCTCGATGGCGAAGAAGTGTCGATGCTCGCGCTCGTTTCGGGCCGCGTGATATTGCCGCTTCCGCCGGTGCAAGACCACAAGGCCGTTCACGATGGCGACAAGGGGCCAAACACCGGCGGTATGGGCACGTACTGCCCCGCCCCGATTGGCACCGATGCGTTCGTGGCCGACACGGAAACTAACGTTTTCGTGCCGATTGTCCATGCGATGAAACGCGGTCGTTACCCCTTCAGTGGCGTGCTGTTTGCGGGGATTATGCTAACGAACCAGGGCAGTCGCGTTCTCGAATTCAACTGCCGTTTCGGCGATCCGGAAACGCAGGTGATCCTGATGCGGTTGAAGACCGACTTGCTCGATCTCCTCGAAGCGGTGGCCGACGATCGCCTCGGCGACTTCGAAGATGGCAAGCTCGAATGGGACGCACGATATGCGGTGTGCGTCGTCATGTGTTCGGGTGGCTACCCCGGTAAGTACGAGATGGGCAAACAGATTCTCGGCCTCGAAGCGGTTGCGAAAATGCCCGATGTGAAGGTGTTCCACGCGGGAACCATCGGCAAGAACGACCGGATCGTCACCGACGGTGGCCGCGTATTGGGCGTGACCGCACTCGGTGCCACGCTCGCCGAAGCCAAAGCCAAAGCCTACGAAGCGGTGAAATTGATCTCGTTCCCCGGTGCCCACTTCCGCACCGACATCGCCGACAAAGCTCTTAAACGCAAGAAGTGAAACTTACGTTTGCACCGTCACTCCGACGCCAGCGCTTCAAAGGTGGCCTTGAAATCTTCCTCGGTCAGCGCCGTATCGAATAGCCCCACGTCGGTCCCCTTGTGCCGGGCCACGCCCATGTACCGAAGGCTGGAATCCTCATATCGCCGGAATTTCCACACGGCATCATTCATCAGCCCACTGTTGAACACGCCCAAGCTCACCAGCCGCTCGAAGTCCGCCGTCGTCAGGCCGGTCACCTTTTTGAACAACTTGGGTTCCAGCTTGGTGATGACATCTTTCAATCGTTGTTCGCGGAAGTCGGTGAGGTACATGAACACCGGAATCCGTGCTGCGAACTTGATGAGCTTCTCCTGCACCTCCTTCCGCAGGTTTTTGCGCTCCTTGTCCGCCTCGGTCAGTTCCTTCTTTTCCTTCGCGCTCGGTTCTTCGCCCTCGCCTGCCTTCCGTTTCGCGTCCTTGATCTGTTCCGAACGGTTGATGATCGTTTCGAGATCGGCGTTGAGGTTGCGGAAGCCTTCGATGTTCCTCAGCGCCTGCATGGCCGCATCGTCCTTCATCAGCCGCGTCAGCGTGCTGTCGTCGACGTTTACCAGCAGCACGCTTTCCCAGCGCTTGGCCAAAAGCGTGGCACTCGTGCCGCTGGTGGCAATGTCCAGGATCGCCTCCGCGTCGAGTTGGCGCATCGAACTGCCGTCGTACGCCAGCACCGGCAGGAACCCCACCAACTCGGCAACGCGTTGCTCGGGCGTCGTGTCGTCGGTCGCCAGGCGCGAGCCATAGTCGGCGATCTGCCGCAACGCCCGATTCGGCGCGAAGTCGAAGACGTAGCACTCGGGTTTGACGACGATCTCTCCGCCCGCTTCGTCCGGCACCGTCCACGGAGACTGCACCCGGAACGCCGCCTGAAAGTACGTCTCGGGGCTGGAGCACTTCCGCAGCATCAGGATCCCCGCCCACGGTCGCACGGTCACGCCCGTCGTCAGCTTGCCGCACGAGAGCGTGATCGACTTGCCAGCCAGCGGTTCGTCCATCGCCGCCAGCACCGGCGGCAGCGCCGCCGCGCCCATGCCCGCCTGCGCGCCCGCCGAAACCACCACCTTGTAATCGTGATAAAACGTGTTGTTCTTCGCACGCAGTATGTTCGCCATCGCATGGCACGACGCCACACTCGGCAAAAACCAGAACGTGTGCGACAACAGCCCGAGCAATTTCCCTTCACTGAACGGCAACGGCGGCTTCTCCCGACCAAGTTTCAAGTCGTCCACGGTCGTTCCGCGATACGCCCCTCGGATCAGGTTCAGCCACTTCTGCACTTCGTCGGCGTGCTCGAACTTCGCCTCCTTGCCGTCGCCTTCGGCCCGAAAGAACTCGTTCAGGTCGAACTCGTTGAACTCGCCCTCTTCCGCCACTTGGCGGATGTCGTCCGGCAGCGTGTAGGTCATCAGCACCAGTCGCGGCAGCGCCGCGTACGGGTTCGCGCCCGGCCCCGCCCAATCGCGTTTGGCGCGCTGTTCATCGCTGTAAGTCCAGTTGTAGATTTGCTCCTCGATGAACTCGCCCGACGCCAGCGCCCGAAACGGCGTTCCCGACAAGTACAGGTAAGCACCGGTCGTGATCGGCAGGATCGACTCGTCGAACGCTTGCTCGTCCGCCGTCACTTCAGCAGCAACTTCGCCCTCATCTGCCTCGTCGGCCCCGAACAGCCCCTTGGCATTCTCGCGCCACGCGCCGTAGTGGTACTCGTCCAGAATCACGCAGTCCCAGTTCGTGGCGTGAACCCACTCGTTTTTCGGCTTGATTGCGCCGGACTTGGTGCGTTGGAGAAAATCCTGAAAGCTACCGAAGCAGAGGATCGGCTGCTTCTTGTTGGCGTTCTCGAACGTCAATTCGCCCTCGCGCGCGATAAATTGCCAGCCCTCGAAGTCGATGTGCCGTTGCAAGTCCTCTGACCAGGCGTGCCGCACCGCCGGCTTGAACGTCAGCACCAGCACCTTGCGCCAGCCCATTTTCTTGGCGAGTTGGTACGCGGCGAACGTCTTGCCGAACCGCATCTTGGCGTTCCAGAGGAAGTGCGGGGCGCGGCCCCGGCTCTCCTCTGCCGCTTGGCGGAAGTAATTCGCCGTCAGCTCGACCGCTTCGCGCTGCTCCGGTCGCAGTCCGAAGCTCAGCGAACGATCTTCCACGTTGGTGGTACGATCCCGCACGGCAATTGTCGCCGCCCGCACCTGCTCGACCGTGCATTTGAACCATTCATGTGTCGTGTTGATGACGCCGCGCGACCGCAAATGCCGGTGGATGTCGTGATCGGTGAAGCTCGTCCCGTCCTTGCGCATGGCCGATTCGACGAGTTCGATCCGATACGCCTTCAAGCCGCCCGGCCACTGCTCCGCGATGCGATCGGGCGCATTACGCTCGGTGTAGCCGACTTTCAGCAACCCCACATGATCCGGGTGCGTGCTGGCGTAGGCATAGATCGTCGGCGTCGTACCGGGGCGTGGAGGGAAGAAATCAGTCATGCTGTTGATCCTATTCCGCACGCTTACTTCGTGCGCGGCTCGTTATGGTCGTACCATGCCATGCGTTCGCCTTGCTGGCACAATGTGTATTCGACCTTTTCTTCGACGACGGATTGTTTGAACAGGTGTCGTGTGCTGCCGTGCCGCGTCCATCGGATGCGCTCGGTCGTTTCGAATCCGGCTCGGGTCAACTCTCGTGAGGCCCGCGACTTTATGTCGCTCATCAACCGGCCCGGTTCGCGATCTGCGGAGATGACGACGTGCACGTGATTGCTGCGGACGTGTAACGCCAAAAGACCCCACGCTTTTGCCCGGCATAACTCGACAATCGCTTCGCACACCACCACGCGCCGAGGGGCATCCAGTGCGTAAGGCGGTTGCGTCATCGCTTCTCGCTCCCGCTGCATTCTCTCCTCATCGGGTGCGACAAGTTCCTCGCCATAGACGTTGTGTTCCCGATCCACCGACCCTTTGTCCGAGCCGTGCAACCAAGTGCCGTAGGTGGTGAACGTGAGAAAATAGGCAAGTGGCATGCGTAAACCCCAAAAGTATCCAGAGCCGCGCACGAAGTAAGCGATCTCGCATCAAAGCTCGCAACAGAGTTCGCAACCGAAGCCCACGTCATTCGTCATCGACGTCGGGGATCGTTTCCGCAGTGGCAGTACCGCCCACATCCATCGGGCGGACGATCTTCTCGATAAAGGCGATCTCGCTCGCGGTGAGTGCATATTTCTCGTAGAGGTCCGCGTCCGTCCATTGCTTCGTCCAGTCTTGAGTTGGCACGAAGGTATAGACCTTGCGAGTTGTGTCTTGCGATGGCTTGTGCAAAAGAATCAGGAGGCGCGTCAGCCGACAGGTGAGGTAGGACAAAACGCTCTCAGCCTCAGTCTTTGAATCGATCGGGCCAATGCAGAGATACGTTTCCGAAGAAATGCTGCCCGGTTCTCCGATAAACGGCGTACTGAGAATTCGGTGCGGATAAGTATCCTTGTTACCGGTTCCTGGAGCGGCCCGGCCAACATAGACCTTCCACTTGTCGATGAGGCCAATCCCAGTCGTGATCGAACTTCGAGGCGTGTACCCCGTACCGCCATTCTGGTGGACAAGAACATCACCGCTAGATTTGGATTTATTACCCTGAAAAATACGTGCGGAGACCGAAGGGTCTCAGGGAACTGACCAGTCGGTCGAAACACTTGTTGTCAGGCAGCGATATCGTGTGCCCTTGTCCACTCTCGATACCAACGACCTTCTTCAGGATTGACAGACCTTCATTGAAGCGGATGAATACGTCCACGCCCTCTTCAAGCAGCTTCCGCTCGGTTGACGAGATTGGCCAGTCCTTGAAATGTGTGCTTACCGAGCAAAGCCCGGGGTTGTCCCGATCCCAGAGGAAGTAGCAAACGCCGCCCTTGAGACCAACCCCCGGGAAGACGTCCGATGCACTGAGATAGTCATTGATGGACCGCACGCGGTTGTCTTTGAGCATCGACTCCCGAAACTCATCCAGCCCTTTGC
>Ga0105048_10003503_pt1 | contig 25721 bp, 22 predicted proteins | sample MAT05_FD_78382 | JGI IMG/M metagenome (GOLD analysis project Ga0105048, IMG submission 78382) | Freshwater microbial communities from Lake Fryxell liftoff mats and glacier meltwater in Antarctica - MAT-05 | ecosystem: Environmental > Aquatic > Freshwater > Ice > Liftoff microbial mat | place... | reverse complement strand
TAAGGAGGGTCGTAGTAGCGCCACGACGCGGCGGCGCTATACTGATTGCGGCTGAAGGAACCGCCCCGCAGCACCTTTTGTTCTTTGTTTATAATACTTATCTGCCTAATTTCCTTGTATTCATTCAAGCACCATTCCCGCAGATTCCCTGCGATATCCAGCGCGCCGCAGTTTGCCGCGCCATGCGGGTACATGCCCACCGCAATTGCCCGTCCCAAGCCCGCTTGGTTCGTGTTGGCATAACCGGGCTGCCACGCGCCCCAAGGAAATTCATGCCCTTCCACGCCGCCCTGCGCCGCCCACTGCCATTCCCATTCGGTCGGCAGACGAACCTCAGCGTTTTCGCCCACCACCATTGTAGGGACAATGCCTGCATTGTCCGCGCCTGCATTGTCCGTTTTTGCGGCGGACGACGCGGGCGTCGTCCCTACGAGTGTCAAACCGTGCAAACAGTGATTCAGCCAGCGCGCGAACGCCACGCTTTGATACCATGAGATGTTGTCGCGTGGGTTGTTGGGCGCTTTCGTGAGTTGATCCGCCAATTGCTGCCGCTGATAATCCTTTGGCATTCCCACCCACCACTTACGGTTATCGAAACCATCACTCGCCGTGACAAACGCCTGATACTGCGCGTAGGTCACGAGATACTGGGCGATGTAGAACGGCCGCACCGTGAATCTTTGCCTCTCAATCATGATTTCCCCGCCCGGCGCGACGGGCAGCCACAGCATCTCCGGCACGCCGTCCTGCACGCCCACGCCGCGACGCGGATCCCCAATCACCGCTAGGCGGTCGCCAATATCGCGGCGCGTGCCATGTGCTTCAGCGGTGAGAGGCAGACTGTTCAGTTCGCGCAGTTTACGCGCCGCTTCCGGCTCGGTGTAGGACTTGAGCGGTTCGGGCAGATCGTCGCGCCCGTAGCCAAGACTGGCGCGCGCCCGCTCGAAGTAGACCAGCGCTTCATGCGTCGGCTGCGGCGTGTCTCTGCCGCGCTCTGCCCACGTTTTCGCGTCGCGCTCGTACTGCCGAAACAGCGCCAGATCGCCCTTGATCGCGGCGATCCAGCTTGCCAGCGCGTCCCACTGGCGCAAAATCGCCTCGTGCGCCACTTCAACCGCATGCGTGTCCTTGACCAGCAGGCGCGCGTGGACAAACGTTTCGATCAAGCGCGCTTCGTTCGAATCCGGCTGGAAGGCAGTCAGAGGGGCGCGGCGGCGAGTCGGGATCAACTGCCCATCTTCTTCCGTCAGGGCGACCAGGTCGCGGAACACGGTTTGCAGCGCCTTCTGGCGGGCAGTTTCGTCAAACGGCAGTTCGGCATAGGCGCGGTCTGCCAGCGTGTTGATCGCGCCGCGCACACCGTTCAGTTCAACTTCATAATCGTGCCGGGATAGTTTTCCATCGCCGCGTGCTTTCGCCCGTAAGTACAACGCCTCCAGCACATACGAGATCAGTGCCAGCCCGCCGCTTTCACTGCCGACTTCATTGACAATTTGCGCGGCTAACCCGTCATCCAGTTTCAACCCCGCCAGTTCCGCCGGGCGGGTGATCATCTCGTAGAGCGCGAACGGCGATGGGCGCGTCAGCCCATAAGTCTGCTGTTTGAGTTCATCGAAGTGGGGCAGCGCCGCGCCGTAAAAATCGGCGCGCATGGTCAGCAGCGTCACCACTTGCGCCGACGGCTGTCGGATCGCCTGAATGAACGCCTCCACACTTCCAGCGGACAGGTGCGGATTCTTATCCGCTAGGGTAAAGACTTCTTCAAACTGGTCGATGAACAGCAGGACGCGCTTGCCCGTCGCCGCTTTTTCAAGGTGGGTGATAAGCGCATGGGGTTCAGCACTCAACTGGACTGCCAGGTCGTGGGCTTCTTTCAGGTAGGCTTGCAGCTTTGCGCCCATGTCAGCAGGTGGGGGGAGCAGTGCCAGCGCCACATTGAAAAATGGATCTTCACCGGGGACACAGCGCACGATCCGCCAGCCGCGTTCGCGCAGTTTGGGCAGCACGCCTGCCGCCGCCAGCGATGATTTGCCGCTCCCCGACGCGCCCAATACGAACACCAACCGCTGCTTATCAATGCGGCTCAGGACTTCCAGCGTCTCGGCAGCGCGCCCGAAGAAGATCGGCGCATCGCCTTCATCGAGCGCGGTCAACCCGCGATATGGGATTAAGTTTGGATCGACCGTGCGCCGGGGTGATGGCGGCGGATCAGGGGGGCGGGGATTATCGCGCAGATGGCGCAAATAGGTGATCAACTGTCCCTTGAACAGCGCCTTGAAGTCGGGATGCGTCTCGTATTCGTTCACGCCGCCTGTGTAGCGCCCTTCGGCATCCTGAAACTGCTTGAAGAACTGCTCCACCCGGTCAAACTGATGGTTCTTCTCGTCCCGCTTCGGGTCTTTAGCACTAAAAAACGGTTCTTCGGCGCAGCGGTACAGCCACACCGTCGGCTTGCCGATCTGCTGGTAACCCTGCAAGGCTTCGGAATATTCGTAGTGGGTGCCGCTCAGGTATTCTCGTTCGTCCATGACCAGCGGCGACCCCATGCGTGACCAGAACAGTACGACTGTGAGATCGCACGCCGATGGGCGAATCATGTAAATATCCACCGATTTCTGCGGGATCGCGGTCACGGGCATGGGCAGCGCGACAGCTTGGTCATCCCAACGGTACAGCTTGAGGATGAAGTGACGCGCGAATTCGCCGCTGGCGTTGATCTCGTCGATGACGGTTTGCGCGTCGTCGCGTTCGTCCGGCACGTCACCGGGTGAGGACAAGAAGATTTTGAAGATTATGGGGTCTGCCATGTCAGTTTTCCGCATCTTGAATGAACCGCTACTATGAGTCACGATTGTAGCGCTTCTTGCGGATTTTTACCGCTGCTTTGCTTGATCCACCCGCCGAGCAGCCGCCCGATTTCCTCAACGATGCGGACGATCCAGGTCGTGCGCATGAACAGCGATTTGATGATGGGTGGCATCCTCAAGCAGACCGACCGCGCCAACCTGTTCACGATTTTCGGCGAACCAGACTTGACGATTGAACGCACGCCGGACGGTCAGATCGTGGTCGAATTGCGCGGGTTGGATATTTACGACCCGACGCGCGGGCAGATCCGCTCGAGTTCGGTCGATGACATCGCCTGCTGGTTCATCGACACCGCCTACGACGAGACCAGCTTCTTCGTGCGCCATGCCTATTTTCTGGGCAACGACAGCGCCTACGACAGTCTGAAGCGCGCGCTCCGCGCCGAGGTGGACGAGTCGGGCGTGGTCGGCGCTGTACAGCGCACGGAGTATGCCCTTCGACCGCCCCGCCGAGGGTCGCATCGCCGTCAGGGTGATCAATCACTATGGCGACGAGGTGTTAAAGGTGTTTGGGATGTAAATGCTACTTGCAGTTGCACACATGTACATCAGATTTAATTATCTTAGATATCTTAGATATGGCACAGGAGTTTTCAAATATCGGTAACACTTCACAAGAGACTTGAAATTATCCGCGGTGTGAACAACGAAAACTTTTTGCGCACGGAAGCGTCACACCGTTGTTCCAAAACATGAGTCAATTTGAGCAGGTAATTGATAATCATGGGGCAGGGGGTGAGGGGTGAAAACAAGGGACTTGCATAAGGTGACTTCTATAAGTCACCTTATGCAGATTGCCCTCATCCTAAATCCTTCTCCCTGAGGAAGAAGGACGACTTCCCTTACCGCGACGATTTTTCACCCCTCGCCCTGAGCGAGAGGGGCAGGGGGTGAGGGCTGAAAACGAGGGGCTTGCGTAAGGTGAATTACCCTTTCAAGCCGGAATAACTGACACCTTCGACGAAATAGCGCTGGAAGATGAAGAAAATGACCGCCATCGGCAGCGTGGTAATGACCGAGCCTGCCAGCACCAAATCGTACTGAATATCTTGCCCCGATCCTTTAAGTTGATTCAGACCGAGCGACAAATTGAACATCGATTGATCGCCGCCGACGATGATCAGCGCGTCCATGAAGTTATTCCACTGCCCTTGAAAGCTGAAAATCGCCAGCGCGACCAGCGCCGGTGTCGCCATCGGCAGCACGATACGGAAGAACGTGATCAGGCGGTTCGCGCCATCGACCTGTGCCGCTTCTTCGATCTCACCAGGAATGCTCTCGAAAAACTGCTTCATGAGCAAAATACCGAACGCATCCGCGCCCAGTACCAGGAAGTAACCGCCGAATGTGTTGATCAAGCCGACCTGCTGGAGCATGATGAAGCGCGGGATCAGCAATACGACGCCCGGAATCATCAGGATGCCAAGAATGATGAAAAACAGGAAGCGGTTGCCCGGAAATTTGAGCCGTGCCAGCGAGTAACCCGCCATCGAATCGAACAGAATCCGCAAAACCGTGATGCCGAGCGCGTAAATCAGCGTATTGAACGCCCAGCGCGGCAGTTGGTCGCCATCCGAGAAAATTTGATTGTAGCCGCTCGATGTCGGGTTGAAGGTCGCGCCATCGACTTGTGCGCTGGCGGGCAGGCGTCCAAGCACCGTGCCGTTTTCGTCGCGGACATCGCAATCGACGCCGAACGGTGGCACAGGCACAAACGCGCCCGGAAACGCGGTGATCGCCGGGTCACATTTGAACGAGTTGGCAATCGTGAGCGCGAACGGCGTGATCTCCAGAAACGCGACGAAAATCAGCACGGCATAGCCGACAAATGGCAGCACCCGCCGAATAAAAGCGCGTGAGTTGCTGCCGACAGGCGCTTCGGTTGGAACGGTTGGGATAACTTTTGCAGTCGCCATTATGAGCCGCTCCCTTTACTCATCTACGGCACGGTCGCCGCCGACGAACCGACGCTGCAAGAGCGTCGCTACGAAAATGATGACGAACAACGTGATCGCCGCCGCTGTCGCACGTCCCATTTGCGGGTCGCTTAATGCCCCGAACGCGAGGTCATAGACCAGGTAGGCGACGCTGATCACGGTCTGTTTGGTGGCATCGGTATTCAGGATGAAAATCTGGTCGAACACCTGAAATGTACCAATCAGACCGAGCGTAACGACAAAAAACGTCGTCGGACGCAGCAGCGGCATGGTAATGCTTCTAAATACCTGCCATTGTGTCGCGCCATCGACCGCCGCCGCTTCATAGACCTGTGACGGAATATTTTGCAGCGCCGCCAGATACACGACCATCATCGTGCCGATCGTCGTCCAGATCGCCAGCATCATGATCGTGAACATCGCCACCGACGGACCGCTGATCCATTCCCAAAGCGATATATTGAAGACTTCGGTGCCAACCAGACCCGGCACCGACGCCCGCGTCACCCCAAATGCACCTAAAAAGTTATGAATCAAGCCGTTGTTATCCGACAACCACGAGATCGATTCATAGCTGGGAAATATCGCACGGAGCGCGCCATTGACAGGACCCGTGTTGCTGAACAGAAACAAAAAGATCATCGAGACGACAATCGATGACGTGATCGATGGGAAATAAAACGCGGTGCGGAAGAAACCACGTCCTTTCAGCCATTTTTGATTGACAATCACCGCCAGCACCAGCGCCAGCACTGTCTGGGTGGGAACGACGCCGATCACGTAATAAACCGTATTTTTCAGCGCGTTATAAAAGTCATCAACGCGGCGTCCATCGACCAGCAAGCGTTGATAATTTTCGAGACCGATAAACTCATACGCATTAGCGACATTGAGCGGACGTACACCATTCCAATCGGTCAGGCTAAAGTAGCCCGCAACGATCAACGGCACGATCATAAATAAAAACAAGATGGCGAAGGCGGGCAGTATAAAACCATACCCAGAGAGCGCTTCTTGCGTTTTCGCATATCCCCGTTGTGACGAGGCGGTGACAGTACGTGCGGATGCGGTGTTGGCTGCCATTCCGTGCCTCCTTCAAAATAAAGCTGGGTTATTTTGTATTGCGTGATTGATCATCGTCGCCCGCCGCCGTCCAGCAAAAACAGCCCCTTTAGTGGGCTTCCAGGTTTTTTTGCCCAGCCGCACGGCTTCAGCCTGCGGCGGTGAAGGGTGCAACGAGAGCGATGAGCAATCCTATTTTGTCTTTGAAAAAAGGGCGACCCGATGGGTCGCCCCCCTACTTTTCGTGCTGCGCTGGCAGATTTGAGACCTGCCATCAATCCTGCAAATTACTGATTTTCTGCGGTAATTTCGTCCCACACGGCGGCGGCTTCGTCCAGCACTTCTTGTGCTGTCGTTTCGCCAGCCAACAGTGCGACGGTGCCTTCATCGACGATGACGGTGAAATCGCCATAACCCAGTGGGAACACTGGTGCGACTGCGTATTCGGCACCGATGACAAACGGTGCAAATTCTGCGCCGCGTGTTTCCAGCCATGCTTCACCTGCGGTAGAACGCGCGGGCAGCACACCGAAACCGGATTCCGCCACGAACATCGCGCCGTCTTCACCCGTCAGCGCATTGACCAGCGCCCATGCTTCTTCGGGGTGTTCGGTGTTGGCACCCACTGCCCAGCATTCGGTGAACGTGAGCGTGCCGCGCATGCCCGACGGGCTGAGCGGAATTTCTGCGACGCCCCAGTTCAGTTCGGGGAAGTCGTTATCGAGATAACCCAACGCCCAGTTGCCTTCGACGGTCATCGCTGCCAAGCCGCGACCAAATGCTTCGCCGCTCCAGCCGGAACCTTCAAGTTCGCTCGGAATTGCGCCGACGCCATTGGCGACGAAGCTCGCATAGAAATCAAGCGCTTCGACTGCTTCGGGGCTGTTGATGGTGCTGACGCCATCGGCATCTGCAACCGTCGCGCCGTTGCCGAACAGGAACGCCATCCAGCGATTACGATCTGCCGCCGCGCTAAAGCCGACGACGCCGTCCGCAGTTGCGTCGCTGTTGGTGATGGTTTCAGCCGCTGCGTACATATCTGCCCATGCCCATTCGGCGGTCGGGTATTCTACACCCGCCGCGTCGAACAGGTCGGTGTTGTAGTACAACGCCAACGTCGAGAAGTCTTTCGGGACGCAATACGCACCATCTTCTGTGCTGAATGCGGCTTGCAGACCTGGGTACACGTTTTCCGGCATTTCGATGCGGTCGTCTGCGGGCAGCAAGACACCACTATCGATCAACGACGGGAAATCGAACTGACCGACCGTGAACACGTCCGGGTAATCGCCACTGGCAAACGCGGCTTGCACCTGTGTGCCGTATTCTGGCGAGATCAACAATTCGACATCAATATTCGGATTCGCTTCTTCAAACGCGGCGACTTGTGCTTCTTTCGCTTCGTTTTCGACAGGCGATGAACTGCCCGTCCATACTTCGAGCGTAACTTGTTCTTGCGCCACAACAGCGACGCCCATGACGAGTGCCAACATCATCGCCAGCCCAACCATCAAAAACCGTGTATTACGCATGACAGAAACCTCCACCTTTTTATAGTTTTAACTCTGATCGCTGTATACGGGGTTTTCGACGGTAAATGCCCGTTTTTCGCCCCGATAATACACATTGAAAGAAACGCGCCGCCAGTGTGCAGGCAAACGCGGGTCAGTGATGAGCGCCCCATCACGGCTGATACGCAGCCCGCACAATCCGAAAATCACGGCTTGCCACACGCCGCCGCACGCCGCCGCGTGCATTCCATCGCGCACGTTGCCTTTGTTATCCTGCAAATCGATATGCACCGCGTGGTCAAGCATGTCATAGGCTTCATCCAACAAACCGAGACGCGCTGCGACCCAGGCGTGCATTGCCGGGCTGAGCGACGATCCGTGATCGGTGCGTGGATAGTACGTATTCCAGTTGTTGAGCATGACCTGTAACGGGTCGAAACCTTCTGGAATTGACAATTCGTGACCGAGCAGCGCCATCATCATGACGACATCCGCCTGTTTGATGACCTGTGTCTGGATGCTGCGTGCGTGTCCCAAAATCGCCTGTACACTGGTCGTGCGCGGCTGATAATGCGGCACGGGGATATATTCCATATCGAAAAAGCCGGGAAATTGAATATGGATCGCTTTTTCGTGGTCGAACGGGATAAACATTTTGGCGACAATATCGCGCCATTTATCCAACCGCGTCGTATTGAGGTCAAGCGCGGCGATCAGCCGGTCGGCAGCGACGGAGTCTTTGGTTTTCAGCCACGCCAACACATCCAGCGCGCTTTTCAGGTGCGCTTGTGCCATGCGGTTGACGAACACACTGTTATCAATGTTCTCATGATACTCGTCGGGTCCAATTTGCTGGCTGAGTTCATAGCGGTCGTGGTCGGCGTTGTATTCGACGCGACTGCCCCAAAAGACCGCCGTATCGAGCATCATTTCCGCGCCGTACTTGATTAAAAAATCGTCATCACCCGTCCAACGCCAGTATTTGTGCGTCGTGTAGGCGATATCCGATGAAATATGCTGTTCGTTGTCGCCGGTCCAAATGCGAATGCGCGAGCCGTCGGGCTGCACATCGCTCCACTGCGGCGTGGTTTCTTCGCCCGTGTCGGTGCTTTCCCACGGGTACATTGCGCCTTCATAACCGTTGGCTTTTGCTTTTTCACGTGCGCCGTGCAAATTGTGATAGCGATACATGAGCAAATTGCGCGCCATCTTCGGCTGTATCAGCATCAGAGTCGGGGTGACGAAAATTTCTGTATCCCAGAACACATGCCCTTTATAGCCCAAACCGCTTAAGGTTTTCGCGCCCACGCTGACATGTTCGTCGGTGCGTGGCGACGCGATCAAGACATGATAGGTCGTAAAACGCAGCGCGCGCTGGATCGCTTCATCGCCGTCGATACGAATATCGGCAGTTTCCCAGTCGGTCGCCCATTCCGCGATGTGATCGCTCAAAAGCGTGTCATAGCCGCGCGCACTGGCAGCATCGAGTGCTGTTTCAGCCGTCGCCAGTGGGTCAGCGGTGTCACGGCTGGTATAAATCGTCGTCAGTTTTTCAATCGTGACGGATTCTTCTTGTTTCAGTGTGAAAACGATATGGGTGGCGGGTCTACCAGGATGAGGGAGCGCGATTTCGGTGTGCGGCGAATTGAGATAAGACGCCATTGCGACCACATAACCGCTTTGCTGCGTTGTCACCTGTGCCGATAAACGCCCGCCTTCGGTCTTCGTAATCGGGTCAGGCAGCCAATGACGCACACCGTTATTGGTCACATCGGTTTGCAGCGCGCTTTCTACGATGATCGCTGGATGACCATCGACCGCCGTAATCACGATGCGCTGTGCCATCACATGCTGATCGTGCAAGCTGGCAAACCGTTCAAACGTAATCCGCACGATATTTCCGCTTTGCGCGCGGAACAACACATCGCGCCGCAGTACGCCGCGTTTCATATCGATTGAACGTTCATAGCCAATGACGACACCACTGGGCGGCGTCATAAAGTCAGAGCGATCGACCGTCATAATCATTTGCAACGGCGTGCTATCCACCGTGATTTTCAGGTCGAGCCAATTCGGTGCATTGACCAGTTCTGGCACGAGTGCGCCAGGTGCATGGTCGTAAATGCCATGAATCAGCGTCGCGGGCGCATCCAGAAAGTAGCCTTCTTCAAACGTACCGCGCGTGCCTAAGTAACCGTTGCCGATGCTAAACAGGGTTTCGTAATGATGCTGATGATTAGATTCAAAATTAAGTTCGTCAATCTGCCACAGGCGTTCCTGCACGGCTTACTCCTGGAATGAGAAGGTAAAAAAGTAAAGCGGTGAAAGTTAAAAGGTGCAAAGATGAAATGCATCACCAGAAGCGGCTCAAAAATGCACAAGTACCGTTTTGTTAAAATCTTCTACTTGAGTTCTGAACCTTTTAACTTTTATTCTTTGTCTTTTTTTGCCTTAAACGTTTCATGTATAAACATAACGCGGTGTTTTGAAGCTGTCAATCCTATCAAATAGGTGATTTTGCACAACCCATAAGACCCTTGCCAAACTTAAAATGTGTGTTATCGTTATATCCACATGCGGGCGTAATTCAGCGGTAGAATGTCTCCTTGCCAAGGAGAATGTCAGGGGTTCGAATCTCCTCGCCCGCTCAAAGCAAAACGGCACTCATTAGCGAGTGCCGTTTTTTTATTGCCATACCTCGATTGACTACGTCCTGTCTAACCCGATGACAACAGCTACGGCGCGTTCTTCTTCGCTCCACGCATTGTCATAGCGCCGATTGAGCAGGTCGAAGATACGTGCTTTTTCGCTTTCATCTTCTACAACATGCGCGCGCATATCGATCCACTCGGTCGCTGGATTTTCAGCGGCGTCCGCGCCTGCAACCCGCGCGCGTGGGTCACGCCGCAGCCGCTTGACCTTATACGCCTCTTGTCCGGTGGCGATATACAACGTCTCGCCATCCGCGACGAACCAGATGGGCGTATTGACCGCCTCGCCAGACTGCTTGAAGGTCTCCAGCAAAATCGTGCGGTAAAGTATCCAGTCGATGTCGGTCACGCCCCTACGCTTTTCTAATCGCTTGTTCCCACGGTTTTTTGGAGTCGCCCGTATAACCAAGCGCGCGTAAACGCGCGTGTTCCAATTGTTCGAGCTGATCCGCCACCCTTGCATAATCCGCGTCGGGGATCGGACGATCCACGCCGTCAGCGCTGCGGTACACATACCCCGCGCCTGTACACCAATCACACGTGATCGTGTCGCCTGTGTCGTCGTCTTCGACCGTGCCGTAACCGTCACAGGCGATACATTGGATAATCGTTTCCATAGGTTTTATCTTTATGGGCGGGTCTAAGTCGCGCCCCTACGATTGCGTTATGCGGTCACTCATCTCATCGAGCGCCGCCACATCGTCATCGCTCAAGCGCCAACCAAGCGCGCCTGCGTTCGATTTGACCTGGCTCGCATTCTTGGCGCCTGGAATCGGGATCGCGCCTTTAACCATCACCCAGTTGAGTGCGACCTGCGCGGGCGTTTTATCACCATGCTTCGCGCCGATTTCATGCATGAGCGCGATGAGTGGCGGCAGTTCAAGCAGCGTTTTGCGATATTTCCTGCCGCGCAGACCGGGCGGCGGATTTTCGGTCGTATACTTGCCCGTCAACATGCCCATCGCCAATGGGCTGTACGCGATAATACTAATGCCGCGCTCGCGGCACGCATCCCAGGTGCCGTTGCGTTCGATATCGCGCTTGAGCAAATGATATTCGACCTGATTGGAGACCAACCCATGACCGCGCTGATCGAGCGTGTGATGCGAGCGGATGATCTGTTCGCGGTTGTAATTGCTCACGCCCGCCGCGCCAATCGTCCCCGCGTCGATTGCATCTGCCAGCGCATCCGCCCACAATTCTTCGGTCGCTGTTGGGAATGTCCAGTGAATCTGATATAAATCGACTTTGTGCAAACGCAGCCGTTCGAGGCTGTTTTTCAACGCACTTCGAAACTGCGCTTTGCTAATGCGATACGGAAGCGGCGCGAATTTGGTCGCAATGTAGACGGGACGATCATCCAGCCGCAAACGTTCACGCGCCAATGCTTGCCCGATGATGTCTTCGCTTTTGCCCTGCCCGTAAATTTCAGCCGTGTCAATCAATGCGACGCCATGATCGAGCGACATCTCGAAAGCTGCGATCGCGTCATCCTGCGTATGCGTCTTGTTGTATCCCCACCAAATCGCATCGCCCCACTGCCACGTGCCGGTTCCCATCTCAAGCGTGTCGAGTGTCATTTTTTATCCTTTATTCAGGGTAAATGTTCAATCGCCGCGCGGATGACGCCCGCACTCGTCGCCAGCAACCGTCGCTCATCATCGCTCATCGTCAAGGGCAGCGAGCCGACCACACCTTCTGCGCTGACCACATGCGGCAGCGACAGCGTGACATCGCGCACGCCTTCGATCTCGTCGTGCGCCGCGCAGATCGTCAAAATCGCGCGCTGTCCACTCAAGATCACTTCGCAGATGCGTGCTAATGCTGATCCAACCCCATAATACGTCGCTTTTTTACCTTCGATGATGTGATATGCCGCGCGCCGCACCTGTTCATCGATGCGTGCTTTATCGGCATCGGTAATGCTTAATTCGCGCGCTTTGAGAAAATCATTTACAGGAATGCCACCAACGCTGAGCGTCGACCACAACAAAACTTCGCTGTCGCCGTGTTCGCCGACGACATAGGCATGAACATGCTGCGAATCGATGTGCAAATGCCGCCCCATCAACGCACGAAAACGGGCGGTATCGAGCGTGGTGCCGCTGCCCAGCACCCGCGCACGCGGGACACCGCGCGCCGCCGCGAGCTGCGCCGTGTAGTGCGTCATCACATCGACCGGATTGGTCGCCACCACGATGACGGCGCCGGGCGCGTTGCTGATAATTTCGGGAATTACAGCATTGAAAACGCCCGCGTTGCGTTCTAACAACTGCATCCGTGTTTCGCCCGCCTGCTGGTTGACCCCCGCCGCCATGATTACGACTTTCGACTCGGCGAGATCGGCATAGCTGCCCGCGCGCACATCAAGCGCCGACGCAAATGGCACGGCATGAAAGATGTCATCAGCTTCAGCACGCGCGCGTTTCTCGTCTTTATCGACCAGCACAATTTCGCGTCCGACTCCACGCATGACGAGCGCATACGCTGCGGTCGCCCCGACAAATCCGCTTCCAACAATCCCGATTTTCATGCGTTTGCTCCCTTTTGAAAACAGATTCAACGCAAAGCCGCCAAGAAAAAGCGAAAAGGCGCTAGAAGAGATGGTGGGTATTCTACCTTGCGCCTTTGCGTCTTAACGACTTTGCGTTGTGTTTTTCGCCTTTGGGTTTTGGCGGGCGAGTCAAGACCCGCCCATACAAGTTACCCCAGTTTGACACGGCGACTGCGTGTATAAATACCCGGCAGCATGGAGAGTTTGCCCAACGCACTGACATGCGCGCGGCGCGAAAATACGTCATGATCGTGTTTTTCGATGTCTTTCAAAATCGCACGATACAGGTCGGCACACGCCGCAATCGCAAAACGTCCGGTCGCATCCAGGAGCGCGATGCCGGAATACGCCTCACGATACAAGTCGCGCGTGCGTGTGATTTGAAAATTCATAAACGCGCGCCATCGATCATCGACGACGCCGGCTGCGATGTCGGCTTCGCTCAAGCCAAAACGCGCCAGTTCTTCAGCGGGCAAATACAAGCGACCAGCTTCCCAGTCTTCCTGTATATCACGCAGGATGTTGGTCACTTGCAGCGCGACGCCCAACTTGACCGCGTAGGGAATCGCGTTTTCGCCCGTGAAGCCGATGATGTGCATCGCCATCAAGCCGACCGTCGAGGCGACGCCGTACGAATATTCCGCGAGTTCGTCAAAGGTTTGATAACGTTTTTTCGTCAAATCCCCTGCCACGCCGTCGATTAACTGCTGCGCGTAGCCACCGGGAATCTGAAAGCGATGACGCGCATCCGCCCACGCCAGCGCGACCATTTCATTGGTCGGCGGGTGCGAATCGAGCGCAAGCGCGCGCCACGCTTCGAGCTTAGCGCGCGTGACTTCCGCCGATTCATCCTGAGCGTGGTCGATGATGTTATCGGTGACGCGACAAAAGGCATACAACGCACGCGCCGCGCGTCGTCGGTCAGGCGGAAGCAAGCCGGATGCAATGTAAAATGTCTTGCTGTTTTCGCGTGTGATCGACTCACAAAGCAAGTACGCTGCCTCTAAAAATTCGGCGTTGGTAGCGTGTTGTCCTCCATGCGAGGTAATGCCGCTGTCAAACGCTTGATGCGCCCAATCGAGCAGCACGACTTCCCATGGCGCTTGCACCGTCATCTGATTAAGCCATTTCTGCGGCGCGGCGGGTTTGCGGACGCGCCGCGCGCTTTGGATTCGGTTCGACCTGTGCGATCAAGTTTTCCGCGATGATCGACGATGAAAGCACGCCCGGCAGTCCCGCACCGGGGTGCGTTCCCGCGCCGACAAAATACAGGTTGTCAAATTCTTCACTGCGATTGTGCGGGCGGAACCATGCAGATTGGATCAACAAGGGCTGCACGCTAAACGCCGACCCCTGATAACTGTTGAGCGTATTCTGAAAGTGCAGCGGGTCAATCGTATGTTCCGCGACAATATTAGCGCGCAAATCGGGCAGGTAATTTGCTTCCAGAAAGTTCAAGACCGCGTCTTTATAAGGCTCGGCGGCTTGCGTCCAATCTGTGCCGCTGCCCAGATGCGGGACGGGCGACAACACGTAGAAATTCTCATGACCTTCTGGGGCAATCGACGGATCGGTGATCGTCGGCATGTGCAGATACAGCGAAAAATCTTTGGAGACGATCTTCTTTTTGAAGATGTCGTTCAAGAGCAGTTTGTAACGGTCGCCCAGAATGATGTTGTGGTGGCGAAGCTCTGAATCGAGATAGCGGCGCTTGGTGCCGAAGTAAATTACGAACAGCGACATGCTGTACTTCATGCTCGCAACGCGGCGATTGGTGTATTTTCGTCGATAATTTTCGGGGATCATATGGCGATATGTCCACGCGCTGTCGGCATTGCTCACAACATGATTAGCGGTGTGCGTCGTGCCATCGACCAGCCGCACGCCTGTTACGCGGCGCGACTGCGTATCGATCAGAATTTCTTCGACTTCGGCGTTCAGATGAATGGTTCCGCCCACATCTTCGAACAATTTGACCATCGCATCGACAATCGCGCCCGTGCCGCCTTTGGCGTAAACCACGCCCCATTCACGCTCCAGGTAGTGGATCATCGCATAAATCGACGGCGAATCGAACGGATTGCCACCGATTAAAAGCGGGTGGAACGAGAACACACGGCGCAAAAAATCGTCTTTGACGAACTGCGATACATATTGATACACGCTCAGGTAACTTTGCATTTTGATCAAGTCGGGCGCGACCTTGAGCATATCGGCGAAATTCAAGAACGGCTTATCTGCCAGGTCAAGGAAGCCTTTTTGAAAGATCGGCTTCGTCGTTTTGATGAAGGCTTGATAACCGGCTTTATCATCCGGATTCCATTTGTCGATTTGAGACAAAATGAATTGTTCGTCGCCGTTGTAATCGAACGAGCGCCCGTCTTTATCGAAAATACGATAAAACGGATCGACCGGGACAAACGTCAGATAATCTTCGCGATTGCGTCCTGCCGCCGCCCACAAATCATCGAACATAAACGGCGCGGTGATCACTGTCGGTCCACCATCGAATTTGAAACCATTCATTTCGTAGACATAGGCGCGACCGCCCACTTTATCGCGTTTTTCAAACAATTCAACATCGTGACCGCGCGCTGCGAGACGAATCGCCGCTCCCAGACCGCCGAATCCACTACCGATGACGATGATTTTGCCCATGATGACTGGTGACTCCCTGGAGATGTTTGCTCGTGGATCAGGACATGAAACGCCTTACGCGCCGCGCCTGATATGCCACTGAATATTACACGACAATATGAGCGCGGAATGAGGCGTTGGTCACAAACCTGTAAATCTCGATAGGGTATGCAGAATAATCGCCGCGATCTTCGCTATAATTAATCCAAGGTTGACAAGCCCTTAACATCTTTCTTTCTATACTTTAATCGGCTGTACTTTGATATAAAAAGGACTCCTTATGCAAGACTCTGTGAATAATTACCATGTAACCTACCTCGACGTATATCGCTATTGGAGTTCACATTGTGAGCGTTATGCTGGCGGCGATTCGCTCGTCACGATGCTCATGAATGGCTGGAATTTTACCAGTGATACGATTTATTTTGAAGAATACTGGCACGCGGGCACCCGCCCAGTCACAGTTTTTCATTTTGAATTGATAAAAGATGGCGATACCATGCTCATGCCCGTGATCACCAACCCGTATGTGCGCCGCGTGATTCGGATGCACCAACTGAAAAGCAAATCGCTCAGTGAAAAGACCGAAGCGAGCGGCGTCCGCAATTGGGATGTCGATAAGGCATAATCTGAACGTGTTGCGTGCTGTGCTTAAAGGATGCTTTCGGGCGTCCTTTTTGATTTACAATGGGATGGAGATGTTGGTCAGGTGAGGACACAAGCAAGAGTGACTTTACAACATATGAAGATGTCATCGAATGGGCCCGCGCGCTCGACCCAGATAAACGGGCGCAGTTGATAGATGATTTAAGCGAAAAACGAGAGTCGTTGATTGACGACGACGATATTCCTGACGTGAAATTGTGCAAAATGGTGTCACTGATGTCTCGAAACAGGTTGTTTGTCGTTGGCTTAAGTCTGCTGATCGTGCTGCCAGCCGCCGCACAATCCGACACGCTTGAAATCACACCCGAAACCTTTGCTGCCGCCGTCGCGTATTCCGACTCGACGGGCGGGAATGCTGTATTGGTCGTGCAAAATGGCGAGATCGTGTACGAAACTTACACAGACGGTTATGATTCCGCTGAGCTGCATCTGTTGGCGAGCGGCAGCAAGAGTTTTTCGTGTGCAATTGCCGTCGCTGCCATCCAGGATGGGTATTTGAGCGGCTTCGACGAATTGGCATCGGAAACGGCGCACCCAATGCAGTCGTGGCGGCGGGCGCGGGCAGCCAACGCTTGTACGTCATCAAGTCGCTCGATCTAGTCGTGGTGCGCTTCGCGCAGCAAAATCGCCAATGGGATGACGCGGTTTTCATGAAAACGCTGTTGGGGTTGAATTAGCAGCTCACCTTACGCAGATTGCCCTCATCCTAAATCCTTATCCCTGAGGGAGAAGGACTTCCCCTACCGCGATGGTTTTTCACCCCTCGCCCTGAGGGAGAGGGGCAGGGGGTGAGGGCTGAAAACGAGGGGCTTGCGTAAGGTGAATTAGCAGTAGGAAAAAGCTCATTTGGTACGATTCAAAGATGTTCGCGCAGCGGCGGGTTTCAATGCCGCCGCGCGAGCATGGTAAGATCATGGTTACGCACATGGAGATTTATGCTTGAAACATCGTATTGTTATGTTCATGCTGTTGAGCATCGTGGCGATCACGCCTGTCATCGCACAAGAGGACACGACCGAAATCGCGCCCGCGCTCGTCGAACAAATGGATCAACTCGTCGCGTACACCGAACAAATTCGTGGGCTGGAAACACAAACGTTTGTCGAACGGGCATTCCCAACGCGCGAAGACACGATTGCGTATCTCTCAAGTCTGTACGACGAACAGCTTCCACAAGAAGAGTTCGACCGCTTGACCGCGTTTTATGTCGCGCTCGGTCTGCTGCCGCCAGACATCGATCTGCGTGAGGTGTATCTGAATTTGCTCGGCAGTCAGGTCGCGGGCTTTTACGATACCGACACACAGATCATGAATGTGCTGCCTTACGGCGCTGACGGCGAAACACTCGGCTTGAGCGAACAAATCATCTTCGTCCACGAATACACACACGCGCTGCAAGATCAATATTTCGATCTGGATACGCTGATGGGCAGCGACGCTGACATCGAAAACCCAGATGCAGCGTTGGCAGCGATTGGATTGGTCGAAGGTGACGCGACCGCCGTGATGAATATTTATACGCAAGGGGTGACGACGCAAAACCCGTTATCGGCGTTCGCATTGCTCGCGGAGTCACTGCAAGCGGGCAACTTGACGCTGCCGCCGGGCGTGCCGGATATTTTACTGCGTGAATTGCTGTTCCCGTATGAAGCCGGGTTCGGTTTTGTACAGGCGTTGTATCAGGATGGCGAATGGGCGGCAGTGGATGCGGCATACCAAAACTTGCCGACCACAACCGAGCAGATTTTGCACCCTGAGAAATATTTCGCGGGCGAAGGTGCGCAAACTGACGCACTGATCGCGCTGGATTACACCGATGTGCTGCCGGACTGGACGGTGCTGTATCAAGATACACCGATCGGTGAGTTTTATATCCGCGAAGTTTTACGCGCACAACTATCATCGTCAATCGCAGAAAACGGGGCGGCGGGTTGGGGCGGTGATGCGTTCACGCTGCTTCAAGACCCTGAATCCGGCGATCTGGCGTGGCGGCTGACAATCCAGTGGGATACGCTCGATGACGCTGGCGAATTTTTGGCGGCGTATACCGAACTGGCAACAGCCCGTTATAACGGCGAAGGCAGCGATGGGTGTCATGACGGCGGCGATTTGGGTGCGTCGTGCGTGCGTGCCACCGATCAAGTGGTGACGATTATCGCTGCGCCGTCGCGTAATATTTTGTCCACGATGATGAACGCGGAATAAGTTGGGGCGTGGCGCAGCCATGCCCCATAAATCTCTGCAAAGTACACGCTCTTAGCCAAAATCGCTTTTCGGTACATTGCATCTCACCCGCAACTTGTGAAAAATCGTGCCGTGCCAACGCATCGATGCTAATCACGAAATAGATGATGCCGCTATCCGCCCACATCGCGCTGAAGTTTCAGATGGTTGCAGTGAAAAATCCGCGCTATTTTACTGGTATAGCTTCGATGATCACTCGATCCGCGTCTGTATCGGTCAGCACCCGCGCACCGTCCGCCAGCGCGTAATGTCCGAGCGCCAGCGTGTAATCGTCATCCGGCGGCACGCCGAAAAAATCTGCCATGACGATCACACGGTCGCCTCTGCGCCATGTGTGCAGCGAGAGCGGTACGTCCGCGCCCAAGAACGGGCTGGCATTCATGTCGTCACCCGCGCGGTACAGGTGATGAAACCCCTGAAAGACGCCGTTTGGCACATCAGCGACGACGCGCCACAACGTCGAAACGCGCCAACGGTCGCCGACCCAACGGGTGTTGTATGCGTACAACTGTGTCCCATCACCGAATGTGACTGGATCGAGCGATGTGAAACCGTCAGGTTCACTTACCCCATCGTAAACAGTCGCCACAAACGGGAGCGCACCGATTCGGCGCGGAAATTCGTCAACCGCGCGCGCTAAACCTGCCCCTTCGAGCGCCTCCCATGCCTGGATCGGGCGGAGCGTGGATAACAGAGTGGTTTGCTCCGGCGGCAAAATCAACAGCACGTCGCCGTTGATAATGCGATGTGGATGACCCCATAACAGCGTTTCGAACACCGTGACTTCGCCGTCCGCCACCAGTGGATCATCGCCGTGTGCGTAAAATATGATGGGATCGCCAGACGCCATGACCGCGCGCGCCGCATCGCGCGACTCGCGCAAGATGCTCGATAACGCACTGTTAGGCGGGCGTTGATCATCGACCAGATCAAACGTCTGGATAGCTTGTACTGTCCAGATCGCTGCCACTGTAATCATGAGTGCAGTCACGCCGACGCGCCACGCCCGTGCCGCGATCAGGTTGACCGCCGCACCTGCGACCAGCGCGAAGGCGGGCAGCGTGATCAGTTGATAATGCGGCAGCACAGGCGATGTATGAAGCAAAAACAAGATCGGAGAGGCAGACAGCGCGATGAGCGCGAGTTGAGATAGCACCTCATGCTCACCCCCCGCCCGCTTGCGGACGATCATCCGTATCGTCGCCAACAATCCTGCAACCAATACGCCACCCACCAACATCGGCGTGATCCAGCCGCGACTGACCACATCGAGATCGCCCGCGCCGAGATACGCCCACTCGTAGCCGAGCGCAAGTCGAACCGCGTTGATCGCTGCGCTGAGATCGATCATGATGCCGCCCGATGAACCGAGATGATCGAAAACGCCAGGTGTCATCGCCAAAAAATAAGCATACGGCAGCGCACACAGTCCAACTGCACCCACGCCGATGATCACTGGACGCGGTTTTTTCCACCAGCGAAAACGAATAAAGACGATCAGCGCTGCCGCAAGCAGTGCCGCACCCGCGAAGTGAATTTGCACGGCGATCCCGGCGACAAATATCGACAACGCTATGAAACCCCCCCGTTTTTGACTGATGGCGGCATATGTCGTCATCATCCACGCCAGCATGAGCGGCGCAAGCAGATTTGGCTGCCAGATATTGCGGGCGTACAAGACCGCATACGGATTGGTGGCGATGAACAACGCGGCGACAATACCCGCCAACGGACTCCAGCGGCGCGCTAAGCGCCACACGCCGATGCTCATGAGTGCATTGATCGCTGTCATGTAGATGACCGCACCGAGTGGGTCAGGCGATATCAGATACGGCGGGACGAATGCCCATACACTCGCGGGGAAAAACGGGACGCCGACCGATGACCCCTGCCCTGTGAGCAAAAATGCACCGCCGCGCGCGACACGCAGCGCGTCGTAGCTGATGCGCGCTTCGTCCCATGCGTAACCGCTCACCCCAAGCGGGAATGTTCGCAGCACGAACGTGAGAACGAATATGAAAATGATTGAAATGAGTTCGAGACGTTTGGACAAGATGAATTGAGTTACGGAAGCAAATCGAGATGTGCGGCGTGCGCGGGGATGAACATGGTGAAATCGCGGCGGTCAAACGTGAAAACGCGTGTGATTTTGAGCCGTTCGGACAGCGCCATCAGCGCAGCATCGGCGTAATCGAATTCAGCGTCCGCGTACTTGATCATAATTTGTTCCATGCGCTGCCTGTCAATTTCGTCCAGATTTAGAATGCTAAAGCCTGCTCTGACATCGGCATTAACCGAGATGGCTCTACGGTAGTTCATCCGTACTTTCACCATCGTCGCTTTTGCGCGTTCATGGTTGATATCTTGTTCATAAAAATAGGCGAGCAGAACATTGGTATCAATCAGTATCGACATGATTTTCTCGAAAATAAGTGTCCAACGTCTGGTCTACTGTAGTAGAAAGATCAGTGACGTTATCCTTATATTTTCCTGCCAATTTACGGCGTGCTTCAATTTGGGCGCGATGTTCATCCTGTGACAAGACTGGCATTTGCGTACGATAAAGCGCAATCATTTTGCGCATTATATCGTTCAAGGATTTCGCTTCTACCTGGGCGATGCTTCGGATGGTTTCTGCCAAATCATCATCAATGATTAATTGCGTCATGCGCGTACCTCACTTTCATTCGACTCATCAACGTCATTGTAACCCACTTCCACATGCGGGCAGCGCGTCCAGATCGATCAGCCATAAACCGCCGCGCGCCGCGCTGACCGCCAGCGCGATAAAACGGTCATCGGGGCTGAACCACCACCCCGCGCGTTCGTCAGTCGATAAATCGAACGGGAGCGGCGCGAGATCGTACAGGTCGCCGTCGTCACGGTTGAAGCACTGCAAACGCGGGTTGCCATCCGCGTTATCGAGCGCAAAATAGATGCGTGTGATCAAGTCGTCTTCGCCGCCAGAGATCAACAGCGGCGCGGGATAGTTGCTGCCAGCGGGGTCGGCATCGAACAGCTTTTCGAAAAAGTCGTTGGTGACGACATGTAGGTAATAGCCTAAGCCTTCGTCGTTGAAGTCGCCGCTGACGACGACGCGGCGCGCATCGCGCGAAACACCCGGTACTGTCATCGATGGCTCGTTATCATCGACGAACGGGCTGATCGGCGCGGCTTCGGCGGTGGCGGTGAAGTAATACACCGGGTCGCCATACGCGCCATAGTAGTAGGCGAGAAAGCGCTCCTCCGGCTGCCAGTAAATACCCTGCAAGCTGAAGCGACTCAGGTTGTTGTACAACAGCCGCCGCCCAAATCCCTCCTGGCTGGCGGTGAGAAACGTATTGATCGAATCCTGATACGCGACACGATCCCCGTCAGGCGAAAACGTCAGCCCGGAATGATCGAGTTCGCCCGGTTCGGTGAGCAACAGCGCTTCGGCAAGTTCGGGCGTGACATCGGCGGCATACGGGTGCGTAATCGATGTGCGCGCGCCAGTGCGGACGTTGTAAGCGAACCAATCCCACGACGAGAACAGATTGGCGCGGCAGCCGACGCCGAAACGTAAGCGTGCCGGGTCGATCCATTCGACGGACACAACCTCTTGATCGCCGACCGCCTCTGTAATACCGTCGGCGAGTTCGATACTGGACGCGGCGTCAGTCGTGTCGGCAAACGGCGTGACTTCGAGTCGGTCGATGCGGGCGTTTGCTTGGAGCGGTTCAAGCGGAATCGAGAAGGGCTGTGCTTCGCCGGGCTGCAAGGCATAGTCGAAGAGCAAGCCCGCGCCGCACGCATTAACGGCGCTGCCGATGCCTTCGCCGACGAGCGTATCGCGCGCATCGAATGCCGCCAGCGAGAAACTGAGGTTGGTATACGCCGAGTCGCCGTCGTTGGTGACGATACCATTCACTTGGGTGATCGGCTGCCCGAAGTCACCGAGCGCGTCGATCATCTCGACATCGGTGATGGTCAGGTCGGCGGGCGAGTCTTGTTGGGCGCTGATAGTGAAGGTAAGCGCGAGCATGAGGAAAGTCAGGATCAACAGTCGGGTCATGCTTCCACCACGCGCGCATGAGCGATTTCGCGGCTGCCGACATGCCGTACTTGCGTCTTGTTCAGCGGAATCGCCGCGAGTGTTTTGCCGTCAGGCGTCAAAAATTCAACCGTCACTGCTTCGCCGTCGCTGGTAATATCCACGACTGTTCCCGCATCGCCTGCTATAAGATGATGGTCGGGCATATCGACTGCAAGCGCGACGCGCTCAAGTTCATGAAGCATGCTGCTCGCCTTTCTTAACTATCACTGGATACGCCGTGATCAAACGCGGCGTTTCGCTATCATGTTCGCCTACACCGACCGCACAACGGGATTACGTCCGTCGGGCGTTTCAAGTTCATCATCGATTATAGCATTCCGGCGCGGGAAAACCTTGCGCTTTAGCGCTTGGATGAAAGCGCACGTTGCGCTTGTGTTGATCGCTCGTTTGGACTACACTTTTTATTAATACGGTTGTACGAAAGACTACACAAGCCTGTCGTGGGATGGTAGAAAAGACAGTCCAATGCGGCTCTTTAACAACTGAATGTATGGCATTGAGATGGGAAGTCCATCTCGTAAAATATTCAACGTCTCCAAGAGAAAACCGGACGTGAGAGTCTTTAACTCACCTTACGCAAGCCCCTTGTTTTCAGCCCTCACCCCTGCCCCTCTCCCTCAGGGCTGAGGGGTGAAAAACCATCGCGATAGGGGAAATCCTTCTCCATGAGGGCGAAGGATTTAGGATGAGGGCAATCTGCGTAAGATGAGTTACTGACATTGTTTTGTGTGTCACAATGGGCTAGAGGAGTTCATTTTCGTCAGGGGTTGCTAGAACGCGATTGCCCCGCGCCTTCCCCTGCCTTCAGGCAGGGGTTTTACGGCGCTTTTCTGATAAACGTGGAAAGTTGATCGCCACGAGAATTGTCAAAGTTGATGTTTACGACCCCGTCGCGCCGAGTAAAAACCGACGCGGATTGGCTGGTCGCGACGTATGATCGGCACGCGCGGGTGCGCTCCGCTTGACAGGCAGGATGCTGGTGGGTTGTACACCCAACACCGCGTCATATGCCGGATTTTCCCACACCATCGCCGCCGCATAATTGAGCGTGCGCGGGTCGAAAACGTAGTTCGGGATCACGTTCAGCACGCGGAACCCCTTTTTCATCTGTTTGCTCAGGTTATTATCGAAACGGCTTCCGTCGATCACGTCTTGAACGTACTGTTCCGGCGTCATGTGATCCGCGACCGCGCCATAGCCCATGATCATGCTGCCCGCGATCATGCCCTTAAGGTTGAGGCGCTTGAGCACGTCGAAACGGGCGTTCATAAGCAAACTGCCGACGCCTTGCCCCTGATACGCCGGATGCACACACGACTCAACGCCGTACATCCATGCGCCCATTGACTCGTGCGTGGTCAGTCAGCCATCGCCCGTCGATGCCGACCAGCTTTCGAGCAGCGAACGGGTGGGGTCAAAGTGATAGCGCATCGACGCGGTACGCCCGACCACCTGATGCGTGGCACGGTCGATGGCGACGAACTGTCCTTCGGGGAAGGCACGAATTTGATTCAGGTACATATGGATGACGGCATCGCCGCCAAATGGATCATCCGCTGCCGCGTCGCCATAATCATAGGCGATGTTATCGAGGTACAGAACGCCGTCGGTGTGCTCTGCTTGCGCGGGCACGACGATGATCTGCTCCGACGCTGACGGCGCGAGCCGCTGATTGGCGCCGTCTTCGGGCTGTCTATCTTTGTATTCGAACTGATACGTGACCATGTGCTTCATTGTCCTTTTGCGAATATGACAGTAAAAAAAGTGCTGAGTGCTGAGTAACGATTAGCGTATAACGGATACTGAATGTTTAGATGCAATGACTCAGTGCTCGTTACTCAGCACTTCTCGTGCGGCGCGCTGACCACTGACATACGCGCCGTGTACGGTCGATGACCACGCATTGTGCGCGGTCGCTTCGCCCGCCCAAAACAGTTTATGCGCGATGGGCTGCGCCAATACCTGACGTAAATGCGCGCCGCCGACGGGCGCAACGCTGTAACCGCCGCGTGCATAGGCGTCGTCGCTCCAATCAACCAAACGACGCTCGACCGGATGTAATTCTCGACCGAGTTCTGCACTCAATGCCGCAAGCGCGTGATCGAGCGCACCTGTTTCGCCCATCGCCAAGAGTTCGCGCGCCCACTCGCCCGTCGCAAACGCCGTGACGACCTGTTCGTTTGATCCAAAGGGTGTAGGCGACCACCACATTGGCGGATTACGGTCGCTGTACAACGCGCCGACGCCATCGGGCAGCACTGGATGATCGAAGCGATAGATCAGCTTGATGGCGATACCCATGATCAGGCGCTGGATTGCATCGTGTTTTTCGGATGGGAGCGCGGGGGTAAACACGACTGATCCCGCTTGCAGCACGCCGAGCGGCAGTGTGATCACGACCTGATCAGCGGTGTAAGTCGATTTGTCAGACGCGGTGATGTATACACCTTCATCCCCCCAATGAATGCGGGTAACGACCGTGTCGAGGCGAATATCCAGCCCACGCGCGACCTGATCGATCAGCCTGTCGTAGCCATCGACGATGCGGTAATCGCCGCTGCCAGCCGTCGTATCCGTCATTTCTTCGAGCGCGGCGCGGGCGCTGATGTGTTCTGGCGCTTCACAGGCGGCGTTCGCCCAACTACGACGGATATAGCGAAGCTGTGCGGCGTTAAGGCCGATACGCGCTAAATAGGCGGCGATGGATTCGTCATCGCGCATCACCGCGACAGGCGGCAAATTCCAGGTACGGGTGATCTCGAAATCGAGGTCAAGGCGGCGCGCTTCAGACATGGTACGCAATGAACCATCGACGAGGCGAACGAGCGAGTCATCTTGTTTTTGCCACAGGGAAAGAGTCAACCCAAGTTGATGGGCAAGCAGTCAGGTCGGGGCGGTATCGCCATGTATAAATTCCGCACCGAGTTCAATTGGGGTATCGGAGAATTGACGGTCGGTCATTATCCGTCCGCCGAGTCGCCCGCGCGCTTCGAGTACGGTGACTTGCACACCTGCATCGTGAAGTTCACGCGCGGCGGTCAAACCTGCCATACCAGCACCGATGACGAGGGTTCGCATACAGCACCATGTTTTAGTCGAATCATCTTACTCGACTAGCATAAGCCCTGTATGGGGGGTTTGTCAACAGCAGACCAACAATGCCAGCGGGGTAATCGCATCAAAATCAGCGGATATTTATGTCGAGGTCAGAGCGGGCGTGCAGCCTGTGCTTTTTATGGCGGGCGCGGATATTGTCCCTCTCCTACGAGCATTCTTGACCCTGAATGAACGCCCAGAAATTTTGATGCGTTTGCCCTGGTCGCCTCGAAAGAGCAGTTGCCAAAATTTCGCATCATGGGCATAATATGCCAACTTGTAACGATACGCCGACGATGTGACCATGACGAAAATATTCATCTCCTACCGCCGTGATGAC